>WBZL01005416.1_pt1 | contig 10579 bp, 6 predicted proteins | sample 5204291 | NCBI WGS metagenome assembly WBZL01 (sample SAMN12344345, study PRJNA552823) | activated sludge metagenome | biome: Activated sludge suspended growth; feature: Nitrification reactor; material: Wastewater; isolation source: activated sludge from nitrification reactor of wastewater treatment... | reverse complement strand
GCCGCGGGCGAGGGCTCGCCCGACGCCGCGGGCGAGGGCTCGCCCGACGCCGCGGGCGAGGGCTCGCCCGACGCCGCAGCCGACGAGGGGGCCAGCGAGCCGGCCGCCGCCGCGCCGGGGCTGCGCGAGCCCATCTATCGCCGCGTGCCCGCCTGGCCCCGCATCCTGTTCATGCTGCAGCTCGCCGCGCTCTACTGCTCGACCGGCGGGGTCAAGACCGGCTCGATCTGGCTGGCCGGCGACGCGCTCTACTACGCGCTCAACATGGACCACTTCTACCGCTTCGAGTGGACCACGCAGCAGGTCTCGGCGGTCTTTGGCACCAACCTCTTCCGCCTCAACACCTGGGTCACGCACTGGTGGGAGCGGCTGTTCCCGCTGGTGCTCGTGGGCGCCTCGCTGCGGTTCACGCTCCGGCACCGGCACGAGCCGTGGTACCGCGAGCAAGACACCGCGTGGCGCCGCTGGGGCGCGCGGGCGCTGCTCGTGGCCATCTGGGGGCTCGCGTGGCGCATCAACTCCCTGGTGCTGCCGTTCTGCCTGCAGATGGAGAAGGACGCGCCGCAGGACCCTACCGCGGCCATCCTCAAGATCGACATCGCGTGGGGCGTCGTGATCCCGGCGTTCGTGGTGGCCTGGTACGCGCTGGGGCGCTGGCCGATCACCCTCCTGCGGGGCGGGCGGGCGCTGCCGGGAGTGACGCGCCGTGTGCCCTGGCTGCGCATCCCCGAGCTGCGGCTCGAGCAAGACACGCTGCGCGCGTGGCTGCTGGGCCGCCGGCTGTGGCTGACGCTCGGCTTCATCTTCCACGGCTTCCTCATCTTGTTCATGAACATCGGCATGTTCCCGTTCATCATGCTGATGACGTACGCCGCCTACGTGACCGGCGAGGAGCACGCCCGCGTCTACCGCGGGGCGCTCGAGCTCGTGCGCCGCATCAAGGGCGTGCGGCGGCTGGTGCCGCGAGGCTACGCGCAGTGGTTCGTGCCCGCGCAGGCCCCCACCGCCGTGCCGATCCGTGGCCGCCGCGTCCCCGACCTCGTGGTGCTGGGCCTGGGGCTCTTGGGCGCGGGCATCGTGTGGGCCAAGGCGCGACGCGTGCTCGTGGTGCCCGAGGGCCCCGCCGTTCCCGAGTGGGTCGACGGCGTCGCCGAGCGCACCACCTCGTGGCTGCTGCTCGTAGCCGCCGTCGCGCTCGTGTTCCGCCTGCTGCCGCCGCGCGCCGCCGACGTCCGCCGCGCCCGCGAGCCCGGCCCCGCGCTCGCCTACGGGGCGCTCGGCCGCGCGCTGGCGCTCGGCGCCGTGCTCTACCACTCGCTCGCGGTGGGTCTGTCGCTCTTGCCGAGCTACCCCATCCTCAACAAGTGGCGCAGCCCGGCCGCCGCCGTGTTCGGCGAGTGGCTGCGGGGCTCGGGCACCAGCCAGAGCTGGCAGATGTTCGCCCCCAACCCCCCGCGCTCGAACACCTTCCTCAAGACGGTGGTCGTGGAGGCCGACGGCGACCGCTGGGACCTGCGCAACAACGCGTTCCACTACCGCCCCAACCCGTGGATCTGGAACGACCGCATGCGCAAGATGCATCGGCGCATGGTGGGCAAGGGCAAATGGTACCTGCGCTACTGGGCCACGTGGCAGTGCCGCGAGTGGGCGCTGGCCACCGGCGAGGCGCCGGTGGAGATCGAGATGTACAAGATCACCACCAACATCCCCTCGCCCGACCAGGTGGCCGAGAAGGGCCCCTACCACCCGCGCAAGCTCAAGCCCCGCGAGTCGCACCTGCAGGACCAGACGTGCAAGGGCGAGGGCGAGCTGTCGCTCCTCATCAAGGAGCGCTACGGGCTGCCCATCACCGACGAGGACCGCCACAAGGCCGAGGCCGCCGCCGCCCGCTACGCCCGCAAGTTCGAGAGCCGCAAGACGAGCTGGGAGAACCGGCGCGACTTCGGCAACTGGGCCAAGGCCGAGGAAGACGAGCAGAAGCGCCGCGAGGCCGCCGACGAGCGCAAGCGCAAGCGCGACCGGGCCGCGGCCGGACTCGCGCCGGTGGGCCAGGCCGCGGGGGCCGAAGAGCCGGTCGACGAGCAAGACGTCGACGACGAGGGCGCCGCCCCCGTCGAGTGACGATGAACGAGGTTGTCATGACAGACGCCGCACACGACCCCAACGACGACGCACCCGGCTCGGCCGCGTCCACGCTGGCCCAGGGCCTGCTGCACGGTCCGGCCACCGACGAGCGCCCGCCGCGGCGCTGGTGCTACCCGGGGTGGCTCCAGCTGATCGCCACCGTGTTCATCCTCTACCACGGCATCATCCTCTTGGTGCACAACCTGCCGAGCAAGGGCCTGGCCAAGGGCGCCCAGAAGGTGCTCAACGAGAAGCTCGACGCCAACGACTACTGGCAGGCCTCGGGCAACACGCAGAGCTGGGCCATGTTCGCGCCCAACCCCCACCGCTCGAACGTGTTCATGAAGGTGCTGGTCAAGGACCAGGCCGGCGAGATCTGGGACCTCAAGCACGACATCTACGGCAAGCGCTCGTACCCGTACCTCTGGTACGACCGCATGGGGAAGATCAACCGGCGCCTCATCGACCAGAAGGGCTACCGCCGCCATTACGCGGCCTGGGTGTGCCGCGAGTGGGAGAAGGACCACGGCGGCGAGCCGGCCGACGAGGTGCAGTTCGTCAAGATGTGGACGCAGATCCCGTCGCCGCAGGCCGTGTTCGAGCGCGCGCAGGGCAACATCTTCCAGATGGGCTTCGACCCCATGCAGCTCAAGCTCACCCAGCGCGAGGAGGACATCATCAGCTGCGCCACCAACCGCCAGGCGCAGCTGCCCGACTACCTGCGCGAGCGCTACGGCCTGCCGCCCGCCCCGCCCCGCCCCTTCAAGGAGCTCGCCATGCGCACGTGGTGGGACCAGCGAGAGGCCGAGCGCAAGCAAGAGGAGCGGCAGGAGCGGCTGGGCAAGGCCGCTGCCGCCAAGGGTGACGACGAGGACGACGACGAGGCCGAGGGCGGCGAGGTGGAGGGAGCACAATGATCGGCGCACGCCTGGCCATGCTCTTCGAGGAGGCCGAGGTCGACGTCTCGGCCCACCTGCCGCTGGTGTCGTGGCTCATCCTCATCGCCATCGGGCTGCTCATCGCGTTCTTCATCGTGCGGCCCGAGCTGTGGCGCCGCTTGATGTTCCAGCGCATCGACCCCCGGCCCGCGGGGCTGATGCGCATCGCGTTCGGCTCGGTGGTGATGGTCACCTTCGTCGACCTGCTGGGGCCCCACGGCCCGCTCGACGACTCGATGGCCCGCTTCCTCTTCACCGACGAGGGCATGTGGCTCAACGACATGGCCCGCAAGACCTACGGCGGCAAGCTGGCCACGCTGTGGGACCCCGAGCACGGCTTCGAGCACTGGTACGACCTGTTCAAGACCATCTGGGGCAAGTTCTCGATCCTCCACTTCCGCTCCGACCCGCCGTTCGTGTGGGGGGTGTACGCGGTCATGCTGGCGAGCATCGGCCTGATGATCCTCGGCGTGTGGACGCGCGCGACCACGATCATCGCGTGGATCCTCGTGGAGTCGGTCTATCGCTACAGCCCCGTGTTCTACACCGGCGGCGACACCGTGGTGCGGGTGTTCCTGTTCCTCGGCATGTTCATGCAGTGGGGCGAGGCCTACTCGGTGGACGGCTGGCGACGGCGCCGCAAGGCGATCCTGCGCGGGGCCACCGTGCTGCCCGCGGCGCGCCTCATCCCGGCCTGGCCGCTGCGGCTGGCGATGCTCCAGCTCACCATCATCTACTGCGCCACGGGGCTGCTCAAGAGCGGCAACACGTGGGCCAACGGCACCGCGCTCTACTACTCGCTCAACCTCGATCACTTCTACCGCTTCCCCATCATGGGGCTCGTGGGCCCGCTGCACTTCATCGGCCTGTTGCCCGCGCTCACCATCCTCGTGCACTGGTGGGAGATCTTGTTCCCGCTGGGGCTCATCGGCTCCGCCGTCAACGCGTGGGAGCGCGAGCGCGCCGCGGGCACCTGGCCCAAGGCCCACGTGGCCCGGCGGTGGCTCGGCTACCTGCTGTTCCTCGGCGCCTGGGGCATCGGGGCCTACATCGCGGGCTTCGGCGCGCACTACTACGCCCCGCCGCCCCTGCTCGAGGCGCTCCACGTCGACCGCCCCACGCTGGTCAAGCTCACCATCGCGGTCACCGGCCTGCTGCCGCTCGTGTGCCTGGGCCTCTACCTGGGGCTGCGCGCCAAGGCGCCGCGCGTGCACACGTTCGTGCGCCACTGGCTGCTCGGCAAGCGCTTCTGGCTGGTGGTGGGCTTCGGCATGCACCTCGGCATCGACGCCGGCATGAACGTCGGTACGTTCGCCAACGTGATGATGGCCGTGTACCTCGCGTGGCTGTCGGGCGACGAGGTGGACGCCTTCTGGCGCTACTGCTTCAGCCGGCCGCAGCGCCCCGGCGAGGGCACTCGGCCGCTGCGCAAGCGCAAGTGGCTGCGCGTGCTGCTGGGGCCGGTCGATCGGATGCGGTTCCGCAGCCCTGGCTCGCCGGTGGTCGTGCTGCACCACCCGGGCGAGGCGAGCGTGCGGCGAGCCGCGCTCCTGCGCCTGTGGGACCTCGGCCACCGCCTCGAGTTCCAGGCCGACCCCGACGTCTCGCCCGAGCACCTGCTCGTGCGCATGCCCGGCGAGAAGGCCTCGCGCTCGGGTGCGCGCGCCGGCTGGGCGCTCATCCGCGTGATGCCGGGGCTGTGGTGGATGAGGGGGCTGCGGCACGTGCCCGGCCTGGGCGCGGTGTACGGGAGGATCGCGCTCGCGATCCTGCGGCAACGCTGATGGGCGGGCGATGGCCAGCGTGGCGGCGGCACGGCGGGCTCGGGCTCGCCGCGCTGCTGCTCGCCTGCGGGCCACCGCCGGCCGTCACGCCCCAGGGCACCGACGAGGCCGCACCGCTCGAGACCGCCGCGCCGCGGGGGCCTGGGTGGCTCAAGGGCCAGCTGCACCTGCACAGCAGCGCCTCGGGCGACAGCGAGACCCCACCCGCCGACGTGGCGCGCTGGTACGCCGAGCACGGCTACGACTTCATCGTCTTCACCGATCACAACCGCATCACCGAGGTGCCCAGCCCGAGCGGCATGCTGGTGCTCCCCGGCATCGAGCTCACGCAGAACCTCGAGCGCTGCGATCCGCCGCCCGAGCCGGGCCTGCAGTGCCTCTTGCACGTCAACGGCCTGCTGGTGGGCACCGACGCCAGCGCCGTCGCCCAGGTGCCCACGCCGGCCGGCCTGGGGCGAGTGGAGCGCTACGCCCACGCGATCGCGGTCACCCGGGCGCTGGGCGGCGTGGCGATGCTCAACCACCCCAACTTCCACTACGCCGCCGACGCGGGCGTGCTCGCGGCGCTCGCCGACCATGGCCTCGTGCTCTTCGAGCTGGCCAACGAGGCCGTCGACAGCAACAACGAGGGCGACGACGCGCACCCCTCCACCGAGGCCCTGTGGGACGCCGTGCTCTCGACCGGCGTGCGCATGTGGGGCACCGCCACCGACGACGCGCACCACTACGACGACGCGAGGCAGGTGCGCGAGCGCGGCGAGCTGGCCCACGTGGGTGACCGCGGCTGGGTAATGGTGCGAGCCGAGCGCGAGCCCGCGGCCATCCGCGCCGCGCTCGAGCGCGGCGATTTCTACGCCACCAACGGCGTCCTGCTCGACGAGGTGAGCCTCCACGGCCACACCCTGCGCGTGACGGTGGCCCCGCAGGCCGAGGGCCCCCACCGCTTCGTCTTCATCGGCGACGGCGGCAGGCAGCTGCACCACGATCGCGGGCGCGAGGGCACGTTCGACGTGCCCGCCGAGATCACCGGCTACGTGCGCGTGGTGGTGATCGATCGTCGAGGGCGCAAGGCATGGGTGCAGCCGGTGTGGCCGAGCCTCGGCGCAGTGTCTGCACCTCCTCGAGCCCGGCCTTGAGGCCGAGCTTCGTGCGCCCATCGGGGGAGCGCGCAGCTTGACGCCCCTGGGGGTGGCCGCTAGAGTAAGATCTCAGGAGGTTCGAATGACGGATCAAGTCGAGAAGAACATCGGCCGTGAGGCACAAGACATCATCGCCGAGCGCCTCCAAAAGGAAGCAGAGATCCTCCGCGCGAAGGCGGATCTCAAGGTGACGAACACCAAGCTGGTGCGCGCAGGGCTCATCAAGTCGATCCACGACGTGATGAGCTGGTGATTGAGTCTCCTGTGCTCTGGTGATCGGCTTCGTCGTCTCTCTACTGATCACCAGCACATCCAGCGCTCGCGGCCTGGGCGGCCCAAACGACGGCGGGAGACATCGCGCGTCGTGGGTCGTCCAGGCTCGTGCTCTTGTTGCATGGATCCTCCCGGCGAGGAGCACGAAGAGCGCGATGGCAGACCCAAGGAACGGTCGCGGCACGAAGCGCCGACCGCCCAGGCCGCGCAGACCAGGCCGCGCAGACCAGGCGGCGCGGGCCAGGTGGCGCCCGACCAGGCGGTGTGGCGTCTCGGGACTTGCGCGGGATCCCCGTTGCTGTCTACCGTAGTCGCCGCGAACCGACGCCTCCTCACGTGTCCCGCGTGAAGGCGCTCCTCGCCGCAATCCTCTCGTGAACTACTATCGCACCCACACTTGCGCAGACCTCACTCTCGATCACGTGGGGCAGACGGTTCGTCTGTCGGGATGGGTCCACAGGAAGCGAGATCACGGTCAGCTCCTCTTCATCGATCTACGCGATCACTACGGCCTCACCCAGTGCGTCCTGACCCCCGACTCGGGGCCGTTCGAGACGGCATCCCAGCTCCGGGTCGAGTCCGTCATTCGCGTGAGCGGCCGCGTGGTCGCGCGGTCCGACGTCAATCCCAACCTGCCGACCGGATCGATCGAGATCATCGTCGACGACATCGAGCTGCTCTCGCCCGCCGAGGTCCTCCCGTTCTCGCTGCTCGCCACGCAAGCGATCCCCGAGGAGGTCCGCCTGCGCAACCGCTTCCTCGATCTGCGACGGGCGAAGGTGCACCAGAACATCGTGCTTCGCTCGCGCATCATCAACAGCATCCGCCGGCGCATGCTCGAGCAGGGGTTCCTCGAGTTCAACACCCCGATCCTCACGTCGAGCTCCCCCGAGGGCGCGCGCGACTACCTCGTGCCGAGCCGCCTCCACCCGGGCAAGTTCTACGCGCTCCCCCAGGCGCCGCAGCAATTCAAGCAGCTGCTCATGGTGGCCGGCTTCGATCGATACTTCCAGATCGCGCCCTGCTTCCGCGATGAAGATGCGCGTGCCGATCGCTCGCCCGGCGAGTTCTACCAGCTCGACGTGGAGATGTCGTTCGTCGAGCAAGACGACGTGTTCTCCGCCATCGAGCCCGTCCTCGCGGGCGTCTTCGCCGAGTTCTCGGACTGGAAGGTGAGCGCGACGCCCTTCCCGCGCATCACCTACAACGATGCGATGGTCCGCTACGGGACGGACAAGCCCGATCTGCGCAATCCCTTGATGCTCGCCGACGTGACCGAGGTGTTCGCCAACGCCGACTTCGCGGTGTTCGCGAGCGCGATCAAGGACGGCGCCGTCGTCCGTGCGCTGCCTGCCCCGGGGGCCGGCGCCAAGGCCCGCAGCTTCTTCGACAAGGTCGTGCGCATGGGGCAGAGCCTGGGCCTGCCTGGTCTCGGGTACCTCATCCTCCAGGATCCACCCAAGGGCACCCTGGCGAAGGTCGTCACGCCCGAGATGCGCGACGCCATCGCGGCCGCGACGGGCGCGAAGGACGGCGACGCGGTGTTCTTCTTGTGCGACAAGCCGGCGAAGATCGCCCGGCCCGCCGATCAGCTCCGCACGCACATCGGCACCGAGCTCGACCTCATCGAGAAGAACGCCTATCGGTTCTGCTGGATCGTCGACTTCCCGTTCTACGAGCTCGATCCCGACACGAACCAGATCGCGTTCAGCCACAACCCGTTCTCGATGCCACAGGGAGGCCTCGAGGCGCTCGACACCCAAGATCCGCTGAGCATCCACGCGTTCCAGTACGACATCGTCTGCAATGGTGTCGAATTGTCGAGTGGTGCGATCCGCAACCACCGTCCCGACATCATGCTGCGGGCCTTCGAGATCGCGGGCTACGGCCAGGCCGAGGTCGAGCAGCGGTTCGGCGGCATGCTCAACGCGTTCCGCTACGGCGCCCCTCCTCACGGCGGCCTCGCCCCGGGCATCGACCGCATCGTGATGCTCCTGGCCGACGAGCCGAACATCCGCGAGGTCATCGCCTTCCCGATGACGCAGAGCGCAGAAGACCTCTTGATGAGCGCGCCCTCCCCGGTGAGCGACAAGCAGCTCCGCGAGCTGCACATCCGCATCGAGCTCCCGGAGCAGCCGAAGAAGCCCTGAGCGCCGCCTGGGCGCCCCACAGGGCGGCCCTACCCGGCCCGCTTGGCCAGGATGGCCTTGAGGCCCGACACGACCCCGGAGAAGCCCGTCTTGGCGGCCTCCTCGCGGAGGGCGGCCATGCGCCCTCGCAGGCCACGCGACGCCTCGGGCCACGCGGCGAGCATGGCCTGCAGCGGCTCCGGCGAGACGCTCCGGGCGTCGATCCTCCACACCATCGCCTCGAGGCCCAGCCGCGTGAGGAGGTCTCGGCCCTTGCTGTTGGCCTGGGGCCAGCGAGTGACGTCCTCGAGGAAGATCACGGGCCCACGCCCGTGCTTGAGGGCGAAGATCGTCATGTGGAAGCGATCCGTGATCGTGACATCGAACGTGGGATAGAGACCCAGGCGCTCCTGGATCGTCGAGAACTGCGACGGTGCGACGACTCCATCCAGCTGGCGAGCGCCCATGAGGCTGACGACCTCGAACCCCGCATTCACCACGTGACGCTGCAGCGCCTGGGCGAGCCCCGGAGAGGCCGCCAGGGCGGCGAGCGGCTTGGTGCCCGATCCGAGCGGGTCTCGATCGGCCAGGTGGTCGCCGAAATCCCACAAGAGCGTCGGATCGGGCAGGTAGCCGATGCGGCCCGGCTCGACGCCCAGGGACGTCAGGAGCCCGCGCGTCGCGTCGTCCCTGACCGTGATCACCTCGAACGCGCTCAGGGCCCGGCTCAGCTCCGCTGCCCGGTCGTACCACCGACTGCCCGGCGCCGGCACGGGATCGGCAGACACGGCAAACGAGAACGATGGCACGTCGAGGCTCGGCCGGAAGTACGCATTCGGCGGCTCCGGGATCCTCTCGAGCTCCCAGGCGGTGTCGCTGCCCACGACGACCGCGTCGTACCCGAGCCCCGAGATGAAGCGCTGCGCCTGCCCGAGGTCATCGGAGACGAGGCGCTCGTGCGAAAACCGGCAGTGTCGGCGCAGGAACGCGTTCTGGTTCTGATAGGTCCACAGATAGCGAGGGTTGAGGAACGGAGGGCGAAGATTGTAGAGAGCCAACCTCTGGTGTCGCCGGTGGAGGGAGGCCGGCATGTAGTCGATGATCTCGATCCGCGCCCCGGGGAGCTCGTGCCGGAGCAAGTGATGGAGGCAATATGCCTGCATGATCGAGCCGTCGTTCACGGAGCGATGGTAGGTAAGGAGGCCAATTCTCGGGCCGCCTCGTCCGTTGGCGGGACGTGAGTGTGGCATCGTCGATCTTCGGTGACCTGCCGCCCGACCGGTCCTTCGGCGGGAGCGCAGCATCCTTGGGGGACCATCGTGCCGCGGGCGAAAGCGGCCGAAGCTGCGCAACGCGAGGGTCGTAGCCTAGCACGGATGCCACGCGTTGGTAGCGCGCGCGGTTCCGCGACGCACATGCGTGTCGCACTGCCGCCGATCACACGTCCATTTCCGACCGCGTCGAGCCGCTCGCCTCCGAGGCCTCTGGAAGGCAGAACCGACTTGACACGACGAGGGGTACAGGCTGTCCTACCGGCGGTCGTCGGGGTCGACTCCCGGGCCGGGACGACGCCCAAGGACGGGGTCTGCGAGATGACGAGCTCGGTGCCATGAGAGTCCTCCTGATCAACCCGCCGAACACCTACCGCAAGGGTGACGACTTCGCGGTCACCTTCCCCCTCGGCCTCGCGTACCTCGCTGCCGTGCTCGAGCGCAGCGGGCACGAGGTCACCGTCATCGACGCCCTCGCCGGCTACGATCCTCCCACCGAGGCGACCGATGGGCTGTACTGGTGCGGCATGACGGAGGCCGAGCTCGTCGCCGCGACGCTCGAGCTGAAGCCGGACCTCATCGGGCTCACGTGTGCGTACACCGTGCAGTACCCGACCACGCGCGCGCTGGCCCGAGCCCTCAAGCGCGCGACCGACATCCCGATCGTGATGGGCGGTGCTCACTGCTCCGCGCTCCCGATGGAGACCCTCGCCGACGGCTGCTTCGACTACGTGGTGATCGGAGAGGGCGAGATGCCGCTGCTGGCGCTGTGCGCGGAAAACCGCAGCAAAGGCCTGCTGCGCATGCGCATGCTAGCGGGCGGACTGCTGATCTGCGTGTTTTCGGTCTCGCATATTCCGGCACTGCTGACCCTGCCAATCAGCGGCTATCCGGGACGCAATGCCTACCTGCTGGTGTTCC
>WBZL01005415.1_pt1 | contig 10580 bp, 10 predicted proteins | sample 5204291 | NCBI WGS metagenome assembly WBZL01 (sample SAMN12344345, study PRJNA552823) | activated sludge metagenome | biome: Activated sludge suspended growth; feature: Nitrification reactor; material: Wastewater; isolation source: activated sludge from nitrification reactor of wastewater... | reverse complement strand
AGGTGGGCTCAGATCGCTCAGGTCGTGGCCGGCGTTGATCAGGAATGACACCTCGTAGTCGGGAGCCAGGTCATCGATCCTGGTCACCGTCAGCCGAGACCCAAACGCGACTTCTGGTGTCGAGGTGATGTCGAGGAGGTCCATGGCCTCGGCCACCACCCCGGTGGGCATGGGGGGAACGACGACCTGGGCGGTGGCCGGGTCCAGGGCGGCCAGGACCGATGGAAGCGCCCGCCAGCCCCGCTGTTCCAGGCGTCGGCCGAACTGGGTCCACATGTGGCGGGCTCGGCCGTGCAGCAGTGCAGCTTCTCCGTCTCGATGGAGTAGCAGCGAGTCGAGCCACACCACGTCGGGATCGGTGGCAAGCCAGGCCAGGGAGGCGAGGTATAGACAGAACTGGTGGATCAGCGCGCTTCGATCTGTCGAGCGGGCGTAGACCCGCCCCCCTCGGCCGTAGAGGGCGTGTACCCCCCGCTCTCGTTCGGACATGGCCACCACCAACTCGAGCGGGGTGGTGTCGTCTATGGCGTCTCGCGTCGTGGAGTGGAGCCCGGTCAGGCCGGCAAGGACCTGTGAGAGCCGTTCGTCTGTGCTCGACACGGTGAGGAGTCGATTCTCGAGGTGCAGGTCGGTGATGGTCGAGGCGTCAAGCCTCCACCAGTCGCGGTCGCACACGGTCACGGGACGACCGAGGGCGGTCACGTTCGGGCGAGGGTGGTGGGTGCCGTCGTCCAGTAGGCCGACCCGAGCGAACATGACCGCGAGGTGTTGAAGTTCGATGAGCGCTTCCGAGCGGTCTCGGGCTTCTATGTCGGCGAGGGCGTCGGCCAGCGGGGGAAGGGGGGAGCCGTCGAATGCGTCGAGCACGGCCAGGGCCCGCCGGTCCAGCACCACGGGTGCCGCCCACGGGGCCCAGGCCAGGAACTGGTCCGCGCACGGCCACCGCCAAACGGCGTCTCGGACCTGAGGACGGTCGAGGAAGGACGTGAGCAGGTTCAGGTCAGACGCAGGTGATGCGCCAGTTCATGTTTCCGAAACCATTGGGGTAGGCGGCGGTGCCGATGAAGATGGTGCCGCCGAGCTGGTTGCCGGTGCTGTCGATGTGCCCGGTGTCGTAGACGACGGTGGTGCCGTTGAGCAGCTCCATCTTGCACTGGTAGCCGACCGGCTCCTTGTAGCAGTCGGTCCGGCCGCCCAAGAAATCGTAGCGAACCGACTCAGTGTTGAGCGCGGTGCAACCCTGGAAGGCGAAGTTCCACCATCCGCTGTTGGCGGGGATGGTCGGGTGGGTGAGGTTGACGGCGAATTGGTCCGGCCCGAAGCACCCCCAGGTCTTGGTGGCCGTGCCGGTCATGACGATGGGGGCGGTGCTGGCCGCGGCAGCGAAGGTCGGCACGATCGACATTCCGTTGATCGATGGCGCGGCCCAAGCCGCGCCAGCCACTGCGCCGATGCCCGCCGCTTTGCGCATGGCGTCACGCCTGGTGATGCTGGCGTCGTCGGCCTGGTTGTTCTCTCGATCGCTCATCTAGCCCTCCTCAAATCAGGTCGGGGACATATTAGAGGATCACGGGATGGGGAGTGCAGCGGATTGGTGGCTCGGGCGCGACCTCGCTGTCGGGGACGGGGTCGCCGTCATGGCCAGACGAGCTCGGAGATCGCGAACACGAGCAGGTTCACCGCCACGAAGGCGGCGGCTGCGATGGCCACGAGGATGAGACGGTGCCTCATAGGTCCAGTCTGCCTTGGTCGCCAGATCCGAAGGGAGGTGACTTCTCTGGGCGGTCGACTTGGGTAGGGCATCGGGGGATCTACCATCGCTCTATCCGGCTCCGTTGCTGATCTACGAGGCGAACCGCGATGAACCGAACTCGCCTGATCGGGAGTCGAGCGCTGGAGGTGACCGACCCGACCCGCTCTGATCCGACCAGCACCGTTCCGTGACCAGAATCCACTCCGACACCACAGACGCACAGTCGGCGACGCCTACCGCACCGCCCGGTCCGGTGGGGATCGGGCCGGCGGGTGGGATCGTTCACCTGGAGTCGGGAGGGCTTTCCCCGGCGAGGGCCACCTACCGACGGTTGGTGATCCTCGACCACGGGAGCGGTGTTGTGCCCGCCGCTCTGGCCCCGCTGGGTCTGCCCCGTGAGGGATGTGTCGCCATCGCCCGACGGTCGATGGGAGACGACGTCACCGTGGTCGATGGCGACCCGTTGGTCGTCCATCTGGAGCCTCAACCGGTGGCGACGGTGCGGGTACGTCCCGAGTGGGGTGGGGAGCGGGTGGTGGCGGTCGAGAGCGTGGCGGTCACCGTGCTGAGCCTGGTGAGCCGGCGGTTCTTGGACATGGGGCCGAGTGGAACCCTTCACGGCGGAGCGGTGGCCGATCCTCTGGGGCGGGCCGTGCTCGTCCTGGCTGCCTCTGGCACCGGGAAGTCGACGTTGGTATCGCACCTGGTCGGCCAGGGGTTCGATCTGGTGAACGACGAACAGGTGGTTCTCGACGGGGTGTCCGGCATGGTGCATTCGTTCACCCGTCCGGTGGTGGCCAAGGTCGGGGGCCTGGGCGCGCTGCCGGCCGGCGCGGCGACGGGACGAGTCGAGTCCCCTGGTCCGCTCCTGTTGTGCGCATCGGACCTCGGCGGTGGTCAACGGCTGGTGGCCGAGCCCGCGGTGGTGGTGATCCTGGACCGGCGGTTGGGCAACGAGGTGAGGTGGGAACAGCTCGGTTTCGGCGCCGCCATGGAAGCGCTGTGCATGAACAACCTCGACCTCAGCCGTGATCCGGTGTCGGTGCTCGACGCCTTCGCCCGGCTGGTGGCGAAGGTTCCCGTTGTGCGACTGTCCTACGAGCATGCGGCGGAGGCGATGGAGGTGATCGAGAGGCTCATGGCCGACCCGCCTTCGCCTTCGGGTGGCCGATGGGTCCTGGAGGTCGAGAAGACCGCGGTCGAGGTGCAACCTGCTCCGACTACCGCGACGCTGGCGGAGCCGTCCCCCGACGGGCCCTGGTCGTGGGGATCGACGGTGAGGGTGTGGTCCTGCGGTGAGCTGGTGGCATATCAACCTGAGGCCGGTACGGTCGTGAGCGTGAACGCGGCAGGTGCGGCGCTGCTGTGGGACCTGACCGTCGGCGCCGTCGAGATGACGGGTCCCGGTGGAGAGCTGGTTTCCGAACTGGCGGCCCTGGGCTTCATCCACCAGCGACCCGCAACCATTGGTGACGGTGCAAGATGACGCTGGGCCCCGATCACGTCCGGTTGACGCGTCGGACAGACCTGTTCACCCGTCGATGCGGCGCGTCGATCCTGCTGCTGGGTCGGGGTGAGGAACAGTTGCACCGGTTGCAAGGCGTCACGGCCGGAGTGTGGGTGGAGCTGGACACACCCCACACGCTCTCCGAGTTGATCGCCGTGGCCCAGGGGGCGGCGGTGGGGGTAGGCGGCGACGTGGTTGACCAAGCGGTCAGGGACGCGGTCGAGGCTATGTCGGCGGCGGGCCTTGTCGAGGTGGGACCTCACCAGCATGCGGAGGATGACGATGCTGGTCGACAGTGATCAGTCGGTGGACCACGGGTTCGGGTCCCAGCTCGAACATCTGGTGGCCACGACTGCGCCCATGGTCCAAGGGGGCCAATCTGGGGGCCAGCCGGTCGACTGGAGCCACTTGGGGGTTGCGCTGGTGGAGTCGGTTCGGGTTGAACGGTTGACCGGTGCGCTCATGGCGGCGTCGGAGTCGGGCGCCGTTCTGTTGGGGGAAGCCCAGGTAGATCTGCTGGAGCGCCACCACCTCGACGCCCTGGCGTGGTGCATGAAGTTGGAGGATCGCCTGTGCGACGTGTCCGAGCGTCTCGCTGTCTCTGGGATCACGGACCTGCGGGTGGTCAAAGGGCCGGCGGTGGCGCATCTGGACGAGCTCGAGCCCGGTCTGCGTACCTTCGGGGACCTGGATCTGGTGGTGCGAGGTAGCGACATCGATCGAACCGTTGAGGTGCTGGTGGCGATGGGGGCCGATCGTCCCTATCCCCAGCGGCGGCCCGGCTTCGATGGCCGCTTCGCCAAGTCGGTGACGCTCACGTTCTCGGACCACGTCGAGATAGACCTCCATAGAACCATCTGTGACGGTGTCCATGCCGTGCGGGTCCCCGTTGAGCGGTTGTTCGACGATCCCGTCCACTTCGACCTTGCCGGTGTGACCATGTCGGCGCCGACGCGGGTCGTGCGAGTCCTTCACGCCGCCTATCACGCAATGCTGGGCTCGCCGATCCCACGGTTGATGAGCCGTCGGGACCTGCTGGGCTACCTGCTCTCCTCGGAGGTCGAGGTCGACGGTGTGGTCAGCGAAGCCGAAGCCTGGAACGGCACCGCCGTGCTCCACGAGGCGGCGGCATCGATCCTCTCGCTGCCGGGAGTGAGCCTCCCACGGTGGAAGGCCTGGTTCGATGAGGTAGATCCCAGCCCGAGCGAGCGTCGCATCATCATGGCCCAGCGACGAGATGGATCCTCCTACGGCCGTTCCCGGTTGAGGGTGGTGTCCGAGTTGCCCAACTGGGGGGACCGATGGGCGTATGCGGCCGGTGTCTTGTTCCCGTCCCGGGAACACCTGAGTGCACGGGACATGAACCGGTCCAAGCTGTTGCAGCGAGGAGCCCGACGTCAGCGCCGTGATCACGGTGGCTGAGCCTGGATCCGCCGAACGGCAGAGCCTTCCGGCGGTGTTCTGTCGCCGGCCTCCGACTGGATGGGGAAGGAGCGGGCGACGCCCCGCGGTCGAGGTGATGGGTATCCTCCGGTCGTGAGCGACGTCGGCCCGGCCCGGGACCTGGTGATTGTGGGGGCTGGGGGCCATGGTCGCGAGGTGTTCGAACTGGTCGTGGCCGTGAACGCAGCCGGTCCCGGCCCGGCCTGGAACCTCCTGGGTTTCCTCGACGATGCCGTACCGGATGGGGAGTCCGAGGCCAGGCTGTCCCGGTTGGGTGCCCGCGTCTTGGGCGGTGTGGACACGGTGGGAGATTGCGGATCGGATCAACTCGTGGCCGTGGTGGCGGTGGGTGATGCGATGCTGCGCAGCCGGCTATCGGCTCAGGTGCGTGCGGCCGGTGTGGCCTTGGCGCCTGCGCTGGTCCATCCCACGGCCTCGGTGGGTCGAGACGTGCGCCTAGGTGACGGTTCGGTCGTCGCCGCGGGGAGCATCATCACCACCAACGTCGAGGTGGGGGAGGGCGTGCAGGTGAACGTGGGTTGCAGCCTGTCCCACGACGTGATCTTGAGGGATCACGTCACCTTGAGCCCGGGCTGTCGTCTCACCGGTGGCGTCGAGGTCGGTGAGCGCAGCTTCTTCGGCGTGGGCGCTGTGGTCGGTCCCCGGGTTCGCGTCGGCCCAGACGCCAGGGTCGGGGCGGGAGCGGTGGTGCTCCACGATGTTGCCGCCGCCACCACCGTCCACGGGGTTCCGGCCCGACCGAGCTCTCTCGGCAACGGCTGAGATCGACACCGTGTCTCGATCTGGGGCGGTTCGGTCACCGGGGGCCGGTGGTCGCCGGAAGCTGATCCACGTGACCACGGTGGACATGAGCCTGGACCTGTTGCTCAAGCCGCAGCTCCAGGCCTTTGCACGGGCCGGGTATGAGGTCGTGGGGGCGTCAGCCCCCGGACCCCACGTGGGAGCGCTCGAAGCGGCCGGGATCCGTCACGTGGCGCTGGCCAATGCCACCCGGGCCATGGACCCGAGACGGGACCTGGCCCTGATCGGGGAGCTGTACCGCCTGTTCCGCCATGAACGCCCCGACATCGTGCACCTGCACAACCCGAAGCCGGGTTGGTTCGGTCGTCCGGCGGCCCGGGCTGCCCGGGTGCCGGTGGTGGTTAACACCGTCCACGGCCTGTACGCCACCCCCGAAGACTCCTGGCCGCGCCGAGCGGTGGTCTATGGGCTGGAACGCCTGGCGGCAGCGTGCTCCCATGCTGAATTGCTCCAGAGCGTGGAGGACGTGGCCGTGCTTCGACGGCTGCGGGTCCCAGCGAATCGGATCCATGTGTTGGGCAACGGTGTGGATCTGTCGCGGTTTTCGGTCCCCACCACCGAAGCCAGGGCCGCGGCTCGCGCCCGGTTCGGTGTGACCGAAGACCAGGTGGCGGTCGGCGTTGTGGCCCGACTGGTGTGGGAGAAGGGTCTGGCCGAGGTGATCGAGGCGGCCTCGGCCTTGCGTGAGACCGATCCCCAGGTGCGATGGCTGGTGGTCGGTCCTCTCGATTCCGACAAGTCCGATGGTCTGGTGGAGGCCGACCTGGCTCGGGTGTCGGGCGAGTCCGGGATCACGTTCCTGGGTCAGCGTTCCGATGTGGAGGACTTCTACCGGGCGTTGGACGTGTACGTGTTGGCCTCGCACCGTGAGGGCTTTCCCCGGTCGGCCATGGAGGCCGCCGCCACCGGGGTGCCGTTGGTGGTCACCGACATCAGGGGATGTCGTCAGGTGGTCGACGACGGGGGGAACGGTCTGTTGGTCCGAGCGCGTGATGCTGGGTCGCTGAGCGAGGCCGTGTCTGTGCTGGCCAACGATGGGCGGCGGCGAGCCCACATGGGGGAGGCGTCGCGGGTCAAGGCGGTCGAGGAGTTCGACCAGCGACGGGTGATCGACATCACCTTGGCCACCTACCGACGCCTTCTCGGCGAGCGGGGTCTGTCGGCTCCCTGACCGCGGTGCCCGCCGCGGTGCCGCCCAGATCAGGTTTCAGCGACAGGTTTCAGCGACAGTCTTCCGAGATCAGGTCTCGAGGACCTCGCCGATGATGGCGGCCATCTCCTCGAGGTCCTCGGTGGTGATTCGGGAGTGGAACGGGAGCGACACCACCTGTTCGGCCACCGACTCGGTGACGGGCAGCTTGTGGTCGGCGAGCCCCACGAAGGCGGGTTCGAGGTGGGCGGGCGGGAAGTAGCGGCGGGTCTCGATGCCGACCTGATCGAGGGCGTCCATGACCAGGTCACGGAGTCGGGGCGGAACCTTGATGGTGTAGATGGTGTGGGGGTGGGTTCGGTCGGGGAGCTCGGTTGGCGCCTCGACGTCGGCGAGGTCGGCCAACAGGGCGGCCATGGTCTGCGCGTTGGCAGCCTTGACGGCCAGGATCTCGTCGAGGCGGTCGAGCTGCTTGACGCCCAGAGCCGACTGCATCTCCGACAGCCGCCAGTTGTAGCCGACGATCTCGTGGTGGTAGGGCCGGTCCATGCCGTGGTTGCGCAGCAGACGCATCCGGTGGGCAAGGTCGGCGTCGTCGGTGGTGACGACGGCCCCTTCGCCGGTGGTGATGGCCTTGACCGGGGTGAAGCTGAACATGGCGGCCCGACCCAAGGACCCTGCTGGCCGCCCGCGGTAGCTGGCCCCGTGGGCTTGGGCCGCGTCTTCGAACACGCTGAGCCCGTGGGCGGTGGCCAACTCCAACAGGCGGTCCATGTCTGCGGGCTGACCGCCGTAGTGGACCGGCACGATGGCCTTGGTCCGTGGGGTGATGCACCGGGCCACCGCAGCGGGATCGATGTTGAAGGTGATGGGATCGATGTCGGCGAACACCGGGGTGGCTCCGACGTGGACGACCGATGTGGCGGTGGCGATGAAGGTGAACGACGGAACGATCACCTCGTCTCCCGGGCCGATCCCGGCTGCCAGGTACATGGCGGCCAGGGCGACGGTGCCGTTGGCGAAGGCCACGGCGTGGTCGGTGCCATGGCGGAAGGCCATGGCGGCCTCGAAACGTCTGGTCCAGGGGCCGTTGGTCAGGACCCCGGACTCGATCACACTGGTGACCGCCTCGGTCTCCTCGGTGCCCATCACCGGGGAGGCGAGGCGGAGGCGATAGTCCTTGGCCGGTGGCGTGTCGGCGCCGTACAGCGACGCCAAAGGGTCATATCCAGACCCGGCCCGTACCGGCGGCGGGGTCACGGGCATGGTGAGCCGCCGACGTTGTCTGGCCCAGGGTCGACCACCCCGGTCGGGCTGGTATCGGCGCTAGGGCCCGTATCGGGCATCGTTTTGGACATGGCGGCGGATCCCATGAACTCGGGCATGGTGGCGTGACCCTCCGCAGAGATCCCCTCACGCTTCACCACGGATCGTAGGGTACGCGCCAGTATCCGTGCGTCCAACGCGACGGTCCAGGTGTCCACATAGGCCACATCGAGGCGGAACCGGTCGTCCCAGTCCACGGCGTTACGTCCGCTCACCTGGGCCAGACCGGTGATTCCCGGCTTGACGTCGTGGCGGCGGGCTTGTTCGGGCGAGTAGCGGTCCAGGTAGGCGGGGAGCAGCGGGCGGGGACCGACGAGAGCCATCTCGCCTCGTATGACGTTCAACAGCTCGGGTAGTTCGTCGAGACTGGTACGGCGCAGGAACGCCCCGAGGCGGGTCAGTCGGTCGGCGTCGCTGCCCGCCCCGGTACGCATGGTCCGGAACTTGAACACGTCGAACATCTCGCCGTGTAGCCCGGGGCGACGCTGGCGGAACAGCACGGGGCTGCCCATGGTGAGGCGAACGGCCACGGCGATGACAGCCATGGGGATGGCGGCCACCACCAGGCCGGCCAGGGCCAGCGCGAGATCCATCAGGCGTTTGAGGACGGGGGAACGCACCGGGACGGTCTCAGCCTGGATCCACCGAGCTGCCGGTGGGGTCCTGGTGATGGCGTGGTGATTGGCTGGATCGGCGGTTGGTCGGGGGCGCGGGGCTGTTGGGGCGCGTCGAGGTAGCGGTCGTGGCGGGTTGGGTTGTCAGCGCTGGCGTTGAGCTGCGGTGCGCTGGGGCCGCGGGGTCGCGGTCAGAGCGGGACGGTCGGCAGGGCCCGGAGCGTGTCGAGCACGCTGGTGAACTGGTCGGCCCATGGCCAGCGGGCAGGGAGGCGCAGGGTGGGCTTCCCGCTGCGGTTGACGAGGCGGCCGGGCATGTTGAGTAGTCGGGTCCGGAAGGTCTTGGCGACGGTCAGTTGATCGGTGGTGTGGCCGCCGAGCTGCGCGGTCCAGCGGATCAGGTTGTGGGCGAGCACGGCGTGTTGGAGCCAGGCGCTGTTGGCGTTGAACGACCCGGAGGGCAGGTGGGCGAGGCCACCGGCTTTGAGGTCGCGGATCGACAGCTCGACCACGGCGTGAGCACGGTGTTGGCGGTCCAGAGACCAGGCGGGGCCGGCGAGGTTGGTGACGAACGCGTGGTAGCGCCAGGTGGTGAACAGTTGGCGTTGGGGTCCTTGATGGCCGGGGACTCGGCGCACGATCAGGCGCCGGTTGCGGTAGAGGCACTCAGCGACGTGGGCTTCGCCGTCGGGGTAGTCGATGCGCTGCCACGCCGATTCTGGGATCGCTTCGATCGCAGCGCGGACCGCTTGGCGCTGCGCGATCGTGACCGAGAATCCGACCCCGGCCCGGCTGAGCCGGTCGAGGAGCTTGTGTTGGTAGAAGCCCGAATCGGCTCGCACGATGATCGCGTCGCCCCCACCGGCGCGCTCGACTCGTGCCAGCAGTTCGTCGATGAAGCGGATGATCCCTCGGGCGGTGTTCGCGGAGCCTTTGCGCAGCCGGGCGTGGAGGACTTCGCCGGTGTCCGCGCGGGTCGCCAGCAACGGGTGGTAGCCCAGCACCTTGGTGTAGCCGTAGGCGGCGCCAGCCTTGGCGTAGCCGTGGACCTCACAGATCGTGGAGTCCACATCGACAATCAACGTCGCGGTCGGGCCCGCCCCGGCACCCCAGGCCCGCTCGATGGCTTTGCCGACGGCGGCTTCGAGTTGGCGGACATGGCCAAAGGTGAAGGACCGCAAGAACGTGCCCAGCGTGGAGGGGGCCATCACCCGATGGCCGAGCACCGCGCCGGTCGCCCCGGCGCGGAGCCGGTTGGTGTCGTCGATGCAGTCGGCGCCGCTGATCATGGCGTGGATCAACGTGAGGGCCTTGCGGCCCGGTCGGGCGCCGCCCACCCGACCGGCGAGGCGCACCGTCGAGTTGATCAGCGCTTCGAGCCCCAGGCGGGCCGCGACCGTGGCCACCAACAACAGCCCGGCATCCGCGACGAGCGACTCGTCATCGAAGGTCACCCGGATCCGGTCGATCCCGTGGTTGACTGTCACTGAAAGTGCCTCCTGGTGCTGGCGATGGTGTGGCCTCGAGAACCGTCATCGTCCCAGCGTGGGAGGCACTTTCCGCGGATACGCGACCGTCAGACCCTCGCCTCATCGGTGGATCCAGGCTCAGGAGGTTGATTGGTGGGCGTGTTGACGGTAGCCGCGGCTTGTGTAGCGACCGAAGGCCGAGGGGGCCTTTGGTCACGTCAACGAAGCCACCAGCGCGTCGTCCGTTAGGTGTAGGGCGGCAGGTAGGTCTGGTCTTTCGGCCAGCACGGCCGCGGTACGCAGGGCTGCCTCACCTCGTGTGGCCTCGGGTGGGTCGTGGCTGGGCCAGGCATCGCTGGCCCCTCGAAATGCCATGAGCGCCACCCGCCATCCGGTTAGAGGTGGGCTCAGATCGCTCAGGTCGTGGCCGGCGTTGATCAGGAATGACACCTCGTAGTCGGGAGCCAGGTCATCGATCCTGGTCACCGTCAGCCGA
>WBZL01005414.1_pt1 | contig 10581 bp, 7 predicted proteins | sample 5204291 | NCBI WGS metagenome assembly WBZL01 (sample SAMN12344345, study PRJNA552823) | activated sludge metagenome | biome: Activated sludge suspended growth; feature: Nitrification reactor; material: Wastewater; isolation source: activated sludge from nitrification reactor of wastewater treatment... | reverse complement strand
GTATTCAAACCCAAGTCCCCAGATAAGACCTCCTTTAAGCAAACCGTCATACTCAGCAGATGTGCCTGAGTAGATCAATGCATCATCAAAAGCATAACCGGCGTATGTATTTATGCTGTAACTTTGAGAGAAAACGTTAGTTGGAACAAGGCAATAAATTGCTGCAGTCAAAAGTAAGATCAGTAATGGTTTCATTTGAAATTCAAAGAGGTTTAATTTGTCGGCAAAATTACTCATTAGCCCATAGGCAATCAATTGTTAAGTTTGCGACAAAGATATTTTTGCCAATGGCAAAGTCAACAAAGGATTGCCCGGAATGACTTATGTGAAAAAGTAACTAATACATTTGCAAGGTTCTTCTTATTCAATCATCTTTCTAATTCTCTGGTGACTCTAAAGATAGGATGCGGTTATTTAACCGCGGAGTTCGCAAAGAAGGCGCAGAGACCGCAGAGATTAATGAGGGCAATTAATATGAATCCACAATTCAACCTCCGCGACCTTTGTGAAAGCATTGCGTCCTCTGCGGTTTTCCCTTTCAATAAGTCAAATTCAGACTTTGGCAATTCCCAATTATGCAGACAATGATGCGAATCATTCATTTTGTTGCGACTCATGGAATCACTTTTGACTCAACTAGAAGTAAAATTCATTGTGATTCGATGTTCGCCAATACCAAATTGAGAAATCAGAATTTCAAAACGACCGGCTAATTGTTAAATTAATGAAAATCCATTTTACACTTTGCTCATAGAATTCACCTCCTCCGGTATCTTTTGCAAGACTGCCGGAGTTCACATTGATCCGACAAGGTCCGTAGAAAAAGCGATCATAACCCACTCGCATTCCGATCATGCACGGCGTGGAAGCAAGAGCTACCTGACTTGTACAAAGAACATTCCAATATTAAAACACCGGCTGGGAAATTCAATCAATGTGAGTGGCATCGGTTATGGCGAAACATTGTCAATCAACGGTGTTAAGATATCACTTCATCCTGCAGGTCATATTCCCGGGTCTTCACAGGTTAGGATAGAATATAAAGGGGAGGTATGTGTTGTCTCCGGCGATTACAAGCTTGAGTATGACGGATTGACAGAAGAGTTTGAACCGTTGAAGTGCAACACATTCGTGACGGAGTCAACATTTGCATTGCCGGTATTCAATTGGTCACCACAGAGTGAAGTTGCAGAATCAATTTTGAACTGGTGGACCGGAAACAAAGAAAGAGGAAAGATCAGCATCATTGGAGCATACTCACTTGGCAAAGCACAGAGATTATTGAGGATGCTTGATCGTGAGATTGCGAAAGTATTCGTGCATTCTAGTGTTGCATTGGTGAATAGAGTACTTGAAACTGCCGGTTACATACTTCCTGAAGTGCAAACTTATTCTCCTTCTATGAAGCGAAAGGAGCTTGAAGGATCGCTGCTTATTGTTCCGCCTTCAACATTAAGTTCAGAGGAACTCGAAAGGCTTGAGCCGTTTGAAAATTCATTTGCGTCCGGCTGGATGGCTGTAAGAGGAAGGAGAAGATGGCAGTCAATTGATAGAGGTTTTGAAATTTCAGATCATGCCGATTGGAAAGGACTGAATGAAGCAGTAAGAATGACAGGTGCTGAGAAAGTCTTTGTAACACACGGCTTCACGGAAACGTTTGCGCGATGGCTGAATGAGAAAGGAATAGAAGCTGCTGTTGCCGGAAGATCTGGAAACAGCGATACCGGAAAAGATGATGATTGATCAGAAGACAGGTATGAGAGCATTTGCAGAACTTCTGGAGGAAATTGAAAGCACTGTCAACCCTAATGAGAAAAAAGAGTTCATCATCAACTATCTTCATTCTGCATGTGAAGAGGATAAGCTATGGATGATCTATCTCCTGTCAGGCAGGAAAGTGAAGAAAAATTTAACAGCTCAACTGCTGAAACAATGGGCTGTCGAGGCATCTGACTTGCCTCAGTGGTTGTATGACGAATGTCTGGCCTTTACCGGTGATCTTGCGGAAACAATTTCTCTCATAATGACTCACGAAGGTAGTAGATCCGATTACACATTAACAGACATAATTGGAATTATCAGCAATCATAGGAAAGATGAAATTTCAGATATGAAGGAATCTGTGGTTGATCTGTGGAAGGTGTTGGATAAGCGTGAACTGTTTGCATTCAATAGATTGATCACCCGCGGCTTCAGAACTTGTGTTTCTTCGAAGGTACTCATAAATGCAATAGCGGAGTGTGAGTCAGCAGATCCCGACATAATAACTTATCGACTTTCACAAAAATGGGATCCTCAAAGTACAACTTACTCACAATTGATTGCAGGAGCCGAGGACAAAACTGATCCGTGTAAACCGTATTCGTTTTGCTTTGCAAATTCAATTGAAGGAGAGATCAATTTGTCTGGAGAATGCAAAGAGTGGGCAGCTGAATGGAAGTGGGACGGCATCAGAGCTCAATTGATAAGAAGAGATTCTCAGTTCTTTGTGTGGTCCCGCAGCGGTGAAATACTCACTGGCATGTTTCCGGAGTTGGAAGTTTCATTTAGTTATTTGCCGGATGGATTGGTCTTGGATGGAGAAATAATCTGCTACGAGAACGGAAAGCCAATGAGTTTCAATGTTCTGCAGAAAAGAATTAATAGAAAATATCTCACTTCAAAGATGAAGAAGGAAGCGCCTGCAGTATTTGTCGCATTCGATGTGATTGAATTTCAAAGCAATGACATAAGATCCAAACCGTTTCATGAAAGACGTTTATTGCTGGAGCAGTTGTTATGTGATAAGCATGAAGGCGATGTGATCAAACTCTCACCAATGATCAGCTTCTCCGAATGGGATGAGTTGAAATTGATTCGTGATTCATCTCATGAGTTCGGCGCTCATGGTTTGATGCTTAAGAAAAAGGATTCGGGTTACAGTTCAGGCAGAGCGCAAGGAAATTGGTGGAAGTGGAAGGTCGATCCTATGATTGTCAATGCCGTTTTGATCTATGCACAGTCAGGGCTTGACAGAAGATCCGGTTTCAATTCAGTTTATACTTTTGGAGTGTGGGATGAAGACACACTTGTACCGATTGCCAAAGCACATTCCGGACTTGAGGAAATTGTGAAAGCAGAGGTTGACAGATTTGTTGTGGAAAATACTTTGGAAAAGTTCGGACCCGTAAGGACAGTCAATCCAGAACTCGTATTCGAAATTGCATTTGAGGGAATCACAGAATCAGCAAGGCATAAGTCAGGTATTGCTTTGCGTTACCCAAGGATAAGCAGATGGAGAAAAGACAAGAAGGCATCAGATGCAGACAGCATCTTAACATTGAAGAAGCTTTTGTTGAAATGATGAAGGTTAACATCTGTTGAGAAAACACATAGAAGATTCAGCAGAAGGAAGGATAATTTCTGATTGGTTTGCATCGAAAGGCTGGAAGCCGTTCGAATTTCAAAAAGAAGTTTGGGAATCTTATGCAAACGGATACGACGGAATTCTGAACGCTCCAACCGGCAGCGGAAAGACTTACGCAATGTGGTTTGCTGTTATTGCATCCCATCTCATCTCCAAAGAGACTACAAAGAGGAAGAAAAGGCAAGGACTCAGACTCCTTTGGATCACCCCGCTAAAAGCACTGTCAAAAGATATTGAACGTGCAATCAAAGAATCTTCAGGCGATCTGAAAATTCCATGGAACATTAGCACAAGAACGGGTGACACATCAGCTTCCGTCAAGGCGAAGCAAAAGAAGAATGAGTATCAGGTTCTCATTACAACTCCCGAGAGTCTTCACCTTATGATTGCCGGCAAGGAGCATGAAAAATTCTTTGAAGAACTGGAGTGTGTTGTAGTTGATGAATGGCATGAATTGCTCGGAAGCAAAAGGGGAGTTCAGGTTGAGCTTTCGCTTTCGCGGATCAGGGCAGTCAGAAAGAAAGTAAGAGTGTGGGGCGTTTCCGCAACGATAGGAAATCTGAGAGAATCTCTCACAGTCCTCCTTGGACCGGGAAGAAGCAAAAGAAAGATCATACGAGCGGAGATAGAGAAAAAGATCTTGATCACTTCAGTCATCCCGGATGAAGTTGAAAAGTTTCCATGGGCGGGACATTTAGGAATCAGGTTGCTGGACAAAGTTGTGCCGATAATAAGAAAGTCGGAGTCAACACTTATCTTTACAAACACGCGTTCGCAATCAGAGATTTGGTATCAGAAGATTCTTGAGCACTATCCTGAATTTGCAGGTGTGATAGCTCTTCACCACGGTTCAATTGACAGAAAGATCAGAGATTGGGTTGAATCAAGTCTCCATAAAGGAAAACTGAAGGCAGTAGTTTGCACTTCGAGTCTTGATCTTGGAGTGGATTTCTATCCTGTGGATACTGTGATACAAATCGGAAGTCCGAAGGGTGTTGCAAGATTTCTTCAAAGAGCAGGAAGAAGTGGGCACAGACCTGATGCGGTCAGCAGAATTTATTTTGTTCCGACTCATTCGCTTGAGCTGATAGAAGGTGCGGCTCTGAAAGATGCGATCGGCTCAAATCAACTTGAAGACAGACAACCTGTCATCAAACCGATTGATGTTCTTGTTCAGTATGCGTTCACACTTGCTGCGGGTGACGGGCTTGAACCTGCAAAGGCTTTCGGGGAAGTCAAAAAGACATTTGCATATCAGGATCTTCGCGAGGATGAATGGAACTGGATAATGAATTTTGTAATAAGCGGCGGTGATTCGCTGAAGAGCTACGACGAATACTCAAAAGTGGAACTTGTTGACGGCAGATACAGAATTACAGACAGAAGAAAATCTCTCTTCCATAAACTCTCGATAGGCACGATAGTGAGCGAGATGAGCATGCTTGTAAAGTATCTGACGGGCGGAACATTGGGAGCAGTGGAAGAAGATTTCATTGCGGTAATGAAACCGGGTGATGTGTTTACATTCGCCGGAAGAAATCTTGAGCTGGCTGATATTCGTGAGATCACAGCTTATGTAAAAAGAACAATACGCAAGAGCAGCAGGGTGCCAAGCTGGCTTGGAGGCAGGATGCCACTTTCGTCACAACTATCCGAATTATTGAGGACAAAGATCGGTGAATCAATGAGTGACTCTGCAAAAGGAATAGAGCTCAAAACAATAAGGCCGATCGTTGAACTCCAGTCAATGAGATCTCACGTTCCCGGCAAGAAGGAATTTCTGATTGAAATGTTTGAATCGGAAGAGGGACATCATCTGTTCTTCTATCCGTTTGAAGGAAGGCTTGCTCACGAAGGGCTTGCGGCATTGTTCGGATACAGGATTGCAAAGCTGAAGCCAATTTCATTTTCATTTGCAATGAATGATTACGGTTTTGAGCTCCTGAGCGATTCTGAAATACCTGTGAAAGATGCCATCGCTGCCGGTCTTTTCGGGACTGACTTGCTGGAACAAGACATCATGCAAAGTATCAACAGCTCTGAACTTGCCAAGCGGAGGTTCAGGCAAATAGCAAGAATTTCCGGACTTCTTTTTCAGGGTTACCCGGGTAAATACAAGACCAACAAGAATCTTCAGGCATCATCCGAACTTCTTTTTGAAGTGTTCAGCAAGTATGAACCCGAAAGTCTCTTGCTGAAACAGGCATATGATGAGATGCTTCAGTATCAGCTGGAGTACTTTCGCATCAGAACAGCGCTTGACAGGATCGGAACTCAAAAACTAATAATCACAAATCCCGACAGGCCGTCCCCATTTTCATTTCCCATACTGGTTGACAGGATGCGTGAAAAAATTTCTTCGGAGAAACTTGAAGACAGGGTAAGAAAGATGCAATTGAAGTATGAAAACGATTAGTTATGACTAATACCAACAGCACACTGTTAATCAAACTTCTCGGTGAGGAGGTGATTCTGCTTCCGCAGAAAGCAATCTGCTTTCCTGAACATCGGACATTGCTTTTGTCAGATGTCCATTTAGGAAAATCATCTCATTTCAGAAGAGAGGGCTTGGCATTGCCTTCATCAATGTACTCAAGCGATCTTCTGAAGCTCAGTAATTTGCTGAATGAGTATCGGCCGGATAAAGTATTCATCCTTGGTGATCTGTTTCATATCGGACACAATTCAGATATCAATATATTTATTAAATGGAGAGAGGTTTACAGTTCAACAGAGATCGTACTCGTAAAAGGAAATCATGACAGATTTGATTTCAGAAGAGCTGAAGAGTTTGGGATCAGTGTAGTTGAAGAATATTTTTTCTGCAGGAAATTTATGCTGAAGCATTTCCCGGACAATTCAGATAAGACAAATGATTTTGTGATACACGGACACATTCATCCTGCAGTTAGGGTTTTTGGAAAAGGAAGGCAATCAGCAATGCTTTCGTGTTTTCATCTCAGGCCAAACAATCTTGTGTTGCCTGCATTCGGTGAGTTTACGGGAAGACATGTTATTTCACCTGAAAGAGGAGACAGGGTCTTTGCCGTTATAGATGATGGAATTAACTGTAATGTTAAAGAAGTGAGTTGATCATATAAAGATTTATATGAATTCCTTTAACTTAGGCCAGATTGACCGCAGGTCTGACTTTGGTCGGCGGGCAATGTAAACCGGCATATTGTTTTCGAAAGGCATGCTGTATTTATTGGACGTTCTTCCAAACTCTGTGACTTCTGCAAAAACTTTTTCATGGTCATCCTGATCACCGCCAATAATTATCAAAGTCTGCGCTTCACTGTTTCCATAACCCCAAAGCCAGAAACTATTGTGGCCGCAAATGACGTCCGGCAAACCTTTATCTCTTCCAAAGTAATTTACAGCACTTGCTTCGCCGTAATTGTGTGCAAAGATGGCTGTGGACTTTTTCTCTTCCTCTGTCAGTGAATTGAACGCATTCTCAACAATGCCCGCAAGTTCCATCCAACCAAACCTGTCTGCAAAATGCTGAGGCAATATTCCTTTCTCATGATGCTCTGATTCTTCAGGTTCGATTCCAATGGAGTTGGAATACTCCTGAAATTGTTCCGGCGACAACACAGGGACTGCCATCGGTGAAAACATGACAAAAGATGCTGCAACGGCTATGAGAAAGAGATACCTGACAACAGAATTTATTCTTCCCTTTCCGATGCCTGACGCAGCTATTGCTCCGGCAGCTATAAGAGGAGTGTATGCACCGGCCAGATAATATGGCTTGCTGTTTTGTGTTAGAAGAATCATGAATGAGATCAAATATATGTATCCAAGAATTCTGTATTGTTTAAACTTACCTGAAAAGAGTAGCGATGCCAATCCTATCAACCAGATGATTGAAGTTGCTGGACCCATGTTAAGCAATTGCGCTTTGAAAAACTCAAGAGCCGTAAAATCAACATTCTTGAACTGTGCAGCATTTGACATGAATTCCAAAGTCGGATATTCGTTCAAATAATTCCAAATCAAAAAAGGAACAAAGATAAGAAATGATATAAAATTACCGGCAAGAAAATATTTATTGCCAAGATCTTTTCTGAGCGGAGTAAAATACATGCCGATTATCAGTGCAACAGCTAAAATTCCTATGCTGAATTTATTCATCAATCCGAATCCGAGAATTACTCCATACAGGATCCACAATTTCCTGTTGCCGCCATCCAAAATCATTATGAGTAATATGAACAGCAGCGCCCAAAAGACAAGTTCGAATGAATTCATAGAGTAGAATCCTGTGATACCGAGTATCTGCGGTGATGCCATTACTGCGAGTGCGGAAAGAATTGAGGCAAATGAACTGCCATTCAGTTGTTTGGTGATGACAGAAGTAGTTATGATAACAATGCTGAAAAGAAGTGACGGGATAATTCTAATGCTGAATTGTGAATCTCCGAATAATCCAACCCATGCCCAAAGCTTAAATATGGAGAACGGCGGGTGATCAACATAACCAAATGCAAGATGCCGGGCACATTCAAGATAATAGAATTCATCACGGAAGATCCCGTAATTCTGTCCCGCCCACATCTGGAATATAAATCCTGCGAGCGCTATGAAATAAACTGCAAATGGTAGCTTTGCAATGAGCTGCTTCAAATTATTATTTTGCTTCTATATTCAATTTAAAGAGATTTACGCAAGAGGATTCAAAATGTTCAAGACGATCATTATCCTTGCTGAAACAGTGATGCACATGATCAAGGAAAGCATCAGTGTTTCGGCGGCTAAGTACCCGTAGATCTTTCTTCTGAAATTACTCTGCATTGGATCATTAAGCGACAGATGCTTTCCCGCAATTTGGGAAATGAACATTGTAACTACAATTGAAATGAAAACAACAAACTGCAGCAATGCAATAATGATTGCCTGTTCCATGCTTTGGGGTGCGAGGTTAGAAATTGGTTGAAGTAAAAATCCAACTTCACTCCCCAAAATGAACAAGATAGGAATAGTCAGATATTTCTTTGCCAAAATGCCGGAGCGGGATTTCTCTTTACTCCTTGCATACGATTCTTTAATTGCTTGAAGTCCTATGCTTCCTGTAACTGCAAATGCAGGCAATGGAGATGCAAAGATGAACAGAAGAAAAGGCAATAGCATACTTATGAACACTGAATATTTCGTCATCGTATTAACACCTGAATCAATGTCAGGCATTGAAAAAGTTGAAATCACCAAGGCTATATTGATCAGTGGAAATATCAAGCCGTTAACTATGAATGACTGCAATACTCCCGAGAAAAAACTCATCTCGTTTGAAATTCTGAAAAGCTTAGACGGCATCTCAATTACATCAAGTCGGGAGGCAGCTGAAGGATGATAAGTAATAATCCTTTTCCATAGCGGTATCTTATCAGAAGATGCTTTGCTGAGTATGCCGGTTAGTTCATTCTGATATCCAAAAGTTACTGACCTAAGGTCTGCGTAGAACTCTCTTGATCTTAGTACGCTGTTTCTGAAGAATATTATTGTACCGAAAAGTAATAACAGTTGTCCAATTGCCTTGAGCAGGTTAGGAAGATTTACTGTTGCAATAGTTTTGATCTCCTCCGGTTCAATTCCGCCAATAAGCAATTTTTCCATTACTCCTTGTAGGAATACTATGGTCAGCAATATTACAAGCGGCAATGCAAACAATGAAATGACTGCATACCATATTGATACTGAGAAGTATGTCTTTGCTATATCCTTATTCATGAAATGTCCAAGCTCATGAAATAAGATCGCATCAAACAATCTTTGTGACTTGATCTTGAGGAGACGCAATCCTCCGTCAAGTCTGAGATAATTTCTGGATCCTGTTCCAAATGCCTGAGCGTGAGCACCGGATATTGTTTCCGTGATCAGTATGTCCGGAGATCTCTTAAGCAAGGAAGTTGAAACTTTGGATGTGTACTCTTTGAACTCGCTAATCCTTTCACTCTCATTCCTGATCAGCTTCAATCTGCTGATTATTCTTTGCGGGTAATTCAAGAATATAACAGCGGATGCTATGAACAGCATAAAAGTGCATGCTGCCGGAAAGATCAATGTCTTCACGTAAGGCCATACTGACTGATCCGTGCTGCCAGAGGATTTGTAATCCGTTTTCTCCTTATCCGCATCAGGAAATAGCTTAGATGATTCGGTTTCCCCGGGGCTCTCAAATATTACCTGCACACTTCTTTCAATATTTTGTCCAATGTTTATGGATATGAACAGCGCAGCAATAATCAGAAGGATGAAAGACGCAGTTGTCTCAGAAGGAAAGCTGAAAGCAGTTGCAGCGTTTATTGGAGATTGCGTTTGCATTCAGGTCATGTTTGCGGAAGGTTCATAGAACCTATGAGTGTCAGCGCCATCTTTTCAGCAAGCTGTTCATCAGCGCCGCTCTTTTTTGCGGAATCAACTGCAATTAGTTTCAATGCGGCAAACTGTTCTTTTGTAAATGCAGGCAGAACTACTTTTTCATCTGCTTTATCTTCATCTGTTTTATCTTTCTTGAAAAGCTTTTTGATCTTTGCTTTGATGATGACTGATGATTCATCCTTCAGCGATTTCACAAGCTCACTGAACAGAAAGCCCGCAACCGAGCTCACCATTCCAACCACTGCCGGAGTTGCAAGGTATGACAAAGCATCTACTCCGAAACCGAGCATATCATCACTTTTCTCCCCGGCGGAAACAGTTACACTGTATGCTTCATCAAACATTTCTGATTCTTCCGGCGCAATATCATTTATCACGCTCAAAGACACATCACGGATCAAATCATCAAACTCAAGCGGGTTGTAGTTCATTATATTGTTTATAGAATTAAAGATTGATTCACTAAATGCCTGCACATTTGCTGCTAAGTTATGCATAATCATAAAAATTAGAAAATCATTTATGACAGTGTTCTTGCTTAATCAATCACTGCTGTCCAAAACATTTTTGAAATTACGAAACTATTTCCAAAACAGTTCAAGAGTAAACTCTCTTGCGAAAGTCGTAATAACAACCCGCCTCATCCTAATGCCGTTAAGAAATAGTGAGCTTTGGCGTAAACGTGAATTTCCTGTTTGACGAACACGACAGCGCTCTTCTGTCGTGTGAGGAGTTGAAATTCACGTAGCCAAAGCGAGCAATTTTAGGCAATTAGGATGCAGCGGGCGACT
>WBZL01003376.1_pt2 | contig 10586 bp, 9 predicted proteins | sample 5204291 | NCBI WGS metagenome assembly WBZL01 (sample SAMN12344345, study PRJNA552823) | activated sludge metagenome | biome: Activated sludge suspended growth; feature: Nitrification reactor; material: Wastewater; isolation source: activated sludge from nitrification reactor of wastewater treatment... | reverse complement strand
GTGTGGTTTTCTTGATTCCACTTCATGAGGACTTTATACAAGACATCAATATTTCTCAAAAAACGATTGTAATGAACCTGCCTTTCGGATTAATTCCTGCAGGTAATGCAATTTCTGCCGAAGAATCTGAATGAGTTCTATGGCTTTGGACATTGAACAGAGTCCTTGCCTTTACTCATAATCAGTTGATTCATTATTAGTTATCGCTAAAGATCAAAATACAAACGATTAAAAGTTTTTTGGACTTCCCAGAACTTTGGGATCAGTTCAGTATGGTCAAGAAAGGGAAAAGGTATTTTGCTTTTATTACCTTACACTTCAAGCAAAGAAAAAAACAGTTGCTTTACCTTTTCATGAGAAAAATTCGATAAAATTGCACTCTTAACTTATCCCGGCAATACATGCTCATAGGAATAACAGGAGGTAGCGGATCTGGAAAAACCAGCTTTATCAATCACTTGCGTGAGCAGTTCTCAGAAAATGAACTAGGCTTGCTCTCCATGGATAACTATTACAAACAGAGGCATGAACAGCAGAAAGATCCGCAGGGAGAGTACAACTATGATACACCTGATTCTTTTATCATAGATGATTTTATTGAAGATCTCAGGAAATTAAAACGCCACGAAGAGGTCAGGAGAAAGGAGTATACTTTCAATAATGATACAAAGGCTGCGGGTATTGTGATTACACCGCCTGCTCATGTGCACATTATAGAGGGTTTGTTTTTAGTTCATGACCAGAGAATAAGGCAGTTGTTGGATCTGACCATACTAATCCAAGCTAAAGAAGAGTTGAAAATCATTCGCCGTATCCTCCGTGACCAAAAAGAACGGAATTATCCTATGGATGATGTACTTTATAAATACCAGCATCATGTTGGCCCGGCATTTGACAAGTACATCAGACCGCACATTGCCGATCTGGACCTCATCATTAACAATAATAGCTCTTATAGCAAAGCACTGGATGTCATAGCGGCATATGTGAGAGAGCAATGTAAAGGAACATAAAACTTTGGCTTGATGATGAGCTGCAGATGCACCTAAGTTGCTAATAATTAAACCAATAAGTATTAAATAAAAATTTATTTGAATTATCTTGAGCGATGTCAGCGATTATCTATATTTTTATGAAATTATTTAATAATAAGAGCCTTAAACAGGGAGTCCTATATAAAATAACAATCAAATTGAAGCCAGTTACATTCGAAATTATTTAATTTACTTTAATAAACAACTTTATGAAAAATTCAATCGTGTTTTTATTGTTTACCTTAATTGCATTGACCTCTTGTGAGAAAGATTATTTTACTTTTTAAAATTTTAATGAAGAATTGTAAATGTTAAAATGTAGATTGAGCAGTATCTGAGATACTTATCATGTGATTTTTTGAAATAGGTTAAAGTAAGCTAAAACTATTTTTATGTGCTTTATCCAATCCATAAATTAAAGATTTGTAGGTTTTTGGATAATATTCAATGTAAACAAGATTAATGAAAATTAAGATTACAGTTATTTTAGTTAGCAGGATTTGGAAATGTAAAAAAGGTTTTTTATAAATAAGTGAATTATTTTATTGATAAGATGGATTTTAACGAATCTTGGTTAAGACGCAAGTTAATATTGTAAATAAAACTAAATTAAAGATTTTTATATGTGGAGCATAAGAATTTCAATTGTATTTATTATATATTTACTAGGATGGGTACCTATTTTTGCACAAAATGTATTAGAGACTTTCGACCTTCCTAAAACTACATTTCCACATACCATCAGTTGTATGGATAAGCAAGGGAATGTAATCTGGGTAAATATTAATAATGATGAGTTGGTTGTAGGGAAAGTGAATTCTAAATTGTCAGTAGAATTTGTAAATACTTATAAATATACAGGTGATGCAATTAGTAATTTTCACCAAGCTAAATTGACTTCGGATAACTCAATACTTTTTCATGGAAATAATTATAATGAAATGGTAGTGTTTAAAGTTGATAGTGACGGAAATTTGAAATGGTTAAGACGCTATAAAGCAACAATTGGTGGATTGTTCTCAACTAGTTTAGCAACTAATAGTAGAGGATATTCTATGTTCCATTTAGCTACGGGTGTTGGACTAGGGTCGCCACTTATTAGTCTTTTAGTGTTAGATAAAGATGGTAATGAGGTAAATAAATACAGACTTCAGCTGGATAAAGGTTCATTCTATGGATTTCATTTTGCTTGTACTTCTACCAACGATAATTTTGTTTTTACTGGCACTGGTCCACAGGATAATTATGATTTTCCTGGTTGGACAATGATGTTTGGGGAAACAGGAAACATAATATGGTCTAAACTAATTTCACCAACATCAATCTCAACAACCTATAAAGGATTTTACCCAAATTCGATTTCACAGGGACCTGCCAATAGGATATTGCTGGGAGCAAGAGTAGGGGATGATCAGAATGCAAATAATCAAAATCCAGCTTTAGCAGATGGGGCATTGGTATTGATGGATAATGATGGAAATATATTAAAAGCTAAACAAATACATGTTGAAGGGTCGTTGATTTTTTCTATTCATGATATATATTTTAAGAATGGAAGGTATTACTTTATTGCAACGGAGGATTATCATTACAATGCAACTAATTCTTTTTATTGTTCAATTGATGAGAATTTAGAGAATTTAGAGATGATAAAATTAAACAGAGGCCTAATTAGACCAAATCTATATTTGGGTGATAAATCAAATTTTATTGTAGGGACAGTATATGACATTACTCGAACGGTGATAAATCCTTATATTGCATCATTTCAAAATAATCTAGATGATTTATGTGGTGTAACTTCAGTTCAATTTAATTTGTTTGACCTAATTTTGAACGAACATAGTCATTCTTATTCCACTTCAGAATATTTATCAAATCTGCCTGTTGATGGAAGGGAAATTTCTTCAATTTGTTTGAAGGGTAAAGAGAATGAATGTGATATTAACGGGGCTTCTAAAGTAGTTTCATATGAAACAGGGCTAAGTGTTAAGATATTAAACATTGATTCGGTTATTTGTAATAATTCACAAATTATTGATTTGCAGAATAAAGGAATACCTACCGGTGGTGTTTTTTATTTGAATGGAGTGCAAGTGAGTTCTTTAGATCCTTCTCGTCTTATGAATAGCTTGAATAATCAGCTTGTATATATTTTTTCGTCGGATTCCATTTGTAAAGGTGCAGATACTTTATATTTTAGTGTTAGAAGTAATTCTAATTTAACATTGAATATAAAAGATGTTTGTGAGAATGTGAACGTTAATTTGATGGTGCTGTCATAATATCAGGTAGCGGAAAGGGACCTTACTTAATCAAATGGAGCAGCAAAGGTATTAAGAATGTCAAAGCTGAGATATTAACAGATTGTGGGATAGTTTCATTAAGTAAAAAAGTGGATGTCACTGATGTGAGTTTTTCAATTTCACAGGATACCTCAATTAATTTGGGGTCATTTATTCAGTTATTTGCAAATTCTACTAATCCAAATCTAACATATAAATGGCGACCTGGAAGTTTTCTTTCCTGTATAGATTGTAAGGATCCAATAGCTAAGCCTTCTAGGACTACTAAGTTCTGTGTTGTCGCAACTGATACAACAACTGGCTGCGCTTCTGAGAAATGTTTAAACATACGTGTGGGTTGTTGTAGATAATTTATTGTTATTACTATTGGTAAATTTTATAATGCTTTTATTTGGGGTGAGTAGTGATTTTTTAACCTAACAATTATGTTGACATTATGATTATATTTTATTTTGTCTCTTATCGTAACGAATTTCATTTGAATATGATTTTTATTTCAGTTATGGTCTTTTTATTAATTTTTCTTTTGATAGGTATTCAATAATTATTTTTGGTTATGGTTTGTGTAAAGGTGACAAGAATGAATATTAGACAATATTTGTTTTCTAATGGCTTAATCGAAATTGACTCAATAAATAATTTGGATATTATTAATTCGAAGATATATATATGTGGGTATCGTCTTTTGATTAATCGGATATTATGTGGTATTTTTTAATTTTTGGAGTCCAATAATATATTATGAATATTGATATTATTACTCTTGAAATTAGAATTAAAGTGTTATTAATTAATTGATTAATATGAGAGCAATTAAAATTTTCCTTAGCATCTTTTGCTATTTTAGTATAAGTATTTGCTTGCATTCACAGGCTACTATTGAAGCCGTTTTCTCGGCGACAAATGTAAATTATGTCAACAGGTCCAGTGCTGTAAATAGCAAGGGCTATTTTTATTCTGTTTTTTCCGTTGGTGATCAGGTATCCATTTTTGAAACTGGTAATTCAAACCGCATTTCACGTATAAAGAGCATTAAGACTCAATATGATGTCATCACCAGGGATATTTGTATTGACGCTAATGATAATATTTATATTTCGGGTTACTTATCAGGCGCTAGTAGAATTTGGGTGATTAAATTAGATAAAGACTTAAATGTATTGTGGTCTAATTTTTATGGAAATAATGTAAATTATTATGTTGGGGGGATGAGTGTAAATAGTGATGAGATCATTAATATAGTAGGTATTGATAAGTTTCCAAGTGCAGAACAAGTTTCTTTTTCTTTGCTGATTGGGAAGGATGGATCAACTATTAAGTATGAAAAATTTGCTGTAGATGCTACTGAATATGAAGCACTTTATTCTTCGATTCCCGTAGAGAATTCTGGGTTTATTCTAATAGGGACTGGAGGCATTTATAATACAAACAGATACCCGCTTTGGATTACCAGAATTGATGTACTTGGTAATATTATCTGGAGTAAGTTTTGGATACAGAGTGAAACAGATTTTGATAGGGGAATTTTCCCGGCTTCTATAGTAAAATATAATGATCGGGAGTTTGTAGTTTTCGGGAGAAAGGGTGATGATAGAAATGGGACTAATTCAAATCCAAAAGAGATAAATACAATACTTTTTAAAATTGACCTGGATGGCAATATTTTAACATTCAAGGAATTCAAAAGTCAACCAAATATTTTCAATTATTCATTTGGGGGCGCTTATGATGGAAATAATTATTATTTTGCCGGTAGTAATGGATTGCTGGGAAATGGTGCTTTTGTTGCAAAACTTGACCAGCAATTTAATGTTATATCTGCTAGGGCAGACGATCGGTTTGGGCTTTTGTTTACTGATGTGGAAACAAATAGTTCAAGGGCTTATTTTTCAGGAATCAAAAGAAATCAGTTTGGTAATTACCAGAATTGGTATCTTAATGCGGATAAGAATTTTGATAAGTGGTGTGAGTTTAAGGATATCAACCTTACATCATTTGATTACTCACCTGTTCCTATGAACTTTGGAATCAAAAAGAGCACTGGCAGTACAACCGAACCTTTTATTATCCTTGCCAATGAAGAGTATTGTATTCAAGTGAATGAGGAAACAGTATGTCCATTGACTGGTTTGCCATATGTAACTCAAGAAATAATGATTGGCCTGGGGCAGAAATCAAGCATTTCAGGACTTGACTCGGCTTATTGTAATGAGGATAATCTAATTCCATTGGTAGGTAAAGGATCGCCTTTAGGAGGTAAGTTCTTTCTAAATGGGGTGGAAGTGAATTCAATTAATCCCGGTTTATTATCACCAAATACAAAATATGTTTTAAAATACTATGCAAAAAATGCGGGTGAATGTTCTGATACAGCTTATCATAGTTTTACTGTCTATCCAAAACCGGAATTCCAAATCAAAGCTTCAAATGCCTGTGTGGGGGAGAGGTTGACCGTCAGTGTTGACCCAACGGGCTCAGGAAATCCATTCAATTGGGATTTTGGTGGGGCAAGAATCATATCTGGCAGTGGAGAAGGCCCTTATCAGGTTATTTTTGATTCACCGGGTACCAAAACAATAAAAGCTAAAGAAAATTCTTTATTTTGTGGGTCATTAGAAAAAACTTTTCCATTGACAATTTCACAGGTATTGATCAAAACTTCCAATGACACCACTATTATTCAAGGATCTTTTGTTGATATGTCAGTAGCCCCTTTGAATGGTGCAAAACATAGTTTTAGTTGGTCACCAAATGTGGAACTTTCCTGTAATGATTGTCCAAATCCAAGAGCAACACCTAAGCGAACTACAAAGTATACTGTCACTGTTACCGACCTGGATACAGGGTGTAAGGCAACGGGTTGCATAACCATCAGGACATCATGTTGTAAATAGTGTTTTAATAGTACTTGAAAAAGCTAAGCTGATTCATATATAATTTAATTTTATATAATTTACTATCTTTGCACATTGTATGAAGGTAGTGATTTTCGCAGGCGGTATTGGTTCAAGGATTTCTGAAGAATCCATTTTAAAACCAAAACCGATGATTGAGATTGGCGGTAAGCCGATTTTATGGCATATCATGAAGATTTATGCAGCACAAGGATTCAACGATTTTATTATCTGTTTGGGTTATAAAGGACATATTATTAAAGAGTACTTTATTAATTACTTTTTATACAACTCAGACATAACTGTTGAACTAGGGACAAATAAACTCGAAATACATTACACCAATTCAGAATCCTTCAAAGTGACCCTTGTGGATACGGGCTTAAATACAAATACTGCAGGCAGGCTGAAAGCTATCAAGAGTTATGTTGAGAATGATAGTTTTATGTTGACTTATGGAGATGGGCTTGCTGATGTAGATCTGGCGAGTTTGATTAAAAGCCATAGAGATTCAGGATGTATTGCAACGTTGACTAGTATTCAACTCCCGGGTCGTTTTGGAAATATTGAAATCAACCCCAATGGGATTGTTACCAGTTTTCAGGAGAAACCTCAGGGAGATGGAGTATGGATTAATGGCGGTTTTTTTGTATTGGAGTCAGCAATTTTTAAATATTTGGATGGTGATATGGCATCGATTCAATGGGAGAAAAAGCCTTTAATTGAGATCGCCAACGACGGACAATTGCATACTTACAGACATCATGGTTTTTGGAAATGCATGGATGCCATGAGGGATAAGATTGAATTAGAAGAATTGTGGGAACAGCAAATCGCACCTTGGAAAATCTGGTAAAATGCATTTCGCTTGAGTGAAGAACTAAAATCATATTATTTCAAGAAAAAAATTCTTTTGACAGGCCATACCGGCTTTAAGGGTTCGTGGTTGCTGAAAATATTATCGATGTGGGGGGCAGAAGTGAAAGGTATTTCTTTAGCACCTAATGCAAATCAAAAATTGTTTGGTCAAATCCAAGGCTTTAATTTATGCCACCACATTGAATTGGATATCCTGAATCAAAAGCAACTTGAAAATGAAATCAAAGAGTTTTGTCCGGAGATTATTTTTCATTTAGCAGCACAGTCTTTAGTAAGACAAAGTTACGATCAGCCAAGGGAAACTTACTTGACCAATGTAATTGGCACCTTGAATTTATTTGAAGCTGTTAAATTATTAAATAATAAATGTAATATTATCGTAGTTACGACGGATAAAGTTTACGAAAATATTGAACAAGAATATTTGTATAAAGAATCAGATAGGCTTGGCGGATATGATCCATATAGCTCAAGTAAAGCTGCATGTGAAGTATTGGTTTCTTCCTATCGCAATAGTTTTTTTAATCCGGAGAAGTATACGACGCATTTTGTAACGATAGCTACTGCTCGAGCAGGAAATGTAATAGGCGGTGGTGATTGGTCAGAAGGTCGAATTTTTCCGGATATGATCAAGGCATTTCAGAATTCAGAACCGGTTGTAATCAGGAATCCCAAGGCAGTGAGACCATTTCAACATGTATTGGAATCCTTAAGTGGATATCTGCAATTAGCATTTATTATGGATGTACAAAGGCTGAATGTGTCGTATTCATATAATTTTGGTCCAGGAATAAGTGATTGTATAGAAGTACAAGAGTTGGTAAAAACATGTGTAAAAGAATTGGGTTATGGAAGTTTTACAATTGATTCTTCAACAAATCATGTTCATGAAGCTAAGCTTTTGATGTTAGATAATTCTAAAGCAATAAGAGAACTCGGTTGGCTTCCCAAGTGGAATATAAATAAGGCAATCCGGAATACTTTAGAATGGTATATGGCGTCGATTGAGCAAAAGGAAAATATAACAGAGTTGCAGATTGAATCATATTTTTATAATTCGAAATGAGGTTTATTGAAACAAATTTAAAAGGATGTTTTGTTATTATATGGGATCCGAAGATTGATGATCGGGGATGGTTTGCAAGAACATTTTGTGAAAATGAATTTAGCGCTAATGCATTGAGTATTAATTGGCGCCAAATTAATTTTTCACATACAAATATGAAAGGTACAGTACGAGGTATGCACTTCCAAATTCCACCACATCAAGAGGTAAAATTAATACACTGTATTCGGGGAAAAGTATTTGATGTAGTAGTGGACCTTCGGAAAGAATCTTTAAGTTTTTTACAAACCTTTTCAATCGAGTTGAGTGAACATAACCATTATATGCTTTACGTGCCAGATGGGTTTGCACATGGATTTCAAAGCTTACAAGATAATTGTGAGTTGATTTATCATCATTCAGAATTTTACTCGCCAACCTACGAATCAGGAGTCAATTTGAATGATCCTATTTTAAGAATTGAATGGCCTTTAACCCCAGTGAATATTTCAGATCGGGATCTTGGATTCCCTTTTTTAGATCATAATTTTAAAGGTATATAGTATGAATTGCAGATTTTGTGCTTCGGATTTGAGTTTTGATTTTATAGATTTACATCACTCACCTGCATCTAACTCGTTTTTGAATGAAGATCAATTGAATGAATCTGAGACTTACTTTCCCTTAAAATTAAAGGTATGCACTAACTGTTTTCTAGTGCAGATAGATGAATATAAAAAATCTGAAGATATTTTTGATGGCAATTATGTTTATTTTTCATCATTTTCTAAAAGTTGGTTAAAACATGCAGAGAACTATGTAGATATGATGATTCATAGATTTGGATTGAATTCTGATAGTTTAGTAATAGAATTGGCTTCAAATGACGGTTATTTACTCCAGTATTTTGTTCAAAATCAGGTTCCTGTCCTTGGGATTGAACCCACTGCAAATACAGCCAAGGTCGCACAAGATAAAGGAATACCTACTTTGGTTAAGTTTTTTGGGCAAGAACTAGCCTTACAGTTAGCATCAAGTGGAAGAAAACCTGATTTGATTTTGGGAAATAATGTATTGGCACATGTACCGGATATTTCTGATTTTGTACTTGGAATGAAAACATTATTATCTTTAAATGGCGTGATAACGATGGAATTTCCGCATTTAATGAATTTAGTTGAGTACAATCAGTTTGATACCATTTATCACGAACATTTTTCGTACCTCTCACTCTATACTGTCCAAAAAATATTTCAAAACCATGGATTGAGAATATTTGATGTAGAGGAAATTCCTACCCATGGAGGATCATTGCGGATATTTGCTTGCCACGTTGATTGTAATATTCACAACGAAAAACTAAGTGTGATGGAATTACTTTCCAAAGAACTGAAATTAGGAATGAATAGCATCAATTATTACCTTGGATTCAAGGAAAGCTGCATTAAAGTTAAGTTGGATTTTTTAAAGTTTCTAATCTCTCAGAAAGAAATCGGGAAGAGAATAGCGGCATATGGTGCTGCTGCAAAAGGAAATACATTGTTAAACTATTGTGGAATTAAAAAGGATTTAATCTCATATGTAGTAGATCTTAATCCTAATAAACAAGGTAAATATTTACCAGGGAGTCATATTCCAGTTGTAGATGAATATTTTTTGAAGACTGATCAACCGGACATTTTAATTATTTTACCTTGGAATTTAAAAGAGGAAATATTAACTCAACTTGAGTATTGTGCTTTGTGGAAATGTGAATTTTATATTGTTATACCAGAATTAATTAAATGTTAATGAACAATTTAAGTTTTAATAGGATTCCGATAAATAAACCTTCGATTACAAAGGAGGAAGAATTATACGTCATGGACTCAATAATTAACGGATGGGGAGAAAATTGTTATCAATATATATACAAATTCGAAGAAGAGTTTGCTCGATATAATAATGTGAAGCACGCGATTGCTACATCTAGTTGTACTGGAGCAATACATCTTGCCCTGTTGGCTCTTGGTGTAACAGTAGGAGATGAGGTTATAGTACCGGAAATATCATGGATAGCTACTGTTGAACCAGTATTGTATTGTAATGCTAAACCAGTTTTTGCAGATGTTTCTAAACACAATTGGTGTATCGATCCAGTAAGTATAAGAAATAAAATTACTAGTAAAACTAAAGCTATTATCGTCGTCCATTTGTATGGTAATATGACTGAAATGGATGAAATTATGAAAATATCCAGTGAATTTGGAATCCCAATCGTGGAAGATGCTGCAGAAGCATTAGGTTCAACATTTGACGGTAAGAATGCTGGTTCAATAGGTACTTTTGGATTGTTTTCCTTTCATGGTACTAAAACAATGACAACAGGTGAGGGTGGATGTGTAATAACTAATGATGATACACTTGCTCATAAAATTAGGGTTTTAAA
>WBZL01005411.1_pt1 | contig 10588 bp, 7 predicted proteins | sample 5204291 | NCBI WGS metagenome assembly WBZL01 (sample SAMN12344345, study PRJNA552823) | activated sludge metagenome | biome: Activated sludge suspended growth; feature: Nitrification reactor; material: Wastewater; isolation source: activated sludge from nitrification reactor of wastewater treatment... | reverse complement strand
CGAAAAAAATCTTCAGCTTGCCACGCCGGGCACGAGCTTCCTCTTCCTTGAAGCGGTTTAACAACTCGTCGGGGTTGGGACGCCGATCTTCGACCATTGAGATTGATACGCCGAGTTATGACCCTGAATGAGCTGGCAACGCATCCAGCGCAAGATTCAATTCCAACACATTAACGCGCGACTCGCCGAAAACGCTCCACTGGCGCGCTTCCGTATGCTGAACGACCAGATTGCGCACAGCTTCGGGCGCCAGTCCGCGCGCTTGGGCGACGCGCACGATTTGGTACTCGACCGCCGCCGGGCTGATGTGCGGATCGAGGCCGCTGGCCGACGCCGTGACCAAATCGATGGGCACCGGCTGCGTGTTGCCGGGATCGGCCGCACGCAATGCCTTGACACGAGATTCTACGGCATCTTGCAGAGCCGGATTGAGCGGGCCGAGATTGGAGCCGCCGGACGCAGCGGCATTGTAGGGCTGCGGCGCGGTGGCGGAGGGTCGGCCCCAAAAGTATTTGGGATCGGTGAAATTCTGGCCGATCAGCCGAGAGCCGATCAATTTGCCGTCGCGTTCGATCAAGCTGCCAGCGGCCTGTGCCGGAAACGCGGCTTGTCCGATCCCCGTCACCAACAGCGGGTAAATCAGGCCGGTGATGATGGATAGCAAAACGAACAACGTCACGGCGGGACGAATCAGGGTTTTCATGGTGCGTTTCTCCCGCGAATTCTTACGCCCAGCCCGCAAGCGCGATCAGCAGATCGATCAGCTTGATGCCGACGAACGGAACGATCACACCGCCCAAGCCGTAGATCAGCAGATTGCGCCGCAACAGTGTCGCCGCGCCGAGTGGCCGGTAGGGAACGCCTTTTAGCGCCAGCGGGATAAGAAAGATGATGATTAGCGCATTGAAGATCACCGCCGACAGAATCGCCGAAGCTGGGCTGGAAAGACCCATTACATTGAGTGCCGTAAGTTGCGGGTAAGCGGTAACGAAAGCCGCCGGCACGATGGCGAAATATTTGGCGATGTCGTTGGCGACGCTGAATGTTGTCAGCGAGCCGCGCGTCATCAGCATCTGCTTGCCGGTCTCGACGATCTCGATCAGCTTGGTCGGATTGGAGTCGAGATCGACCATATTGCCGGCTTCCTTGGCGGCCTGGGTGCCGCTGTTCATGGCGACCGCCACATCGGCCTGCGCCAGCGCCGGCGCGTCGTTGGTGCCGTCGCCAGTCATTGCCACCAAGCGACCCTCGGCTTGATGCTGACGGATTAATGCGAGTTTCGCTTCCGGCGTGGCTTCGGCGAGGAAATCATCCACCCCGGCCTCGGCGGCGATGGCGGCGGCGGTCAAGCGATTGTCGCCGGTGATCATCACCGTCTTGATGCCCATGCGGCGCAGTTCGGCGAAACGCTCCTTGATGCCGCCCTTGACGATGTCCTTGAGTTCGATGACCCCAAGCACCTTGGAACGATCGGCGACCACCAGGGGCGTGCTACCACGACGGGCAACGTGATCAATGCTAGTGACCACTTCCGCCGGAAAAGAGCCGTTCTGGGTTTCCACATGCCGCCGGATGGCATCGGCTGAACCTTTGCGAATCCGCCGACCGTCCAGATCGACGCCGCTCATCCGGGTTTGGGCCGAGAAGTGGATGAAGGTTGCGCCGAGCGCGTGAATATCGCGCTCGCGCAGATTGAAGCGTTGTTTGGCGAGCACGACGATGCTGCGGCCTTCCGGCGTTTCGTCCGCCAGCGACGCGAGTTGAGCGGCGTCGGCTAGTTCCGCTTCCGTGACGCCACCCGCCGGGAGAAAGTCCGTCGCTTGCCGATTGCCAAGGGTGATGGTGCCGGTTTTGTCGAGCAGCAGCACATCGACGTCACCTGCTGCTTCCACGGCGCGGCCCGAGGTGGCGATGACATTGGCTTGCATCATGCGGCTCATGCCGGCCACGCCGATGGCCGATAGCAATCCCGCAATCGTGGTGGGGATCAGGCACACCAACAGCGCGACGAGTACGGTGATCGTCACCGGCGCGCCGGCTCTCGCCGCGTTCACGCTGAACAGCGAGAACGGCAGCAGGGTCACGGTTACGCCAAGGAAGATAATGGTCAGCGCCACCAGCAGGATGGTGAGCGCGATTTCATTGGGCGTTTTCTGGCGTTTCGCCCCTTCCACCATCGCGATCATGCGGTCGAGGAACGCCTCGCCGGGATTGACCGACACGTGCACCACGATCCAGTCGGACAGCACGGTGGTGCCGCCGGTGACGGCGCTGAAGTCGCCGCCGGACTCTCGAATGACCGGGGCGGACTCGCCAGTGATGGCGCTTTCGTTCACCGAGGCAACGCCTTCGATCACCTCGCCATCGGCCGGGATCATGTCGCCGGCTTCCACCAGCACCACGTCGCCGCGCCGCAGCTCCGTGCCGGGCAATAAATCCATCTGCGCGCCGTAGCGTGGTTCCCGTAGCTTCTTGGCCATGACGGTTTTCTTGGCGCCACGCAGCGACGCCGCCTGCGCTTTGCTGCGGCCCTCAGCCAGCGCCTCGGCGAAATTGGCGAACAGCACCGTGAACCACAACCACAGCGCGATGGCGAGGATAAAACCGGCGGGAGCTTCGCCGTGGCCACCAAGAGCCTGCGCCCACAATACCGTGGTCAGAATGCTGCCGACGTACACCACGAACATCACCGGGTTGCGCCATTGCAGCCGGGGATCCAGTTTTTTGAAGGAATCGACGATAGCGGGTTTCACCAACGTTGGATCGAACAGAGCAAGCGTTTTGCGCGACATGGTTGTTTTCCCTCACCCCAACCCTCTCCCGGAAGGAGAGGGAGTTAATGGTTTCAGCGGCCGGCCCACAACAAGAGATGCTCGACCACCGGTCCCAAAGCCAGCGCGGGAACGTAGTTCAGCAGGCCGATCAGTAGCACCGTACCGATCAGCAGGGTCACGAACAGCGGCCCGTGGGTCGGTAACGTGCCCGAAGTCGCGGCGAGGCGTTTTTTCGCCGCCAGCGAACCGGCCATGGCCAGCACGGGGACGATGACGCCAAAGCGGCCAAACCACATGGCGATGGCCAATAGCACGTTGTAGAAGGGCGTGTTGGCGGAGAGTCCGGCGAAGGCGCTGCCGTTGTTATTGGCGGCTGAGGTGAACGCGTACAGCACTTCCGAGAAACCGTGCGGCCCCGGATTGAAGATGCCCGCCTGGCCAGCATGAGCCATGATGGCGATGGCGGTTCCGCCCAGCACCAAGAGCGGTGTTACCAGAATCGCGATGGCGGTCATCTTCATCTCGTAGGCTTCGATCTTCTTACCCAAGTATTCGGGCGTGCGGCCGATCATCAGGCCAGCGATGAAGACCGCCATGATGGCGAACACCAACATGCCGTACAGACCGGAGCCGACGCCGCCGAACACCACCTCACCGAGTTGCATCATGACCAGCGGCACCATGCCGCCGAGCGGCGTGAACGAATCGTGCATAGCGATGACCGCGCCGCAGGATGCGGAAGTGGTAATGGTGGCGAACAGGCCCGAGTTGGCGATGCCGAAACGGGTTTCCTTACCTTCCATGTTGCCGCCCGCCTGGATCGCGCTGGCGGTTTGATCGACGCCAGCGGCGGCAAACAGTGGATTGCCTTGCTGCTCGAAAGAAATGGCCGCGATGACCATGACCACGAACAGCACGGTCATGGCGGCGAGCACGGCCCAACCCTGCCGGGTATCGCCGACCATGCGGCCGAAGGTGTAGCACAACGCGCCTGGTATCAGGAAAATCGCCAACATCTGAAAAAAATTGGTCAGCGGCGTTGGATTTTCGAACGGATGCGCCGAATTGGCGTTGAAGAAGCCGCCGCCGTTGGTGCCGATCATCTTGATCGCTTCCTGCGAGGCGACCGGCCCCATCGCCAGCGTTTGCGTGACTTTTTCCAAGGTGGTCACGTCTTGGTAAGCAGCGAAATTCTGGATCGCGCCCTGGCCGATCAGAAACACCGCAAACACCAGCGACAGCGGCAACAGCACGTAGAGCGTGATCCGCGTCAGATCGACCCAGGCGTTGCCGACGCTTTGCGCCGTGTGGCGGGCGAAGCCGCGAATCAGGGCGATGACGACCACGATGCCGGTCGCCGCCGACAGGAAATTTTGCACCGTCAGGGCCAGCATCTGCGTCAGATAGCTCATCGTGGTTTCGCCGCCATAGCCTTGCCAGTTGGTGTTGGTGACGAAACTGATGGCGGTGTTGAACGCCGAATCGGGGCCGACGTTGGCCATCTGCTGCGGATTGAGCGGCAGCCAGAATTGGAGCCGTTGCAGGGCGTAGACGGCGAGTACGCCCAGCCCGTTGAACAGCAGAAGGGCGAGCGCGTACTGTAGCCATCCCATTTCTTCGTCCTTGCGGACGCCGCAGAGGCGATAGATCAGCGTTTCAAGAGGGCCACCGAAACGTATCGCCCACGAACGTCCTTCCATGACGTTTGCGATATAAATTCCCAGTGGTTTGACCAGAACCAACAAGATGAGCAGATATAGCCCGAGCAGTAACCAAGCGTGCGGAGTCATTATAAATCCTCCGCCATAAGAAGCGCGGTCACAAGATAGATTAGCAGTCCGACCGAGACGAGGCCGCCGAGAACGTAGAGCCAGGTCATGGGGTGCCTCGCAGTTTGGCACAACCGGCCGCGAGACCGACTGTTACCAAGAAAAACAGAGATATCACAGTGAGATAGACGAAATCCATACAGCACCTCCACGCGTGGGTACGACGGGAGAAATATCGGTGTGCCGTGAACGCGATCGATGCTCGTAGACTAGCTAGGCGGATCTCGATCAAAAAGGTCGTCAATAGGAAAAGCCCGGTAGCAATCCAGCAATAGGCCATCCATCGCATAACCTCCACGCAAGCATTCACGGAAAACGGATTGGTTGCATGATGGGGATCGATAGCTAAAGATTGTGAAAAGAAGAAGGGAAAGGGTATAAAGATTCTGTAGAGAAACGGGGTTTCAGCCGCCACAACCAAATCGATAGGGCCAAAGGTTAAAAATGCGCGACTCGCGAGGTTATACCGGTGAATTGCCGCCGACACGATTCAATATGGCGCGGTATTGTTTGGAGGTGGCAGCCCGAGCGACACCAGAGAAAGTAGCCCTGATCGTAGTCTCTGATGCTCATGCGTCCGTTGATCGGGCCGAGCGATGGACCTACTCGCAATTGAATGACGCCGTCAAGCGAGTGGCAGCAGGTTTGCGCGGTCTGGGTTTGGCAACGGGTGACCGCTTGATGATCCGCATGGGCAACACCAGCGATTACGCCCTGCTGTTTTTTGGTGCCATCGCCGCCGGTTGTGTGCCGCTGCCGTCCTCGGCGCAACTGACCGAGGAGGAGGCCGATTTCTTGCTGGCCGATTCCGGCGCCCGAATGCTCGCCATGACGGAAGAGCTGGCGATTCGATCTCCACCGGGCGTGCGGGTGCTCGGTCCCGCCGATGTTGCAGCGTTGCGCGCCCGATATGAGCCGTTGGATTACGCTGATACTGCCGCCGACGCCCCAGCTTTTCTGATCTACACCTCCGGTACCACCGGTCAACCCAAAGGTGTGCTACACGCCCAACGATCAGCATGGGGACGGCGGCCGATGTATCAGGGTTGGTATGGCATCCGATCGGACGACGTCATCTTGCACGCCGGGGCGTTCAACTGGACTTATACGCTGGGTGTGGGCTTGACCGATCCTTGGGCAAACGGCGCGACAGCGGTGCTTTACAACGGTCCGCGTGATGTCACGATCTGGCCGTTGTTGATGGCGAAATTTCGGGCGACCCTGTTTGCGGCTGTGCCAGGACTGTATCGCCAAATTTTGAAATACAATGACTTGAACGCGTTCGATTTATCCAGCTTGCGGCACGGTTTGACCGCTGGCGAGGCGCTGAGTACCGCTTTGCTCGAACAATGGCGGGCGACCACTGGCAAGGAACTGTACGAGGCCTTGGGCATGAGCGAATGCTCCACCTACGTGTCTTCGTCGCCGAGCGTGCCGGTTCGACCGGGCAGCCCCGGCAAACCGCAGACGGGTCGCTGCGTGGCGGCGTTGCCGGTCGAAGGGGGCGAGGAGCCGCTACCACCGGGCGAGACAGGATTGCTGGCGGTGCATCGCGGAGATCCGGGGTTAATGCTGGGCTATTGGCACCGGCCAGAGGAGGAGGCACTGGTCTATCGAGGCCCGTGGTTTCTCGGCGGAGATTTGGTCCATTTCGACGCCGATGGCTACATGATCTATCACGGCCGAAACGACGATGTGATGAACGCCATGGGCTACCGGGTATCGCCGCTGGAGGTGGAGCACTGCCTGAGCAAGCATCCCGCAGTGGCCGAAGTGGCGGTGACCGAACTGAGGGTGGGGGAGGGAGTTTCGGTCATCGCGGCCTTTGTGGTGCCGCGCGATCCCGATGAGCCCGCTGGGATCGATGCGGCGCCGTTGTTGGCTTACGCGCACGAGCATCTGGCCGCCTATAAGTGTCCCCGTGAGATCATCTTTACCGACAGTCTGCCGCGAACCGCCAACGGCAAGGTCCGACGCCGCGACTTAGCCCAATGGCGACGGTAAAGCCGGTGGCGTGATGCCTCGTAATACGCCTTCTTCCTCAAGCGCGGGCGAGGGGGAGGGCGCGTTTCGCCTGACAGCGGGACGGCATGTTGAAAGTAGCGGGATCAATTGTCGGTAACGTCGGCTGTCACGGTCTGAAATGTCGGCCCTTTTCTCGGATCGATTCCGGCGTTGTCCCGGTCCATTGCTTGAATGCCCGTGAGAAGCTTTTTTCGTTCAGAAATCCCACCGCCAAAGCGATTTGCTTGATGGGTTTAGAAGTTCTGTTTAACAAGTCTACCGCCCGGTCCCGCCGAACTTCGTCCTTAAGCGTCTGCAACGATGCCCCTTCCTCCTGCAATTGCCGGTGTAGCGTCCGGGGCGAGACGTGTAATTCCTTGGCTATCGAATCGCCGGTATGCAAACCGTCCGGTCGCGTTCTCAACAGCTCCCGAACCCGTTGGACCAGCAGCCGATCCCGCCGATAGGGAAACATCGTCAGCGGAAGGGCGTGCTGGAGCATCTTGTTCAAGGCCCGGTCGTCGCGGCGAATGGATAACGTCGCGTATTGAGGGTCAAAACTGATTTTGGCCGGCTCGGAGCGGAAATGCAGCGGACCGGGAAAGAGCATCCGGTAAACCTCGATATACTCTGGGATATCGAAAGGGAAACACGCTTCGAGTAAAGGGATCCGTGAATTGATCGCCCAACAGGCATAGCCGAGAATATATCGAAAGAGCGTCGCGAAGCAGAACTCCTCCATTTCGCCCAAATCCCGATTGACCTGAATCGCGATGGAGGCGGCCGATCGCGTGACGGTGAATTGCAATGCAATGTCATCTGTCAATAAGCCGTGATAGCGACACCACCGTTTCAGCGCGATTTCCAGCGTTGGCGACCCAAGAGCGGCTCGGCACAGCATCCCATAGCTGCCCCACGGCAACCGGCGCGAAAACCAGCCCAGCGCCTCGTCGTCCAGTTCTTGGATGGCAATACCAAATAGAGTCTGCATCTGCGACCCGGTGACGCGATTGCGCGGGTCCGACAAGAATTCTGGCGCGATTTGCGCTCGTCGGAGGGCGGCGCCCGGATCTTTATCGTAGCGTCGATAGGCCGCCAGGATTGCGCGAACGAATGCCACAGGGGTTATGGCGACCTCCGGCATTGCAGACATATTCGTTCGGCTCATCAGTGCATATTAAGCGCCAATCTTGGTCGGCATGGCAAATATTGCAACCATGTTGGCATTCTGGCTGGCAAATATTGCAACCAGATTGGCAAATCTTGCTTGTCGGTTGTTTTTAACATTGCAGTCATTGCGACGAGCTGGCCATGCCAACTCATGCTGGGTATTGCGGCGCCAATCCTTACCGCCGCACGGTAAAAGCGTATGATGGTCCATAAAACTACACGACAGGAGAAGCTTCTTATGTCCGCGGTCGTCAGCCATTTTAGAACTCCCGTCTCCGGTATCGACAAAGTCAAACCCACCCACAAAATCCGTTTCGTCACTGCCGCCAGCCTGTTCGACGGTCACGACGCCTCCATCAACATCATGCGCCGCATTCTCCAGGCCAGCGGCGCGGAAGTGATCCATCTCGGCCACAATCGTTCGGTGGAAGAAATCGTCACCGCCGCTTTGCAGGAAGATGTTCAGGGTATCGCGGTCAGCTCCTATCAGGGGGGGCACGTCGAGTTCTTCAAGTACATGATCGACCTGTTACGGGAACGTGGCGGTGCCAATATCAAGGTATTCGGCGGCGGCGGCGGCGTGATCGTGCCTGAGGAGATCCGTGAATTACATGAGTACGGTGTGACCCGTATTTTCTCGCCCGAGGACGGCCAGGCCATGGGCTTGCAGGGCATGATCGACCACATGCTGATGATTTGCGATACCGATCCTGGTCGATATGCGCCCAAGGATCTCGGCGCGATCAAAGAGGGCAACTGGCGGGCGCTGGCCCAGCTGATCACCGCCTTGGAAAATCGCGTCGTCGCGCCTGAGTTGCGCCAACAGATTTTGGCTCAGGCCGAGAATTGTAAGGTACCGGTGTTGGGCATTACCGGTACCGGTGGTTCCGGCAAATCCTCGCTGACCGACGAACTGGTGCGGCGCTTCCGGCTGGATCAAGACGACCGGTTGAAGATTGCGGTCATTGCCGCCGATCCGTCGCGGCGCAAGACTGGCGGTGCGCTGCTGGGCGATCGCATTCGCATGAACGCTATCACCAGTCCGAATCTCTACATGCGTTCGCTGGCGACCCGCGCCGCTGGCAGCGAGGTTCCCGAGACCTTGAGCGATATCCTGGCCGCCTGCAAGCTGGCCGGTTTCGATCTGCTGATCGTCGAAACGTCCGGTATCGGCCAGGGCGATGCCGCCATCGTGCCGCTGGCCAATCATTCGCTGTACGTGATGACTCCGGAATTCGGCGCGGCCTCGCAGTTGGAAAAGATCGACATGCTGGATTTCGCCGATGCGGTCGCGATCAACAAATTCGACCGCAAGGGCGCGGAAGACGCCCTGCGCGATGTGCGCAAGCAGGTGCAACGCAACCGCAAGGCGTTCGCCCAAGCGCTGGATGACATGCCGGTGTACGGCACTATCGCGGCCCGCTTCAACGACAATGGTGTGACGGCGCTTTATCAGGGGTTGGTTGGATTATTGCGCGAACAGGGGTTCGAGTTACCTTCGGGCCGATTGTCGCTCGTGGAAGGCAAGGCCACGACCGGTGAAACCGTGATTATCCCGCCCGCTCGGGTTCGTTATCTGGCCGAAATCGCCAACACCGTGCGCGGCTATCACGAGATGGTGAAAGTCCAAGTCAAATTGATGCGGCAGCGCCAACAACTGAACGCCGTCAAGGCCATGCTGGAAACGGCTGACAAGCCAGTTACTGACTTGGAGCCACTGCTGGAACAGGTCGAAGCGCGGATCGATCCCCATGCCCTCAAGCTGGTGGAAAACATGTGGCCCCAGGGTCGGATTCTCTACGGCGGCGATGAGTACGTGGTGAAGATCCGCGACAAGGAAATCCGGACCAAGCTGGCCAGTCGCTCGCTGTCCGGTACACGTATTCCCAAGGTGGCGCTGCCGCGCTTTGAGGAACATGGCGAGCAATTGCGCTGGATGATGCTGGAAAATCTGCCGGGCAGTTTCCCTTACACCGCTGGGGTGTTCGCCTTCAAGCGCGAGAACGAAGATCCGACCCGGATGTTCGCGGGCGAGGGCGACCCGTTCCGCACCAACCGCCGTTTCAAGAAGCTGTCCGAGCACGCCGAAGCCACCCGGCTGTCCACGGCCTTCGATTCGGTGACTTTGTACGGTTGCGATCCCGACGAGCGTCCCGACATCTACGGCAAGGTTGGCAACTCCGGCGTGTCCATCGCCACGCTGGACGATTTGAAAGTGCTGTATTCCGGCTTCGATCTGTGCGCGCCGACGACGTCGGTATCGATGACCATCAACGGGCCGGCGCCGATCATCCTGGCGATGTTTTTCAACACTGCCCTCGATCAACAGATCGAGCAGTTCGAGTCTGACAACCATCGGTTGCCAACCGACGACGAAATCGAAAAGATCAAGGAATGGGTGTTGGAAAACGTGCGCGGCACGGTGCAGGCCGACATTCTCAAGGAAGATCAGGGCCAGAATACCTGCATTTTCTCCACCGAATTCGCCTTAAAAATGATGGGCGACATTCAGGATTACTTCGTCCATCACGGCGTCAAGAATTTCTATTCGGTCTCGATTTCCGGCTATCACATCGCTGAGGCCGGCGCCAATCCCATTTCGCAACTGGCCTTTACCCTGGCCAACGGCTTCACCTACGTCGAAGCCTACCTGGCGCGTGGGATGCACATCGATGATTTCGCGCCGAATCTGTCGTTCTTCTTCAGCAACGGCATGGACCCGGAATATTCGGTGATGGGGCGGGTGGCGCGGCGTATCTGGGCCGTCACCATGCGCGATAAATACGGTGCGAACGAGCGCAGCCAGAAGCT
>WBZL01005410.1_pt1 | contig 10589 bp, 11 predicted proteins | sample 5204291 | NCBI WGS metagenome assembly WBZL01 (sample SAMN12344345, study PRJNA552823) | activated sludge metagenome | biome: Activated sludge suspended growth; feature: Nitrification reactor; material: Wastewater; isolation source: activated sludge from nitrification reactor of wastewater... | reverse complement strand
GATGATCTCGCCGTGCCAGGCGCCCTCGGCGATGATGGGCTGGGGATCGTCCGGGTAGCGCACGTAGACCATGACGCAGTAGTAGTGGGCCTTGCGGTTGGCCTGTCCTTGCAGGGATTCGATCAGTTTCTGGTTGTTGCGTTCGTCGGACTTGGGCTCGCCGGCGAAGCGGGCGGAGTAGACACCGGGAGCGCCGTTGAGGGCGTCCACGCAGATGCCGGAGTCGTCCGCCAGGGCCGGCAGGCCGGTGTGGGCGGAGGCGTGGCGGGCCTTGGCGATGCAGTTCTCGACGAAGGTGACGTGGGGTTCCGGGCATTCCGGCACGCCGAAGGCGCCCTGGGGCATGGCTTCGAGTCCCAAGGGCTCCAGGATGCGGGCGATCTCCCGCAGCTTGCCGGCGTTGTTGGAGGCGATGACGATCTTCATGGCGTGTTCCTCAGGCGGCGATGGCGGCCTTCTGGGCGGCCATGAGTTCGCGGATGCCCCGGTCGGCCAGGTCCAGCAGGGCGTCCAGTTCGGCGCGGGAGAAAGGGGCGCCTTCCGCCGTGCCCTGGATCTCGATGAGACCGCCCTGGCCCAGCATGACCACGTTCATGTCGGTGTCGCAGGCCACGTCCTCGGCGTAGTCCAGATCCAGCACCGGCGTGCCGTTCCAGACCCCCACCGAAATGGCGGCGACCTGGTCGCGCATGACGCTGGCGGGCAATTTGCCTTCCCGCACCAGCCACTCCACCGCGTCATGCACCGCCACCCAGGCACCGGTGATGCTGGCGGTGCGGGTGCCGCCGTCGGCCTGGAGCACGTCGCAGTCCACATGAAGGGTGCGTTCGCCCAGTTTTTCCAGGTCCACGGCGGCGCGCAGGCTGCGGCCGATGAGGCGCTGGATTTCCTGGGTGCGGCCGCTCTGCTTGCCCCGCGCCGCTTCCCGGTCGCCCCGGGTGTGGGTGGCCCGGGGCAGCATGCCGTATTCGGCGGTAAGCCAGCCGGCGCCGCTACCGCGCACATGGGGCGGCACCTTTTCCAGCACGCTGGCGGTGCACAGCACCTTGGTGTCGCCGCATTCCACCAGCACGCTGCCTTCGGCATGCCTGGTGTAGCGGCGGGTGAGACGAACCGGGCGCGGCTGGTCCGCCTGGCGCCCGGAGGGGCGGGAGAAAGAAGTCATGGTGGTCCTGGAGGTTGGTGATTGAGTGTTGGACAGTCGCGGTTCAGGGCTTGCCCGCGTAGCGAGCCAGGGCCGCCTTGATCTCCGCCATGGCGTGTTCAAGCTCGCTGTCGGTGGTGACCGGGGGGGGCATGTCCTTGTCGCCCAGGTGTTTGAGCTGGGTGGTGAATCCTTCCAGCCCCAGGTCATCGCCCAGCACCAGTTCTCCGGCCTTGAAACGCTCCTCGCCATAGCGCATGGCGATCACGGACAGGTTGTCGCCATACTGGCCGGCCCGGAACTCGGCGTGATCCATCATGTGTTTCACCGCCTGTTCCAGGGGGTAGGCGCGCAGGGTGGAGAGCATTTCCTCCGGGCTCAATTCCGGCCAGACGCCATCCGTGCAGAGAAACAGCACGTCCCCGTCCTGGAGCTTGACCGGCTGCTCCACCTCGATGTCGGGCAGCATGAACCCGCCAACAGAGTTGTAGAGCTTGTTGCGATCCGGGTGCACGCCCATCTCGCTCTCGCCCAGCAGACCCTCGTCCACCAGTTGCTGTACGGCGGAGTGATCGCGGGTACGGTACAGCATCGCGCGCCTGCTGAACTGGTACAGGCGGGAATCGCCCACATGGGCCCAGCAGGCCATGCCTTTCTGCACGACGCACACCACGCAGGTGGTGCGGGGCGGGTCGGCCATGCGCTTGCGCATGGCGTACTCGTTGATGGCGTCGTGGGCGGCATAGATGCCGTCCAGCAGGAAGGTGGTCATGTCCGGCAGCACGGGCTTGGCCCTGGACTGGAACAAACCGGTGATGACCTGGACGGTCAACTGGGAGGCCACTTCGCCCTGGTTGTGTCCTCCCATGCCGTCGGCCAGCACCATGACCAGGGCATCCGAGGTATAGGCGTAGGCCACGCGGTCTTCGTTGTAGGGGCGGCCGCCGCGGCGGCTGGCCTGATAGACGACGTATTTCATAGCTCCCTGGTGAGCCTTTCCTTGATCAGCGCGAACAGCGTGGGTTTCTGGCTTCTGGCGGCCTGGGCCATGGCGATGAGCCGTTTCTGCACCGTGAACACGCTCTGGGGTCGTTCCGTGTAGTTGAGCTTCAGCATGGCCTCGATCAGTTCCAGCAGGCCCTTCGAATACAGGCCGGCGTGGGACCTGGACACCGGGGTGAGCTTGTCCTTCTCCACCCGCTCGTTGGCGGGAGGCGGCGCCACCTTGGCGATGCAGGCGTACATGGTGGCGCCGACGCTGTAGATATCCGTCCACGGTCCGAGCCGGTCGCGCTGGCTGTACTGCTCGGGGGCGGCGAAACCCGGCGTGTACATGGGCGATGTGGTCAGCATGTCCTCGCTGAGGGCCTGGCGGGCCGCGCCGAAATCGATGAGCACCGGGGAGCCGTCGGCGCGGATGTAGATGTTGGAGGGCTTGATGTCCAGGTGCAGGATCTTGTGGGCATGAATCTCGCGCAGGCCATTGAGCAACTGGATGAACACGCTGCGCAGGAAGGTCTCGCGCATGGGTTCTTCCAGCCCGGTGATGTGCCGTTGCAGGGTTTTTCCCTGCTCGTACTTCATCACCATGTAGACCGTGTCGTTGGCGCGGAAGAAATTCACCACCTTCACCACGTTGGGGTGGCGGATCCCGGCCAGGGCGCGGCCCTCGTCGAAGAAGCATTTCATGCCGTAGCGAAAGGAAGCCTCCTTTTCGCTGGAGATGGGCACCACCGTCCCCAGTTCGCCGCGCTTGACGATGCCGCCGGGCAGGTATTCCTTGATCGCCACCGGCTGGCCTTCCATGTCGAAGGCCAGATAGACCAGGGAAAACCCGCCGCCACCGATACGCCGATCGATGACGTAATCGGCCAGGTGGTAACCATGAGCCAGAGGGTCGGTCAATTGGGCAGCCATGTATCGGCGGGTTAAGATGCGCGCTTGTCTCGGATCAGCGAAGGATAACCAAGATCGTGGCGGCCATGAAGGAAACAAGAAACGAAAATCTGCGCAGCATGACCGGCTACGCGGTGGAAACGGCCGATCTTCCGGCCGGTCAGCTATCCCTCGAGTTACGGGCGGTCAATTCCCGCTTCCTCGATCTCTCCTTCCGCATGGGCGAGGATTTCCGCGCCCTGGAGCCGGCCCTGCGGGAACGCATCGGCGAAAAGGTCAAACGCGGCAAGCTGGAGTGCCGCGTCAACTTCGCCGCCCGGGAGGATGCGGCCCTGCCCGACAGCCTCAATGGCGCACTGATCGAGCAACTCGGGGGGCTATCCGCAAGCGCCCTGGCCGCGTTTCCCCAGGCCCGCCCCCTGGCGGTGGCGGAAATCCTGCGCTGGCCCGGCATGCTGGGAGAGACCGGCCCCGAGCCGGAAGACCTGCACGCCGCCGCCCTCGGGCTGGCCGAGGCGGCCCTGGCGCAATTCAACGCCAGCCGGGCGCGGGAAGGCGAAAAGCTGAAGGCCGTGATCCTCGACCGGGTGGCGGGCATACGCGAGCACGTGGCCCGCATTCGCCCGCGCACGCCGGAAATCGTCGCCGCCTATCGCGACAAGCTCAGCAAGCGACTGGAGGAACTGCTACCCACTCCGGATCACGACCGTATCCAGCAGGAAGTGCTGCTCTTCGCCCAGAAGATCGACGTGGACGAGGAACTGGACCGCCTGCTCACCCACCTGGACGAGGTCGCCCGCGTCCTCGACGCTGGCGGCGCCGCCGGCAAGCGCCTGGACTTCCTCATGCAGGAACTCAACCGGGAGAGCAACACCCTGGGCTCCAAGTCCGTTTCCCTGGAACTCACGCGGACCTCGGTGGAACTCAAGGTGCTGATCGAGCAGATGCGGGAACAGATCCAGAACATCGAGTGAGGAAGCCCGCCATGCCCGGCCAGCTTGTTATCGTCACGGCCCCCTCCGGGGCCGGCAAATCCAGCCTGGTGAAGGCACTTCTGGAGCGGGATCCGGCCATCCGCCTGTCGGTTTCCTACACCACCCGTCCGCCTCGAACCGGTGAGGTGGACGGCGTCCATTACCACTTCGTCGGCCGGGAGGACTTCCAGGCCAGGCTGGACAGGGGGGAGTTCCTGGAAAGCGCCGAGGTGTACGGCAATTACTACGGCACCTCCCAGCCCTGGATCGAGGCCGAGATGGCCGGGGGCCGGGACATCCTGCTGGAAATCGACTGGCAGGGGGCGGCCCAGGTGCGCAGGTTGATGCCCGAGGCCCGTTCCATCTTCATCCTGCCCCCCTCGATCGCGGAACTTCGCCGTCGCCTGGAAGGCCGCGGCACGGACAGCGCCGAGGTGATCGCCCGGCGCATGGCGGCGGCGCGGGAGGACATCTCCCACGCCCTGGCGTTCGACTACCTGGTGGTGAACGACCGCTTCGAGGAAGCCCTGGCGGACCTGCTGGCCATCACCCGCGCGGGGCGGCTGGTCACGGACAGCCAATCACGTCGTCATGCCCGCCTGCTGGAGAGCCTGCTGGCCTGACCCGGGAAAACGGCGCGAGCCGTCGCCCCGTCCGCTGCTTCAGCCGTGCTGTTTCAGCCGCGCTGTTTCAACCAAAGTGGCAGACGTAGTGGTAAGGCTCCCGCACCTCGATATCGAAGCTGGAGTTGCCGGGCACGTTGAAACTCTGCCCCTCGCCGTATTCCTTCCAGTCCGACTCACCCTTCAGGCGCACCCGGCAGGAACCGGACACGGTTTCCATGATTTCCGGCACGCCGGTATTGAAGGTCAGGGTTGCGGGCAGGATCACGCCGATTGATTTCCGCGTGCCATCCGCCAGTTGCACGGTGTGCGAAACGCACTTGCCATCGAAATAGACGTTGGCCTTCTTGATGACGGCGACATTGTCGAATTGAGACATGATTACTTCCTCCGGGCGTCGAGTTTGGCCGCGATGCGCATGCGCAGCGCGTTGAGTTTGATGAAGCCGCCCGCGTCCTTCTGGTCGTAGGCGCCGGCGTCGTCCTCGAAGGTGGCGATGGTGGAGTCGAACAGGGAGTCGCTTCCGGAATCGCGGCCGACGACGATGACGTTGCCCTTGTACAGCTTCAGGCGCACGAAGCCGTTGACGTTCTGCTGGGTGTGGTCGATCAGCGCCTGCAGCGCCTTGCGCTCCGGGCTCCACCAGTAGCCGTTGTAGATCAACGAGGCGTAGCGCGGCATGAGGTCGTCCTTGAGGTGGGCGACTTCCCGGTCCAGGGTGATGGACTCCATGGCCCGGTGGGCCTTGAGCAGGATGGTGCCGCCGGGGGTTTCGTAGCAGCCCCGGGACTTCATGCCGACATAGCGGTTTTCCACCAGGTCCAGGCGGCCAATGCCGTGCTTGCCGCCGAGTTCGTTCAGCCTGGCCAGGACTTCATGGGCTTTCATGGCCTGGCCATTGATGGCCACCACGTCGCCCTTCAGGTAGTCCAGGGTGATGTATTCGGCCTGATCCGGCGCTTTTTCCGGCGACACGCTCCAGCGCCACATGTCCTCTTCGGCCTCGGCGTTGGGGTCTTCCAGGTGTCGGCCCTCATAGCTGATGTGCAGCAGGTTGGCGTCCATGGAATAGGGGCTGCCGCCGGCCTTGTGCTTCATGTCGATGGGGATGCCGTGGGTCTCGGCGTAGTTGATCAGTTTCTCCCGGGACAGGAGATCCCACTCGCGCCAGGGGGCGATGACCTTGATGTCCGGCTTCAGCGCATAGGCGCCCAGTTCGAAACGGACCTGGTCGTTGCCCTTGCCGGTGGCGCCGTGGCAAATGGCATCGGCGCCGGTGAGGTTGACGATCTCGATCAGGCGCTTGGCGATCAGGGGCCGGGCGATGGAGGTGCCCAGCAGGTATTCGCCTTCATAGACGGTATTGGCGCGGAACATGGGAAACACGAAATCCCGCACGAATTCCTCGCGCAGGTCGTCGATGTAGATCTGTTCCGGCTTGATGCCGAATTGCAGCGCCTTGGCCCGGGCCGGTTCCAGTTCCTCGCCCTGGCCCAGGTCGGCGGTGAAGGTGACGACTTCACATTGATAGGTGTCTTGCAGCCATTTGAGGATCACCGAGGTGTCCAGCCCGCCGGAATAGGCGAGTACCACTTTCTTGATTTCGCTCATTGCTCGTCCTTGCTACCAATTCCGCGCGCCGGGGCATCCGGCCCGCCTTCTATTTTCAATGGGCCGAGCCTTCGACGGCGTGGACCTCGCCCGGGAAGTCGCCGACCCGCAGCATGGAAAGATCCGCTCTCTGGCTGGCATGCTCGATCTCGATGCCCACCACCCGGCCGTCCTCGGAAAGATTGATGACGATGCCTTCCTGGGCTTCCCAGGCATGGGCCGGATCCTCCGGCGACAGTTCCAGGTAAAGGGCATCCCGGTCCTTGAAGTAGGCGATGTTCATCGCTTCATTGCTCGATGCGGCCGCGCAGCAGGTATTCCAGCAGGGCCTTCTGGGCATGCAGCCGGTTCTCCGCCTCGTCCCAGACCACGGACTGGGGACCGTCGATGACTTCCGCCGCCACCTCCTCGCCGCGATGGGCGGGTAGGCAATGCATGAACAAGGCATCCTTGCGCGCCACCCGCATCATCTCCCCGTCCACTTGCCAGTCGGCGAAGGCCTTCATGCGCTCGGCGTTTTCCGCCTCGAAACCCATGCTGGTCCACACGTCGGTGGTCACCAGGTCGGCATCCCGGCAGGCATCCATGGGATCGGCGAAATCCTCGTAGTGGTCGGTGCCGAACAGGCCGGCGCGCTCCGGTTCCACCTCGTAGCCCGGCGGCGTCGAGACGTGGACATTGAAATCCAGCACCTCGGCGGCCTGCAGCCAGGTATTGCACATGTTGTTGGAATCGCCGATCCAGGCCACGGTCTTGCCCTGGATGGGGCCTTGCCGCTCGATGAAGGTAAAGATGTCGGCCAGGATCTGGCAAGGGTGATATTCGTTGGTGAGGCCGTTGATCACCGGCACCCGGGAATGGGCGGCGAAACGCTCGATGATGTCCTGTTCGAAGGTGCGGATCATGACGATATCCACCATGCGCGAGATGACCTCGGCCGCGTCTTCCACCGGCTCGCCCCGGCCCAACTGGGTGTCGCGGGTATTCAGATAGATGGCCGAACCACCCAACTGGCGCATGCCGGCCTCGAAGGACAGCCGGGTGCGGGTGGAGCTTTTCTCGAAGATCATCGCCAGGGTGCGATCCGCCAAGGGGTGGTAAGGCTGGTAGGCCTTGAAGCGTTCCTTGATGACGCGGGTGCGGGCAAACAGGTGTTGCAGTTCATCCCGGCTGAAGTCCTTGAATTGCAGGAAGTGCTTGTGCGGCGCGGCCATGGCGCTCATCCCAGGAACACGCGGATAAGTTCCGCAAGTTTCTCCGTGAGCAGGGCCGCCTCCTCTCGCTTCATGACCAGTGGCGGCAGCAGCCGGACCACGGTGTCGTTGGTCACGTTGATGAGCAGTTTCTCGGCCAGGGCCATCTTCACCAAATCGCCGCAGGGCCGATCCAGTTCGATGCCGATCATCAGGCCCTGGCCACGAATGGCCCGGACTCCGGCGTGCCCCTGGAGCCGATCGGAGAGATCCGCGCGAATGAATGCGCCCAATTGGTCGGCGTGGGCGAGCAGGCCGTCTTCGTCCATGACTTGCAGCGTGGTCAGTGCCGCGGTGCAGGCCAGGGGGCCACCACCAAAGGTGGAGCCATGCTTGCCCGGCACGAAAGTCTCGGCGGCGACGCCGCGCGCCAGGCAGGCGCCAACGGGCACGCCGGAGCCCAGGCCCTTGGCCAGGCTCATCACGTCCGGCTGGATCTCGGTATGCTGGAAGGCGAACCACTTGCCGGTGCGGCCGATGCCGGTCTGGACCTCGTCCAGCATCAACAGCCAGCCGTTGCGGTCGCAAATGTGGCGCAGCTTGGCCAGGTAGCCGGCCTCGGGAATGTTGACGCCGCCTTCGCCCTGGTAGGGCTCCACCAGCACGGCAACGATGTTCTTGTGGTATTCCGCCAGCTTGTCCACGGCCTCCGCGTCGCCGAAGGGGACGCGCACGAAGCCTGTCACCAGGGGCTCGAAGCCGGCCTGGACCTTGCGATTGCCGGTGGCGGAAAGCGTCGCCATGGTGCGGCCGTGAAAGCTCTTTTCCATGACCACGATGGCGGGGTTCTCGATGCCCCGGTTGTGGCCGTGCAAGCGGGCGATCTTGATGGCCGCCTCGTTGGCCTCCGCGCCGGAGTTGCAGAAGAACGCCCGCTCCATGCCGGAAAGGTGGCACAAACGCTCCGCCAATTGCTCCTGCAACGGAATGCGGTAGATATTCGATGTGTGGATCAGCCGCGCGGCCTGCTCGCATAGGGCACGGGCCAGCCTTGGATGCGCATGGCCCAGGCCATTCACCGCCACGCCCGCCAGGGCATCCAGGTATTTATCGCCGCGCTCGTCGTACAGCCAGGCCCCCTCTCCACGCAGGAAGGCAACGGGCTGACGGGCATAGGTTTGCATCAGGTAATCAGACATAAGTATTCCAACCGCCGAAGAAAACATAACGGCGGCCTTGGCCGCCGTACATAAAAGAGCAAACATACCACTATTTCACGAATAGAAAAATCATCGAACTGCCTGATCATGGATTCTCCACAGAGGCCTCACTTGTCCGTCCGGTCCGGCGAGAATCGAGATCTCGCATCGAAGACCTGGATTGCCTCACTCGGGTCGCCTCGACTGTTGAAAACTCCACAAGCTCTGTGGATAACTTTGTGCATAAGCTTCTTATGGACAGCATTGTTTTTTTCCCACACCACTGCTCATCCTTCAGAAAGCATTATTCTGTCCCTGGTGCCTTCATGTGAATCAATCACTTGACCAGCCTTTTCTCCGAGGACAAAGGCCGGACATTTCATGGGGCATCCGATGAAAACCGTGTGGATAGATCTTGACTTCTCCATGACCGATGGTGTCGACAACTCGACAATGCCTCCCTGAATCCCAATGATCTCAACGTCAGACCCGGTGTCCAAAGTCCTTACCGTCGGCGAGCTGAATCGTCTGGCTCGCTCCGCCCTGGAAAAGAGTGTTCCATCCTGCTGGATCGGGGGGGAGATTTCCAATTTCAGCCGCGCGGCATCAGGGCACTGGTACTTCACGCTCAAGGATAGTGAGGCGGGCGTCCGGTGCGTCATGTTCAGGACACGAAACCAGTTCGTCGACTGGACGCCCCGCGATGGCGATCGCGTGGAGCTCCGGGGCCAACCTACCTTGTATGAAGCTCGCGGGGATTACCAGTTGTTGACCGACGCCATGCGAAAAGCGGGCCAAGGTTCCTTGTTCGAGGCTTTCTTGCGACTGAAGGCCAAGCTGGAGGCCGAGGGCCTCTTTGCCCGGGAAAGGAAACGGCCGCTACCGCGTTATCCCAAGACAATCGGCATCATTACCTCACCCCAGGCCGCCGCCCTGCGGGATGTCTTGATCACGCTGCGGGCCCGCTGGCCCACATGTTCGGTCATTTTGTATCCCGCGCCCGTGCAAGGCGAAGATGCGGCACAAGGCCTAGGCCAGGCCATCGCCTCGGCCGACGGGCATGGGCGATGCGATGTCCTGCTGCTCGTGCGCGGAGGCGGCAGCCTGGAGGATCTTCGTGGCTTCAATGACGAAGCTGTTGCCAGGGCGATCGCAATCTGCGCGATCCCGATCGTTACCGGGATTGGCCATGAAACCGACTTCACCATCGCCGATTTTGTCGCCGATCTGCGCGCCCCGACGCCGACAGCCGCAGCCCAATTGGCCACGCCCTCGGCATCGGATCTGGTGCAGCATCTGCTCCACTTGCAAGCGCGACTGGACCAGGCCCTATCGAGAAAGACGAACTCCCTGGCCCAGGTGGTCGACGGTCTGAAGCGACGTCTGACTCAACCGGAAGCACGAATCGCCTTGCGGCGTCAGCGCATCACGCACCTGAGCTGGCGCCTCGCTGGCGCCATCCAGCACATTTCAAGAGCAAAGGGCGATCTGTGGACAGGCCTGTGGCGCCGCATGAAACATCCTGGCGAGGTGATGGGAGATATTCGGCAACGGCAGGCAAAGTTGGCGGCGCGGCTGGAGCATGCGGTTACCGAGGATTTGCGTGCCAGGCGGGAAAAACTCGTCAGCCTGTCAGGCCAGCTGGAATTGCTGAACCCGGTCGCGGTGCTTGGCAGGGGGTACAGCCTCGTCAGGGACGGTAACGGAAGAATTGTTCATCGAGCCGACCAGCTGGTCGTCGGGCAGTCGGTTGACGTGACCCTGTCCTCTGGCGGCTTCAGCAGCGAAGTTAAGAAGATCGATAGCGACAGGCCGTGAGAGCGGATCGCCCCTTACAAACGGGAACGCCCCATCGAGGGATGGGGCGTTTTAGGAGGAGGGAGTCTGGCGATGACCTACTTTCGCCGGCGAGATGCCGACTATCATTGGCGCAGGGGCGTTTCACGGTC
>WBZL01005409.1_pt1 | contig 10594 bp, 10 predicted proteins | sample 5204291 | NCBI WGS metagenome assembly WBZL01 (sample SAMN12344345, study PRJNA552823) | activated sludge metagenome | biome: Activated sludge suspended growth; feature: Nitrification reactor; material: Wastewater; isolation source: activated sludge from nitrification reactor of wastewater... | reverse complement strand
CAGCCCCATGAACCCGACGACCCAGACGCCCGCCCTGCCCGCCGACGCCGCCGACACGCTCGAACGTGTCTACGCGGCCCGCTTCAGCTGCCGCGGCTTTCGCCCGGACCCGGTGCCGCAGGCGGTGATCGAGCGCATCCTGTCCATCGCGCAACGCACGCCCTCGTGGTGCAACGCGCAGCCCTGGCAGGTGGTGATCACGCGCGGCGCCGCCACCGAGCGCTTCCGCACGCTGATGATGGACGCCGCGCTGCATGGCCCGGTGGCGCCCGACATCCCCTTCCCGGCCGAATACCGTGGCCGCTACCAGGAGCGCCGCCGCGAATGCGGCCTGGCGCTGTACGACGCGGTGGGCGTGACGCGTGGCGACCGCGAGGCCTCGGCACGTCAGGGGCTGCAGAACTTCGCGCTCTTCGGCGCGCCGCATGTCGCGATCGTCACCACCGAGGCCGTGCTGGGCGTGTACGCCGCGGTGGACTGCGGCGCCTACGTCACCAGCTTCATGCTCGCCGCCACCAGCCTGGGCGTGGCCAGCATCGCGCAGGCGGCACTGGCGTCGCGCGGCGAGCTGGTGCGCCGGCACTTCGGCATCGGCGACGAGCGGCAGGTGGTCTGCGGCATCTCGTTCGGCTACGCCGACCCGGCGCACCCGGCCAACGCCTTTCGCACCTCGCGTGCCACGCTGGACGACGTGGTGAGCTGGGTCGACTGATGCGCGGCCGGCCGGCGCACCGTCAGGCCGCCGGTGCCGGCCGCACCGGCCGCAGCCGGTCGTACGCGCGATGGAAGCCGTAGGCGTAGAGCGCATACAGCGCGGTCAGGCCGAGGTCGGCCCACAAGGCCTCGCGCCAGCCCAGGCCGGTCCACCCGACGATCACCGGCCAGCTCACCGTCACGGCGGTGGCTTCGTGCGACAGCGCGTGCAGGGCCCGCCAGCGGGCCGGGCGGTCACTGGCGGCGCGGCGCGCGAGCCTCCACTCGATCCGGTCGAACAGCGTGTTGTGCAGCGCCGACCACGCCATCAGCACGCCAGCCAGCACCACCAGCAAGCCGGCAGACCCGGCCGCGCCGCCGCCGCCGACGGCCCAGACCACCGGCGTGAACAGCACCAGCGCGCCGGCCTCGAAGGCCAGCGTCTGCAGCAGCCGCTCGCGGGCGTCGCGCAGCATCGCCGGCCCCCCCTCACCAGGCCTGGCTGGCATAGACCGCGATGGCCAGCGCGCACACCGGCTGCGTGTCGCAGCGGGCGCTGACGATCTCGGTGTGTACGGGTCCCAGCGCCACGCCGCGCCGCTGCTGCATGTGCTGCAGCGTGGCGTGCAGGTCCGCCTCGAGGCGGTGGCGGTCGCCGTCGTGCAGCTCGACGAACAGACCCTGCCCTTCCGCGGCGTCGTGCACCCAGCCGATGCCGGCGTGGGCCTCGTGGCCGGGCCGGTCCTCGCGCATCTGCGACAGCACGCAGTACAGGCGCTGGCCCCAGGATTCGGGCGGCGTGTGCCAGCGACGGCGCTCGATCCGGCTGCCCGGCGGGATCACCGACGACAGCACGATGAGGTTGTAGTTGGCGACGCCGGCGTCCTGCAACGCGTCGTCGAAGGCCGCCAGCGCCGTGGGTCCGCGGCCGACGCCGCGCGCCATCACGATGGGGCCGAAGGCTGCGGGGCGCCGTGCAGCGAGGGTGTCGAGTTCGGGCTCGGGAAGCATCAGGTCCATGAACGGCTCCTTGGAAGCGAGGGCGAACGCCGGATCCATTGCTCGCGCCAGCGCCACAGGTTCACCGGCAGCAGCAGCAGGTGCAGCAGCAGCACCGGTGGCAGCCCGGCGGCCAGCGCGTAGGCGATGAAGGCCAGGTTCGTCGCCACCGCCAGCGGCCGCATGGCCTGCGGGTCGCGGCAGGCGAACAAGGTCAGCATCAGCGCGGCGGCCAGCCAGCCCAGGGACTCGGCAACGATCGGGTCCATGTGCAGGGTGGTCGGGAAAGGCATGCGGGTCCTCCGGTGGATCGATCCAGCCACGCCATGGCCGCTGGCTTGCCGGTTCGAACGAGCACGCCGGCCACCACCCGGACACGCGCCGGCGGCATCCCCCTAGTTCCTGGTCGGACGAGGACGCGCAACGGGTGGGTGATTTCGCCCGGCGGGTGGTGGACCAGACCCAGCACCGGGCCACTGACGAGCGCCGTGCCATGGGCCCCGCCTCGGCAGGGCGGGATCGGCGGTCACTGGCCCGGTGCTTGCAACCGCCGACCTGACCGGCGCAGCGCTCGCGGTGCGGCACGGTCCCGCCCGGCCAGGCAATGCCCGGCCCTTCAGCCCCTCCCGGAGAACGCCCGATGAACGCCCTGCCCCGCCCCCTGATGCTGGCCGCCCTCGCCGCAGTCGCTGCCTGCCCGCCGCTGGCCCTGGCCGCCGACAACCCGACCGTGGCCTGCAGCGTGGCCGTGGACTACCTGCACAACAACGTCGTGGCCCACGCCTACCGCCAGCAGTTCGTCGTCGACAGCACGGCCGCGTTCATCGACGACTTCTCCAGCGCGATCCGGCAGCGCGAGTTCCGCGCCGCCGTCGCCCGTGTCGGCAGCGACGTCGTGGTCTCGATCGACTACTACAACGACGTCGGCGTGTTCCACGCCGTGGGCTTCAACACCGCCCTGACCCTGCGTGGCGGCGGCGCCGCGCAGTCGACCAGCGGCAGCGCCAGCACCTACATCACCAACAGCGCCCAGCCGGCCAGCGTGGGCGGCACGCACACGACGAACTACACGCTGAGCTGTCAGCGGGTGTAGCCTGGCGATCGCCCCCCGTGTCGCACCGGCCCCTGGGTGGCAAGACACGCCGGCCCGGCGGGAGCCGGCCCGCCTCGAGCCGCATCGCCGGACCCCGAGCCTCGGCGATCCGGCCGATCAAGGATCGGTCGTGGTCACCGCCGGCCGGATCGAAAGGCCACGCCCCGCGTAGCCCAGCAGGCGCAGCATGTCGCGCGACACGGGCAGCCCCGCACGCGCGCGGCAACAGGTCACCAGGGCCGCCGCCGCACGATGCGCGGCCGTGGGTGCACCGAGCTGGCCGGCACGCGGGAAGCGGATGCGCGTATAGGGGTTGACCTCCCAGACCACCGCGCGCCCCTCGAGGTCGTAGCCGTAGTCGAAGGCCAGCACGTCCAGTCCCAGCAGGCGGGCCACGGCCTGGAACTGATCGTGGTGCGGATCGGGGCCCTCGATGTACCGGCGGTGCTCGTCCAGGGACGGCTCGCTGGCGTCCGCATCGCTGCCGCGCGTGACCCAGGTCGCCGAGCGGTGCAGATGCACGGACACGCCCAGCGGACCGCAGGCCAGGTAGCGGTAGGCCCGGTACATGCCATCGGCAGGGCTGCGGACGTCGACGATCTCCACGGCCACCGGGTTGGCAAAGCTCCGGATCAGGTCGACCGTCAGGTCCTCGTCGCGCTCGATGCGACGCATCGCTCCGCCGTGGCCCCAGTTCTCCCGCAGCATGAAGGGCAACGACAGACCACCCCGGTCGTGCATGAAAGCCGCCGCATCCTCGACCCGCACCATCCGGGGTGCCCGCAGCCCGGCGGCGGCCACGGCCCGCGCAGCCTGCAGCTTGCCGGCACGTTCGAGCCTGTCGACGCGATTGATCACCGGGATCCTGCGCTCGTCACAGGTCTGCTGGAGGGCCAGCAGATGCTGGTAGATCTCGGGCGACCACAACTGCACCGGATCCAGCACGAACGGGACCATCAGACGCAGACCGTCCCATCGGTCGATGCGGGCAGGCAGCTCGGCCACCTGCCAGTCGGCGGCCTCGCGCGGGAAGTTGACCCGCAGCCACTCATGCACGCCATCGAATGCGTTTCGACCTCCGCGCACCTGAGCATCGCGAAGCACGAGAATGGGAGCCGTGGTGTCGGTCATGGGTGGGAGGCCGATCCGGTCGCGGAGCCGAAGATGGCGCCATTGTCCACGGCCGCCCGGGGTGTACCGCCCGGCCCATGCCGGACCGGCGAAGCGCCTACTTCAGCGCCTCGGCCAGCAGCAGCCGCGCGGCCTCCCAGTCGCGGCGCACGGTGCGGTCGGTGACACCCAGCGCGGCGGCGATCTCCAGGTCGGTCATGCCGGCGAAGTAGCGCATCTCCACCACCTGCGTCATGCGGGCATCGACGCGCGCCAGCTCCTGCAGCGCCTCGTGCACGCGCAGGATGTGCTGCTCGCCCGCCGGCACCGCATCGAGCAGGTCGCCGGTGATCGTGAGGTGTTCGGCGCCGCCGCCGTGGCGTTCGGTCAGGCGCTGGCGCACCATGTCGACGATGATCGAGCGCATCGCGCGACCGGCGTAGACGAAGAAGCTGGCGCGGTCGGGAAACGACAGGCCCGCGTTGCGGCTGATCTTGAGGTAGGTCTCGTGCACCAGCGCGGTGGTGTCCAGCAGCACGCCGCGGCCGCCGTCGCGCAGCCGCGCATGCGCCAGGCGGCGCAGTTCGCGGTAGGCGCCGGCGAAGGCTTCGTCGACCTGCAGAGCCGGGTCGGCGGGCGGGACGTCGGGGCTGCGATCCATGGTCGGGCGCGGGGCACGCGGTGGACGGGAGCCTTGATTCTGCGCAGCCTGCGCCGTTCGCGACATCCCCAGCCCACGCTGTTACCGCCGGAAACGCGGCCCTCGAAACGGCCTCGCCACATTCCTCCCGCCTGACTTGCGCGGGCTCTGGATCACCGCGGCACCGTGCGCCGGCAAGCGCTTGCGAGTCGCCTCAGTCGACGAAGAAGTCGGGGATGAAGTTGCGGTTGCCCGGCGTTACGGCGTAGGCGTCGAGGTCGTTGACGCCGTGGCTTTGCAGCAGCTCGTCGTCGATGAAGAACCTGCCGGTCACGGCCTTGGGGTCGCTGGTCAGGATCCACCATGCCGCATCGGCCAGGATCTCGGGCTTGCGGCACAGCTTCAGGTCGACGCCGGGAATCATCTGCAGCGCCGCGGTGGCGATGGCGGTGCGCGGCCACAGGCTGTTGACGCCGATGCCATGCGGGCGGAACTCGCCGGCATGCCCCAGCGTGCACTCGCTCATGCCGTACTTGGCCATCGTGTAGGCCACGTGGCCCTTGAACCAGTGCTCGCGCATGCTCAGCGGCGGGCTCATGTTCAGCACGTGGGGGTGGCGGCCGGCCTGCGCGCTCTTGATCAGCTCGGGCAGGCAGGCCTGCGTGCAACAGTAGGTGCCCCGCACGTTGACACCGAACATCAGGTCGAAGCGCTTCATCGGCGTCATCGGCGTCGGCGTCAGGCTGATCGCGCTGGCGTTGTTGACCAGGATGTCGATGCCGCCGAAGCGCTGCACCGCGGCCTGCACGGCCGCTGCGACGGCGTTCTCGTCGCGGATGTCGGTGGGCACCGGCAGGGCCTGGCCGCCGGCGGCCACCACCGCCTCGGCGGCGCTGTACAGCGTGCCCGGCAGCTTGGGGTTGGGTTCGGTGGTCTTGGCCAGCAGCACGATGTTGGCGCCGTCGGCCGCCGCGCGCGTGGCGATGGCCAGGCCGATGCCGCGGCTGGCGCCGGTGATCACGAGGGTCTTGCCATGCAGGCTGCGGGTCATGGATCTGCCTTTCGGTCGGGTCGGGCGAAGGGAACGAGGTGCGCGGCGATCGAGGCCGCGATCGTGCGGTAGACCGGCGCACCCGGGTGGAAGCCGTCGGACGCCATGCCCGACGGGTCGAGCGGCAGGTCCAGCGGCACGCACGACACGTCGTCGCGCGTCGCCGCCCAGGCCTGCAGCGCCTGGTTGTGGCGCCTGGCATCGGTGCCGGCCACCCAGCGCAGCGGCTGCGGCAGACCCGGAAACGCATGCACCGGCGGCAGCGGCGCGAAGCTCACGTGGCGCACCCCTGCCGCATGGCGCAGCCAGTTGGCCAACGAGTCACGCGCGGCGACGGCGCGTGGCGTGGGCACCTGGTCGATGACGTCGTTGACGCCGGTGACGACCACGGCCAGCTCGGCGCTGCCCACCCCGGCTTCGCGCAGCAGGTCCAGCGTGCCCAGGGTGGTCAGCCCGGTGCGGGCCAGCAGCCGCCAGTGCACGCACACGGCCGCGGCGTGCGACAGCTGCCGCGCCACCTGCACTGCCAGCGCGTCGCGCTGGTGCACCACGCCGACGCCGGCGGCCGACGAGTCGCCGGCGATCAGCAGGCGCAGCGCCGGACCGCGACCGACGATGCCGCTGCGCGGGCCTTCGGCCTCGGGCAGGCGCGGCAGCCGGGCGCGCGTCAGCAGCGCCTGCGCCACCAGCACCGGTCCGAGGGCGAGCTTGACGGCCAGCGACATCGGTGCCGCGGCGTTCAGAACTTGCTGAAATCGGGCTTGCGCTTCTGGAAGAAGGCCTGGAAGGCCTCCATCGCCTCGGGGCTGCGCAGGCGCTGCGCGAAAAGCTCGCCTTCGGTCCGGATGGTGGCCAGGATCGCCTCGCGCTGCGGCGCGCGCAGCAGGCGCTTGGCGCCCTGCACCGCGCCAGGCGGCAGGTGCACGAAGCGCTCGGCGATGCGCCGGGCGTGATTGACCACCTCGCCGGCGGGCAGCACCGCGTTGGCGATGCCGCAGTCCACCGCCTGCTCGGGCGTGAAGGGGTCGCCCAGCAGCAGCTTCTCGGCGGCGCGGGCCTGGCCCATCAGCTGCGGCACCAGCAGGCTGGACGCGAACTCGGGCACCAGGCCCAGCGCCACGAAGGGCATCGCCAGGCGCGCCTCGTCGGACACGTAGACGAAGTCGCAGTGCAACAGCATCGTGGTGCCGATGCCGATGGCCGCGCCGGTGACCCCCGCGACCACCGGCTTGTCGCACTCCAGCAGCGCACGCATGAACTGGAACACCGGCGACTCGGCGGCCGCGCTGCCACCGGCGCCGGGCGGGCGCTGCATGAAGTCCTCGATGTCGTTGCCCGAGGTGAAGATGCCCGGCTGCCCGGTGATCAGCACCGCGCGCACCGCCGTGTCGGCCATCGCCGCGCGCAGCGCATCGGCCATCGCCTGGTACATCGCGATGGTCAGCGCGTTCTTCTTCTCCGGCCGCGCGATCTCGATCGTCGCGACGCCGTTCAGGGTTGCGCACTTGATGCTCATCTCGCCGCTCCTCGGTGATGACAGGTACCCACTGCCGCCACGGATCCGGTTCTGCCGGGCCGTGGGCGGCGCCCCCCGCCCAGGGGGCAGGCGGCCGGGCGGCCGCTTCGGGGGGTGCGGATCGTCAGATCCGCTCCAAGATGCCGGCCGCGCCCTGGCCCATGCCGACGCACATCGTGACCATGCCGTACTTGAGCTGGTGGCGGTGCAGCGCGTGCACGACGGTGGCCGAGCGGATCGCGCCCGTGGCCCCCAGCGGATGCCCGAGCGCGATGGCGCCGCCCATCGGGTTGACCTTGGCCGGATCGAGTCCGCAGGTGTTCATCACCGCCAGCGACTGCGCCGCGAAGGCCTCGTTGAGCTCGATCCAGCCGATGTCGTCGAGCGTCAGGCCGGCGCTCTTGAGCGCCGCCGGGATCGCCTCGATCGGCCCGATGCCCATGATCTCCGGCGCCACGCCGCGCACCGCGAAGCTGACGAAGCGCGCCAGCGGCTTGAGGCCGAAGGTCTTGAGCGCCTTGTCGCTGCAGACGATCAGCGCACCGGCGCCGTCGCTGGTCTGGCTGCTGTTGCCGGCGGTGACGCTGCCCTTGGCGGCAAACACCGGCTTGAGCCGGGCCAGGCCCTCGAGCGAGGTGTCGGGCCGCGGGCCTTCGTCGATGGAGACCGTGCGGGCCTGGATGTCGACGCCGCCGGTGTCCAGGTGCGGCGTGCGCGCGACCACCTTCACCGGCGTGATCTCGTCGGCGAAGGCGCCGGCCTGGATGGCCGCCAGCGCGCGCTGGTGCGACTGCAGCGCGAAGGCATCCTGGGCCTCGCGGCCGACCTTCCACTGCGCCGCCACCTTCTCGGCCGTCAGCCCCATGCCGTACGCGATGCCGACGTTCTCGTCCTTGGCGAATACCTCGGGGTTGAAGCTGGGCTTGTTGCCGGTCATCGGCACCAGGCTCATGCTCTCGGCGCCGCCGGCGATCATCACGTCGGCCTCGCCGACGCGGATGCGGTCGGCGGCCATCTGCAGGGCCGTCAGGCCGCTGGCGCAGAAGCGGTTGACCGTGACGCCGCCCACGCTGTGCGGCAGCCCGGCCAGCACCATCGCGACGCGCGCCATGTTCATGCCCTGCTCGCCCTCGGGGAAGCTGCAGCCGACGATGGCGTCCTCGATCGCTTTCGGATCCAGGCTCGGCACCTGGGCCAGCGCATCCTTCACCGCGGCCACGAGCAGATCGTCGGGTCGCGTGTTGCGGAAGTACCCGCGGCCCGAGCGGCCGATCGGCGTGCGCTTGGCGGCGACGATGTAGGCGTCTTGTACTTGTCTCATGACGGAATCCTTTCTCGCAGTCCTCGGTCTATCGAGCGGCCGCCGCGGATCCGGCTCTGCCGGTCCGCTGGCGGCGCCCCCTCGAGGGGGAGGCGCCGAAGGCGCTTCGGGGGTGGGTCAATTCCTTACCGGCTTGCCGGTTTGCAGCATGCCCATGATGCGTTCCTGGCTCTTCGGATGGTCGAGCAGGCTGCAGAAGCGCTCGCGCTCCAGCGTCATCAGGTACTCCTCGTTCACCAGCGAGCCGGCGTCGACGTCGCCACCGCAAACCACCTCGGCGATCAGCGTGGCGATGTGCATGTCGTGCGCGCTGATGAAGCCCCCGTCGCGCATGTTGGTCAGCTGCCCCTTGATGGTGGCGATGGCGTTGCGGCCGGCCACCGGGAACGGCATGCGGGACGGCGCGCGCCAGGCGCTGGCGGCCAGGGCCTTGGCCTGGGTGACCGCCACGTGCAGCAGCTCGTCCTTGTGCGGCACGATCACGTCGCTCCACAGCAGGTAGCCCAGGCGGCGCGACTCGATCGCGCTGGTGCCCACCTTGGCCATCGCCGCGTTGGTGAAGCCGTCGGTGACGAACTTCAGGATGTCGGCGCCGGCGTTGGCCGCATTCGCCATCTCGGCGGCACGGCGCGCGATGTAGGCCAGCCCGCCGCCGGCCGGCACCAGGCCGACGCCGACCTCGACCAGGCCGACGTAGGTCTCCATCGCCGCGACGCGCTTGTGCGAGTACACCGCCAGCTCGCAGCCGCCGCCGAGCGCGATGCCGCGCATCGCCGCCACCACCGGCACCTGCGCGTAGCGGATGCGCAGCATCAGGTCCTGCAGCTTCTTGACCTCGGGCGCGATGCCCTTGGAGCCCAGCTTCATGAACACCGGCATCAGGCTCTCGAGGTTGGCGCCGGCCGAGAACACGTCGTCGGGCGACCAGATCACCAGCGCCTGGTAGCCCTGCTCGGCGCGATCCAGCGCCTGGGCCAGGCCCTCCATCACCGCCGGGCTGATGAGGTGCAGCTTGGCCGTGATGCTGGCGATCAGCACCTCGCCATCGAGGGTCCAGACGCGCACCTCGTCGTTCTTGAAGACCTCGGTGCCACTCTTCAGCGGGGCGGCGGCCCCGCTGCCCTGCACGGTCTCGGGGAACACCTGGCGCTGGTACACCGGCAGCGTGCTGGGCGCCACGAAGCGCACGTGCGCCGCGCTCCACGAGCCTTCGGGACGGTGCACGCCGCCGTTGGCCGCCACCGGCCCCTCGAACACCCAGTGCGGCAGCGGCGCCTTGCACAGCGCCTTGCCGGCATCGATGTCTTCCTGGACCCATTGCGCCACCTGCGTCCAGCCGGCCTCCTGCCACAGCTCGAACGGACCCTGCTTCATGCCGAAGCCCCAGCGCATCGCGAAGTCGATGTCGCGCGCCGAGTCGGCGATGTCGTGCAGGTGCACCGCCACGTAGTGGAAGCTGTCGCGCAGGATCGCCCACAGGAACTGGGCCTGCGGGTTGCTGCTTTCGCGCAGCAGCTTCAGCCGCTCGGCGGCCGGCTTCTTGAGCATGCGCTCGACGATCGGCTCGGCCTTGCCGCCCGCGGCCACGTAGTCGCCCTTGGCGGGGTCCAGGCGCAGGATGTCCTTGCCCACCTTCTTGTAGAAGCCCGCGCCGGTCTTCTGGCCGAGCGCCCCCTTGTCGATCAGGGCCGACAGCACGGGGGGCGTGGCGTAGCTCGCGAAGAACGGGTCGTCGGCCAGGTTGTCCTGCAGCGTCTTGATGACGTGGGCCATGGTGTCCAGGCCCACCACGTCGGCGGTGCGGAAGGTGCCGCTGCTGGCGCGCCCCATCTTCTTGCCGGTGAGGTCGTCGACCACGTCGACCGTGAGGCCGAACTTCGCGGCCTCGTGGATCGTCGCCAGCATGCCGGCGATGCCGACGCGGTTGGCGATGAAGTTGGGCGTGTCCTTGGCCCGCACCACGCTCTTGCCGAGCGCGGTGGTGACGAAGGCCTCGATCTGGTCCAGCACCTCGGGCCGCGTGGCCGGGGTGTTGATCAGCTCGACCAGCGCCATGTAGCGCGGCGGGTTGAAGAAGTGGATGCCGCAGAAGCGCGGCTTGATCTCGTCGGGCAGCGCCTCGGCCAGCTGGGTGATCGACAGGCCCGAGGTGTTGCTGGCCAGCAGCGCGT
>WBZL01001199.1_pt1 | contig 10594 bp, 7 predicted proteins | sample 5204291 | NCBI WGS metagenome assembly WBZL01 (sample SAMN12344345, study PRJNA552823) | activated sludge metagenome | biome: Activated sludge suspended growth; feature: Nitrification reactor; material: Wastewater; isolation source: activated sludge from nitrification reactor of wastewater treatment... | reverse complement strand
CGTTGAGCCGGTGGGCCGCGACGCGTGCGAGGGTGTCGTTGATCAGCGTCGACTTTCCCGAGCCCGACACCCCGGTGATGCAGGTGAGGAGCCCCACCGGCAGCGACACCTCCACCGTCTTCAGGTTGTTGCCGCGTGCGCCGACGATGCGCAACTGGCGCTCCGGGTCGGGGCGCGTGCGCTGCGCCGGGATCGTGATGCTGCGCCGGCCGGAGAGGTAGTCGCCCGTGACCGAACGCGGCGAGGCGATGACCTCGTCCGGCGTGCCGTGCGCCACCACCTCGCCACCGTGCTCGCCCGCGCCCGGGCCCATGTCCACCAGATAGTCGGCGCTGCGCATGGCGTCCTCGTCGTGTTCGACCACGATCACCGTGTTGCCGAGGTCGCGCAGGCGCGCGAGCGTGGCCAGCAGGCGGTCGTTGTCGCGCTGGTGCAGGCCGATCGAGGGCTCGTCGAGCACGTACATCACCCCGGTCAGACCCGAGCCGATCTGGCTCGCCAGGCGGATGCGCTGCGCTTCGCCGCCCGAGAGGGTGTCGGCGGAGCGGTCGAGCGAGAGGTAGTCGAGGCCCACGTCGATCAGGAAGCCGAGGCGGTCGGCGATCTCGCGCACGATGCGCTCGGCCACCTGGGCACGCGCGCCGGCGAGTTGCAGCGTGGCGAAGAAAGTGCGGCACTCGCCGAGCGGCATTTGGCCAACCTCGTGCAGCGCCCGCCCGCCGACGAGCACGTGGCGCGCCTCGCTGCGCAGGCGGGTGCCGTGGCAAGCGGGGCAGGGGCGGGTGGCGCGGTACTTCGACAGCTCCTCGCGCACCGCGACCGCGTCGGTCTCGCGCAGGCGGCGCTCCAGGTTGGGGAGGATGCCCTCGAAGGGATGCTCCTTGAGCACCATGCGGCCGTTGTCGGCCATGTAGCGAAAGGCGATCTTCGTCCGCCCCGATCCATCGAGCACGATCTCGCGCACGCGCGCCGGCAGATCCTGCCAGGGCGTCTCGATGTCGAAGGCGTAGTGCGCCGCGAGGCTCGCCAGCATCTGGAAATAGAACTGGTTGCGCCGGTCCCAGCCGCGGATCGCGCCCGAGGCCAGCGACAGCTCGGGATGGACCACGACGCGTGCGGGATCGAAGAACTCGACCTCGCCCAGCCCGTCGCACTTCGGGCAGGCGCCCGCCGGGTTGTTGAAGGAGAACAGGCGCGGCTCGAGCTCGGCGAGCGCGAAGGCGCACACCGGGCAGGCGAAGCGCGCGGAGAACAGGTGTGCGCGACCCAAGTCCATCTCCACCGCGAGCGCGCGCCCGTCGGCGTGGGTCAGCGCGGTCTCGAAGGACTCCGCCAGGCGGCCGCGCAGATCGGTGCGCACCTTGACGCGGTCGATCACGACCTCGACGTCGTGGCGGCGCCCCTTCTCGAGCGGGGGCAGGGCGTCGAGCTCCATCACCTCGCCGTCGACGCGCACGCGCACGAAACCCTGCGCGCGCAGATCGGCGAACAGGTCGCCCTGCTCGCCCTTGCGCCCGGCCACCACCGGGGCGAGGATCATCAGCTTAGTGTCCTCGGGCAGTGCCAGCACGTGGTCCACCATCTGCGCCACGCTCTGCGCCTCGAGCGCGTGCTGCGGATGGTCGGGGCAGTGCGGCGTGCCGGCACGCGCGTAGAGCAGGCGCAGGTAGTCGTGGATCTCGGTGACCGTGCCGACGGTGGAGCGCGGGTTGTGGCTGGTCGCCTTCTGCTCGATCGCGATCGCCGGCGACAAGCCCTCGATGAGGTCGACGTCGGGCTTTTCCATCAGCTGCAGGAACTGGCGGGCGTAGGCCGACAGCGACTCGACGTAGCGGCGCTGGCCCTCGGCGTAGAGGGTGTCGAAGGCGAGCGAGGACTTGCCCGAGCCCGACAGTCCGGTGATCACGGTCAGCCGGTTGCGCGGCAGGTCGAGGCTGACGTTCCTGAGGTTGTGGGTGCGGGCACCGCGGATGCGGATCTGGTCCATGGCTGCGAGCAGGGAAAAGCGAACTGCCCAATATACGCCGGGAAGCCGCCGCAAGGCCAAGGCGGTCCGCGCAGCGCGGGGCGGGATGGTAGAATCGCGGTCTTTCTCGAAGCCGGTTCTTCCGTATGTCCGTTCCCGCACGCGACCCCATGACGCGCGAAGAACGCCGCGCCGGCATGGGCCTGGCGGCGATCTTCGCGCTGCGCATGCTCGGTCTGTTCCTGATCCTGCCGGTGTTCGCGGTGCACGCCGCCACCATCCCCGGGGGCGGCGACCTCACCTTGGTGGGCCTGGCGATCGGCGCCTACGGCCTCACCCAGGCCTGCCTGCAGATCGCCTACGGCGCCGCCTCCGACCGCTTCGGCCGCAAGCCGGTGATCGTCTTCGGCCTGGTGCTGTTCGTGCTCGGCAGCGTGGTCGCGGCGCTCGCCGACGGCATCCACATGATCATCGTCGGCCGCGTGCTGCAGGGTGCGGGGGCGATCTCCGCCGCGGTCACCGCGCTCGCCGCCGACCTCACCCGCGACCAGCACCGCACCAAGGTCATGGCGATGATCGGCTCCTCGATCGGCCTGGTGTTCGCGCTCTCGATGGTGGCGGCACCGCTGCTCTACGCCGCCGTCGGCATGGATGGCATCTTCTGGCTCACCGCCGTGCTCGCCGCGGGTGCGATCGGGGTTCTGCTGTGGGCGGTGCCGGTCGCTCCGCCGGTGCCGCGCGCCACCGGCCGGCTCATCGACGTGCTGCGCGACGGCCAGCTCATGCGGCTCAACTTCGGCGTGTTCGCGCTCCACCTCATTCAGACCACGATGTGGGTGATGGTGCCCTCGGCCCTGGTCTCCGGCGGCGGCCTGCCGGTGCCCGAGCACTGGAAGGTCTACCTGCCGGCGGTGCTGCTGTCCTTCGTGGTCATGGTGCCGGCGGTGATCGTCGCCGAGCGCCACGACAAGCTCAAGCCGGTGTTCAATGCCGCCATCGTCCTGCTCGCCGTCGTGCAGATCGGGCTGTGGCTTTTCGGTGACGGATTGATACCATTGGCATTGTTGCTGACGCTCTTCTTTATCTCCTTCAACGTGCTCGAGGCCACCCAACCGTCGTGGATCTCGCGTATCGCGCCGCCCGGCTCCAAGGGCACGGCGCTGGGCGTCTACAACACCCTGCAGTCGATCGGCCTGTTCCTCGGCGGCGTGCTCGGCGGCTGGCTGGGGCAGACCTTCGGCCCGGCCGCGGTGAGCCTGTCGTGCGCGGCGCTCGCGCTGCTCTGGCTCGCGCTGGCGGGCACAATGAATCCCCCGCCGCTGCGCGCGGCTCCGGCCGGCGCGCCGCGCTGAGCCCGGCTTCACCATACTCACCGCCGGCACGCCCGACGCGGCCGGCAAACGCATGCAAAGGAGATCCGGATGGCATCCGTCAATAAAGTGATCCTGATCGGCAACCTCGGCGCCGATCCGGAAAGCCGCTTCGCCCCCTCCGGCGACGCGATCTGCAACATCCGCCTGGCCACCACCGAGACCTGGCGGGACAAGAACACCGGCGAGCGCCGCGAGGCCACCGAATGGCACCGCGTCGCCTTCTTCGGCAAGCTCGCCGAGATCGCCGGCCAGTACCTGCGCAAGGGCAGCCAGGTGTACATCGAGGGCAGCCTGCGCACCCGCAAGTGGCAGGACCAGAGCGGCCAGGACCGCTACACCACCGAGATCCGCGCCGACGAGATGAAGATGCTCGGCCGCCGCGAAGGCGGCGATGCGCCGATGCGCGGCGGCGAGGGCGGTGGCTGGGATGCCGGCGCCCAATCCGCGCCGGCCCGCCAGCCCGCAGCCCCCGCGCAGCGCGCGCAGCCGCAGTCGGCGCCGCCGCAGCAGTCGGGCGGCTTCGGCGACTTCGACGACGACATTCCGTTCTGAGGGATGCCTGGAGCGCGTCCTGCGCTCCGCCGACTGCCGGGCGGGCGACGCGACGCGTACGCTCGCCCGTTTCACATCGACAGGCGCGGCAGCGAACCGGCCATTCGGGAGGAACAATGAAGGACCTGATCCACTACGGCGACGGCGTGCATGCGATCGACTCCGGCTACGGCCGGCCGCAGCTCGCCGCCATCCACGTGATCGTGCAGGACGGGCGCGCCGCCATCGTCGATAGCGCGAGCAACGCCTCGGTGCCGCGCATCCTCGGTGCGCTCGCCGCGCTCGACATCGCCCCCGAGGCGGTGGACTGGGTGCTGCTGACCCACATCCACCTCGACCACGCCGGCGGTGCCGGCAGCCTGATGTGCGCGCTGCCGCAGGCGAGGCTGCTGGTGCATCCGCGCGGTCTGCGCCACATGATCGACCCGGGCAAGCTGTGGGAGGCCACCTGCGCGGTGTATGGCCCGGAGCGCGCCTTCGACCTGTATGGCCAGCTCGTGCCGGTGCCGGCCGAGCGCATCGTGCCGGCCACCGACGGCCTCGAAATCCATGTAGGCAGCCGCATGCTGCGGGTGTTCGACACCCCGGGCCACGCCCGCCACCACATCTGCATCTGGGATTCGGTCGCGCGTGCCTTCTTCACCGGCGACACCTTCGGCCTGTCTTACCGCGAACTCGACGTGGATGGCCGCGCCTTCGTGGTGCCGACCACCACGCCGACGCAGTTCGACCCCGAGGGCATGCACGCCTCGATCGATCGCATGCTGGCGATGCGGCCGCAGGCGATGTACCTGACGCACTACAGCCGCGTCGGTGAGGTCGATCGCCTCGGTGCCGACCTGCACCGCCTGATCGACACCATGCTCGCAGTGGCCGAGGCCGCGCGCGGCGACGGCGTCGCCCGTCACGTCGAGATCGTCGCCGGGCTGGAGCAGATCTTCCGCGAGGAGGCCGCGCGCCAGAACTGGGCGCTCGGCGAGGAGGAGACGCTCGAGCTGCTGCGCATGGACCTCGAGCTCAACGCCCAGGGCCTGGGGGTGTGGCTGGACAGCCGCCAGACCGGCGCCACCGGTGCCTGAGCCTGCCATGACTTCGGCCACGACCGATCGTGCGCGCCGGTTCGGCGGCATCGACCGTCTTTACGGCGAGGGCGCGGCCGCGCGCCTCGCGGGCGCGCACGCCTGCCTGATCGGCATCGGCGGCGTCGGCTCGTGGGCCGCCGAGGCGCTCGCGCGCAGCGGGGTGGGGCGGCTGACCCTGATCGACCTCGACCATGTCGCCGAATCCAACATCAACCGCCAGGCCCATGCGCTCGAGGACACCCTCGGCATGGCCAAGGTGAGCGCCATGGCGACGCGCATCGCAGGTATCGACCCGGCCTGCCGGGTGGACACGATCGAGGATTTCCTCACCCCGGAGAACGCCGCCGAGTTGCTGCACGGCTACGATCTGGTGATCGATGCGATCGACAACGTGCGCGCCAAGGTCGCGATCGCGGTGACCTGCAGGGAGCGCCGCATCCCCTTGGTGATGGCGGGTGGGGCCGGCGGCAAGCGCGACCCCGCGCGCATCGGCATGGACGACCTCGCGCGTACGCTGCAGGATCCGCTTCTCGCCAAGGTGCGCGCTCGCCTGCGGAAGGAGCACGGCTTCCCCCGCGACCCGAAGAAGAAATTCGGCATCGAGGCGGTCTTCTCCACCGAACCCTTGCACTTTCCCGCGGTCGATGCCTGCGACGCGGCCCACCCCGGCGCCGCGTCCGCCCCTCAGGGGCTGGCGTGCGCCGGATACGGCTCGAGCATGGCGGTGACCGCCAGCGTCGGCCTGCTGTGTGCGGCGCGTGCACTCGAACACCTGCTGCGTCAGGCCGATGCGCCTGCGCGCGACGCTACCCCGGAGCCTTCCGCATGAACGCAGCCAATCCGTCCGCTTCCGCCATCGTCCTCTTCGGCCACGGCGCCCGCGACCCCGAGTGGGCCGGGCCGATGCGGCGCATCCGCGATGCGGCGCTCGCCCGTCCGGGGGCGCCGCGCGTCGAACTCGCCTTCCTCGAGTTCATGTCCCCGACCCTGCCCGAGGCGATCGCCGCGCTCGCCGCCGAGGGCGCGCACAAAGTGGCCGTGGTGCCGATCTTCCTTGCCCAGGGCGGCCACCTCAAGCGCGATCTGCCGGTGTTGCTGGAGGAGGCGCGCGCCGCCCACCCCGGCTGCGAGATCACCCTCGCGACCGCCGCGGGCGAGGCCGACCCGGTGGTCGCCGCGATGGCCGACTACGCGCTCGGCTGCCTGGGCTGAGGCCCGACCCGACGGCGCGCGCAATCCGCGGCGCTGCCGCGGTGTCGGCGGGATGGTGAGCCGCGTCGCTCCTGCCTGCAGTAGTGACGTCTCTCGCGGTTCTCGAGGGGTATTCCTTGACGGTCTTCAATATAAGAATATACTTATTCTTATGAAGCCGATCATGCTCCCCGTTCCTGCCCGTCTCCTGGCTGTCCTTGTCCTGAGCCTGTTGGCCGCCACTTCCGGCGGGGTGCGTGCGGAGCTTCCCACCGTCCGCGTCGAGGCACGCGCGGTCGTCCCCGCGATCGTCGCCGAGGCCACCATCGAGGCCGTGCGCCAGTCCACCCTGGCCGCGCAGATGCCCGGTCGCATCCTCGAGCTCTCCGTGGACGCCGGCGATCGCGTGCGCAGGGGCGCGGTGCTGGCGCGCATCGACCCGGCCGAGGTTGCCGCCGCCGTCGCCGCGGCCGATGCCGGCATTGCCCAGGCCGAGAGCGCGCTCGCCAACGCGCGCGCCGAATACCAGCGCGCGCGCAGCCTGGTCGAGCGCAAGTTCCTCAGCCAGTCGGCGCTCGACAACGCGCGCGCGCAGTTCCAGGCCGCCGAGGCCCAGGTGCGCGCCGCGCGCGCCCAGCGCGAGCAGGCCGCCACCGTGAAGGGCTACACCAGCGTGGTGTCGCCGCTCGACGGCCTCGTCGCCGCGCGCCACATCGAGCCCGGCGAGATGGCACAGCCCGGGCGTAACCTGCTCACCGTGTATGACCCCGCGCAGATGCGCGCCGTGGCCGATCTCGCCCCGCAGCGTCTCGCCGAGCTGGGTGCCGGCCCGCTGCGCGCCAGGGTCGAACTGCCCGCCAGCAGGCGCATCGTCGAGGCGGCCGCGGTCACGGTGCTGCCCGCCGCCGACGCGCGCACCCACACCGTGCGCGTGCGCGTGGACCTGCCGGCCGGCATCGAGGATGTGCTCCCCGGCAGCTTCGCGCGCGTGCATTTCCAGGGCACGGCCGCCGCTGCAAGCACCGCCGGGCCGACCGTGATCCCGGCTGCCGCCGTGCTGCGTCGCGGCGAGCTCACCGCCGTCTACGCCGCCGACGGGCAGGGCGGCTTCACGCTGCGCCAGATCCGTCTCGGCCGCGCGCTCCCCGGCGGCGAGTGGGTCGAGGTGCTCTCCGGTCTCGGCGGGGACGAGACCCTCGCCCTCGACCCGGTGCAGGCCGGCATCCAGGCCCGCGCGGCCGCGCGCTGAGCCGGAAGGCGACCATGGAAAAGTCCCTCGGCATCTCCGGCCGTATCGCGGCCGGTTTCCAGCGCAACGCGATCACCCCGCTGCTGGCGCTGGTGCTGCTGCTGGCCGGCATCTTCGCCACGCTGATCACGCCCAAGGAAGAAGAGCCGCAGATCGACGTCACCATGGCCAACGTGCTGGTGCCCTTTCCTGGGGCCTCGGCGCGCGACGTCGAGGCTTTGGTGGCACGGCCGGCCGAGCAGGTGTTGTCGCGCATGGCGGGCGTCGAGCATGTCTACACCGTGTCGCGCCCCGGCATGGCGGTGATCACCGTGCAGTTCGAGGTCGGCGTGCCCAACCAGACCGCGCTGGTCCGGCTCTACGACACGGTGGACTCGCATGCCGACTGGCTGTCGCCACAGCTCGGCGTCGGCCAGCCGCTGATCAAGCCCAAGGGAATCGACGATGTGCCCATCGTCAGCTTCACGCTGTGGACCGCCGATCCCGAACGTGCCGCCTTCTCGCTGCAGCAGGTCTCGCGTGCGATCGAGACCGAGCTCAAGCGCATCCCCGGCACCCGCGACGTCGCCACCATCGGCGGCCCGGGCCACGTGATCCGGGTGGACATGGACATCGAGCGCATGAACGCGCACGGCGTCACCGCGCAGGACCTGCGCGGCGCGCTGCAGCTCGCCAACGCCTCGCAGCCGGCGGGCAGCCTGGTCGCGGGCAACAAGGAAGTGCTGGTGCAGACCGGCACCTACCTCGAGTCCGCCGAGGACGTGCGCAACCTGGTCGTGGGCGTCTCCGAGCGCCGACCGGTCTTCCTGCGCGACGTCGCCGAGGTCGTCGACGGCCCCGACCAGCCCGCGCAGTACGTCTGGTTCGGCACCGGCGCCGCCGCCGCGGAGCGCGGCATCGATCAGCACGGCCTCTTCCCGGCGGTCACCCTGGCGCTGTCGAAGAAGCCCGGCGCCAACGCAGCCGATGTCGCCCGCGCGGCGATGCAGCGCCTGGAGAACCTGCGTGGCAGCCTCATCCCGGAGGGCGTGGAGCTCACCGTCACGCGCGATTACGGCAAGACTGCCAACGACAAGGCCAAGCAGCTCATCGGCAAGCTCGCCTTCGCCACCGCCGCGGTGGTGGCGCTGGTGTTCTTCGCGCTCGGCCGGCGCGAGGCGATCATCGTCGGCATCGCGGTGTCGCTCACGCTCGCGGCGACGCTGTTCGCCTCCTGGGCCTGGGGCTTCACGCTCAACCGGGTGTCGCTGTTCGCGCTCATCTTCTCGATCGGCATCCTGGTCGACGACGCCATCGTCGTGGTGGAGAACATCCACCGCTGGCACACCCTCGAGCCCGACACGGCGCTGTGGAAACTGATCCCCAGGGCGGTCGACGAGGTCGGCGGCCCTACCATCCTCGCCACCTTCACCGTCATCGCGGCGCTGCTGCCGATGGCCTTCGTGACCGGGCTGATGGGGCCCTACATGAGCCCCATCCCGATCAACGCTTCGATGGGCATGTTCATCTCGCTGGTGGTGGCCTTCGTGGTCACGCCCTGGCTGGCGCAGAAGATGCTGAAGAACGTCGACGCCCATCAGCATGGTGGCGAAGACCGGATTACGAAGCGGCTCGACGGCCTCTTCCGTCGCGTGATGACGCCGATGTTCGACCCCCGCCGCGGCGCTCGCAACCGCCTGATGCTGTGGCTGGCCGTGTTCGCGCTCATCGGCGCCTCGGTGGCGCTGCCGGTGGTGCAGCTCGTGGTCATGAAGATGCTGCCCTTCGACAACAAGAGCGAGTTCCAGGTCGTGCTCGACATGCCGGCCGGCACGCCGGTCGAGGACACGGCGCGCGTGTTGAACGAGATCGGCGCACATCTGGCCACCGTGCCCGAGGTCACCGACTGGCAGTCCTACGCCGGCAGCGCGGCGCCGATCAACTTCAACGGCCTTGTGCGCCAGTACTACCTGAGGAGCGCCCCCGAACAGGGCGACATCCAGGTGAACCTGGTCGACAAGACCGCGCGCGAGCGCCAGAGCCACGAGATCGCGGTGTCGGTGCGCGACGCCGTCACCGCGATCGCCCTCCGCAACGGCGGCAACGCCAAGGTGGTGGAGGTGCCGCCCGGGCCGCCGGTGCTGTCGCCGATCGTGGCCGAGATCTACGGTCCGGATTACGACGGCCAGGTGGCGGTCGCGAAGCGGGTTCGTGCCGCCTTCGAGGACACCCCCGACATCGTCGGCGTGGACGACACGGTGGACGAGGACGCGCCCAAGCTCGTGCTGCGCGTCGACCAGGCCAAGGCCGCGCGCATGGGCGTGGCGCAGGCTGACATCGTCGAGGTCGTACGCCTCGGCCTCTCCGGCGAGAACGTCACCCCGGTGCATGGCGGCGACAACAAGTACGAGATCCCGGTGCGCATCCAGCTGCCGGCGGTGCGCCAGTCCGACCTCGCCGACCTGCTCGCCATCCAGGTGCGCGCGCGCGGCGGCGACAACGCCGGCCAGCGGGTGAAGATCTCCGAGCTGGTGCAGGTGGCCGAGACGCGCCGCGAGCAGATCCTCTACCGCAAGGACCTGCTGCCGGTGGTGTACGTGACCGGCGACATGGGTGGCAAGCTGGATTCGCCGCTGTACGGCATGTTCGACATCCGCTCGCGCGTGAACGGCATGGCGCTCGAAGGTACCCGGGGGCTTGCCGGCACGCTCGGCGAGTGGTTCATTCGCCAGCCCGTCGACCCCTACGCCGGCTATCAGTTGAAGTGGGACGGCGAGTGGCAGATCACCTACGAGACCTTCCGCGACATGGGCGCGGCCTACGCCGTGGGCCTGGTGCTGATCTACCTGCTGGTGGTGGCGCAGTTCCGCAGCTACCTGGTGCCGCTGATCATCATGGCGCCGATCCCGCTCACCATCGTCGGCGTGATGCCCGGTCATGCGCTGCTCGGCGCGCAATTCACCGCCACCTCGATGATCGGCATGATCGCGCTCGCCGGCATCATCGTGCGCAACTCGATCCTGCTGGTGGATTTCGTCAATCAGCAGGTGCGTGGGGTGGATGGCAAGCCGGGGATGGAATTCGGCGAGGCGCTGATCCGCGCCGCCGCGGTGCGCGCCAAGCCGATCGGGCTCACCGCGCTGGCGGCGATGATCGGCGCGGTGTTCATCCTCGACGACCCGATCTTCAACGGGCTGGCGAT
>WBZL01005408.1_pt1 | contig 10596 bp, 9 predicted proteins | sample 5204291 | NCBI WGS metagenome assembly WBZL01 (sample SAMN12344345, study PRJNA552823) | activated sludge metagenome | biome: Activated sludge suspended growth; feature: Nitrification reactor; material: Wastewater; isolation source: activated sludge from nitrification reactor of wastewater treatment... | reverse complement strand
ATTTCGTGGTCAAGGGCGGCCAACGCAACCGTCTGGCGATCCATCACGAGCTGCAACTGGCTTTGCGGGCGTATCTAGTCCAGAGCGGCCACGCTGCCGAGCGGGAGTCGCGGCGAATGATGAATGATGAATGATGAATCGGGCTCGCCGCAGCCGCGCACGAACGGAACCATTGATCGTTCAACATTCCGTATTCCGCATCCGCATTCAATTCTGCACTCTGCACTTGGTTGGTCGACCATTCCCATGAAGCTGGGAGAGCCCACGCGTGACTGATCCATCCTGCCGTTCCTGCGGCGTTATCTCGACCTGCAGGAGCGCGACATCTACCAGGGCACGCGGCTGCGTCCGGACTATCCCGTCGTCCCGTTCCCGGTCGACCTCGAGAGCCTGAAGCGGCTCCCCTGCGGCGCGACGGTCGAGCGCGAGCTCGCGGCGATCCGCGAACGAGGCGAGCCGCCGGGCGAACGCGACCTTCGCGACTACCTCGTGACCTCGGTCGGGCCGACACTGACCGAGCTCGCGTTCGAAGGCTTCAATCGGAAGTTCTGGGGCCGCCGCCTCGAGGAGATGCCAGCGGCGTGGGGCAAGCTCCGCAGGCTCGAGCGCATCGCAGCGACGGGCGCCTACCGGCTGCCGAGCGAGGCTTCGCACTACTATCCGGCGGGCGGATTCAATCCGCTGTTCGACCGGATGCTCGACGGCATCGACGTCCGCTACGGCGTGACGGTCGTGCGCATCGATGCGGATGCGCGGGGCGCGAGCGTGGTCACCGACGCGGGCACGTTCCGCGCGGACCTGGTCGTCACCACCGCGCCGATCGACGCGCTGCTCGGCCACCGCCACGGCCCCCTCGAGTGGCGCGGCTATCGCGTCGAGATCGACCTCGTCGAGCGTGCGGCCGATCCGCCGCTCGGGGTCGCGCCCGACGGCATCCCGTTCGCGTGGCTCTACACGCCGTGGGCGGAGACGCCCGTGTGCCGCACGACCGACTTCGGCGTGATCCACCACGGGCCTCGCACGGCCGATCGGCAAGGGCCCACGGTACTGCTGCGCGAGATCGTGGACGACCGCGTGAGCATGTATCCGGTCTGGTGGGAGGACGAGCGGTTCGGGCGCTACCTCGCCGACGCGGCCCGGCTGCCGAACGTGATTCCGCTCGGCCGGCTGGGCCTCTACAAGTACACGACGATGGACAGCACGTATTCGATGGTCCGGCGTCTCGCCGCGTCGCTCGACGGCTACCTCGCGGGCGCTCCCGCGCGTCGCGTCGAGATCCTTCGAGGCGTGCGCGGCGATTGGGGGAACTAGGGAGATCCCCCCGAAGCGTGCTGCGCACGCCTCCCCCCGGGGGGCACGGCGACCTCGGGGAGCGGCGTTCGCAGGGAGCAGGGGCCCCGTTCGCTGGCGAACGGGGATGCGACCGGCCGCGAATCGCCGCAGGACGGCCGACACACGGTGCGTCGGGCGACGCGGCGCGGGCAAGGAGGCCGGCGGCCCATCGGTCGCCACGGATGGCGAGGGCCGCGCTTTCAGAGAAGCTCGCGTTCGACTGCGCGCCGCAGGTCCTCGGGCGTCGACGTCGCGACGACACGCGCCCCCGAGAATCGGTCGAACCAGCGGTCGTACGCGCCGCAGGCGACTTCCCAGCCGCGCTTCGCGTAGACGACGTTGACGCCCCCGAACCAGCTCGCGAGGTAGGAGCTGCCGCCGAGCACCGATACGAAGCGCTCGCATCCCGAGTAGAGGCGCAGCTGCAGCTCGTTGTAGCCGAGATCCGGAAACCGCGCGTGCAGCTCCTGGATCGTCAGCACATCGGGATACGCCGCCTTCACCGCTTCGATGTCGCCCAGCTCGCGGATCGACTGGTGGTCGTTGACGATGTCCGCCTCGCGCGGCCGGTTGTAGACGACCTGGTAGCGCGTCCGCAGCCTGCCGACGAGGGCGAGCAGGAGATCGACCGGCAGGTGGTTCGCCATCGAATGGTGCCAGCGGTAATGCTCGTCGGTGGCCTTGTTGCAGACGACGCAGGTGGGCCTGTCGAAGCGGAAGCGGTCGTCGCGGTAGACGTCGCGGTAGGGGGGAGGAACCCACCGGCTCGTGTCGAGCGACTCGGGGAACGCGGTGCGGTCGTAACGCAGGCGGCCCGGAACGCCGGTCGGGTATTCGGTAACCGGAACGTAGCGCCGCGCGACCGGCCGTTCCTCGTGATGCGGCGAGAACCAGTAGAGGCAGCGCGTGTCGCGCGTCGAGACCGTGAACGCGAGGCGGCCCTGCCGGTGCAGCCAGTATGCGTACGGCACGACGGCGAGCAGCTCGAACGCGAACTCGCCGAAATACCGGGTGCCGCGCGCGAGCACCTCCCGGCACGGCGAGCCCGACGCGTGCGCGAGGTAGCCCGCCAGCGCGAAGTCCTTCGCCGAGTAGCAGGCGATCGCGTCGATGTCGTTCGACCTCACGCGGCCGAGCAACCCGGGCGCGCGGAGCAGGGCGCCCGCACGCGCGCCGCGCGTGCCCATCGATGCGCGGGCAAGGGCGAAACGCTCGCGCATCGAGCCGGGCACCGCGACCCAGTCGCGGATCGCGCCGGGGATGCCGCGCAGGAACGTGCCGGGCTCGCGCAACGGATCGGGCAGGTCGAAGGTCGCCACGTCGTCGGGCGCGAGACCGAGGAGCCCGGGATCGCAACGCCTCGACGCATCGGCGAAGCGCTCGATCGCGGCGACCCTCACGCCTGCTCCCCCGACGGAGCGCGCGCGGCCGCCGGCGGCGGCAGCTCGACCGGGATCGCGAGCCGCGAGGCGAGCATGCGCGCCCTGCGTGGGAGGACCAGCTTGAGCCAGGCCGCGCGCGCGACCCCGGCCAGACCCGTGAAGCGGCTCGTCCGGGACATCCCGGGAGTCCCGGGCGGATGCACGATCGGGCGCACGATGCCGAGGGCGAGCATCCGCGGATCGGGGCTGGTGTTGAAGTGGACCAGCCGGCGGCGGCCGGTGGCGGCGCGCGCCCGTTCGTCGTGCGGCCTCGCGAAATAGCGGTCTCGCGCCTCGCCGATGCACGCAAGCAGAGGGTCGATCGACGCGTCGAACGAATAGCCGGCGCGCTCGCGTACGGCGCGCTTGCCGCGCTCGCGCGTGCGGACCTCCTCGTCCAACCGCTCGCGAAGTCCGTCGTAGCCGTCGAGATCGACGTTGACGCCAAGGCGCACGAGATCGTCGTAGCGGTGGCAGCCGGGCCGGACGTCGCCGATGACGGGAAGCCCCGCGAGCAGGTAGGTCGACACCTTGCTGGGGATCGCCGCGCGGTCGTCGAGCGGCGCCCACGGGAGCGGACGGCCGACGTACGACCACCCCGCGTCGTAGCGCGAGAACTCGCGGACCCACGAGGACTTCGCGCGGCGGACGTCCTCCCACCCGGCGCCGGTGGCCTGCAGCGGCGGGTGCAGGTGCACGTGACGGCGGAGGAGGCCCGTCTCGCGACCGGCGTCCGCGACCGACAGGTCGCGCGCGATCGTCCGCATCGCGTCGTCGTAGGCGTTCCCGTAGACGTGGACGTGGATGCCGCGCCGCGCGGCGGCGAGGTAGTCGATGCCGAACGGACGCCCGACGCACACCGTGTGGATCTCTCCGTCGCGCTGCGACAGCCGCTCGGAGTAGTCGTCGTTCATGAACTCGAGCTTCGGCCGGTCGCCGTCGAGGTAGTCGATCACCTCGCAGCCGTCGAACGCGTCGACGCCGCAACCGCCGTCGCGCACGCGACTTCGCCAGTAGCGCTCCTTGCCGCGATTGCAGAAGAGGTGGCCGTCGAGCGACCGCACGACGTCGGGCGCGAGGTTCTGCACGTCGAATCCCCAGTGCCGGACGATCGGCGCGTCGAACGCGCCGCGCTGCCGCTCGGCGAGGAGCGAGCGGAGGATCGTCCAGACGTCGTGCTCGACGCCGGGCGCCGCCGGGCCCCACAACCGCGGGTGGTAGACCTGAAAGAGGCTGTAGACGGCGTCGATCGACTGGTCGCGGATCGTGCGCGCCGCGTCCGCGAGCGCGATCGGGGTCACGCAGCCGTCGAGGACCGGGTAGGGACCCTGGTCCCACGCCATGCTGCGCGCCCACAGTCCCCAGAGGCGGTGGCCGCGCTCGTGCAGGCTGCGGATGCGCTCCGGGTTCCACGACAGGGCGCCGACGAGGAGCAGGTTCATGGGTGCGGCGCGTCGAGTGGCGGCGTGCGGGGGCGCGGAGGCGGAGGGTGTCGCCGGGCGGCCGTTCGGCGGCGGGACCGCGCGGCCGCGGAAGCGTACCATCGGCGCCCGCGCGACGTCACCGGGCCGGCGCACGCGCGGCTATGATGTCGCGCGGAGCCGGTCCGCCGGCGCCCGCCCCCGATCCTCCCCTTCGGTGCCCGCATGCGACTCCCCGCCCGCCTCCTCGCCCTCGCGTTCGCGGCGTTCGCACTGCCCGTTCCCGCGCCCGTCTCCGCGCAAGCGTGGCCGACGAAGCCGATCAGGCTCGTCGTCGGCTTCGCGCCCGGAGGCGTCGCCGACGTCACCGCGCGCGTCGTCGCGCAGAAGCTCGCCGACCAGCTGGGACAGCAGGTCGTCGTCGACAACCGCCCCGGCGCGGGAGGGATCGTCGCGGCCGAGGCGGTGGCGAAGGCCGTCCCCGACGGCTACACGTTGCTCCTGATGTCCAACGGCAACGCGGTCTCCGCGTCGCTGTTCAAGTCGCTGCCGTTCGACACGATCGCCGATTTCGCGCCGGTGTCGACGCTCGGGTTCTTCGACGTCGCGGTCGTGGCGAGCACGGAGGCGAAGATCGACTCGATGAAGGCGCTCATCGCCTACGCGAAGGCGAATCCGGGCAAGCTCAACATCGGGACGATCAACGTCGGCAGCACGCAACACCTGTCCGCCGAGCTGTTTCGCTCGATGACCGGCTTCGACGCGACGATCGTGCCGTACAAGGGCAGCCCCGCGGTGATCACCGCGCTTCGCGCGAACGACGTACAGGTCGCGTTCGAGATGCTCGCGCCGGTCGTGCCGCAGGCGAAGAGCGGGGCGGTGCGCATCCTCGCGGTGACTTCCGAGCGCCGCAATCCGGCGTTTCCCGACGTGCCGACCGTGGCGGAGAGCGGCGTCCCCGGCTACGCGGCGTCGTCGTGGAACGCGATCGCGGCGCCCGCGAAGACGCCTGCCGCGCTGGCCGAGCGGCTGAACGCGGAGATCCAGCGCGCGCTCGCGGCGCCCGAGGTGAAGGAGAAGCTCGCGTCGCTCGGCGTGACCGCGCGCGGCAGCACGCCCGACGAGATGAAGCGCCTCGTCGCGGGCGACGTCGAGAAGTGGCGGCGCGTGATCGAGCAGGCGAAGATCGAGCGGCAGTGAGCCTGCCGGAATGGCCGGGTCGCGGCGGCGCCAGGTCGGTGCCCCGGTGCGACCCTCACGGATGCGTGCCCGCGCGCGATCGCACGATCGCGCGAGCCATGCCCGCGGGCGTCGCGGCGCCCTCGAACATCGCGTGGAGCGGCAGCGTCGCGCCGAACACGGCCGAAACCTGGCGGAGGAGCTCGGCGGCGCTCATCGAATCGCCGCCCAGCAGGAAGAAGTCGTCGTCCCGGTGCACGCGGTCGCGACGAAGCACGACCGACCACAGCCCGGCGAGCGCCGATTCCAGCGGATCCGCGGTCGTCGCGAGTTCCGGCGCCGACGACGGCAGGCCGACGTCGATGCCGACCCACTCGGGCAGGGACCGGCGCTTGAGCTTGCCCGCTTCGGTGCGCGGGAGCGCGTTGACGAGATAGACACGGCGCGGCACCTGGCGCTGCCCCAGGCGGTCGCGCACGTGGGCGCGGATGTCCGCCTCGCCGATCGTCGCACCGGGATCGAGGACGACGGCCGCGACGAGCTCCTCGCCGAGGCTCGGATGCGGAACGCCGAACGCGCCGGCCTCGCGCACGCCGGGCAGCGTCCCGATCGTGCGGTCGATCTCGACCGGCGAGATCTTCTCGCCGCCGCGGTTGATCAGGTCCGCGAGGCGGTCGGTGATGTACACGTAGCCGTCCTCGTCGACGTGGCCCAGGTCGCCGGTGCGGAACCATTCGCCCGCGAACGACCGCGCGGTGAGGTCCGGATCGTCGAGATACCCGTCGAACACGAGCGGGCCGCGCACGACGAGCTCGCCGGACTCTCCCGGCGCGCACCGGCGGCCGTCCGGGTCCACCGCTCGCACGTCGCCGCCGAGCGCGATGCCCACGGAGCCGCGCTTGCGCGGCCGCGGCGGCAGCGGCTCGTGCGCGATGCCGCAGACCTCGGTCGAGCCGTAGCCCTGAAGCACGGGCGCCCGGAACAGGCGCTCGATCGCGTCGATCTCGTCCGGGTCGAGCCGCCCGGCGGTGGTCCGCAGGAAGCGGAGGCGGCTCGCGGCGACCTGGTCGGGGAATGCATGCGCGCGGCGAAGGACGCCGCGATGGATCGAGAAGGGAGCCGCCAGGTTCGTGGGCCGGCATTCGTCGATCGCGCGGAAGAAGCCGTCGACGTCGCCTTCGCCGAGGCAGACGACCGACGAGCCCGAGAGTGCGGGTATCAGGATCGACGAGCGCACGCCCCCCGCGAGACTGAACGGCGTCAGCGCGCAGCCGACGTCGTCCGGCGTCAGGCGCAGGAGGTCGATCGTCGCGTCGGCGAAGCCCAGCATCTGCGCGTGCCCGAGCGGCGCGAGCTTCGCCCGTCCGGTCGTTCCCGAGGTCACGAGCACATACGCATGCTCGGGACGCGCGAGCGGCTCGCCCGCGTTCCTGCCGCCCGCCGCCATCTCGAGCGCGAACGTTCCGTCTTCTCCGTGTACGGCGCGCATGGCCGGCAAGCCGAGGGTCGCGGCTGCGATGCGCAGCGGATGGCCCGGGTCCTCCGGCGCGAGCACCGCGCCGGGACGCAGACGGCGCAGCAGCGCGGCGTACGCGTCGGCCGCGAGCGATGCGCTCAACGGGGCAAACGTCGCGGACACCGGGAGCGACGCGCAGGCCATCGCCATCAGCGCGCGCGACGGCACGAAGCCGGCGACGACGTCGCCCGGCGCGATGCCCCACGAACGCAGTCGCTCGCGGACGTGACGGATCTGTCCGGACAACGCTCCGTAGGAAACGGCCGCCTGCCCCGGACGGTGCAGGAAGGGCGCTTCCGGCTGGCGGTCGGCGACCGCGACCATCCGGTCGGCGAGGGTAGGGAACGTCATGGGGGCTGCCCGTCGAGGGCGACATTCTTGCACGCGCGCGCGCGGGCGATCGGCGTCGATTGACACGGCACGCGCCGCTCGCCACACTGGCCGAGAGCAGGGCGCGGAACGAAGGGGGAGCATGCGCACGCAAGTCGCGATCATCGGAGCGGGACCGTCGGGCCTGTTGCTCGGCCAGCTCCTGGCGCGGGCCGGCGTGGACAACGTGATCCTCGAGCGACACGCGCCCGAGTACGTGCTCGGCCGCATCCGCGCCGGCGTGCTCGAGCAGGGCGCCGTCGAGACGCTCGAGGCGGCCAACGTCGCGGGGCGCCTGCATCGAGAGGGCCTCGTCCACCACGGCATCGAGATCGCGGCGCACGGCCAGCGCCACCGGATCGACTTCAAGGCGCTCGTGGGCAAGTCGGTCGTCGTGTACGGTCAGACCGAGGTCACGCGCGACCTGATGGACGCGCGCCGCGCGGCCGGAGCGAAGACCGTCTACGAGGCCGAGGACGTGAGCCTCCACGGGTTCGACGGCAACTCGCCGATCGTGCGCTACCGCCACGGGGGCCGGATGCACGAGCTCGCGTGCGACTACATCGCCGGGTGCGACGGCTATCACGGCGTGTCGCGGCAGAGCGTCCCGGAGGGGGCGCTCGCGACGCACGAGCGCGCCTATCCGTTCGGGTGGCTCGGCGTGCTGGTCGACCGGCCGCCCGTGTCCGACGAGCTCATCTACGTGAATCACGAGCGCGGCTTCGCGCTGTGCAGCATGCGCTCGCACACGCGCAGCCGCTATTACGTCCAGTGCTCGCTCGAGGACAAGGTCGAGGACTGGAGCGACGACCGGTTCTGGACCGAGCTTCGCTCGCGCCTCGACGAACGGGCGAACGCGAAGCTCGCCACGGGGCCGTCGATCGAGAAGAGCATCGCGCCGCTGCGCAGCTTCGTCGCCGAGCCGCTGCGCTTCGGCCGGCTGCTGCTCGCGGGCGACGCCGCGCACATCGTCCCGCCGACCGACGCGAAGGGACACAACCTCGCGGCCAGCGACGTGCGCTACCTGTCGCGCGCGCTCACCGACTGGTTCCGCCGCGGCGACGCGAAGGGTCTCGACACCTATTCGGCGCGGTGCCTGAAGCGCATCTGGCTCGCCGAGCGGTTCTCGTGGTGGATGACGATGCTGCTGCACCGCTTTCCGGGCACCGATTCGTTCGGCATGCGGATGCAGGAGGCCGACCTGACGCTGCTCTTCGGATCGCGCGTCTCGCAGCAGTCGCTCGCCGAGAACTACGTCGGGCTGCCGTTCGACGACTGACGGGGCCGGGAGGGGGTCGACCCCGGTTGCTGCGGCGGCGTCGAACGAGCCGGGGTCGGACCCCGGCCTAGAAGTTGTACGGCCTCATCGTGGGCGCCTTCGGCAGCGCGACCGCCGATCGGCAGTTGCCGCCCAGAACGCGCCCGTCGGTCTCGATGAACGCGACGTCGCCGTCCAGGTAGAGCGCGGTCGACCCTTGCGCGTACTTCTCCTGCGCCGCGCTCTCGACGCGCGGGAGCGTCCACCGGTTGGCGCCCTGCGACGCCGTCGCGCTCGTCGCGCCGGCGGCACGCTCGACGCGCAGGACGCGGCCGTCCTCGCACGCGTACTCGATCGTCGCGGGGAGGATCGTCGTTTCGAGGCCGGGGCTCAGGCGATCCTGCGCGCAACCGGCGAGCGAGAGCGTCGCACACACGGCGCAGGACGTCCGCCGGAGGGCGCGGCGGGTACGGGAGGCGGCAGGACGGATCATGGAAGCGGGCCGATCGAAGGCGGAGGATCCCGGCGCGCGGGACTGTATCATCCCGCGTTGCCCGGCGCACGCGGGCGGCGCCCCCGAGAACCATGACCCCCGACCAACTCGACGCACGCCTCCGGTTCGCCGTGACGGCCGCCCATCGCGCGGGTGAGACCGCACTCGCGCACGCGCGCGATCCCGCGGGCCTGGGCACCGTGTCGAAGGGTGTGCAGGACGTCGTCACCGACGCCGACAGGGCGGTCGAGCGGGCGCTGCGTCGCGAAATCGCGGAAGCCTTCCCGGGCGACGCGGTCCTGGGCGAGGAAGAGGGGCTGTCGGCCGGATGGGACGGCCGCGCGCCGCTGTGGATCCTCGACCCGATCGACGGCACGGCGAACTTCGCGCGCCGGCTGCCGCTGTGGTGCGTGTCGATCGGCGTCTATTCGGACGGCGACGCGGTCTGCGGCGTGATCCACAATCCGATGGCGGGCGAGACGCATGCAGCCGCGCGCGGCCGGGGCGCGACGATGAACGGGACGCCGATCCGCGTCTCTCGGGCAACCGCACCCGAGCACTCGCGCGTCGGCCTCGGGTTCTCGTACCGGCGCGAGCGCAAGCTGCACGTCGCGGCGGTCGACCGGCTCCTCGCGCGCCAGTGCGAGTACAGCCGGCTCGGAAGCGGCGCGCTCGGCATGGCGCACGTCGCCGACGGCCGGTTCGAGGGGTACTTCGAGCCGCACATCAACTCGTGGGACGTTGCGGCGGGGCTGGTCATCGTGCGCGAGGCCGGCGGGTTCACGAACGACTTCTTCGCCCGGGACGGCCTTGCGCGCGGGAACCCGATCCTCGCCGGGGCACCCGGCCTGCGAGAGTTCCTCGAGAGCACGCTCGGCGACCTGATGGAACCGGGGATCTGAGCGGGCGATGAGCGGCGGATGAGCAGCGAGGCGTACTCGTTCTGGCTCGTGCCCGAGGCGCCGCTCGAGCGCGAGCTCGACACGCTGGTGCGCGCGCTCGCCCCCGTGTTCGGGATGCCGGCGTTCGCGCCCCATGCGACGGTGCAGGGCGACCTCGACCTCGCGGCCGACGACGCCGAGATGCTCGCGCGCGAACTCGTCGCGGGCGAGTCGCCGTTCGCCTGGCGCGCCTGGGGCATCCAGTGGACCGAGCACCCGTTCCGCACGTTCTTCGTCGCGTTCGACCGTGCCGACCGCTTCAACGCGCTGCGCGAGCGCTCGGCGAAGCTCACCGGCTCGCGCGAGGGCCTGTCGCCGTTCCCGCACCTGTCGCTCGCGTACGGCACGCTGCCGGTGCGCGAGAAGATCGCACGCTCGCGCCCGCTCGCCGGCGTGATCGAGGGGCGAACGATCAAGTTCGATCGACTCGCCGTGGCGCTGTCGGGCAAGGACATTCCCGTCGGGGAGTGGCGCGTCGTGGCGACGATTCCCTTGGGGGCAGAACCCGCAAGGGCATAGCGTTGCGGGGACTGACCCGGGTGCCCAGGCGCGGGGAAACGCCACCCCCGGAACACCCCCGGAACCACGTACGAACCACGTTCCGGAGGCCGGAACGTGGTTCGTACGTGGTTCCCGAGGTCAGCGCCCGATCATCGCCAGCACGTC
>WBZL01005407.1_pt1 | contig 10598 bp, 10 predicted proteins | sample 5204291 | NCBI WGS metagenome assembly WBZL01 (sample SAMN12344345, study PRJNA552823) | activated sludge metagenome | biome: Activated sludge suspended growth; feature: Nitrification reactor; material: Wastewater; isolation source: activated sludge from nitrification reactor of wastewater... | reverse complement strand
GGTAGTTGATCGGGATCAGGAAGGTGCAACTGGCGTTGATGATCACGGGCGCCTGGCCACGCGGCGTCAGCGTGCAGCCGATCTGTTCGAGAAACTCGACCCGCGCCTGCTCCATGTAACGAAAATAAATGGTGTTGTTGACGTGGCCGTAGGCGTCCATGTCACCCCAGCGGATAGGAATCTGCGTGGTCAGGACGAGTATGCGTGGATTGGTCATGGAAATTCCTTGATCGGGTAGCTGACGACTCCCGCCAGTCACCCGGAGATGCCGGCGCAAGCCGGCTGCGACCGCCATACACGGGACCGCAACCGGCCTGCCCGATCAAAACAGGTCTTCAGGCAAGGCGTTGACGCCTTCGACACCCTCGGTGATGCTGCTCGCCAGGCCGGCAGCCTGCGACAACACATGGTCAGCATAGAAGCGGGCAGTGATGATCTTCGCGGCATAGAAGGGATCACTGTCACCAGCGTCGATCTTCGCCTGCGCAATCAGCCCCGCACGCGCCATCTGCCAACCACCGGCGACAATCCCGAGCAACATCAGGAACGGCACCGCGCCGGCCGATGCAGCACGAACGTCCACCCCGTAGGTGGTCACCAGCCACTCGCCGGCAACCGCGAGGGCGTCGATGCCAGCCCTGAAGCGACTGCGAATGGCCGCAAGATGTCCGCCCTCCCGTCCGGCGAGATCGGCGTCGAGCGCGCGCATTTCTTCGATCACCGCCTTCAGGGTGGCGCCGTTTTCGCGTGCCATCTTGCGGCCGATCAGATCGTTGGCCTGGATGCCGGTGGTGCCCTCGTAGATCGTCGAAATCTGTGCGTCACGCAGGTGCTGCGCGGCACCGGTCTCTTCGACATAACCCATGCCGCCGTGCACCTGCACGCCGATCGAGGCGATGCTGACACCCGACTCGGTGCTCCAGCCCTTGACTACCGGAATCATCAGATCAACGAAGGCCTGTTGGCGCTTGCGCTCGGCGACATCCGGATGACGGAGCGCGGTGTCGTGTGCTGCCGCCACCACGTAGGCCAGTGCCCGCGTGGCTTCAGCGCGCGAGCGCATGGTCATCAGCATGCGGCGCACGTCGGGATGCTTGATGATCGCCACTTTTGGACCACCGCGCACGCCGATATCGGTACACTGTACACGTTCGCGTGCGTAATCGCGTGCACGCTGGTATGCGCGCTCGCAAGCGGCGACGCCTTCGAGACCGACGCCGAAGCGCGCGGCGTTCATCATGATGAACATGTACTCGAGACCGCGATTCTCCTCACCGACCAGATAGCCGACAGCACCGCGATGATCCCCAAAGGCCATGATCGCGGTTGGGCTGGCGTGGATGCCGAGCTTGTGCTCGATCGACACACAGTAGGCATCGTTACGATCGCCGAGACTGCCGTCGTCATTGACCATGAACTTCGGCACGACGAACAGCGAAATCCCCTTGACGCCCTCGGGCGCTGTCGGCGTCCGCGCCAGCACAAGGTGGATGATGTTCTCCGTCAGATCGTGCTCACCGTAGGTAATAAAGATCTTCTGCCCGAAAATCAAGTAGCTACCGTCGGCCTGCGGTTCCGCACGCGTGCGCACGGCTGCCAGGTCTGAACCAGCGCTCGGCTCGGTGAGGTTCATCGTCCCGCTCCATTGACCGCTGACCATCTTTTCGAGGTAAGTCGCCTTCAACTGGTCGGAGCCGGTCAGTACCAGAGCCTCGATGGCACCGGCGGTAAGCAGCGGACACAACGAAAACGAATGATTGGCCGATTTCCACATCTCGGCGACGGCGGCCGCGACCACTTTCGGCAGTCCCTGCCCTCCCCATTCCGGTTCGCAGGCCAGTGCCGGCCAGCCGCCGTCGGTGAACATCCGGTATGCTTCCTTGAAACCCGCCGGCATGGTCACCATCTTGTCGTGCCAGCGGGCGCCCTCCTGGTCTCCCGGCCAGTTGAGCGGTGACAGGATTTCAGTGGCAAACCTCGCGGCCTCTTCGAGAACCGCGTCGACCAGATCGGGCGTTGCTTCCTCGCAACCCGGCAGCTCAGCCACCCGCTCAAGCCCAGCAAGTTCCTGGAGCACGAACTGCATGTCACGGAGTGGGGCAATGTATTCACTCATGTGTTTCTCCTCATAGGGTTTGTGTAGAACGGCTGGGCAGCTTCTCAGGCCACCGTGAGATCGATCAGGAACAATACTTCCTCGACTACCGGTAAGATGAAGCCTCTGCGTTGCCCATCACGATGGTCGCGCAGCAGTCGTTTCCCCGCGGCGAGGCGGCATATCAACCGGTGCGGCCGGCGGCGGCGGATTTGCCGACCGCTTGGGTCTGTTAGACAATACAGGCTCACTGCGATCCGGCATCGATGAAACGTTCGGGTTACTCGGGAGAACTTCTACCACAGCGGGACGACGGAACAACAGCACCAGCACCAGCACCAAGGCGGCGACCCCGGCATACAGGACCCACTGCTCAAACTCAATGGCCGCAGCCGGCCCGGTCGGGATCGTGGTTGCCGGCAACGCAGCAGTCGCAGCTGGCAACGGCGTCCCCGCTGCGGCAGCGCCGCCGCTGGGAGGAGCTGCCGATGGCGAGGGTATCGCCGCCGCCACACCTGCAAGGCGATCCTCTGCCCGTCTCAGTTCGGCGACGTTGGCTTCGAGCCAGGCCAGCTTGTCGCTCAGCCCCTGCTGGTCCGTGTTCGTACCTCTTAGGATCTCGATCGTCCGCTGTTCGAGGCGCAGCAACTGACGACCAAGGTCGCTGGTTGCGGATGACGCAGACAGCTCTTCGCTCAGGCGCAAGGGCATCGTCACTTCGGCATTGACGCCGCCGGCTGTTAACGGCGGCACGCGCCGCTTGACTGCCGGCAGAGGGCCCGGCTCTCGATGGACCGCATCTGCGGGGTCTCCGGCCGGCGGCTGCGCTGGCGCCTCGGGTACCGCCAGCAGCAGAAGCAGCGCGCAGATCATTGGCCGAAGGCCCGGCCAGAAGCCGGTGACGGGCTGTGCCATCAGAGAAGCGGGCCGTGGCGTGCGAAGGATGGGCAAGGAGAATTCATTTTCTTCCGAGAAACTGTGCATCCTCAAAATCCGCCAGCAAATCCGGCCGATAGACGGCAAACAGGGTAGCAAACATTCCCGAAATCCATGCCTCGGAAAAACCGAGCAGAAAGAAATACGGGAGATACTCGTCAATCAGATACTCGCTGGAGTAGGCTCCAGCCATCGCCAGCAGCAGGCACACCGTCACGCCGACGGCCATCACCGCCAGCGCCGCGGCGAAGAAACCCTTGCAAAAAATATAGATGAACAGGTGGCGCGGCAGCAGCCATTCGACCAGTCGATGCAGTCCCTGACTGACGGCCACGCCGACGCCCGCCATCAGCAGGGCGTTGATTGCAAAAGCCTCGCTGCCGGCCGCTCCGTTCAGGCTTACCCCGACCAGAACCAGGCAAAGGCCGATGAATGCCAGTGACCATCCGAAACACAGGGTCAACAGCGTCGCGCCAAGCAGGTGCAGGGAAAGGCCGGGTTTGACTCCGGCCTGCAGATGCCAGAGCAGGATCAGCGCGACGATCATCGCCAGAAAGGCGTTCAGACGGGTGCTATCAGCCAGCACCCGCCATGGCGCCCGCCTAGCCGCCAACCAGGCGAACGCGGCAAACAGCAGCCATGCCAGCCAGGTCCATTGCCCATCGAGCAGTCCGTCCGGCAGGTTCATGCGACCCACGGCTCCGGTTCCCGGCAGCGCTCAGCCAAGGGCGGCCTGCAGCGCCGGCAGGACTTCGAAGAGGTCACCGACCAGCCCGTAATCGGCAACCTGAAAAATCGGCGCTTCGGCGTCCTTGTTGATGGCCACAATCACCTTGCTGTCCTTCATTCCTGCCAGATGCTGGATGGCTCCCGAAATGCCGACCGCGATGTAGAGTTGCGGCGCGACGATCTTGCCCGTCTGGCCAACCTGATAGTCGTTCGGCGCATAACCGGCATCGACCGCCGCACGCGATGCACCCACCGCAGCCGTCAGCTTGTCGGCCAGGGGTTCGAGCAATTTGTGGAAGTTCTCGTTGCTGCCCATGCCGCGCCCCCCCGAGATGATGACCTTGGCGGCGGTCAGTTCGGGACGTTCGGACTTGGTCAGTTCGCGGCCGATCAACCTGCTCTTGGCTATATCGGGACCTGCAGCGAGAGTCTCGATACTGGCATTGCCCCCCTCGCCAGCCGCTTCGAAAGCGGTCGCGCGCACGCTGATGACCTTGATCGGGTCGGCTGACTGGACGGTGGCAACCACGTTGCCGGCGTAGATCGGACGCCTGAAAGTATCGGCCGAATCGACGGCGATGATCTCGGAGATCTGCGCCACATCGAGCAAGGCGGCGACGCGTGGCAGAAAGTTCTTGCCGCTGGTGGTCGCGGCAGCCAACAGGTGAGAATAGGCGGCAGCCTGTGCCACGACCAGCGCGGCGAGGTTCTCGGGCGACTGCTCGGCATAGGCGGCAGCGTCGGCGACCAGCACCTTGCTCACACCGCTGATCCGTGCCGCAGACTCGGCTGCCAGCGCACAGGCGCTACCGGCAACCAGCAGATGGATGTCGCCACCGATCCGGGTTGCGGCAGTAACGGCATGATGTGTCGCCGCCTTGATCGAGGTATTGTCGTGCTCAGCAATAACGAGAATGGACATGGTCAGATCACCTTTGCTTCAGTCTTGAGTTTTATCACCAGATCGGCGGCATCGGCCACCTTGATGCCCGCCGTTCGTTTTGGCGGTTCGGCAACCTTCAGTGTCTTCAGGCGCGCAGTGACATCGACGCCGAGCGCCGCCGGAGTGGTCGTCGCAAGCGGCTTCCGCTTGGCCTTCATGATGTTCGGCAGGGTCGCGTAGCGCGGCTCGTTGAGGCGGAGGTCGACAGAAACCATCGCTGGCAACGGCACCTCGATGGTTTCAAGACCGCCATCGATCTCGCGCGTGACCGTCGCCTGCCCGCCCGCGACGACGATCTTCGAGGCGAAGGTCGCTTGCGGCCAGTTCATCAAACCGGCCAGCATCTGCCCGGTCTGGTTGGCATCGTCGTCGATCGCCTGCTTACCACACAAGACCATCTGCGGTTGTTCATTCTCACACACCGCCTTGAGCAGTTTAGCGACGGCCAGTGGCTGCAATTCGCCATCACTCTGGACAAGAATGCCGCGGTCGGCGCCGATGGCCATTGCCGTGCGCAGGGTTTCCTGGCAATTCGCCACCCCCGCTGAAACCACCACCACCTCCGTGGCGATACCAGCTTCCTTGAGGCGCACCGCTTCCTCGACGGCGATTTCGTCGAAGGGATTCATCGACATTTTGACGTTGGCCAGATCGACGTCGCTCGCATCCGCCTTGACGCGCACCTTGACGTTGTAATCCACCACCCGTTTGACTGGCACGAGGATCTTCAATTTTTCTCTCCTTTATTACTGCAGCGTAATCGATAGCAATCGCGATCTAGGCAGTCCGCGTTTGACATTGCCGAATGCTCACCGGACAATACGCCATACCTGATCGTATGGATAGCGTACGGTACCGTATGGGGTGATGCCTGTCAACACCATAGCCCGCGGCAGCGGTGCGTGAAATAGTAATATTGCCTCAGCCGCGTGATTCAGGAAAGGAGCACAGGACGATGAAGCACAGAAATATCCGGCCACGGGCGGCACTCGACCGGAACGAGTGGGTCGAAGCAGCCATCGCGGTTCTTGCAGAACAGGGCGTGCAAGGCATGCGGATCGAGGTTCTGGCAAAGGACTTCGGCGTCACCAAGGGCAGTTTCTACTGGCATTTCAAGGACCGTCAGGACCTCTTCAATGCCGTTCTCACGACCTGGCGTGATGGTCGCATCCGCGACATCAACAAGCAGACGGTCGCCACTCCCGGCAAGGAGCACGAACAACTCCTGCACCTGATCGAGGTCTACGGTGCCACGCGCAACCACAAAGGCATCTCGATCGAGTTGGCGGTACGCGAATGGGCACGCCGGGATGCCCAGGCCGCTGCCATGGTCGAGGAAGTCGACCACTGCCGTCTGGAATGTACCCGCAAACTGTTCGTTGCCCGCGGCCTCGCCGACGACGAGGCGAAGAGTCGCAGCCTGTTGCTCTACGCCTACGTATTCGGGCAGAGTCTGATGGCCTGCGAGAGCTACGACCCGAGGCTGAGCGACTTCAAGCGCTGGATTGCCGAACTGATCGTCAAGGAATAGCGGCATCCTTCGGGAGCGAATATCAGTGGCTGCTGCGCAGCGTAGCGCGATCCATTCCAGCGCCACCGCTTCCCCGTCAAGGAGTCTGGGAAGAGGGAAACGGCCATGACGTTCATGACGGGGGCACCTGGAAAAATCATGACCGTCAGGCATCGATGAAGTCAAGCAAATCACGAACGAAGCGCTCGCGATCCCATTGGTGTGGCGAGTGATCGGTGCCTTCGTAGATGTGTAGTACCGCGTTGGCGATCTTGTTATGAACGTAGTGTGCGGTCTCGCTGCGGTAGTAATTGCTGGCACCGCCATAGACCAGCAGGGCAGGAATGTCGATTCTCTCGAGGGTTTCTCGATAGTCGGCTTCGGTCAGGCTTTCCCAGCAGGCAATCAGCGGGGCCGGATCCTGTTCGTTCAGCCATTGCCGTGCCTTGTCGAGGCCCCGCGAGCCCGTGTGATACTTCTCCCGGGCGCTCGCGTTGAGACCCATTGCACCCAGCAGGAGAACGGATTCCGTGAAGTCGGTCTGGAGATGGCTCAGGAAAGTCGCTGAACGGTCCTGGTCGAAATCGCCGTAGATGCCATCGCACCATTCAGAATCGGTCAGAAGTTTTGGTGACTGGTCCAGGAAGCAGACCTTGCGCAGCTTTTCGCAGCCATGCTCCTTGATGTACTGCCACAGGGTCAGGGCGCCCATGGAGTGGCCGACGGCCACCAAATCGTCCAGATGATAGTATTCGATCAGATTACGAAGGTCTTGCGCCATTCGCTGCACCGTTGGAACGGTCTCTTGCGTCAGTCGATGCCCACCATGTCCACGGGCGTCCCAGCGGAAGACCCGATGATGTGGCGTCAGCTGGTCAATAAATGGCGACCACTCGCGGTGGCTGGCAGTCCAGCCGTGCAACATGATGATCGGCGAGCCTTTGCCGGACACCTGCAGGTGGATCACTTCGTTATCATCGGCCAGGAAATGCATCATGGTGGCACCGAATATGCAGAAAAGAGTTGAAGGGGGTCACCAGATCCGGGGAATGGCCATTGTAAACCCCGAATCACCATGAGGGAACAGGTTCACAGGCCTGAATGGAATGCCTTGCGCAACAGGCTGTGGCATCAGTGGCCGAGAGTTTCTACTCCCGAACAACTCATCGCCGCGAGGCGTGCGCTCAGCGTCGGACGACGCGACGGAAGAATGCACGCCGAAGGGGATCCGTGGGCACGGTCGTAGTGCTGACAGAATTCAAAGCAGGATCCGAAGCTTCGCCGAGTGTTCTGAACATTGCATCAAGTGCGGCCATGGCGGCGGCGCGCGCGGCGGCCTGGGAGGCGATCTGGCTGGGAGGAGCGAACAACGGACAATACTGGTAGGAGGGAATCACTGCTGATGGGCTGTAATCCGCTATGAACTCCAGCGGACCAATTGGGAAATTAATCTGGCAGCGCTCGCCGGAACGTCGGTCGGACCACAGGTTGCCGCCGCCGGGCAGGACAAAAAGATTGATGAACCAAGGTGTAATCACCGCGCCCACCCAGTCACCCAATGCACAGCCCACATCACTGGTACTCGCTGCCAGAAGCGGCGGGTCGACCACGGACGCTTTGCTGGAATTCCAGCGGCGAAAGCCGACCGCCTCAACCGACAAGGCGGCGTTGACAAAAGGCAGATCGCGCATGCTGGTAGTCCAGATATGCAGAAACATCGACTCCAGGCACACTGCCGGGTTCTCGCTGATGGGTGCCGCAGGGGGAGGTTGCGGTGCCTGAAAGGCTGCATTGCGGGAACGCGGGCTCATGGCCGGCTGTTCCAATCGTCTAATCTGCTGCTCAGGTCGGTAAAATGCTGCGATGAGTCGTAGCTGCCTGCCCATGAGGAGGTGAGCGCCGCCAGTGCATCTTCAATCAGCACCCGCTCCTGATCGTCAAGAACTTCCCTGGCCAAGCCGAGGGCGACCAGAATCCATGTCCCTGGCGGCTGCGGGCCAATCAGCATCAGATTGACCTGCTCCCGTAGCAACGAGGTTCCTTGGCGGCGCTCGACAATCGCCAGGTCGGGTCCCTCCAGGGCGACGATCTGCATCGGAATCGACAGACACATCAGGCAGCCTCGGGGGCAAGTGGATGGACGCTGATTCCAAGCTTTGCCAGTTGCGCGACAAGCATTTGCATCAGTGCAGGCATGCTGGCCTCGATTTCGCTGCTGAGTTCCATGCCCAGCGCCAGGGAATACGGTTGCAGGCCCATGATGGTGGTGTCCTTGGGCGCCCGCCCAAGGAACTCGAGCGTTGCCAGGACATCGCATAGCCCGACCTGGTGCGGTGACAATTTGGTCTTGAAGAACACCGGTATGGCGTCGCCGGTGAGCAGGATCGGCGTCCCCGGCGCCTTGCCGGCACGGATTGCATCCACCATGATCAGCGCATCAAGACCCTCGATATCCTCGAGCAATTCCATGCCGCAGGTGCCGCCGTCGATCAACTTCACTTCCGGTGGCAAGGAATAGGAGCGCAGCAGGCGCTCGACCGCACGCACACCCAGCCCCTCATCGCTCAACAGGATGTTGCCAACGCCCAGCACGACGATGCGCACGGTGGTCTACCCGGATGGGAAAGAATGGCCAGGAGAGCATCCTGGCCTTGGTGAATAGAGTGCGAGACCCAGCTCAAGTCTACGCCACTTTGACTTTGACCACCGGATGATTCTTCTCATCGACGACATGCACTGCGCAGGCGATGCAGGGGTCGAAGGAGTGAACCGTGCGCAACACTTCGAGCGGCTGCTCGGCAATCGCTACCGGTGTTCCGGCGAGGCTCGCCTCGTAGGCGCCCGGTTCATCCTTCTCGTTGCGTGGTGCAGCATTCCAGGTGGTGGGAACGACGCACTGATAGTTCCTGATTTTCCCGTCGTTGATTACCAGCCAGTGCGAGAGTACACCGCGCGGTGCCTCGTGTACGCCGACGCCTGAGATTTCGCCCTTCGGAAATACCGGCTTGTTAAAGGTTTTCAGATCACCCTTGGCCATGTTGGCAAGCAACAGATCCCATTGGCGAGCCAGTTCATCGACCTGTACCGCACAGCCGACGGCACGTGCCGCGTGTCTACCAATCGTCGAGTGCAGCGCATCGAGGCCAACCTTGGTCTTGGCGACCGTCGACACCAGTTCAAGTGTATGAGTTGCGTAGTCGATGGCCGGCTGGTATTTGGCGGCAACCATGGCCAGTACGGACGGCAGCGGACCGACCTGCATCGGTTTGCCATAAAAGGTGGGAGACTTCAGCCACGAGTATTTGCCGTTTTCCTGGAAATCGGTGTACTGCGGCCGAGTTTCGCCCTTGTAGGGATGCAGGGGGCCCTTGCCACCTTCGTACCAGGAATGCTTGACCGATTCTTCGACTCCCTCCTTGAAGTATGCGTCGTTATGCGTCTTGATTTCCTTGAAGCTGCTCATGTCGCCACCGGCGATATGACCGCCAGGCAGGGCAAATTGGGTGTTCTTGCCATCGAGCGGAATATCCGGCACCGAGATGTAATCGACAATGCCACGCCCGATCGTCGTCCACTCGGGATAAAAGCCACCGACCACCGCGACGTCGATCAGGTAGACGTTCTTCACGAAGTCACCGAGCCGATCGATCCAGTCCTTCACTGCCAGCAGGCGTTCGACGGTCAGTACCGATTGCGAGTCAATGGACAGTGCGTTGGCGACGCCACCGACGGCGACGTTCTGAATATGAGGTGTCTTTCCTCCGAGAATGCTGACCACCTTGTTGGCATGCCGCTGCACTTCCAGCGCTTGCAGATAGTGCGCCACCGCGATCAGATTGACCTCAGGTGGCAGCCTCATCGCCGGATGACCCCAGTAACCATTGGTGAAGATACCGAGTTGTCCAGTTCCGATAAAGCCGCTTAGGCGTTCCTTGACCTTGGTGAATTCGGCCTTGCTGTTGCCGGACCAGTTCGAAAGGCTTTCGGCGAGGCTGGCTGCCTGACCGGGGTCGGCCTTGAGGGCACTGGTCACGTCCACCCAGTCGAGCGCCGAGAGGTGATAGAAGTGCACGATATGATCGTGCACGGCATGCGCCAGAATGATCATGTTGCGGATGTATTGGGCGTTGACCGGCAGTTCGAGCTGTAGTGCGTTTTCCACGGCGCGGACCGAAGCCAGCGCATGTACCGTCGTACATACGCCACAGATGCGTTGGGTGATCGCCCAGGCATCACGCGGGTCGCGACCGATCAGGATGTTCTCCACACCGCGCCACATCTGGCCTGATGCCCACGCTTTCTTGACCTTGCCGCCGTCGACTTCGACATCAACGCGCAGGTGACCCTCTATGCGAGTGACCGGATCAATGGTGACTCTTTGCGAC
>WBZL01005405.1_pt1 | contig 10599 bp, 10 predicted proteins | sample 5204291 | NCBI WGS metagenome assembly WBZL01 (sample SAMN12344345, study PRJNA552823) | activated sludge metagenome | biome: Activated sludge suspended growth; feature: Nitrification reactor; material: Wastewater; isolation source: activated sludge from nitrification reactor of wastewater... | reverse complement strand
CAACTGGAACGCCTTGTAGTCGAACCCGGGCGGGAACTTGCCCTCGACGAAGGACTGCAGCGCGCCGATGTTGACCACGAAGAAGAACAGGGGGATCGCCAGCGCGGGGCCGAACGCCTCGGGATCGCGCAAGGTGAGGCGCAAGGCACGAAGCGCGACGGTGCGCCAGTCGGACACGAACCCGGCGGCGCGGGGGTGGACGCGGTCGCTCATGACGGCTCCTCTTGCATGCGGCCACCGGTGATGTGCAAGAAGACGTCGTCGAGCGTCGGGGTGCGCAGCGTGAGCCCCTCGACATGGATGGCGGCCTCGGCGAGCGCCACCGCCACCGGGCTGATCGCCGCGGCACCATGGTCGACCGACATCATCACCTCGTCGCCGGCGACCTCCACCGTGGCCACCTGGGGGAGCTGCCCCACCAACGCGGCCACACGTTCGGCATCGGCATGACCGACACGGGCCACGATCACGTCGCTGCCGATCGACCGTTTCAGCTGCGCCGGGGTGCCCTCGGCGACGAGCCGGCCGTGGGCGATGATCCCCACCCGCCCGGCGAGCGCATCCGCCTCCTCCAGGTACTGGGTGGTGAGGAAGATCGTCATTCCGAACTGTTCGTTGAGGTGGCGCACCTCGGCCCACACGGCGGCCCGGCTGGTGGGGTCGAGGCCGGTGGTGGGTTCGTCGAGGAAGAGCACCTCCGGTTGGTGGACGAGCGCCGCCGCCAGATCCAGTCGGCGCTTCATGCCGCCCGAGTAGGTGTCGATCCGGCGATCGATCGCGTCGCCGATGTCGACCAGTTCCAGCAACTCGCCCACCCGGCGGGTGCGTTCGGTGCGCGAGAGGCCGTACAGCCGACCCTGCAGGTCGAGCAGTTCGCGGCCGGTCTGCTTCGGGTCGAGGGCGGCCTCCTGCAGGGCGACACCGATGCGCAGACGGACCTTGTCGGGGTCGGTGCCGACATCGAATCCGGCGACGGTTGCGCTGCCGGCAGTGGGCCGCAGGAGCGTGGTGAGCATGCGCACCGTGGTGCTCTTGCCGGCGCCGTTGGGGCCGAGGAAGCCGTAGATCTCGCCCGGCTGCACCGTGAGATCGACCCCGGCCACGGCGTGGGTGTCGCCGAAGTCGCGAGCCAGTCCGCGGGCGCTGATGGCCGGGCCGGACGTGTCGCGAGCAGGGGTGGTGGGCACGCCGGCGACGCTAGCGGTGCGCGGCGGCGCGGCGGCGGAGCATTGCCTCGATCCGCAGGATGCGCAGCTTGGCCGGGGGATGGCTGGCCGCCAGGCGCTCGCGCCACGTGTGCGGCCGTGCGTCGCCGAACTCGGCGATCACCCGGCGCAGCGCCATCGCCAAGGGTTGTCCGTAGCCCATCTCCACGGCCCGCTCGTCGGCCTGGAGTTCGCTGGAGTGCCCGACCGCGTTGGCCAAGGCGCTCTGCAGCAGCAGGGCGCTGAGGAACACCCACGACACGGCCGTGAGGAGCGCCGCGAGCGTGCGCCCGAGCACGGTGATCGCCGGCGATTGTCGGGCGAAGCTGTTGGTGGCGGCGGAGGCCACATTCTGCAGGAAGAACCCGATGCGGGCGAGCAGCAGCACCGGCACGGAGAGCCACTGCCCGAACGTGAGCGCCACGGTGTGCAGCCCGAGATGGTGGCTGAGTTCGTGGGCGAGCACCCCGCCGAGCTCGTCACGCGGCAGGGCATCGAGCGCGTACGTGGTGACCACCACGAGGTGACCGCCGCACGCATACGCATTCAGCTCGTTCGAGGGCAGCACGGCCAGGACGTAGCGGCGTTGCGGCAGGTCGTTGATCTGCAGCACCGGCCGCCAGGCAGGGGCCAGCACCACCCGTTCGTCGGCCGTGGGGCGGCGCGCACCGAGCAAGGGGGCGAGCACCCACACCTGGACGGGCCGGAGGAAGAGCAGCACCACGCCGGCCAGGTGGCCGACGGCGAACCACACGAACGGCACGTGGAACGCCCACCGGAACGGCAGCCACCACACGGCGATCGCCAGCAACCACACGGGCGCCACCGCCACCACGGGCGCGAGGGCCTTCACGGCCGACGTCTCCAACGTGCGCCGGTTCGCGTGGGAGGAACCCCTGCTGTTCACACGCCAAGGATAGGAGGTGGCTAGCCTGCAAGGTGCTTGAGTTGAAGCCCGCTCGTGCCGATGCTCTTGCACAGAACCCGGCCGAGGAGGTGACAGATGACGGTGACGGTCTCGCGCTCGCAAGGACCGGGTGGTGAGCCCACGGTGGCAGAACTCCTCGAGCGGGCTCGTGAGATCGAATCCCTTGATCTGGCCCGGGCACGTGGGCTGGTGCAACAGGCGCGCGTGCTCGCCAAGTCCATGCAGGACCAGAACGGTGAGGCCGAGGCGCTGTACCACCTCGCCGAGCTGTCGTACGCCTCCAGCCTCAACAACGAGGCGTTCGCCGTCGCGCTGGAGGCTCGCGAACTCGCCGGCCAGTGCGGCGCGCTCAAGACCCAGGTGGCGGCGCTCAACCTCATTGCCGCGGTGCAGTACCACTCGGGCAACTTCTCCGAGGCGCTGGCTTCTGCGTACGCGGCGCTCGAGCTGTATCGCGGCACCGGCGAACGGTCGAGTGAGGGCCTGCTGCTCAACTCGATCGCGGTCATCCAGCACGGGTTGAAGGACACCGATCGAGCGATCGTCACCTATGAAGCCGCGTTGATGGCCAACAAGGGCCAGAGCCGGCCCGATCTCGACGCGATCACGCTGGCGAACATGGCCAAGGTGCGCGCGGATCGCCACGAAGACCTGCTCGCCGTCAGTCTCGGTGAATCGGCGCTGGTGCTCGCCCGCGAGCACTCGCCCGAGTTCGTGCCCGAGATCCTCGCTCGCCTGGCGATGGCCTACACCACCCTGTCGGCCCTCGATCGCGCCGCCGCGTGCCTCGACGAGGCCGACGGCCTCCTGCGTGACCGCACCGACCGTCGCCAGGCGCTCTCGCCGGGCAGTGTGGTGACGGTGCGCATCGCCCGGGGCGACCTCCACGTGGGCCAGCACCTGCGCGACCACGCCCTGCGCGAGTGGGGCGAGGCGCTCGAGATCGCCACCAAGGCGAACATGAGCGAGGTGGCGCTGCAACTGCGCGAGAAGTTGGCCGACCTGTGCAAGGAGATGGGGCGCTTCGATCAGGCGTTGGCCCATCAGGAAGAGCGCTTCAAGTTGAACGAGGAGATGTTCAATCGGGGCACCGACCTGCGCATCCGCACCCTGCAGATCCAGCACGACACCGAGGCCTCGCGCCAGCAGGCCGAGATCCTGCGCCTGCGAACCACCGAACTCGAGCAGATGGTGGCGATGCGCACCGGCGAGCTCGAATCGTTCCAGCTCGAGTCGCTGCAGAGGGTGGCGATCATGGCCGAGTTCCGCGACGTGCGCACCCACTCGCACCCCTTCGAGGTGGCCGAACTCTCGGCCGAGTTGGCTGCGGAGCACGGTCTCGACCCCGAGTATGTCGCCCGGATCGCAGTTGCCGCCCGCCTGCACGACATCGGCAAGGTGGGAGTACCCGACCCGATCCTGCTGAAGCCCGGTCACCTCACCGCCGACGAGTACGAGTTCGTGAAGGCGCACACCACCCTCGGCGCGGAGATCCTCTCCGGGTCGGCGTCACCCGCGATCCAGATGGGCGCCGAGTTGGCCCTCAGCCATCACGAACGGTGGGACGGCCAGGGCTACCCGCTCGGGTTGACGGGTGAGGCGATCCCGCTGAGTGGCCGCATCGTGGCCATCGCCGACGTGTATTCCACCTTGGTCAGCGAACGGGTCTACAAGCGGGCGTGGACCCCGCTCGAGGCGGTGCACTTCGTCGTCGCCGGCCGCGGCACCCAGTTCGACCCGGTGCTCGTGGAAGCATTCGTCACCGTGATGCTGCGCCGCCATCCGTCGTTGGCAGCCGGCGGCGACCCGTCAACGCCTGGGTGACCCACTCGCCGGCGAGGCGCGCCAGGTCGTCGATCGGCATGTCGAGGCGACCCGAGCGGTGGGCGTGGCCGAAGCTCGACACCGCGCCGAGCATCCCCACCACGTAGAAGCTGGGGTCGCCGTCGGGGATCTCGCCGGCTGCCTGACCCTCGACGATGAGGCGACGCACGTCGGCGGCGTAGATGTCGCTGCCTTCGCGCATCACCGCGGCGAACGCGTCGTCGGCACGCTCCACGTCGAGCAGGGCGAAGTAGGGCTGATGCTCGGCCATGAACCGAACGCTCGCCTCGGTGCCCTGGCAGATGCGGGTGATCGCGTCCGCTGCCGGGTTCATCGCCGCTGCCTGGGCGCGGCGCAACGCGTGGCGCATCGTGCGCACGAGTTCCGCGAACAACGATTCCTTCGTCGGGAAGTACCAGTAGAACAGGCCCTTGGCCACGCCGGCCGCGGTGCAGATGTCGCTGATCCGGGTTGCGCCGTAGCCCTTCTCGGTGAACAGCAGCTCGGCGGCGCGTAGCAGCTGCTCCTTGCGCTCGAGGCCGTGTTCCGTGTGCGGGCGGCGCTCGTTCACGGTCACAGTTCACCAGTCATTGACCAGTGGGTCAATGGCACCTGTCCGTACACTCGGCCCATGACCGCCAGGGACGCGCGAATCGCCGCCCGTGAGCGCGACCCGCGCTGGCTCTCGCCGCCATTGCGCATCGAGGTGCTCGACTGCATCGACTGCGATGTGTGCATCGGCCATTGCCCGCCGCGCTTCGGCGCGATCTTCCGCCACGGGATCGATGTCGTGATCGTGCCCGAGCTGTGCAGCGGGTGCGGCAAGTGCGTGCCGCCGTGCCCGGTGGATTGCATCGTCGAGTTCCCCGAGTGGCGCGAACGGCCCACGCCGCGCTCGTGGTGGAACGAGCCGGGCGGCCCCGACGACCCGTACTGTTGAACCACGAGCCTGACGAACCGGTGTGCTGCGCCTGCTGACATACTGCTGCACATGTCGTCAGTCATCCCCGGGGCCGAGCCCTGGTCGCACGAGGGAACGTCGCGCCATGGCGCGCTCGTCCTCCACGGTTTCACCGGCAACCCGGACAGCATGCGGATCGTCGCCGAAGGCCTCGCCGCCGCCGGGTACCACGTGGAGATGCCCCTGCTGCCGGGCCACGGCACCGTGGTCGACGACCTGGTGCCGATGCGCTGGGCCGATTGGGTCGATGCCGCTCGGGCCGCGTATCGCACGCTTGCCGCACGTACGGAGAAGGTGCTGGTGGTGGGTCTCAGCATGGGCGGGGCCCTCACCCTGCGCCTCGGGGCCGACCATCCCGAGATCGCCGGGCTGGTGTGCATCAACCCGGCGTGCATGCCCCAGCCGGCCGAGGCGCTGGACGGGGGCCGCCAGTTGATCGCCGCCGGGGTGGTGCTGATCCCCGGCATCGGCAGCGACATCGCGATGCCCGGTGTCGTGGAGTCCTCCTACAGCGACACCCCGGTCGAGGCACTGTTGTCGATCGCCGTCGACGGGCTGGAGCCACTCGCGACGGAGTACCCGCGCATGTCCATCCCCCTTCTGCTGATGAACTCGCCGCAGGACCATGTGGTCGATCCCGCCTCCAGCGACTATCTCGCCGGGCACTACGGCGGGCCGGTCGAGCGGATCACCCTGGAGCGCAGCTATCACGTCGCGACACAGGATTACGACAAGGAACTCGTCGTCGAGTCGACGGTGCAGTTCGCGGGGAAGGTGCTGGTCTGATGGCACTCGCCACCATTCCCAGTCCGTCCTCGGGCGTGCTCGACCTGTTCGGGCTGTCGATCCATGTCTACGGCCTGTGCATCGCGCTCGGCGTCGTGGCCGCCGTGTGGCTCGCCGGTCGTCGGCTGGAGGCCGCCGGAACCGGCACCCGCGACGACATGGCATCGATCGCGGTGTGGGCGGTGTCGGCCGGCGTGATCGGGGCGCGCCTGTACTACATCGTCACCGACAAGAGTGATCCGTGGCGCGAACCCGCCCGCTGGCTGCGGATCTGGCAGGGTGGCCTGGGCATCCCCGGTGGGCTGGCGGCTGGCATCCTCGTGGCACTTTGGCGTGCCCGCAAGATCGGCGTCTCGCCGTCGAGGCTGTTCACCGCGGCGGCGCCGGCGCTGCCCCTCGCGCAGGCGATCGGGCGCTTCGGCAACTGGTGGAACCAGGAGCTGTTCGGCCGGCCCACCGACCTGCCGTGGGCGTTGGAGATCGACGAAGAGCATCTTCCCGCCGGGTTCGCGCCGGGCACGACCTTCCACCCGACGTTCCTCTACGAGATGGTGTGGAACCTCGCCCTGTGCGGTGTCCTGCTGCTCATCGACCGGCGAGTGAGTTTCCGGCCCGGCCGGCTGCTGGCTGTCTACGTGGTGGGCTACGCCGTCGGGCGCTTCTGGATCGAAGGCTTGCGCATCGACCCGGCGAACGCCGGTGGTGGGTGGCGGCTCAACCAGTGGACCGCCGTCATCGCCGGTGCGGGCGCGGTGCTGTACCTCGCGCTCGACTGGTGGCGCCACCGCAACGACGAACCCGTCGCCGACCTCACGGCGCTCGCCGACGAAGCCCCGCTCGGTGAGATCACCGAAACCTCCGACGAGTACGTTTCCGACGATGAGTGACGACGTCGTCCTGTACGAAGTGCGCGATCCTGGGGTCGCGCTGATCACGTTGAACCGCCCCGAGCGGCTCAACGCCTGGACCGGGGAACTCGGCAACCGCTACTTCTCGTTGCTCGATCAGGCGGCCGCCGACGATGCGGTCAAGGTCATCGTCGTCACCGGCGCGGGCAAGGGGTTCTGCGCCGGCGCCGACCTCACCGAGTTGCAGGGCCTGGGCAAGAATTCGGGCAAGGGCGCCGCCGCGGCGGTCGGTGTCCGCCACCAGTACGACACCGTGCTCGTACCCAAGCCGGTGATCGCCGCGATCAACGGCGCGGCAGCCGGCATGGGTCTTGCCCAGGCGCTGATGTGCGACATCCGCTTTGCTGCCTCCGGGGCCAAGCTCACCACCTCGTTCGGCCAGCGCGGCCTCATCGCCGAGTGGGGTCTGTCATGGCTGTTGCCACGCCTGGTGGGCACCGCGCATGCACTCGACCTGCTCTACTCCGGCCGCGTCGTGCTGGCCGAGGAAGCGGCCGCGATGGGGTTGATCAACGCCGTCGTCGAGCCCGACAAGTTGCTCGCGCACGCGCTGAAGTACGCCGCCAACCTGGCCCGCAACGTCTCGCCCACGTCGATGGCAGTGATGAAGCGCCAGGTGTACGCCGACTGGGACAAGGACCTGTTCACCGCCCACGCCGATTCCGTGGAGCTGATGAAGGCCTCGCTGCGCCGACCCGACTTCCGTGAGGGCGTGGCCAGCTTCCTGGAGAAGCGTCCTGCCCGGTTCGGCGCTATCGACCCGCACGCCTGAGGTCGGCGGCCAACTCTTCGGGGGGCAGGGGGTTGAAGTACTCGCCGCAGGCCACCTCGGCGGCGGCGATGAAGCGGGCGACGCCGGCGCTGCGCCACGGTGACACGATCTCGAAGTGCAGCCAGGCGTTCGGCCAGTGGCGGCCGTCGGTGGGGCGCTGTGCGATCCACATCATGTACGGCAGAGGCCGATCGTGGAGGCGGTCGAGGCGGTCGAACACGTCGATGAGCATCGCGGCCAGGCCGTCGCGCTCGGCGGAGGTGGCCGTCGGGAGGTCGGGGATGCGTGTGGTGGGCGCGATGTCGATCGCGATCGGGTAGGTGCTCGCGTAGGGCACCACTGCGCGCCAACCGAGGCGCTCGGTGACGAGCCGATCGCCGGGCGCGGGATCGGGCGCCCACGGGGCCTCCGCGAGGCGACGCTGCCGTTCGGGCACATGGTCGTAGGCGTAGATCTGGCCGTGGGGGTGGGCGATGGTGGCCCCGACCTCCGGTCCGCGGTTCTCGAAGACGAGCACGAAGGCGACATCGTCGCGACTGCCGAGTGCCGCGGTGCGTTCGGCCCACAGGTCGATGACGCGGCGAGCCCCGGCGGGGCCGAGGGAAGCGAACGTCGCCTCGTGCTGTGAGGTGTAGAGCACCACCTCGCAGCGGTCACCGGGCATCGCCGGCCAGCGGTTGGCGAACCAGCGCACGTCGTACGGCTCGGGTGCTTCGAGGCCGCCGGGGCAGAAGGGGCAGCCCGTGCTGGGCAGATTGGGCCGTGCCTGGCGGGTGCTCACCACGTGCACGAGCGTTCCGAGGTGGGGGTCGGCGCGTACGTCCATCGGTCGCCAGCCTGGCACACAGGGGGTTACGTTGGGGAGGTGATCCACCTGCGCGGGACGACAGCCGACGTGGTGCTGGACGTGTCGGCCGGGACTCCGGCGATCGTCCATTGGGGCGCTCCACTGGGCGAGGTCGACGCGGCGGCGCTCGGCCTTGCGCTCTCGCGCCCCGAGATCGGCGGGGGTCATCCGCCGTGCCCGCTCACGGTGGCGCCCGAGCACGGCGCGGGATGGCCCGGCCGGCCCGGGTTGTCGGGCCATCGGCAGGGTGGTCGTGGCTGGGCGCCGCGCTTCGCTCCCGATCATGACGCGGGCCATGTGCGGGCGATCGAGGGTGGCGTGCACGGTGGCGTGGAGGTGTCGGCCATCGACCCGGTGGCGGGCCTGCGGCTGGTGACCGAGGTCAGGATGGGCGAGGTGATGACCGTGCGGTGCACGGTCATCAACATCGGGGCCACGCGCTACCTGCTCGACGCGTTGTCGCCCACCGTGCCGTTGCCCGCCGACGCGACCGAACTGCTCACCTTCGACGGTCGCTGGACGCGGGAGTTCCATCCGGTGCGCCGGCCATGGCCGAGTGGCGCGTGGCTGGCGGAGAATCGCTCTGGCCGTACTTCTCACGAACATGTGCCGCTGTTGTACGCGGGCACGGCCGGCTTCGGCGAGTGGACCGGTGAGGTGTGGGGCGTGCATCTTGCGTGGAGTGGCAACTCGGTACTGCTCGCCGACTGCCTGGCCGACGGTCGCCGGTACGTGCAGGCGGGGGAGTTGTTGCACCCCGGGGAGTGCTGTCTGGAACCCGGCCAGGCGTACACGTCGCCGTGGGTGATGGGGGTGTGGGGGGCGGCGGGGCTGACGCCGGCCTCGTGGGGGTTCCACCGTGAGGTGCGCGCGGCGGGCGTGATCGACGCCGCCAGACCGCGCCCGGTGCTGTTGAACACCTGGGAGGCGGTGTACTTCGACCAGTCGCCGGCGGCCTTGCAGGAGTTGGCGACGACCGCCGCGGCGCTGGGGGTCGAGCGCTTCGTGCTCGACGACGGCTGGTTCGGGTCGCGCCGCGACGATCGGCGCGGGCTCGGCGACTGGTGGGTGTCGCCGGAGGTGTTCCCCGAGGGCCTGACCCCGCTGATCTCCCACGTCCGCTCCCTCGGAATGGAGTTCGGGATCTGGGTCGAGCCCGAGATGGTGAACCCCGACAGCGAACTGTTCCGCGCCCACCCCGAGTGGGCGTTGGTGACCGATGGTTACGAGCCGCTTCTCGGGCGCCATCAGCTGGTGCTCGACCTCGGGCGCAGCGAAGCGTTCGCCCACGTGCTCGACCGGCTGGATGCCCTGCTGAGCGATCACGAGATCGCGTTCGTCAAGTGGGACATGAACCGTCCCCATGTGCAGGGCAGCGCTGCCGGCGGGGCTGCCGGATCGCATGCGCAGACGTTGGCGTTCTTGCGTCTGCTCGACGAGTTGCGCGCCCGCCACCCAGGTGTGGAGTTCGAGTCGTGTGCGAGCGGTGGTGGCCGGATCGATCTCGACGTGCTGCGCCGCGCGGCGCGTGTGTGGACGAGCGACTGCAACGACGCGCTCGAACGCCAGACCATCCAGTACGGGGCCTCGATGCTGCTCCCGTACGAGGTGATGGGGGCGCACATCGGTCCGGAACGCTCGCACACCACGGGTCGGGTGCACTCGTTGGCGTTCCGTGTGCTGACTGCGATGTTCGGTCATCTGGGGGTCGAATGCGACGTCAGGACGCTCCCCGAGCGTGACCGGGAGCGCCTCGCCGAAGGGCTGGCGTTGTATCGCCGGTTCCGCGGGCTGATGCACTCGGGTGACGCTGTGCGCTTCGACGCCGCCGACCCCTCGATCCGCGACTACGGGGTCTACGCGGCGGATCGCCGCGAGGCCCTGATCGCCCACGTCGCGCTGACCACGTCGGCCGCGGCGGTGCCGGCCCGTCTGCGGCTGCCGGGGCTGGCGGCCGACATGCGGTACAGGATCGAGCAGGTGGCGTTGCCGGGGGCCCGGGCCGTGTGGGCCGGTTCCGGGGTGGTGCTGTCGGGTGCGCAACTGGCTGCGGTGGGGGTGCAACTGCCGGCGCTGCACCCCGAGTCGGGGCTGTTGCTCCACCTGGTGGCCGTGTCCGACCGAGGGTGATCCTGTTCTCGGGCTGTTGTTCGAATTACTCGCGGCCGCTCGACGGGGCGGCCGTAGGATCTTTCCTCGTGTCCGATCGCATTACCGCAGCCGGGGTTGCCAAGGTGGCCAGGCTCGCCCGACTCGACCTCGACCGATCCGAGATCGAGCGCATGACGGCCCAGCTCGACAGCATGCTCGAGCATTTCGCCGACATCGACGCGCTCGATCTGGCAGCGGTCGAGCCGATGACCCAGCC
>WBZL01003429.1_pt1 | contig 10599 bp, 10 predicted proteins | sample 5204291 | NCBI WGS metagenome assembly WBZL01 (sample SAMN12344345, study PRJNA552823) | activated sludge metagenome | biome: Activated sludge suspended growth; feature: Nitrification reactor; material: Wastewater; isolation source: activated sludge from nitrification reactor of wastewater... | reverse complement strand
ACCACCTGCCGCTCCGGCTCGGCGACGGCGATGCGCACGGCGTCGAGTGGTGAATGAACCACGCGCACGTCGCCACCCTGGCTGCGCACGGTGAACAGGTCGCCCGCGCTGCCGGGTACGCGCAGCATGTCGCCGAACGAGCAGAACGTGACGTCAGGAAGGGCAGCGATGGCGAGTGCGCGGTCGATCGTGGCCAGCGGGGTGACGCACACCGGGCAGCCCGGCCCGTGCAACAACTCGATGCCGTCGGGGAGGAGCTGGTCGATCCCGTGGCGGATGATCGAGTGGGTCTGGCCGCCGCACAGTTCCATCAGCGTCCACGGCCGCGTCGTGATGCGGCGGATCTCGTCGAGCAGACCGCGGGCCAGAGCCGGGTCGTTGAACTCGTCGAGGTACTTCACCGGCCGGCCCCCCCGGCCTCGTCGCCGTCGCCATCGCCGGCCGGGCCGACCTTGCCGATCTCGCGCAGCAGGGCGAGGGTCTCCTCCGCGGCGGCCTCGTCGAGCACCTGGATCGCCACGCCGGCATGGGCGATGACGTACTCGCCCACCCGTGCCTCGGGCACGAGGGTGAGCGCCACTTCGTACTCCGTGCCGTCGAAATCGACGGTCGCGACGGGCTGGCCGAGCTGTTCGCCGATCGAGGTGATGCGGCCGGGGATCGCGAGGCACATCTCAGGCCGTCCGTTCCATCCGGGCGCGGGCGATGGTGGCCTGGCCGAGGGCGAGGCCGCCGTCGTTGGTGGGTACCTGTCGGTGTGCGAGCACGGTGAAACCATCGCGCACCAGCGCCTCCTTGCACAGGTCGGCGAGCAACAAGTTCTGGAACACACCACCCGACAGCACCACCGCCGGCCCCCCTCCGCCCCCCCGTGTGCCCCCGTCTCCTGCGCTCGTGTCGCGGCCTGACGTCCATGTTTGGCGGTGGACGACTGACACGACGGCCCGGTGGAAGCGGGTGGAGATGATCGGGGAGGGGATTGCGGCAAGGACGTCGGCCACCACGGCGCGGATGACGGGCGCGGGATCGATCGCCCCGGCAGCGTCGGGAGCGGGGAACTCGTAGGCGCCCTTCGCAGTGGGGTCGGCAAGGGCCTCCAGTTCGATCGCGGCCTGGGCCTCGTAGTCCACCCGTTGGCGGATCCCGCACAGGGCGGCGACGGCGTCGAAGAGGCGGCCCATGCTGCTCGTGGGAACCGTGTTGGCGGTGGTGGAGAGCATCGTGCGCAACACCGACAGCTCGGCCGGATCGACCGCAGCCACGCAGGGCAGGGCGCCGTGCCACTCGACGCCGGCGGCCCACAGGTGGGCCAGGGCAGCGCGCGCCGGGTACTCGATGGCCGCGTCGCCGCCCGGGATCGCGACAGGGCGCAGATGGGCCACCCGTGTGAAACCCCTCGGCGAGGCAGCCAGCACCTCACCGCCCCAGATCGTGCCGTCAGTGCCGTACCCCGTGCCGTCGAACGCGAACCCGAGCACGGGCGCCGTCACCCCGTGCTCGGTGGCGGCGGCCATCACGTGGGCGTGGTGGTGCTGCACCTCCACGACCGGCACGCCCCACTCGGCAGCCAACTCGCGCCCCAGCCGCGCGGACAGGTACCCCGGGTGGGCGTCCACCGCCACTGCCCCGGGCACCACACCCACCAGGTCGCACAACTGATGCGCGGCCTGGCGCGCCGCGGCGTAGGTGGCCAACTGCCCGTGGTCGCCGAGGTGTTGCGACATGAACGCCTGGTCACCCGCAGCGAGGCACAACGCGCCCTTCAGGTCGCCGCCCATGGCCAGCACGCTCACCCCGTCGGCGGGCAGCGGGAGGGGCAGCGGCACGAACCCGCGCGCCCGGCGCACGAGTGCAACGGCGCCCTCGCGGACGCGCACGACGCTGTCGTCGCACGCCGCGTGGATCGGCCGGTCGTGGGTGAGGAACGCGTCCGCCATCGCGCTGAGGCGGGCGCGGGCATCGTCGTCGTCGGTGGCGATCGGCTCGTCGGCGACGTTGCCCGACGTGCACACCAGCACACGCGACCGCAGCCCGTCGAGCAGGAGGTGCTGCAGGGGGGCCACCGGCAGCATCACGCCCACCTCGCTCACGCCGGGGGCGACGAGGTCGGGCCATGTTTCGCGGCCGCGGCGATCTCGGCGCAGCAGCACGATCGGCCGCTGGGGCGACTCGAGCGTGGCCGCCTCGGTGGCCGAGACGATCGCCGCCCCTTCGAGAGCGTCGACACCGGCCACGAGCACGGCGAACGGCTTCGCGCCCCGGTGCTTGCGTTCGCGAAGGCGGGCCACGGCGGTCGCATCGGTGGCCGCGCACACGAGGTGGTAACCACCGAGCCCCTTCACCGCGACGATCGAGCCTTCGTCGAGCAGGGCCTGCGCCGCGAGCAGCGCCGCGTCGCCTGTCGCCGTCACCGCTCCGTCGGCGTCGACGAGGGCCAGCCGTGGGCCGCACACCGGGCAGGCCAACGGTTGGGCGTGGTGGCGGCGGTCGTGGTGGTCGTCGTACTCGGCCTGGCAGAGAGGGCACAGCGTGAACGACGCCATCGTGGTGTTCGGCCGGTCGTACGGCATCCGGCGGGTGATCGTGAACCGGGGGCCGCACTCGGTGCAGGTGACGAACGGGTAGCGGTAGCGCCGATCGCCGGGGTCGCCCATCTCGGCCAGGCATGCCGCACACACGGCGACGTCCGGTGGCAGGGCGGTGATCGCGTCGCCGACGCTGTCCGAGGCGACGATGCGGAACCCCACCTGCGGTGGTTCGGCAGCGCTCGCCGCGGCGAGCACGGTCACCGCGCGCACGGAAGCGAGGGGAGGCGCGTCGTCGCGGAGGCGGCGGGCGAACTCGGCCAGCACGGCCTCGGGGGCGACAGCCTCGATCAACACGCCGGCGCTGTCGTTGCGCACGGTGCCCCGAATCGCCAGCTCCTCGGCGAGGCGGTGCACGAACGGTCGATAGCCAACACCCTGCACCACGCCGGTGACGCGCAGGGTTGACCTCACATGCCCAACGTTACGGCGTCAGCCGCGGGCCGGCAGACCGATCGCCGGGAACACGAAACGGATCACGTGCTCGCGGGCTGCCGCACGATCGAGCGTCGCCCGCCCGTGCATCGCGTCGTTGAACACCCGCCACACGATCGCGTGGATCGAGCGGGCATCGCTGTCGGGGTCGCAGGCGGGGAACTCCCCGCTGGCCGCGCCCTCCACCAACACCCGGTGAAGTGGCTTGTACAGCATCGCCGTCGCCTCGTGGCCGGCGTCGGCGAGTGAGGAGATGATCGTGGTGGAGGCGAACATGCGCGCCATCCGCCCCTTCTTGACGTCGTAGCCCATCTCGAGGATCTCGTCGACCCAGGCCAGCAGTTGCTCGGTCGGCGACCCGGCCTTCGCCAACTGCTCGTCGAGATGGGCGCACGTGCGCTCGACGTTCTGGTGGAACATCGCCTCGAGCAGTTCGTCCTTCGACGAGAAGTGGCGGTAGAACGCGCGGGTGCTGAGCTTGGCCTCGTTGAGGATGTCGGTGACGTGGGCGTTCGCGTAGCCGTTGCGGCTCATCACTGCGTAGGCCGCCTTGAACAGGTGGTTGCGCTCGCGCTCGCGTTCCTTCTCGCGCTCGCGGTCGCGCGCCTCGGTCGGGGAGAGCGCGGTCGTGGGTTGCGCCATCATCACACCACCTCGTCGCGGGCGGAGACGATCGCCCCCATGCGAGCCGCCACCTGATCGCGGCTCTCGTCGTCGGTGTACACGTAGAAGCGCCCGCGGCGCATGGCGTCGATCACGTTGTCGGCCACCACGCTGGCCGGGCGCTCGGCGATCGGGTTCATCCGCGAGTTGATCCGGCCGGGCATCAGCACGCTGACCCCCACCGGCGCGCCCACCTCGGCGAGGTCGAGGCGCAGCACATCGGAGAGCCCCAGCACGGCGTGCTTCGAGGTGGTGTACGGCCCGAGCCGTGGGATCACGTTCACGGCAGCGAGCGACGCGGTGTTGACGACATGGCCCTCCTCGCCGGTGGCGAGGATGCGCGGCACGAACGAACGCACCCCGTGGATGACGCCCCACAGGTTGACGCCCAGCAGCTGTTGCCACTGTTCCAGCGTGAGTTCCCAGGTGAGGCCGCGGTTGACGATGCCGGCGTTGTTGACCGCCACGTGCAGCGCGCCGTACCGGGAGATCACCGCCGCGGCCAGGGCCTCCACCGACTCGGCGTCGGTGACGTCGGTGACCACCCCCTCCACGTCAGCACCGCCCGACCGCAACCTGTCGACCGCCGCGGCCAGGTGAGTCGCGTCGAGGTCGGCGAGCACCACCTTCATCCCCTCGGCCGTGAAGCGCTCGGCGATGGCGAGGCCGATCCCGCCCGCTGCCCCGGTGATCACGGCGACCTTGCCCACGAAATCCTTCATGCCGCGACCCTATCCGAGCCGCACGAGCGTGCATGCCGAACTGAGAACGCTATTTTCACCGGCGACGAACGGTGCTACTCTCCCCGCCGTGGGGGACACCAGCGAGCTCTATTACGACCCGTTCGACTTCGAGATCGACAAGGACCCGTACCCCTTGTGGCGACGGATGCGCGACGAGGCGCCGCTCTACTACAACGAGCGCTACGACTTCTACGCGCTGAGCCGCTTCGACGACGTCGAGGCCGGCCTCAAGGACTTCGGGCGGCTGATCTCCGGCAAGGGCACCCTGCTGGAGGTCATCAAGAGCGGCGCCGAGCTGCCCAAGGGGATGGTGATCTTCGAAGACCCGCCCACCCACGACGTGTACCGCAGCCTGCTCGCCCGCGTGTTCACGCCCAAGAAGGTGCTCGCGCTCGAGCCCCAGATCCGCCAGTACTGCGCCGAGTCGCTCGACAAGTTCATCGGCGAACCCGGCTTCGACTTCGTGCGCGACCTCGGGGCGCACATGCCCGGCAAGCTGATGGGCAAGCTCATGGGTGTTCCCGAGGGCGATCTCGACTTCATCCGCAACAGCATCGACCACGGTCTCAAGCTGGAGTCGGGCGACCAGATGCCGGACGCGCAGGCGATGGCCGACATCAACCGCGACATGCTCGAGGGCAACTTCGCCGAGTACATCGACTGGCGCATGAAGAACCCCTCCGACGACCTCATGACCGAGTTGCTCACCGCCGAGTTCGAGGATCACACCGGGGTGCGGCGCACGCTCAGCCGCGAGGAGGTGCTCGGCTACTGCCGGCTCCTCGCTGCCGCGGGCAACGAGACCACCACCCGGCTGATCTCCTTCACCGGCAAGGTGCTCGCCGAACACCCGCAGCAGCGGCGCGAGATCGCCGCCGATCGTTCGCTGATCAACGGTGCGATCGAGGAGATCCTGCGCTACGAGACGCCCACCCCGGCCCTCTCGCGCTATGTGGCCACCGACGTGGAGTACCACGGTCAGACGGTGCCCGAAGGCAGCGCGATCGTGCTGCTGTGCGCCTCGGGCAACCGCGACGACCGCCACTTCCCCGATGGGGATTCGTTCGACATCCACCGCAAGATCGACCACCACCTGGCCTTCGGGTACGGCATCCACTTCTGCCTCGGCGCCTCGCTCGCGCGGATGGAGGGCCGGATCGCGCTCGACGAGGTGTTGAATCGGTTCCCGGATTGGCAGGTCGACTACGACAACGCCATCCAGGCCCACACTTCCACCGTGCGCGGCTGGGAGCGGCTGCCCGTGCTGTTCAACTGACGCCCCCACCCTCCCCACGATCACGGAGCCCCCATGACCACCAAGCCCCTGCCCCTGCTCACCTTCATGAACGAGTGGTTCTGGACGTCGGGCCAGGACGGGCTGCTGCGCATCGACGGCTGCGACGACTGCGGTCAACTGGTGAACCCGCCGCAACCCATCTGCCCGAAGTGCCGCAGCCGCGCCCGCTCACCCAAGGCCGTGTCGGGCAAGGCAACGGTGGTGGGGTTCACGATCAACCACCAGCCGTGGCACCCTGCCTTCCCGCCGCCCTACGTGATCGCCAACGTCGTGCTCGCCGAGGATCCGTCGGTGCACCTCACCACCAACATCGTCAACTGTGATCCGGCCGATGTGCAGATCGGCAGCGAGGTGCAGGTGCGCTTCGAGCAGGTGGAGGATGTCTGGCTGCCCCTGTTCGAGCTCACCGGTGCGATCGATCCGGTCGACCGGGTGGTCGAGCCGCGTGCGAACGTCCGCCCGCCGGTGAGCACGGATCGTTTCGAGCACAAGGTGGTGCTCTCGGGCGTGGGCCGTTCGGCGATCGGCCGCCGGCTCATGCGCAACCCGCTGTCGCTCACCGTCGACGCCTGCCTCGAGGCGGTGGCCGATGCCGGCCTGACGCTCGACGACATCGACGGGCTCTCCAGTTACCCCGGTGGCGTCGGGTACGAGATCGGGTTCACCGAGGGCGGCATCAGTGCCGTGGAAGAGGCGCTGCGGATCAACCCCACCTGGATCAACGGCGGCGCCGACCTGCCCGGCCAGGGCGGGGCGATCATCGCCGCGATGATGGCGGTCGCCAGCGGCATGTGCCGTCACGTGCTCTGCTTCCGCACGGTGTGGCAGGCCACGGCGGGAACGATCAAGTTCGGAGGCGGTGGCAATCGGCTGGTGGGCGACTCCACGTGGCGCATGCCGTTCGGGCTCATCTCCGCGGCGAGCGGTATCGGGATGAACGCCAACCAGTACATGCACCGCTACGGTGCGACTCGCGAGATGCTCGGCTGGATCGCGCTCAATGCGCGTGCGAACGCCGGCCGTAACCCTGCCGCGATCTACCGCGACCCGATGACCATGGACGACTACATGTCGGCCCGTCTCGTCTCCACCCCGTTCGGCTTGTACGACTGCGACGTGCCCTGCGATGCCTCGGTGGCGGTGATCGTGTCGGCCGCCGATGTCGCCGACGATCTGCCGCGTCACGGCATCCGCGTGGAGGCCGTCGGCACCCAGGTGGTCGAGCGCATCTCGTGGGATCAGGGCACCGTCACCCACGAGCCGCAGGTGTTCGGGCCGGCGGCGCACATGTGGTCGCGCACCGACATGCGTCACGCCGACGTCGATCTGGCCCTGCTCTACGACGGGTTCACGTTCAACGCGATCAGCTGGCTCGAGTCGCTCGGGTTCTGTGGCCTCGGCGAGGCCCAGGACTGGCTCGACGGTGGCAAGCGCATCGCCATGGACGGCGAACTGCCTCTCAACCCCCACGGCGGCCAGCTCTCCGAGGGGCGCACCCACGGCTTCGGCTATGTGTACGAAGCGGTCAAGCAGCTGCGCGGCGAGGCCGACGCCCGTCAGGTGCGCGACGCGAAGGTGGCGGTCGTCTCCACCGGGGGCGTCACCCCGGGTGGCGCGCTCCTGCTGCGTCGCGGCGATCTCTGAGCCGCGCCTGCCTCACACGCGGGGTCAGGCGCCGGGCTTGGTGTAGACGAGGTGCTCGGCCATGATCCGCATCGAGGGGATCGGGCCGAGGCTCAGCACGTCGCTCATGTTCAGCTTGCCCGCGGCCGAGGCGGCCTTCACCCGCTCGACGGCCTCGTGCGGGTCGCCCTCGATCTCGTAGATCGTGATCCACGGCCCACCGTCGTTGTCCACCGGCGTGAGGCGGGTGGCGCCGACGAAGCCGTCGAGCGCGACGACCTCGGGCACGTGCACCTCGTCGTACCAGGTGTTGAACTCCTCGACCCTCGTCGGGTGCGACGGCCAGGAGCTGACGTGCAGGTAGTGCTTCATGATGGTTGCCCTTCTCAGATGCGGACGATCCAGCCGCCGTCGATGTTGATGGTGTGGCCGGTGACCCAGTCGCTGCCCGCCGAACACAGGTAGATCAGGCCGGGCACGAGATCCTCGGGCTCGCCTTCGGGGAAGGGGATGCCCTGCGAGAGGAACTTCTTCACCGGCTCGGGTGCGGAGACCGCCCCGGCCTCGGTGTTCACCAGACCGGGGGCGATGGCGTTGACGCGGATGCCGAACGGCGCCAGCTCGCGGCTGAGCGACACCGTCATGCTGACCAGACCGATCTTGGTGATGCCATACGCGTTGCCGCCCAGGAACGCCGCGCTGGATGACTGGTTGACGATCTTGCCGTACCCCTTCTCCTTCATGTACGGCACGACGGCACGGGTGCACAGCAACGGACCGGTGAGGTTCACCGCCAGGGTGCGGTGCCACAGGTCGATGTCCATCTGCGTGAGATGGCCCTTGCCAACCACCTCGGCCATCAGGCCGGCATTGTTCACCAGGATGTCGACGCCGCCGAACTCGGCCGCCGCGGCCGCCGCCATCGCGTTCGCGCTCGCCTCGTCGGATACGTCCACCTGCACCGCGGCGGCGCGGAGGCCGTCTGCCTTCAGGTCGGCGGCGACAGCCTGGGCGCCCTCGAGCTTCACGTCGGCGAGCACCACGGCGGCGCCTGCCTCGGCCAGTCCGCGTGCGTAGGCGCGGCCGATGCCGCCACCGGCGCCGGTGACGATGGCGACCTTGCCGGCGAGTACTTGCTCTGTCATGTGACTCACACCTTCTTCGTGATGCCACCGTCGACGCGGATGATCGCGCCGGTGGTGAAACTGGATGCCGCGCTGGCAAGGTGCAGCGCGAGGGGGCTGATCTCGTCCGGTTCGCCGGCGCGGCCGAGCGGCACGTGCCCACCCTTCTCCAGCTCGGCGATCCAGCCCTTCGACGTGTCGGTGCGGAACGGGCCTGGGAGGATCGCGTTCACGCGCACCTTCGGGGCAAAGCCGTCGGCGAGGCCCACCGTCAGCGCGTTGAGGCCGGCCTTGGCGCAGGCGTAGGGCAGTTCGCGGGTGGCGGCCACCAGCGAACCGGTGGTGCCGATGTTGATGATCGAGCCACCGTCGTGCTCGGTCATCCAGGTGCCGACGAGCACGGCCAGGCGGAACGGTCCCTTGAGGTTCACCGCCAGCGTCTTGTCGTACAGCTCCTCGGTGATCTCACCGAGGCTCGCGTAGGTGGGTGACATGCCGGCGTTGTTGACGAGCACGTCGATGCGCCCGAACTCGTCGAGCGTCGTGCGGAACAGGCTCTCGCAGTCGTCCCACTTGCCGGCGTGGAACGCGACGGCCAACGCCCGTCGCCCGGTGGATTCGCGCACCTCGGCCGCGGCCTGCTCGCACGCATCGAGCTTGCGCGAGGCGATCACCACGTCGGCGCCGGCCTCCGCGAGGGTCTGCACGATCGCCCGCCCGATGCCCCGTGATCCGCCGGTGACGACGGCCACCTTTCCGGTGAGATCCTGCAGTTCCGCGATCGTGGGCATGACGCCATCGTGCCACATCTCGCAACCGGCGAAAAGGCCGTTTTCACTGTCATGCGAGATGGTTGTTCTGTCGTCGATGCGCGTAGCCTCGCCGGGGAGGTTCTCATGGACGATCAGCTCGACGATTCCGCAGGCGTACGCCCCACGGTCGCGGCCGGCTCGCACTCCTTCGTCGGCGGCATGGATCGTTTCGGCCGGTTGTTCGAGGCGGGCTTCCGCGATGACCCCACCGTTGCGGAGGTGATGCAGCGCGTCGAGCGCCTGATCGAACCCCCGGCGATGGTGGAGGAAGTGCTGCAGCGCGAGGCCTGGCGGTACGCGGAAGACGTCAAGCCCGAGGCCGCCGGGCAATTCGCGCAGCTGTACTACGGGGCGATGCGCAACGGGTGGAGTGCGGCAGATGCGGTGCTGTTCGCCCGCGGCGTGCCCACCCCCGACATCGAAGTGGCGCTGTTCCACTCCCGTCTCAGCGCGTTGACGGCGAAGTGGTTCGAGGGCGATCCCTGGAGCGAGCTGAGCGATCTCGCGTTCTACGTCCTCGACGACCTCATGCCGTCCGTGCGCGAGCACGTGGAGCAGTTGTTGAAGTCCGTGGTCACCACGGTGGAACTGCCGAGCGGGTGGGAGCTGCTGCCACCGCTGCGGATGCCACTCGATCGCGCCACGAGTGGCCTGCTCTTCGCGACGGCGACAGTGATGGCTTATGCCGGTGTCGACGAGATCTGACGACACGACCTGCCCGGCGACCGTCGACGTGGAAAGATCTTCGGCCGTGATCCGCTCATTCTTCGCGCTCGCCTGCTGCCTCACCCTCACCACCTCCTGCTCCGACGGGGGTTCTGCCTCGTCGACGACGCTGTCGGTGGATCAGCTCGAGGCGCGTCTGCTGAACGCGGGCGACATCGGTGCAGGTTGGATCGGCACGACGGTGGTGGACAACAACGAACTCGGCAGCCTGGCCGAGTCGCCGTGCCCCGGCGTCACGTTGCCGGCCGCCGTCACCGAGCGTCTGCGACCGGTGGTGGGAGTGCGCCTCACGCCCAGCGACGGCACCAACCGTGCCGTGTTCGAGGGTCTCATCGTCGGTGAGTCGGCAACACTCGCCGACGACGTGCAGGCGCTGTTCGACGCCGCGGCCTCGTGCGCCGGCACCGACTTCACCTCCGCCGAGGACGAGAAGGTGCGCTACGACACCTTGCTGTTGCCGGCCCTCGGTGACCAGCAGATGGCCACCGTGATGACGATCGGCCAGCCTCCCGACCATCAGCTCACCGTGCGCGGGCACACGGCAATCGTGAGGGTGGGCGAGACGGTGCTGTCCGTCACCCAGTACGAGGT
>WBZL01005403.1_pt1 | contig 10600 bp, 6 predicted proteins | sample 5204291 | NCBI WGS metagenome assembly WBZL01 (sample SAMN12344345, study PRJNA552823) | activated sludge metagenome | biome: Activated sludge suspended growth; feature: Nitrification reactor; material: Wastewater; isolation source: activated sludge from nitrification reactor of wastewater treatment... | reverse complement strand
GAATATTGGCGCCGGTGTCTATGGGCCGGCGAGCATCTGCGCGGTCTTGCGGATCTGCGCGTAGTCGCCCGAGTGCATGAATTCGTCGTCGATATGGCCGATGCGCAGGTTGCCATGGCGCATCTTCTCCACCCGCAGACGCCAGTTCTCGGTCTTGCCGTGATATTCGGCAAGGATGCGTACTCCCTTTGGCGCGTAGCGCATCAGGCTGGCGGCGCTGGCGCTGGCGCTGGTTTCGTCGGCGATATCGAGGGCGATGTCGTGGGCCAGCATGGCGTGCAGGACACCGGGCTCGATGAAATCGGCCAGGCGCTTGATGACCGCTTCGGAGAGCAGGTAGGCGCGGGCGAGCTCACCCAGTGCGGCGCCTTCGATGGGCGCAGCGTCCGGCTTCGGGGTTAACGCGGCGTTGTCGAGCGCCAGGGTCAGCAGGTGTTGGTTGAGGTCGTGGTCGTCCTTGATGTAGCGCTCGCTCTTGCCGTGCTTGATCTTGTACAGCGGCGGCTGGGCGATGTAGATGTAGCCGCGTTCCACCAGCTCGGGCAGTTGGCGGTAGAAGAAGGTGAGCAGCAGGGTGCGGATGTGAGCGCCATCGACGTCCGCGTCGGTCATGATGATGATGCGGTGATAACGCAGCTTGTCGATGTTGAAGTCGTCGGCGCCAATGCCACAGCCCAAGGCGGTGAGCAGGGTAACGATCTGCTCCGAGGAGAGTACCTTGTCGAAGCGGGCCTTTTCGACGTTGAGCACCTTGCCGCGCAGCGGCAGGATCGCCTGGAACTTGCGGTCGCGGCCTTGTTTGGCGGAACCACCGGCGGAATCGCCCTCGACGATGTAGATCTCGCACAAGGCCGGGTCTTTCTCCTGACAGTCGGCCAGTTTGCCGGGCAGTCCGATGCCATCGAGGACACTCTTGCGCCGGGTCATCTCGCGGGCCTTGCGCGCGGCTTCGCGGGCACGGGCGGCTTCGACGATCTTGCCGGTGATGGTCTTGGCGTCGATGGGTTTTTCCAGCAGAAACTCGGCGAGCTTCTGGGCCACCACTTCCTCGACCGCCGGCCGCGCCTCGCTGGATACCAGCTTCATCTTGGTCTGCGAAGCGAACTTGGGATCGGGCATCTTCACCGAGAGGACGCAGGCGAGACCTTCACGCATGTCGTCACCGGCGATGTCGACCTTGGCTTTCTTGGCGATCTCGTTTTCTTCGATGTACTTGTTGATCACCCGCGTCATCGCGGCGCGCAGGCCGGTGAGGTGAGTGCCGCCATCGGACTGCGGGATGTTGTTGGTGAAGCAGAGCACCTGTTCGGCGTAGGAATCGTTCCACTGCATCGCCACCTCGACGTCGATGGTGACGCCGGTGTCGCCGACCTTGGCGCTACCCTCGGAGAAAAACACGTTGGGATGCAATACGGTCTTGGCGCGATTGATGTAGTCCACGAAGCCCTTGACGCCGCCGGAGAAGGCAAAGTCTTCTTCCTTGCCGCTGCGCTGGTCGATCAGCTTGATCTTGACACCGTTGTTGAGGAAGGAGAGCTCGCGCAGGCGTTTGGCCAGGATGTCGTAGTGAAACTCAATGGTGCCGAAGATTTCCTCATCGGCGAGGAAATGCACTTCCGTGCCGGTGGTTTGGGCATCGCCGATGAACTTCAGCGGCGAAACTTCGACGCCGTTTTGCATTTCGATGACACGGTCGACGGCGTGGCCACGGTGGAACTCCATGCAGTGCTTCTTGCCATCGCGGCGCACGGTCAGCCGCAGCCATTTCGACAGCGCGTTGACGCAGGAGACGCCGACACCGTGCAGACCGCCGGAAACCTTGTAGGAGTTCTGGTTGAACTTGCCGCCGGCATGGAGCACGCACATGACAATCTCGGCGGCGGAACGCTTGGGCTCGTGCTTGTCATCGAACTTGATGCCGGTGGGAATGCCGCGGCCATTGTCGGTAACCGAAATCGAGCTGTCGGTGTGAATGGTAATGACGATGTCGTCACAGTAGCCGGCCAGCGCTTCGTCGATGGCGTTGTCGACGACTTCGAAGACCATATGATGCAGGCCGGTACCATCGGATGTGTCGCCGATGTACATGCCGGGGCGCTTGCGCACCGCTTCCAGACCTTCCAGTTGCTGGATGGAATCCTCGTCGTAGCCACCATTCTGGGCAGCCGGCTTGTTGTCCTGCGTCATTGAGTATCCTAAGTTAGATGCGCATCGGCATCACGACATACTTGAACCGGTCGTTGCCCGGCAACATGAACAGCGCACTGGAACTGGCATCGGCCAGCCGGCATTCGATATTTTCGGCGGAGATGTTATTCAGCACATCAAGCAGATAAGTGACATTGAAGCCGACATCGATACCATCGCCCTGATAGGGCACCTCGATTTCTTCCTGGGCTTCTTCCTGCTCGGCGTTGGTGGAAAGAATCTTCAGACTGCCTTCGCTCAGCACCAGACGTACGCCACGGAATTTTTCGTTGGTGAGAATGGCCGCACGCAGCAACGAGTGAAGCAGCACATCGCGCGCCAACAGCAAGACCTTGGTGTGCTGCTGCGGAATGACCCGTTCATAGTCGGGAAACTTGCCATCGATCAGCTTCGACACCAACTCAATGTTGCCGAAGCGGAACTGCGCCTGGGTTGGCGTCAGAACGATTTCCAGCGGCTCATCGTTGTCGGCGAGCTGACGAGAGAGTTCCAGCACCGTCTTTCTCGGTAAGATGACTTCGCTGCGCGGCAGACTGTCGGCCAAGGCTTCGCTGGCAAAAGCCAGTCGATGACCATCGGTGGCGACCACCCGCATTTCGGCGCCATTGATGACCATCAGCAAACCGTTCAGGTAGTAGCGAATGTCCTGTTGCGCCATCGAATACTGCACTAGCGCCAGGAGATTTTTGAACTGCTTCTGCGTCATGACGATCTTCGCCGTCTGGCCGTCGGCATTGGACATGCGTGGAAAATCCTCGGCCGGCAGGGTCTGAAGATTGAAGCGGCTCTTGCCAGCCTTGAGCTGCAGGCGCTTGTCGTCCAGCGTCAGACTGACTTCGGCCGATTCGGGCAGGGAACGAAGAATGTCCTGGAGTTTGCGTGCCGCTACCGTCAGCGCGGCCTTTTCCGGCCCCGCCGCCGCCGTGCTGGTCCGAATCTGAATCTCGATGTCGGTGGCCAGTAGGGTAAGTCGCTCGCCTTCCTTTTCCATCAGCACATTGGAGAGGATAGGCAAAGTGTGGCGTTTTTCGACAATACCGCAAACCGACTGCAAGGGAGTCAGAATCTGATCGCGCGGTCCTTTGTACAGGAGCATTCTATATATCTCCTAAGTTAACTGATAAAGCGAGGCAGTGGATGTGGATAAGGCTGAATTGTTCTTATGACTCATAAACATGCTTATTTTATCGTCCTGGGGTAAACCCTGTTGGGCATATGTGGGCAAATGTGGGCGGATTTTGGCGGATGGTCTGGAATGCAATTTATCCACAATTCTTCCCATGCTTTTGCAGTGATTGTTCAGTCATTGCCGTTCAGCCTTTGATGGATTGCAACAGCACATGCAGATCGTTGTTTAACTGGCCATCCTTGCCGCGCAGATCGGTGATGGTGCGGCAGGCATGCATTACCGTGGTGTGGTCGCGGCCGCCGAAGGCATCGCCGATTTCCGGCAGGCTGTGGGGTGTCAATTCGCGCGCCAGCCACATCGCTACCTGGCGTGGCCGGGCGATGGCGCGGGTACGGCGCTGCGAGTACATCTCGGCAACCTTGATCTTGTAATAGTCGGCGACGTACTTCTGGATCAGTTCCAGAGTGATCTGCCGGTTATGGGCGCCGATGACATCCTTCAGGGCTTCCTTGGCGACTTCGATGTTCATGTCGCGGCGATGAAAGCCGGCAAAGGCGATAACGCGGTTGAGCGCACCTTCGAGTTCGCGGACGTTGGAGCGCAGGTTCTTGGCGATCAAGAACGCCACATCGTCCCCCAGAGTAACCGTCATCACTTCAGCCTTCTTTTTCAAGATGGCAACGCGCATTTCCAATTCCGGCGGCTCGACCTGAACCGTGAGCCCGCAATCGAAGCGCGAGATGAGGCGATTTTCCAGGCCCTGAATATCCTTCGGGTAGGTATCGCAGGTAATGACAATCTGCTTCCTGGACTCAATCAAAGCATTGAAAGCGAAGAAAAATTCTTCCTGGGTGCGGTCTTTGCCGTTAAGAAACTGGATATCGTCGATGATCAGCAGATCCAGCGAGCAGTAATAGCGCTTGAAGCTGTCGAACGCTTTTTGCTGATAGGCACGTACCACATCGGCAATGTAGTCGTGAGCATGAACATAGCGGACCACATTGTCCGGATTCTGGCGCCATACTTCGTTGCCCAAGGCATGTACCAAGTGGGTCTTGCCGAGGCCGACGCCGCCGTAGACAAACAGTGGATTGTAAGAAACGCCCGGATTGAGGGCGACTTGCTGAGCGGCGGCACGGGCCAGGTCATTGGAGCGGCCAGTTACCAGTGCTTCGAAAGTAAACTCGGGATTGAGACGAGTCTTTTCGTAGATTGGATCGCTGTTTCGCAGTAGTGGCAGCAGCACACCGGTGGTCGATTCCTTGGTTGCGACTACGTCGGGCAGCGGGATGGATGGAGTCGAATCGGTCTCGGACGATTCGCTGGCCATGGTTGGTTTCTCGTCGAGGGCCAGCGTGATACTGGCGGAGTCCGGATAAAGCTGCTGAAGCAGACCCTCGATACGTGGAAAATAGCGCTCGCGTACCCACTGCATGACAAAGCGATTGGGCGCCAGAACCCGAAAGCGTCCGGGCGCTTCGGCTTCGATCCGCAGGGACTTTATCCAGGCATTGAATTGCTGGGTCGGCAACTCTTCCTGGAATTTGGTCAGACAGTGGACCCAAAAATCGGCCATCACCGAATCCTTGTTGATCGGTACCGCACTAACCATACTATGTTATTAATTAATATAGTTTTTCAATAAAAACTCGGCGACGATTGATAGAGCCGACCATTCTTCGTCAGGCATTCTAACGAGTTAGGGACGAGTTATCCACAAGGCCCGCCGGAAAATTGATCTTGACAAAAGAGGATGCCGACGCTGTAATCGCGCGTTTCTCTTGCAAAGGGCTTTGCCATGAAACGGACTTATCAGCCATCGGTGGTGCGTCGCAAGCGTACTCACGGTTTCTTGGTGCGCATGCGCACCCGTGGCGGTCGCGCCGTGATCCGTGCCCGTCGCGCCAAAGGCCGTCATCGCTTGGGTGTTTGAGTAAAGCCAGGTGGCGGGGAGCAAGGGGGATCACGCGCTTCGCCCCTTCCGGCCCGCGAGTCGTCTGCACGTCCCCAATGAGTTCGCAACCGTGATGGCCAGTCCGCTGCGCCTGCGCGGTGGTTGTTTCGAATTGCGTTACCATTGCAATGAAAGCGGCAAACCTGAGAGTACCGGTGCCCGCCTGGGCTTGGTGATTCCGAAACGCTTGGCCCGCCGTGCCGTCTTGCGCAATCAGATCAAGCGCTTGGCCCGTGAAGCCTTTCGCCAGGCTCTGCCGGTACTTCCTGCCATGGATCTGGTGCTTCGACTAACCAAGCCGCCGCTGCCGGCCAGGACCATGGTGAGTCGCGAATTGCGGCATGCTTGGCGTCGCGATATCGATGGTTTGCTGGCCGGATTGCCGCGATGAACGGCAAGTGGGTAAGCGGCTGGGCAGCCAAACCCTGGATTTTGCTGATTCGTTTCTATCAATACGCGATCAGTCCCTTTCTCGGCCGCAGTTGCCGGTTCCACCCCAGTTGTTCCGAGTATGCTGTCGAATCCCTGCAACGCCACGGTGTAATCAAGGGCCTTTGGCTGGCTGTTCGTCGAGTCGGCCGCTGTCACCCTTGGCATCGTGGCGGCTATGACCCCGTACCCTGATCGAAATTCGAGTCCTCATGGATAACCAACGTCTAATACTTTTCCTGGTCTTCGGCTTTTCCTTGATCATGCTCTGGGAAGCCTGGCAGAAGCAGGGACACCCCATGCCGGCTGCGGGTCAGCCCGCGGCCGTGACCACGCAGGTGCCCGGCAGCGCCACCAGCGCCAGTGGCGTGCCCAGCCTGTCGTCACCTTCGCCGGGTACGCCGGCAATTCCCGGCAGTGCCGGCGAAGCAAAGCCAACGGCCGTCGCCAAGACGGTGGTGAAGACCGATCTGTATGTCGCCGAGATTTCAGCACAGGGCGGTGACCTGAACCGACTGGTGCTGACGCGGCACAAGGCAACGGAGGACAAGAAGCAGGACTTCGTCCTGTTCGAGGACAAGCATGCCTACGCGGCGCAAAGTGGCCTGATCGGCACTGGCCTGCCGAATCATAAGAGTCTATGGAGCTTGCCTGGCGACGCGCTGAGCATGAAGGACGGCGAAAACGAGTTGCGCGTGCGTCTGACGGCCGCCGGCGACGGTGGCGTGCAAGTGGCGAAGACCTACGTCTTCAAACACGGCAGCTATCTGATCGATGTCGAATACGAGATCGCCAATGGCGGTGCCGTCGCTATCGCACCTCACGCTTATTTTCAGCTGACCCGTGATGGCAAGGCGCCGGACGGGGCCTCCGCAATGATGTCCACCTTTACCGGGCCGGCTTTCTACACCGACACTGACAAGTATCAAAAGGCAAGCTTCGAGGACGTCGCCAAGAACAAGGCCAAGGTGCCGGGCAAGACCGACAATGGCTGGGTGGCAATGGTGCAGCACTACTTTGTCTCGGCGTGGCTTCCGCCACCAGGCGAGCGGGAATTCTTCCTGCGTGAAACGGCCAAGGATCTGTTTGCCGCCGGCCTGATCGTACCCGTCGCCGCCGTGGTGCCGGGGACAACGGGCAAGTTGACCATGCCGCTCTACGCCGGCCCGCAGGAGCAGGAAAAGCTGGCCAAGATGGCCGCCGGCTTCGATCTGGTGGTGGACTACGGGTGGCTGACGGTGATCGCCGCCCCGATTTTCTGGATGCTGCAATGGCTGCATTCTTTTCTCGGCAACTGGGGCTGGGCGATCATTGTCTTGACCGTGATGCTCAAGGCGGCCTTTTTCCCGTTGTCGGCGGCCTCCTACAAGTCGATGGCCAAGATGCGGGTATTGACGCCGAAGCTGACCAAGCTGAAAGAAACCTATGCCGACGACAAGCAGCGCATGAACCAGGAAATGATGGAGCTTTACAAGAAGGAAAAGGTCAATCCGCTCGGCGGCTGCCTGCCGATCCTGGTCCAGATCCCGGTCTTCATCGCTCTCTACTGGGTATTGCTCGGCACCGTGGAAATGCGTGGCGCCCCTTGGCTGGGCTGGATTACGGATCTTTCCGACAAAGATCCGTATTTCGTCCTGCCGCTGATCATGGGCGTGACCATGCTGGTTCAGACCAAGTTGAATCCCACCCCGCCCGATCCCATGCAGGCCAAGGTGATGATGATCATGCCCGTCGTGTTCACCGGCATGTTTCTGTTCTTTCCGGCCGGTTTGGTGCTCTATTGGACGGTCAACAACCTGCTGTCCATTGCCCAGCAGTGGCAGGTTAATCGGATGATCGAGGCCAGTGGCCTCAAGGCCCACTAAGCCGGACAACATCGTCGCGGTCGCCACGGCTCCCGGCCGTGGCGGTATCGGCGTCGTACGGGTCTCGGGTACAGGACTGATCGACTTTGCCGAGAACTTGACCGGTGCCCGACCGGTGCCGCGGCAGGCGCGCCTGGTCAACTTCCGCGCCGCGACAGGCCAGGCGATCGACCAGGGCATCCTGCTTTACTTTCCCGCCCCGCATTCCTTTACCGGCGAAGACGTGCTGGAACTCCAGGGCCATGGCGGGCCGGTGGTGATGCGGGAGCTGCTGGTCCGTTGCCAGGAACTTGGCGCGCGGCTGGCGGAGCCGGGCGAATTCACGCGCCGCGCTTTTCTCAATGACAAGCTCGACCTGGCGCAGGCGGAAGCCGTCGCCGACCTCATCGAGGCCAGTACCGCCCAGGCGGCGCGCTCGGCGTTACGCTCGCTCGCCGGCGAGTTCTCCCGCCGGATCGATGGCTTGGTACAGCAGCTGATCGAGTTGCGGATGCTGGTCGAGGCGACGCTCGATTTTCCCGACGAGGAGATCGACCCGTTACGCGATACCGATCTGGTGCCGCGTCTGGAACGGCTGCACACCGAGCTGTCGGCCCTGCGCGCCAGCGCCCGCCAAGGCAGCCTGTTACGTACCGGCCTGACGGTAGTGCTGGCGGGCCTGCCCAATGTCGGCAAAAGTTCACTGTTGAACCGTCTGGCCGGCGAGGAGCGGGCCATAGTTACCGACATCGCCGGTACCACCCGCGACGCCCTGCATGAAACGATCCAGGTCGAGGGCATTCCGCTGCACATTATCGATACTGCCGGCCTGCGTGAGACCGACGACCCGGTGGAACGCGTTGGCATAGAGCGGAGTTGGCGGGAGATCGGTCGGGCCGATGTGGTGCTGCAGATCGTCGATAGCCGGGCTGGCGTGACGCCCGCCGATCGCGCCGTTGCCGCCCGCCTGCCCGATGGCGTCGAGCGGATCGTGGTCGAGAACAAGTGCGACCTTGCCCATCGATCCGCCGGCCGCTTTGTCGATGGCGAGCACGGCAGGCAGGTTCATCTGCGCCTGTCGGCCAAGACCGGTGAAGGGGTGGCGCTGCTGCATGACGAACTGTTGCGTGTCGCCGGCTGGCAAGGCCATGGCGAGGACGTGATCCTCGCTCGCGAGCGGCATCTTGAGGCGCTGGCGGAAACGGACCGACGCCTGTCGCTGGCGTCGGACCAACTGCAACGCCTGGAATTGGCCGCGGAAGAACTGCGTCTGGCTCAGGAAGCGCTGGCCACGATTACCGGCGAGTTCAGTGCCGATGATTTGCTCGGTGTCATCTTCAGCCGCTTCTGCATCGGCAAATGAGCGAACTGCCGTGGCTCGCGCTGGCCGCGTTATTGGCTGGCTTCATCGATGCGGTGGCGGGTGGCGGCGGGCTGGTGCAGGTGCCGGCGCTGTTCGCCGCGCTGCCGGCCGAGACGCCGGCGACCATCTTCGGCACCAATAAAGGCTCGAGCATATTCGGTACGGCCAATGCGGCTTGGCGCTACGCGCGGCGCATTGCCTTGCCATGGGAAATTGCCCTGCCGGCGGCGGCCTCGGCTTTCCTGTTTTCGTTTGTCGGTGCGGCGACGGTGGCCTGGCTGCCCAAGGAGGTGGTGCGCCCGCTGGTGCTGGTGCTCATGGTGGTCGTCGTGGTCTATACGCTGATCAAGCCGGATTTCGGCAAGTTGCAGGGTCGCCCGTTGCGAGCTGAGCGGGTGCGGCCCTATGCGTTGACGGTGGGGGCGGCACTTGGTTTCTACGATGGCTTCTTTGGTCCGGGCGCCGGCAGTTTCATGATCTTTGCGTTTGTCGGCTTGTTTGGCATGGATTTTCTGCGGGCATCCAGCGCCGCCAAGATTGTCAATCTGACCACTAATGCGGCGGCGCTGACTTTCTTTGCACCCGCGGGCCATGTGCTATGGGTGACCGCGCTGACCATGGCGGTGTTCAACATCGCCGGCGCATTGGTCGGTACCCGGCTGGCGCTGCGGCATGGCAGCGGCTTCGTCCGCTGGGTGTTTCTGGGAGTAACCACGGTACTAATCGGGAAATTCGGCTACGATACGCTGTTAGGCTTTTTCACATAAGGGAGGAGACCCACGATGAATCTGAAACCGCTGACGGCAAGCCTGATTGCCGCGTTTGCCGCGACCGCCGCCAGTGTCGCCCAGGCCGACATCAATGTCGGTGTCACGGTGTCCGCAACCGGCCCGGCCGCGTCGCTGGGCATCCCCGAGAAGAACACCTTCGCGCTGATGCCGACCAGCATCGCCGGCCAGAAGATCAATTACATTGTTCTGGACGATGCTTCGGACACCACCACGGCGGTGAAGAACGCCAGAAAGTTCATCGCCGAGAACAAGGTGGACGTCATCGTCGGCTCGACCATCACGCCCAATTCCCTGGCCATGATCGATGTCGCCGCAGAGGGAGAAACGCCGATGATCTCGATGGCCGCGTCGGCCGCCATCGTCGATCCGGCCAATCCGAAAGTGAAGTGGGTGTTCAAGACCCCGCAGAACGATATCCAGATGTCCACCGCCATTGTCGAGAACATGCTTGGCAACAAGGTGCGGACGGTGGCCTTTATCGGCTTTGCCGATGCCTACGGCGAAGGTTGGTACAAGGAATTCGCGAAGATCGCCGAAGCGCGCAAGCTGCAGATCGTTGCCAGCGAACGCTACAACCGTGGCGATACCTCGGTGACCGGACAGGTGCTGAAGATTATCGCCGCCAAGCCGGACGCCGTGCTGATCGCTGGCGCCGGAACCCCGGCGGCCCTGCCGCAGAAGGCGCTGAAGGAAAAGGGCTACGCTGGCCAGTTCTACCAGACCCACGGCGTCGCCAACATGGATTTCCTGCGCGTGTGCGGCAAGGATTGCGAAGGCACCCTGCTGCCTACCGGGCCGGTTCTGGTCGCCGCGCAACTGCCGGCCGACAATCCCGTGAAGAAGACCGCGACCGAGTACGTGGTCAAATACGAGGCGGCCCAT
>WBZL01005402.1_pt1 | contig 10600 bp, 9 predicted proteins | sample 5204291 | NCBI WGS metagenome assembly WBZL01 (sample SAMN12344345, study PRJNA552823) | activated sludge metagenome | biome: Activated sludge suspended growth; feature: Nitrification reactor; material: Wastewater; isolation source: activated sludge from nitrification reactor of wastewater treatment... | reverse complement strand
AGGCAAGGCGAGAGGAGGAGTCATAGCAGGGCTATGGCGACGACGAGCAACGCCGCATCGGCGCAAAAGGCGCGGAAATAATTCAAGGTAATTACGGAACACCACACTAGCAGACCGGCGCCCGCGCCACCGACTGCGGTCAACGCGCGGCGGCGAACCACCTCGACAGTCCCGACTACCCTTGTCACAATCGATACCGATCCACTCTGCCGCACTTCCGGGAACGCGACGATGAACTGCATCTGTCCGTCTGTACGAGTTCGTCACGGCCTGGTCGCTCTCTGCCTGGCGGGGGCCGCCAGCGCGGAGACAACGGGAGAGCTGCCGATCTACGCCGACGGGTTCGAGGACGCAACCTGTGTTCCGCCCTACGCCACCTTCTTTCCCTTCGAGTGGAGCGATCTGTACCAGCAGCAATGGCCCGGTTACAACAATTCGGTGCGGTTTACCCCGCCGGCACTCTCCTATGTCACGCTGCGCTTCACTGCGGGGCCTGCCGGCCAATTCGGAGAACTGCTCGGCACCCCCGTCCCACCGGGCGCCAATAGCCTGGGCCTGGTGTCCATTTCGCGGACGCCAGGGTGCTTCGATCCTGCCTACACCGGCGCGCGCTGCATTTCGGAACTCGCCCAGATCCAGAGCGTGACCTGGACCACCGGCAGCAGCCCGTTCCGCTGCGAACTGGTGCCCGGCCAGACCTACTACGTCAACCTCACGCTGGGAGGCAATCAGGGCCCGGGGCCGTACTGCCCGCGCGAACAGGAGCAATGCATCCTGGAGCTTGGGCAGTACCTGAACTGATACCTGGGCGGCGCGCGATCAATGCTGGGGGTTCCATTGGTGAGGATGTCGATGCCCAGCCCAGGTCGGCGGATGCTTGCTGGAAGACCATGCCCCGTGCGCGCCGTGAGCGATTGCGCGCGACTCCTCGGCCTGTTTCTGGCGAGTTCCCTGCTGCTTTCGATGCCCTCCCTTGCGTGCAGCCCGGCTGCCTTCCCCGAACAGGCATTGCGCGATGGCGGCGTCGGCATGCGCATGGTGGTCATCGGCGAAGTGATCTCGATCCGGGCCTCCGGGCGCCTGGACGCGCTGCGCCAGCACCGGGCAGCGATGCAGCGCCACGCGATCGAAGCGCAGGCTCCCCCTGACAACACCCCCTCCGCGTCCGGCGCGCCCCCGCCCCCGCCGGTCGAGATGGTGATGGCACCCACACTCGCCGCGTCGGCCGATCCCCAGATCCAGGTCGAGCTGTTTGTCTACGAACGCCTGAAGGGCGAGGCCCCGGAGACCCTGATGGTGCCTGCCGGCGGCCAATGCGGCCAGGTTCCCCGGGTGGGCCAGCATGTGCTGGCGATGGTTTCGCAGGCGGGCCCAACGCACCTGATGCTCGGTCCCGGCCTGACGCCGTTCGCCCCGTCCTGGCTGGAGGAGGTACGCCGCTGCATGCGCGGGGGCTGTACACCGTGATGCCGGTGGCCGCCGCGCCCTGAACACCCCCGAACTGATCGTCGTGGCCCCGGTGTTCGAGGATGTCGCGGCGGCCAGCAGGCGCAGCGCATGGTGGTGATGGACTCGGACAGGAAGGATGTGCCGGCGGCGGCGCCTGCCTTCAGGTGTTGCGGCGGATGGCGTTGCGCCGGGAGTGGGAGCCGATTGCCCGGGCATCGATGGGCCAGCACCTCTGGCAGGGAAATGAGGGTTGCCTTGCCCTCCCTGTTTTCGAGGCAGGCGCTTTGCCAGGAATGATGGGGCGGATTGCGGCTTCGGGATTCTGGATTCTGGCTTCAAGATCAAGAGCAAGAGCGTTTCGGCCTGGCGGCCGAAACGCATTTGCTTGTGAAGCGAGAAGCGACGGACGAGAGGCGAGAGGCGAGAGGCGAGAGGCGAGACGCAAAGATCGCGGGCAAAGCCCGCTCCCACATAGCCAATAGCCCAAGAACCCAACAGGCCACTGCGCCATGATCGATGCGACCCACTTGATCACGGGGAGCACCCGCCCGAGGAGGGCAAGACCCTCGATCTTGGCCCCGATCAATCCCCCTCCGCCCAAACGAGCTAGGATGAGGTCATCCACCCACCGCGAGGTGCCGCCATGTATCGACACATCCTGGTCCCGATCGACGGCTCCGAGCTGTCGCAGCGCGCCACCGCGACCGCCATCGAGCTGGCCAAGCGCGTAGGCGCGAAGCTCACCGGCATCTACGCGGTGCCGGAGTACATTCCACCGGTGGACGCGATGGTCCCGGTCTACCAGTTTCCGTCGCCGAACGAGTACGTGAAGCAGGCCGCGGTGGAGGCCGAACTGGTGCTCAAGGACTTCATCGCGGCCTGCACTGCGGCGGGCGTCGACCATGCGACGACGCATGGCATCGACAGCCACCCGTGGAAGCTGATCCTGGCGACGGCCAAACAACTCGGATGCGACCTGATCTGCATGTCCTCGCACGGCCGGCGCGGGATCGCAGCGCTGATCCTTGGCAGCGAGACGCAGAAAGTGCTGACGCACAGCGAGTTGCCGGTGCTGGTGGTCCGCTGACTCAGCAGTCCAGCGCATGACGGCAGCCGATTTCACCCTGGACGATGCGCAGGGCGTGCTGCGCCTGGTGGGCGACTGGACGGTCGCCGGGCTGCCGGCGATGGAGCGGCGCACCCAGCACCTGCATGCCGGTGGCGATCACCGGCCAGCGCGGGTGGATGCCAGCGGCCTGACCGCACTCGACACGGCCGGGGCGCTGCTGCTGATCCAGCGCTGGCTGGGACGCGCACCTTGGCCGCCGATCGATGGCCTGCGCAGCGCCGACCACGACCTCCTGAATCTCGTCGGGGAGCGCATCGCCGCCCCGCGGATGAAGAAGCGCAAACCTTTTGGCCTGCTGCCGATGCTGGAGCGCGCCGGGGTGGCCACCGAGTTCGCCTGGATGCAGCTCAAGCTGCTGCTGGGCTTCTTCGGCCAGACGCTGACCACCGCGCTGGCGATCGCTGCAGGGCGACAGAAACTGCGCTGGACCAGCGCGGTGCACCACATGGAGCGCGCGGGCCTGGATGCGGTGCCGATCGTCTGCCTGCTGAGCTTCCTGGTCGGCGCGGTGGTGGCTTTCCTCGGCGCCACGGTGCTCGCGGATTTCGGCGCACAGGTGTTCACCGTGGAGCTGGTGAGCTTTTCGTTCATGCGCGAGTTCGGCGTGCTGCTGACCGCGATCATGATCGCCGGGCGCTCGGGCAGCGCCTACACCGCCGAGATCGGCATGATGCGGGCGCGCGAGGAAATCGACGCAATCCGTGCGCTCGGGCTCGACCCGATGGAACTGCTGGTGATTCCGCGGGTGCTGGCGCTGCTGGTGGTGATGCCGGTGCTGAGCTTCCTCGCGGTGCTCTCCGGCATCATCGGCGGCGCGCTGGTCGGCGGCACCGAGCTCGGAATCTCGCCGGGCCTGTTCCTGGCGCGGATGCAGGAAACCGCGGAACTCCGCCATCTCCTGGTCGGTCTTTCGAAGGCGCCATTGTTCGCGATCATCATCGCGCTGGTGGGCTGCCTGGAGGGCCTCAAGGTGCAGGCCAGCGCTGAATCGGTCGGGCGCCACACGACGTCCTCGGTGGTGCAATCGATCTTCCTCGTTATCCTGGTCGATGCCATCGCCGCGATCTTCTTCATGGAGATGGACCTGTGAGCGAGGTGGTGATGAGCGTGCGCGGCCTGACCAACCGTTTCGGCGTTCAGACGGTGCACGAGAACCTGGACCTCGACATCCACAAGGGCGGCGTGCTCGGGATCATCGGCGGTTCCGGCGCGGGCAAGAGCGTGCTGATGCGCTCGATCCTCGGCCTGCAGCCCTACCAGGCCGGGCGCGTGTGGTGGTTCGGACAGGAGGTGGCGCAGCTGCCGGAGGCCGACCGCCGTGCGCTGGAACGGCGCATCGGCGTGATGTTCCAGGACGGCGCGCTGTTCTCCTCGCTGACCGTGTTGGAGAACGTGATGGTACCGCTGAAAGAGCACAGCCAGCTCGACGAGCATTTCATCGCCGAAGTGGCGCGGCTGAAGATCGCGCTGGTTGGACTGCCACCGGATGCGGCCGACAAATACCCCGAGGCGCTGTCCGGCGGCATGCGCAAGCGCGCCGGGCTGGCGCGGGCACTGGCGCTCGACCCGGAGATCCTGTTCTTCGACGAACCGACCAGCGGTCTCGACCCGATCGGCGCGGCGGCCTTCGACGAGCTGATCTCCACCCTGCACCAGGCGCTGCACCTGACCGTGATCCTGATCACCCACGACCTCGACAGCGTCTACCGCATCTGCGAGAAGATCGCGGTGCTGGCCGACCGCCACGTGATCGCGGTGGATGCGCCCGAAACCGTGCAACAGATGGACCATCCGTGGATCCGCGAGTGCTTCCAGGGCCCGCGCGCACGCATGGCGTACACTCAGGCGCGCACGCTCGCCGCGGTGTCGCCATGAGCGTCCTTTCACTTTTCACTTTTCACTTTTCACCGCCCTGATGGAAACCCGCGCCCACCACGTCCTGATCGGTGCCTTCGTGCTGCTGACCCTGCTCGGCGGCCTGCTGTTCTCGCTGTGGGTGGCCAAGGTCAACCTGGATGCCGAATTCGACGAGTACGACGTGCTTTTCCGTGAGACCGTGACCGGGCTGACCAAGGGCGCGGCGGTCAATTTCAACGGCATCCAGGTCGGTGAGGTACGCCGGCTGACGCTGGACAAGGCGGATGCGGCGAATGTGCTCGCGCGGGTGCGGGTGGACGCGGCGACACCGATCCGCAGCGACACCTCGGCGCGCCTGACCTACACCGGGCTGACCGGGGTGGCGATCATCGAACTGGTGGCGGGCAAGCCGGATGCACCGCCCGCCGAGCCGCCCGAGGGCGCGGAAGTGGCACTGATCGTGGCCCAGCCGAGCACCTTCCAGAAGTTCATGACTGATGGCGGCGACGTGCTGACGCGCGTGAGCGAGGCCCTGGGCCGGATCAACCAGGTGCTGAGCGACGAGAACATCGCGCGGCTGGACCAGACCCTGGCGCATGTCGAAGCGGTCGCCGCGCAGTACGACAGCGACAAGGCCGCGCTGGGCCAGACCTTCCGCAATGCCGACCAGACTTTCGCCGACCTGAGCGCAGCGGCCGACCGGGTCGAACGCCTCGCCGCCGATGCCGGTGAGACCCTGGAACGCGCCGACCGCATGCTCGCCGGAGACCTCCAGGGCTCTGCGAAGGACCTGCGCCAGACGCTGGCCTCACTGCGCGCGATCGCTGCCGAAGTCGACCAGCTGCTGGCCACCAACGCCGCCCAGATCGAGCAACTTGCGCAGCAGGGCGTGCCCGGCCTGAACGCTGCGCTCGGCGACCTGCAATCTCTGGCGGCCAGCCTCAATCGCATCGCCACGCGGCTGGAAACCGCCCCGGCGGACTACCTGCTGCAGCGCGACCGACCGAAGGAGTACCGCGGCAAATGAGACTGGCTCGATGGCTGGGACCGATGGCTTTGGCGCTGGCGCTGGGCGGCTGCCTGGGCGGGCTGCTCCCGGAAACAGGCGAGCGCGCGCAGTACGCCTTCCCGGATCCCGCGGCGATGAGCGTCGACCGGGCGTTGCCGGGCGCGGTGCTGGTGGAGATGCCGAGCGCGGTAGCCCCGCGCGATGGCAGCGACATTCTGGTGCTGCGCAGCGACGGTGAGTTCCAGTGGCTGCCGGGGGCGCGCTGGGCGGCTGGGGTGCCGCAGCTGCTGCAGGAGGCGATCGCGCGGCAGATCGAGGCGGCCAAGGCCGCGCCGGCCGCCGTGCGCCTGGCCCAGGCACACGCCGTGCCCTTCCGCCTGGGCGTCGAGATCCATGGCTTCGAACTGCGCGAAGAGGGCGATAGCTTTGCCGCGCACGGCAGCATCAGCCTGCGCCTGGTGTGCACCCGCGACGCGCGCCTGCTGGCCAGTTCCGAGCCGATCAGCGTGGAAGCGCGTCCAGTCCCGACGGGCACTGCAACGGCTACCCAGGCGATGCGCCAGACCGCCGCGCTGCTGGCACGCCAGGCCACCCTGTGGCTGGCGCGCAGCGATGTCAACGGCTGCGTCCCGCAACCCGACGCGTCCTGAGCGTGGCGGCACGCCTGCGCCAGTTGTTGCTTTCGGCCGCCCGCAGCGACAGCAGCGCGGAGGCCAGTGATCGCGGCTGGATCACGCGCTGCCTGCATTGCCGCAGCCGCATCGGAATCAGCACGGACGGCGAGCCGTGGCCCGGCACGACGCTGGAGCATGTGGTCCCGCGGGCGTGGTTCGGCAAGCCGGCCGCGGCCGCGCTGGTGGCACGGGTCGGGACGGCGGACGACCCGCGCAACCTCGCCCTGGCCTGCGCCCGCTGCAACCATCAGAAGGGTCGCGGTCCGGATGCGCAAGGGCCGTCAGATGCCAAGGCGCGGGCGATCGTCGAACGGCTGCTGGATACGCGGATGTTGCGCTGGCGCGCGCCGGCGGGGTGAATCGGAAGCGCCGCCGGGGCGCTCGCGAGGGGTCGGTCGCAAGAAACCGCTGGGCCGCTGCGCGGCGCAACGGGATATGCAGGTGCGATCCGCAGCCGCTTGATCAGTCGCTTTCGACGATCCGGTTGCGTCCGCCGACCTTGGCCTTGTACAGCCCCGCATCGGCGGCGCGCAGCAAATCGGCCGCGGTCAGCATTTCGCCGTTCTGGTGGGCGATGCCGATGCTGACGGTGACCCGCAGGCGGGCCCCGTCGTCCAGCGGAAGGTCGGTGCTCTCCACGGTGGCGCGGATGCGCTCGGCCAGCGTGCGGAAGTCTCGCTCCGACAGGAGTCCACCGAACACGATGAACTCCTCGCCACCGAGGCGCCCGGCGACGATCTCGGGATCCAGCAGCGACTTGACCAGCGCGGCGAAGCCGACCAGCACGCGGTCACCGCCGAAATGTCCATGGCGATCGTTCACCTGCTTGAAGTGGTCCAGGTCCAGGATCATCAGGCGCAGACGGCTGGGCTCGCTGCGTCCGCGGTCAAAGGCATGCTCGAGCATCTCGCGCGACTGGCGCCGGTTGTAGAAGCCGGTCAGCTCGTCGTAAACCGCATGGTTGAGCAACTCCCGGTGGTAGCCGGCCTCGGAACTGCCCTCGCCGAAGAACTTGAGTTCGCAATTGCCCACGCGCAGGCGGTCGCCGTCGCGCATGCTGCGGCGCTGCACGCGCTCGCCGTTGACGTAGCAGCCATTGGTGGAGCCGAGGTCCTCGACGACGAATTCGCCGCCATCGCGGAATACCCGGCAGTGGTGGCGCGAGACACTGCTGTTGCCGATCACCAGCCCGCAGTCGTCGGCGCGTCCGATCACCAGCGGCGTGGTGTCGATCCGCGCCTCGACGCCGAACTGCGGGCCATTGATCACCACCACGCAAGCCGGCTCGCGCTTGGGCTTGAGCGCGGGAGGCACCACAACCTTGGTCGTGGTTTGCTGGCCCTTGCGGCGCGCGACCATGTTCCTATTCAACCTCGGTCTCGAAGCCCTCGCCGAACACGCCGGTGGGGTCGACATCGGTGGCGCTGTTGTTACCCGGCACCGGGTCCGGCGCATTCGCCGGCGGTGTCACCGTCGCCGTGTTGCTCACCACCTGCTCCGGACTCGCTTGCGCCGTCACCGTCAGCGTGAAGCTCAGCGAACTCCCCGCGTTCAGGCTCACCAGCGCGTCCACCGTGCCCGTCCCCGACGCCGGACAGCTCGCGCCCGTGCCCGCGCTGCAGGTCCATGAGGCATTCCCCAGCTGCGGCGGCAGGATGTCGCTCACCCGCGCATTCGCCACATTCTGCGGTCCCAGGTTCTGCACCAGCAGCACATACGCGCTCGGCACCCCGCCCGGGACCAGCCGCAGCCCGTTGAACTTGCTGATCACCAGGTCCGCCCCCTCCACTGTGATCGTGTGGCTCTCGCTGTCCGTGCTCGCGTTGAAGTTCGCGTCGCCGGCATAGCGCGCTTCCAGTGTCGCCGCGCCCAGTGCCTTGGGATTCAACTGGCAGCTCAGGTTCGGCAGGCTGAAACCGCAGCTCGCGATGCCATCGGTCACCAGCACGTCCCCGGTCGGCGTGCCCGCACCCGGCGGCACCACCCCGAGCGACACCGTCACCAGCACCGGCTCGCCCGCCATCGACGGATCCGGAGTATCGGAGACGATCTGGATCGCCGTATCCGCGCGCGACACCGGGTAGGCCTGCGCCGACGACTGGCTCGGCAGCAGCGAGCCTGATCCCAGGTAGTAGGCGCGCACCGCGGTGGTCAGCGCAGACGTCGGCGTCAGGCTGCAACTGGTGGCCAGGGACAGATCGATGGTGCAGCTCGTCCCATCGCTCAGCTGGCGGACCTCCACGGTGCCGAAAGACACCGGTGATCCGCGCAGCGGTGTCGCCGTCACCAACACGCTGACCGTGTACGGCTGGCCCACCACCACCCCGCCCGGCGGCGCGATGCCCGTGATCGTCGTCGTCGTCGGGAAGGTCGACGCGATGTAGCTGAAGTCGTCCGCCGGCGTGTCGGCGCTGGTGCCACCGACCGTGGTCGCGCGCACCCGCACCGTCCCGCTGCCGGCTGGACTGGTCGCGGTGCAGATCGTGGGCGTGCAGCTCACGCCAGTCGCCGGGATCAAGCCGAAGTCGATGCTGGTCCCGCCCACAAGGAAATCGCTGCCAGTGATCGTCACCACAGTCCCGCCGGTGTCCGGCCCGCTGGTCGGGCTGATCGAAACGATCGACGGGACGCCCGCGAAGATCATTGAAGTGTCCGTGCCGTCGCTGTCGGCGAAGGGCCGCGGCGGCGGCGCTTCCGGTGCGTAGCTCGCCGTGATCGTGCGCGGTCCCAGCGGCAACACCGCGTTCAGGTTGCAACTGCCGGTCGACTGGCCCGGCCCGACCACCGACAGCGTCGCCATGCAGCTCTCGGTGAGACCATCGTTGACGTTCACATCCCCGAGGATCGAGAACGGCGCGCTCGACGTCACCGTCACCGATGCGGCATAGCTCGACCCAAGCACCGCATCCGGCGCCGTGACCACGGTCGTCGTCGCGTAGAAGCTCGCCTCCGAACTCTTGCCGAAGCCGTCGGTCACCACGCCCACGACCACATCGTCCGGGGCCACGGTCACGCCGCCCGGGAAGGCGAAACTCGCCGGGCAAGTCACCGCCGGCTGCGCGCAGGTGGTGGTACCCAGCCACACCCCCGGCTCGTCCTCGACCGCCTTGTAGAAATCCACCCGTGCCGGGTAGTTGCCGCCGATGTCCGGGGTGTCCAGGATCACGTCGATCACCGCCGAGGTACCGCCGGGCGCGGTGTAGCTCGTGAATTCCGGGAAGTTCAGCAAACCGTTCGGGCCGGTGTCGACATCGCCCACATCATTGGCCGTGCGACCATCCCCGCCGAGGTCGATGCCGAGGCCGCCATTGAGATAGATGTCGTTGCGCAGGAAAGTGGCGCGCGCGATGCCGGCGAATCCAGTGGCGCGGATGCCATCGCCAACATTGAACGCGATGCGATTGCCCTCGCCGGCGGAGAATCCGCCGATGGCCAGCAAGCCATCGGACATTTGCGCAATGTCGATGCCATCACCACCGTTTCCGAGCGGCGTACCGTCGATCGCCGGGCCGATGAAATTGCCGAGCACCTGGGCACCATCAAAACACGCACCGGAGATCGCACTGCAATCGAAGCGGATGGCGTCATCCGTGTTGCCGCTGACCAGGTTGCGCTGGTCCGGCTGGTTGCCGCCGATGACAATGCCTGGCAGTGCGGATGTGGTCTGCGCCAGGATGCCGATCTGGTTCGGGCGCGTGGCAAGGCCGTTCGGCGCGGTGCCGATCAGGTTCCCCTGCACCAGGACACCGCTGCCGGGGCTGATCGCGATGAACTGGACGCCAGTGACGTTGCCCCCGATAACATTCATGTCTGGCGCGAGGCCACCGCCGATTTGCGGGTGCCCTCCGGCCACCGCGACGCCGAGCCCCTGGATGGGCGCGGCCACACTGCCGTCGGCCCGCAAGCCAATGAAATTGCCGCCGATGATCTGGTTGGAATCCAGCGGTCCCTGAACACTGATTGCGGTGTTCCAGCGATACAACGACAGGCCATGGATACCCACCAGCGACAGTGAGGGCGCATTGACGAGCAAACCATCGCCACCAGCCACTGCGCCATCCAGTTCGATCATCACGATTGCGTTGTTGCCCAGGCCCAGGCTCATCGGGTGGCTGTTGGGCACGGCACCCGACTGCGAGTAGCCATCGATCAGCACTGGCCCGGTGATCGCCGGCAAGGAACTGCCCGGCACGATGACGCAACTGCCGCCGGGCCCGGTGCACTGCAGCGCCGGGATCGCAAACTCGATGACGTCCGGATCGGGCATCAGGTTGGCGGCGGCGATTGCCTCGCGCAACGTGCATTCGGAAACATCGCAATTGCCATCACCCGGATCCGCCGTGCTGTTGACTACGAGCGAAATCGGGCCGCCGGGAACCAGCGTTGCGGCAAACGCCGAATAGCTGACCGTGTAGCCGGGGTAAGGAATATTGCTGGTCGCGAAGGTCCCGTTGATGCCGATATCGCCCATGAACGCGTCCG
>WBZL01005401.1_pt1 | contig 10600 bp, 10 predicted proteins | sample 5204291 | NCBI WGS metagenome assembly WBZL01 (sample SAMN12344345, study PRJNA552823) | activated sludge metagenome | biome: Activated sludge suspended growth; feature: Nitrification reactor; material: Wastewater; isolation source: activated sludge from nitrification reactor of wastewater... | reverse complement strand
TGAACGTCTAGCTGCTCATTGCTGCCAAGCTGCTGCGCCAAATGCCCCACCGGCCAGGTGAAGTTGTTGACAAAGCTCGTTTTGGGGCCGGTAAAGCCGGAGTTGCTGGTGTTGATCCAATCAACGTGGAACTCCCAGGTGTAGAATTTGTTGGGTGGAGCAACGGCAGCGAAGTAGTTGGGGGTGCCATTTGGCGGCGGGTCGCCCAGCAGGTTGCTGGGGAGCAGACCGCTGTAGCCAAAGCTTTCGCTGATGTAGAAATCCTGTGTGGCAGGGGCGGGGTTGCCAGCCACCATGTCGTTGCGGTTGAATACCCACACCGCCACACCCTTGGGGGTGCGGTGCAGCCCGTTGTTCCACACGTCATAGAGGTCGGCGGCCATGTAGTAGCCGTCGGGCCATACGCCAAATTTGGGCAGGTCGTGGAGATAGGTAGGGTGGATTTCGATGGCCCACTGTGACCAATAGGCGGGCAGGTTGACCACGGCAAATGGGTCTACGAGGGGGTCAAGCGGCTGGCGGGAGACGGCGATACATTGGTAGTAGGGGCCGTTGTCTATGTCATCATAGGCCACATCGGTGATGAGCCAGCGGCCGGCCATGTGGTCGAAGAAGACTTGGGGCTGCCCCTGGTTAAAACCGTCACAGGTGGCAATGCCGTCCAAACTGCCGTTGAGGACGGTGGCATCGAAGAAGGTGTCGAAGTCGGTGGTGTAGAGGGGGGCGCCACCGACAAATTTGTCATACAGGCTGAGGTTGAGGTTGACGGCCTGGATATATTCATTAAGACCTACGTCGCCGCTCATGTCCGGGGTAAGGGTGCGCTTGTCGGCCACGGCACCGGTGCGGCTTTGCCCGGCAAAGTTGAGTTCGATGGTGCCAAAGGCGGCGGCTTGTTCGATGAAGGAGATGGTGAGGAGGAGGGCGACGAGGAACGAAGGGAACAGAATTTTTTTGTAAACGGTACGTCTTTGTTTCATAAGGTGGTTAAGACCTCTTTTGGGTTGATTTGCCAATACTGAGTACTACCGTTACTGCGTGATTTCTGGGGTTGGGGTGCCTGGCTTTTACATAGGTGCCTCCTGTTATGGGAGATTGAGAGAATTGGGAGATTGTTGGACGAATTCCCTGTCGCTCAATGCCAATTTAGGACTATGGTTAGTATAACGGCCGTTTTTTACAAAACGACTCTCTTGTCTGATTGGTTTACCCTGCCAGGGATTATGACACTGCTCCCGCGCCAATCAATTGTGGTTGCGTGTTTACACTTAGAACGTGCATTATAATACTTTTGTACTGGTGATGGGGGAAGGAAGCGTTAATTTTACTATAAATTCACGGTAGGAGAGATGATGCAAGCATTACGACTTGAGTATCGGCGGGGACAGTTGCAGCGAGAGATGATGGCCGAGGAGCCATTTGCCCAGTTTGCGGCCTGGATGGTGGAAGCGGAGCAGGCGGATTTGCTTGAGCCAAATGCGATGACGTTGGCGACGGCGGATGAGAACGGCCGTCCTTCGGCGCGGCTGGTGCTGTTGAAGGAGTTTGATGAGCAGGGGTTTGTGTTTTATACCAATTATGAAAGCCGCAAGGGGCGGGAACTGGCGGCGAACCCGTGGGCGGCACTGACGTTTTGGTGGGGCAGTTTGCAGCGGCAGGTGCGGATTGAGGGCAGGGTGGAGCGGGTTTCAGGGGAGGAGTCGGATGCTTATTATGAGAGTCGGCCGGCCGGTAGCAGGATTGGGGCGTGGGCATCGCACCAGAGCGAGGTCATTGAGGACCGGGCGGAACTGGAGGCGCGTTTGGTGGAGTTGGAAGCGCGGTTTGCCGTGGAGGAGATTGTGCGCCCGCCGTTTTGGGGTGGGTACCGGGTGGTGCCAACGGCCGTTGAGTTTTGGCAGGGTGGTGTTAATCGGCTGCATGATCGGTTCCGCTACACCCGCCAGGCCAACGGCAGTTGGCTGATTGAACGCCTTTCACCGTAGGGGAGATGGGACGCGGACAAACGCGGACAAACGCGGATGGATATTGGCTTGATCGAAAGGAGAAGCATTATGTCCAGAATTAGCAGGCAAATTGATATTGAAATCGAGCAGGAAGAGCGATTGCCATGTTTGGCAGAGGTATTGAAAATAGATGGGGAAGAACTGATTCGGCAGGCTATTGACCTGTTTCTTGCCTTGCATGTTGCCCAAATTGATCTGGATGTGTGGAAGCAGGAAATGGTGTTTATTACGGAGCGCAGGGTAGGCGCGATAGTGCAACAAGCCAGGAGTTGGCAGCGTCAGGATTTATATGCAAGGTAAGGTTTGAGCGGATTTCCACATCCTGAATATCATTGAATCTATTTGAAAAATCTGGCATAGTTTGGTTGAGACCAGAAGTTCAACTTTTTACCGCGAATAAACTGTACTCGCAACAGGCAAAAGTTGAACTTCTCTGCTGAGTGAGGGTGATATGGGTGAGATGACGACGATTGTGATTTTTGGGGCTTCGGGGGATTTGACGCAGCGGAAGTTGATTCCGGCGCTGTTTAATTTGTATCGCAAGAAGCGAATGTCAAAGCAGTTTCGCATTGTGGGGATGTCTAGACGGCCGTTTACCGATGACGAATTTCGTGAACAGGTTGAGGCTGGTGTCAAAGAGTTTGCCGCTACGGACTACGACGCGCAAAAGTGGGCTGAATTTGCTCCCATGATTTTTTATCATGCCGGTGATTTGACCCATCTGGAGGATTTGCAGGGGCTGGACGCATATTTGGGCGAGGGCGAAGGGGAGGACGCAGCCAACCGTATGTACTACCTCTCCATTGCGCCCAAGCTGTATGAATCTACCATTGCCAATTTGGGGGCGGCGAACATGGTGTCTGAGGACAAGGGGTGGCGGCGGGTGATTATTGAAAAGCCGTTTGGGCATGATTTGGAATCGGCTCTGGTGCTGAATGAGGCGGTGCATGGTGTGCTGCACGAGTCGCAGATTTACCGCATTGACCATTATTTGGGCAAGGAGACGGTGCAGAATATCATGGTCTTTCGCTTTGCCAACTCGCTGTTTGAGCCGGTTTGGAATCGGAATTATATTGACCATGTGCAAATAACGGCCGTTGAGAGTGTGGATGTCGGCCACCGTGCTGGCTACTACGACGGCGTGGGGGTGGTGCGCGACATGGTGCAAAACCACATGATGCAGCTTTTATCGCTGATGGCAATGGAGCCGCCCACTTCCTTTGAAGCCGACGCGCTGCGGAATGAGAAGGTCAAAGTGCTAAAGGCCGTGCGCCCCATCGCCCTGAAAGATGTGGCGAAACACACCGTGCGCGGGCAATATCGCACCTACCGCGATGCCGAGGGTGTGGCACCCCGTTCCGAAACGCCCACCTACGCCGCCATTCGCTTTTACATTGACAACTGGCGCTGGCAGGGGGTGCCGTTTTATCTGCGGTCGGGCAAGGCGTTGGCAGAGAAGACCACCGAGATCAATATTTTCTTTAAGGAGCCACCCCATTTGATGTTCCCCTTGCCGCATGGTGCCAAGATTGCCAACAATTCGCTTTCGATTTGTATCCAGCCGGATGAAGGGATTCACTTTTCCTTCCAGGCCAAGGTGCCGGATACGGCGGCCGAGATGCGGTCGGTGGAGATGTCGTTCCATTATGAGGACACCTTTGGCAAAAGTGCCATTCCAGAGGCGTATGAACGGCTGCTGCTGGATGCGCTGCGGGGAGATGCGTCGCTGTTTACGCGGGGGGATGCGATTGAGCTGTCGTGGCGGCTGATTGACCCGATTCTTAAAGGATGGGAGTCGGCTTCGGCACCGTCTATGACGTTTTATGAGCATGGCAGTTGGGGGCCAGAGGCGGCGAATTATTTGATTGACCATAATGGTACATCGTGGGCGCATGGCTGCGGCGGGCATGAGGGGTAGGGGATGATTTTTCCGGGATTGGCTTCGGTGACGTTGCGGCAGTGGCCGGCCGACAAGGTGGCGGCACTGGCGCGTGAGGCCGGGCTGCTGGGGGTTGAATGGGGGGGAGACGTGCATGTGCCGCACGGGGATTTGGTGCAGGCGCGGCGGGTGCGGGCGTTGACCGATGATGCCGGGCTGCAAACGGTGTCGTATGGGTCGTATTACCGCGTGGGGCATCCAGATGAGGAGCGGTTTAAGCGGGTGCTGCTGACGGCGGTGACGTTGGGTGCGCCGTTGATTCGGGTGTGGGCGGGAAAACGGCCGTTTCGCCAAGCCGATAACGCTTACTGGGGTCAAGTCCTGGCTGACGCCGAGAACATTGCCCTCCTTGCCGCCGAACACAACATCCAAATCGCTTTTGAGTTTCACAGCAACACCCTGGCCGACAGTGCCGTGGGGGCAAGGCAACTGCTGCAAGAGCTGGCCGACTACGGCCTGTTTTCCTACTGGCAGCCGCCGGTGCTGAGCAGCGAAGAAGAGAATGCAGCTACTTTAACGACGTTGGCTCCCTGGCTGCGCCATCTGCATGTTTTTAGCTGGCGCGAGGTGGACAACCGGGTGGAGCGGCTGCCGCTGGCGGCGCGGAGCGAGGCGTGGCTGCGTTATTTGCAGTTGGCTGACGAACTGCCGGGCAACCGGTTTGCCTTATTGGAATTTGTGCGGGATGATGATCCAGCGCAGTTGATGCAGGATGCGGCATCGCTGCATGGTTTTTTGTCAGTAATCGGTAATCAGTCAGGTTACTGATTACCGATTACTGATTACTGGAAAGAGCGGAAAGATGGAGATTAGCGAGCGGGCAAGAAGGGTACACGGGGAGGCGATTGTGATTGACCCGTGTGTGCAATATTTGATTCGGCGGACGGAGCGGTCGGACAGGTCGGGATTAACGGCCGTTGGTCTTACCATTCCCATGCCCGGCGACAGCTTCCGCGAAGCATTGCCGCGTGTCTCGGCGTTTCTGGAAATCGTTGCCCAGGAACCCACCTTTTGTTTGGCAAACACTCCCCAGGCCATCCGCGCCGCCAAGATGCAGGGGCGATTGGCCCACATCATGCTGGCGCAAGATTCGCTGCTGGTGGGGCGTGACCTGACCAACCTGCTGCTGTGGAAACAGCTTGGGCTGCGCGTGATGCAGCTTACCTACAACGAGCAGAATTTGGCGGGCAGCGGCTGCCTGGAACGCCATGACGGTGGCCTAACCCAATATGGTCGCGTTTTGATTCGGGAAATGGAGCGCGTGGGGATGACCCTTGACCTGACCCATGTCGGTGAGCGCACCTTTATGCAGGCGTGTTCCGTGGCGACCCAGCCCGTCATAGCGTCCCACTCTAACCCTGGCAGCGTGGTCAAAAACCCGCGCAACATCAGCGATGACCAGATTCGTGCCATTGCCGATACGGGTGGGGTGGTGTGTGTGACAACCTGGGCACCGCTGATTTGGAACGGGATGCCGGGGATGCCGACGCTGGATGATTACCTGCGCTGCCTGAACTATGTGGTGGAGCTGGTTGGGATTGACCATGTGGGTGTTTCCACCGACTCGATGGGGACAATGGGGGCGTATCCGCGCCATGACCCCGACCCCGACGCGCTGCCGTATGGAGCCGTGACCGATGAGTTTGACCGCCTGGCACAGCCGGCCGACAACAACAACCGCCAGCCGGCCGACTTCAACGGCATAGAAGATTTTCCCCGCCTAACGCAAAAGCTGGTTGATGCTGGCTATAGCGACGACGAGATCAAAAAGGTGCTGGGGGGCAATTTGCTGCGGGTGTTTGAGGCGACGTGGAAGCCGGAGTTCTTTCGTTAGCAGGGGAGCAGGGGAGAAAATCTCCTCTGCCTTCTGCTCCCCTGGAGGTATTTAGGAAGGGAAATTAAATAATTTGCCCATTTAGAAGTTCAACTTCTCAGAAGAAGTTGAACTTCTTGCGTAACTTATTTAATCAGTATAGAAGTTCAACTTCTCAGAAGAAGTTGAACTTCTTGCATAACTTATTTAATCAGTATAGAAGTTCAACTTCTCAGAAGAAGTTGAACTTCTTGCATAACTTATTTAATCTTCGTTCCTTAGAGGTAAGTATGACAACCTATAGCGGTATCACAGTCGAGAGCCTTGATGGGCATGTGGAGATTACGCTGAGCCGGCCGGAGAAGCGTAATTCACTGACGCAGGTGGTGATTGAGGAGCTGATTGACGCGCTGGAAGGGGTGGGGCGGAGTGAGGCGTTTGGGGTGATTTTGGCATCGGCGGGGCCGGTTTTTTGCGCCGGGCATGATTTTGACGACATGGTGAGCCGGGATTTGCCGCAGATGCGGGAGTTGATGCAGCGTTGCTCGCGGCTGATGCAGTTGATTCATGAGATTCCGCAAACGGTGGTGGCGGCGGTGCAGGGGCTGGCGGTGGGAGCCGGCTGCCAACTGGCGCTGACGTGTGATTTGGCGGTGGCGGCGGAAGAGGCGGCTTTTTTGACGGCGGGCGGCATGGGGGGGTGGTTTTGCTTTACGCCAATGGTGGCGGTGACGCGGGCGGTGGGGCGCAAGCGGGCGTTGGAGATGCTGATGACGGGGGAGCGGATTGAGGCGGCGCGGGCGGCGGAGTGGGGGATGGTGAACCGGGTTGTCCCGGCCGACGACCTGCTGGCGGAAAGCCGGGCGTTGGTGGCGCGGCTAAAGGGGGGCAATCAGCAGATGTTGGGGTTGGGGAAGCAGGCGTATTACGCGCAGCTTGATTTGGATGAGGGGCGGGCGTATGCGTATGCGGCGGAGGTGATGGCTTCGACGGCGATGATGCCGAGTCCGCAGGCGCGGATGCGGAAGTTTGTGGCGCGGCGGGCGGCGCGGGTGAATGGGAGGGGGTAGGGAGTTTTTGGACAAGATTTGCAGGATTGACAGGATTTTGGGGAGGGGATGAAGAAAACGGCCGTTGTTTTTGACAACGGCCGTTTCCATACCTCGGCACCACTTAGTTAGCCAGCATGGATTGTACCCCTGTACGTGCCAACTCTTGAAACATCCTGTTGATTTGCTCAGGGGGATAGGGCAAATCGGCATCCAGCCACCAGGTTAATACAGACAACATTGCCCCAGCCAAAAAAGAGGTAACGACAGGTAGGGGAACGGCCGTTTCCGATTCCTCCGACAATGCTTCGGCCAGGTGTGATCGGATATTCTCCGTGATATGGCGACGCGCCGTGTCCATGAGCGTGTCTGCCCCGCCGCCTTCCAGCATGGCGCGGTAGAGGTCACGGTTGGCATAGGCGTGGCGGAAGAAGATCAGGCTGTGCAGTAGATGTTCTTCGCTTTCGCTGGCATGAGCCTCATTTTTCATATATTCATTGATTTCATCGTCAAAGGCGTGGAAGCCGCTGATGAGTAAATCTTCTTTATCCAGGAAATGGGCGTAAAAGGTGGAACGGCCGATATTGGCGCGATCAATAATGTCTTGCACGGTAATTTTGTCGTACCGTTTCTCCAAAATAAGGGCAATGAGAGCATCGTGTAACAGTTGCCTGGTGCGCTGAACGCGCCGATCTGATTTTTCTTCACTCATAATTTTTCCGCACAGTTTTCAGATTTTGTTCAATAACGAATAGTGGAGCGATATTGTTTGTTGACGGCCGTCAGGTTGCCAGTATACAGTAGTAATCGAACAATTTGTTCAGTAATGTACAAACTATATCATTATCAGACGCAGGAGTAAACCCAATGAATCTCATTGAACGAATACATGGGCATAGCCACGACGCACCAGGTGAACAACAACACGCGGCCCCGTTTTGGGTGCGCTTTTACGATCCCATCGTGCGCTTTGCCACGCTGGGACGCATTAACAAAATTCATCGCGGCACCATCAGCTTGGCTAATTTGCAACCGGGCGAGAGCGTCCTGGACATTGGTTGCGGCACGGGTGATTTGATTTTAGTGATGGAGCCGGTGATTGGTGAGGCGGGAACGGCCGTTGGCCTGGACGTAGAATCAGCCATGATTGCCCAAGCCCAACAAAAAGCCGACAAAGCGGGCAGTTGGGCAACCTTTGAGGTCGCCACTATCGAAGAAATCCCTTACCCCGATGACACTTTTGATTTGGTGACAAGCACGGCCATGATTCACCATCTAACGCCAGCGCAAGTAACGAAGGGGCTGCCAGAGGTGTATCGGGTGTTGAAACCAAACGGCCGTTTCCTCATCGTAGACATCAACACCGCCCGCCGCAGCCTCATCAGCCGTCTGCCCGGCCATCGCCACCTGGCACGCCAGGACAGGGTGCAAGATGAAATGCCTGCCCTGCTGCAAACGGCCGGATTCAGCCACATCCAGACTGGCAGCCATCCCTTCAAGGCACTCTCTTACGCCATTGGAGTTAAATCATGATTGACTTCATCACACGGTTGCACGGTATACAGCGCGAAGAAGCACCTGATTACGGGCAAGATGTGCCAAAACTGGCTAAGGGAACGGCCGTTTTCGGGCTGCTCACCTCGGGCATTGTCATCTTTCATCTGATTGGCCTTTTCTCGGCAGGTTCGTATGTTGTCCTGCGCAACGGCACAGGTTGGACATGGTGGGAGACGCTGGGTCTGACGGTGATGGCCGTGTTGGCCGTTTTCTCCTGGGGACTTGCCGCTTTTCTCATCTGGAGCAGTCGGCGCGGTAAGCTGCAAATGCGGGATCGGGTGCTGGCGGGCATCCCTTGGCGCGGGGATGAGCAGGTGTTGGATGTGGGCTGCGGCAATGGCTTGTTGCTGATTGGGGCGGCACAGCAGTTGACGACGGGAACGGCCGTTGGCGTGGACAGTTGGCGCGGTGATTTGCTCTCCAATAACGAGGCGGCCAAAGTGCGCCACAACGCCGCCCTGGCAGGCGTGGCCGATCGGGTGCAGGTGCAGTCGGCCGATGCGCGGGATTTACCTTTTGAAGACGGCCGTTTTGACATCATCCTCACCAGCCTCATGCTCCATCACCTGGGCAAAACGGGGCGGGAAACGGCCGTGCGTGAGATGCTGCGTACCCTCAAACCAGGCGGCCAACTTATCATCGCCGACATTGCCTTCATGGGGCACCTGTTGGAGATATTGGCAAGCTGTGGTGTGACCAGTGTGAAACGGCCGTCGCTGCATTTACCCTTTTACAAAGAGATTGTTGTCACCAAATAAAAAAGCTCATGTAGCTTGGGTCAATCTGCTTGCTTGATTATGGGAAATAATGGTCAGGCTGGAGAAAAACAAAACGGCCGTTAAATTCATTAACGGCCGTTTCTTCCTACATCATGACTCCGACAGGATTCGAACCTGTGACCGATTGATTAAGAGTCAACTGCTCTGCCAGCTGAGCTACGGAGCCAAAAAAGCGAAGGAAATTATAGCCAGCTTTCGCAAAAAAAACAAACCAAATTCTCTCATTGCAGCAATGCCCCTACCCCTGCTGATTTCAGATTGAGAATTGCTGGGAAAACAAACGGCCGTTTCTCCGGGCGGCGTGGCTGGGGTATAATCGGCTAAAGACGTTCAATTTCTTGCAGAAGTTGAATGATGAAAGAAAACAGGATTTGCCTCTATGTCCATTCAGCTTATCCAGCAGTACCACGCCCAGGTAGACAAGATTATTCGCTATGGCGGCAGCCGCAAGGAAACGGCCGTTCGTAAACCCTTCCAGGATTTGCTGGAGCAGTACGCCCGGCAGAAAAACCTTGAACTCATCGCCGAACTCGATTACCGCACCCGCAGTGGCCGCACTGTCTACCCCGACGGCACGCTGAAGGATGCGCTGCGGCAGGATTGGGGGTATTGGGAGGCGAAGGATGAGGCCGATGACCTGGACACGGAGATTGCCCGCAAGCTGGCGCAGGGGTACCCGGCCAGCAATATTTTGTTTGAGGACACACAAACGGCCGTTCTCTACCAAAACAGCGAAGAAGTCGCCCGCGTCAGCCTGCTCGATGCCCCCGCCCTCGATGCCGTCCTCACCCGCTTTGTCAGCTACGAAAGCCGCGAGGTGCGCGAATTCCGCGAAGCGATAGACAACTTTACCCAGGACATCCCCCGGCTGGGCGAGGAGCTGCGCGGGCTGATTCGGGCACAGTATGACAGCAACAAGGCGTTTCAAAAGGAGGCCAAGGATTTTCTGGAGCTATGCCAGGAGGCGATTAACCCCGGCATGGAGATGGGCGACGTGCGCGAGATGATGGTGCAGCACGTTCTGACCGAGGATATTTTTGTCACCGTTTTTGATGAGCCGCAGTTCCACCGCGAAAACATCATTGCCCACGAGCTTGGCACGGTGGTGGGGACGTTTTACAAGGGGCAGGTGCGGCGGCAGATTGACGGCAAAATTGCGGGCTATACGCAGGCGATCAAGGCGCGGGCGGCGCAAATTTACAACCATCAGGAGAAACAAAAGTTCCTGAAGGTGCTGTATGAGAACTTTTACAAGGCGTATAACCCCAAGGCGGCCGACAGGCTGGGGATTGTCTATACGCCCAACGAGATTGTGCGCTTTATGATTGAGGCGGCCGACCATTTGTGCTTTAAGCATTTTGGCCGCACGCTGGGGGACAAGGGGGTGGAGATTTTGGACCCGGCGACGGGGACGGGGACGTTTATCACCGAACTGATTGAATATTTGCCGCCTCACC
>WBZL01005397.1_pt1 | contig 10605 bp, 5 predicted proteins | sample 5204291 | NCBI WGS metagenome assembly WBZL01 (sample SAMN12344345, study PRJNA552823) | activated sludge metagenome | biome: Activated sludge suspended growth; feature: Nitrification reactor; material: Wastewater; isolation source: activated sludge from nitrification reactor of wastewater treatment... | reverse complement strand
AGCACGTCGACCATCTCGTCGCCGGGGTTGTCGGCCTGGGCCGCCGGCCCGAGGTTGGTGATGACGACTTCGTAGGTGATCTCCTCACCCGGTGCTGGCTGGCCGGTGAAGGTCTTGCTGGCCGACAGCGTGGCCGGAGAGACGACGGTGGTCACCGCCTGGCCCGTCTCGTCGCCCGGGTTGGGATCGGGGGTGGCCGAGGCGACGGTGGCGTCGTTGGTGATCTGGGTCCCCGGCGCGGTGGCGGCGAGCACCTGGACCGTCAGCGTGAAGGTCGCGGTACCCGGCGCGAAGCTGGCGAGCGAGCAGCTCACCATGCCGTTCGCGCCGACGGCCGGCGTGGTGCACGACCACCCGGCGGGTGCCGAGAGCGAGACGAAGGTGGTCGCGGCCGGCAGCGCGTCGGTCACCGTGGCGTTGCTGGCCGCGCTCGGCCCGCCGTTCGTCGCCACGATCTGGTAGGTGAGGTTGCTGCCCGGCTGCACCGGGTCCTGCAGGTCGGTCTTGACCAGCGACAGGCTGGCCGAACCAGTACCCACCGTGGTGGTCGCCGTCGAGCTCTCGTTGCCGGGGCTGGGATCGGAGGTCGCCGCGGTGGCCGTCGCGGTGTTGGTGATGGTGGTCGCCGGCGGGGTGGCCGGAAGGACGTTGACGACCAGGGTGAAGTTGGCGGTGGCCGCAGCGCCAAGCGTGGCGAGCGAGCAGCTGACCATGCCACCGCTGCCGACCGCCGGGGTCGTGCAGCTCCAACCGGGGGCCGCGGCGAGGGAAACGAAGGTGGTGGCGGCCGGTAGGCTGTCGCTCCAGCCGACGGTCGTGGCCACGCTAGGGCCGTTGTTGGTCACCGCGATGGTGTAGCTCAGGTTGCTTCCCGGCGCCACGGGGTCGTTGAGATCGGTCTTCACCGTCACCAAGTCCGCCGCGGCCGTGACAGTGGTCGCGCTGGTGGCAGTGTTGTTGCCGGCCACCGGATCGCTCGTCGAGGCCGTAACGGTGGCGGTGTTGCTCAGCATGCTCGCCGGGGCGACGGCCGGGTCGACGGCGACGGTGAGAGTGAAGGCGGCAGTGCCGACCGCGAAACTCGCCAGCGAGCAGCTGACCATGCCACCGCTGCCGACCGCCGGCGTGGTGCAGCTCCAACCGGCGGCGCTGGCGAGCGACACGAAGGTGGTGCCGGCAGGCAAGGAATCCGACCAGGCGGCGTTGCTGGCGGCATCCGGGCCGTTGTTGGTGACGTCGATCGAGTAGACGAGATTGGTGCCGGCGACCACCGGGTCCGGCGAGTCCGACTTGGTGATCGCGAGGTCCGCGGCCTGGAAGCCGGCGACCTGGAAGTAGGCGAGCACGGGGTCGTGATCCGAGAGACGGTCGACGGTCGTGGCGTTGTTGCGCGCCGTCTCGTTGAAGTCGGCGTTGATCCGCGCGTGCTCCTCGCGCTGGGCGAGCGTCGCCGAGATCAGCGGCACATTGATCAGGATGTGGTCCAGCGTCTGCGCGTTACCGTCGAACACGTAGGAGTAGCGCTCGAGCGGCGGCGGAGTTGTGTAGAGGTTGGTGAAATCGGGGTTGACGAGGTCAACGCCGTCGCCCGGCACTGCCGTCTCGTTGTCGGGCACCGGCGTGCCGGCGATGACGCTCATCGAGTCGACGAGGCCGTCGTTGACCTCGAAGGCGTTGAAGTCGCCGAGGAGGACGATGTGCTCGGCCGGGTCACTGATCTGCCGCGCTTGCACCAGGTTGGCGAGGAACTCGGCCTGCTTCAGGCGCTTGTTGCGCACCCGGTCGCCGACCGTCGGCCAGCCGTTGGGGCCGGCGCTCAGGTCGTCGACGCCGTTGAGCGAACGCAGGTGGTTGACGATCACCGTGATGGGGAAGCTGGCGCCGCTCGCGTGGTTGACGGTCGCCACCAGCACCAGCGGCGGACGGTCGTTGAGGAGCTCGGTCGAGGTGTCCGGGTTGGTGATCGTCGTGGTGAGCCCGAACTGCGTCACGGAGCCGACGGCGACTCGCGGCGTCGAACCGGTCACGAGCGCCGTCTTGACCAGGAAGCCGACGTCGATGCCACCGACGTCGTTGCCCTCGATCAGGAACGCCTGGTAGAGCGGATCGGGCTGGCTGGCGGTCAGCGCGTCGGTGCTGATCCGGGTCGCCAGGGCCTGCAGCGTGCTCAAGTTCTCGCACTCCACGATGCCGAGGATGTCCGGGAAGTGGAGGTAGTTGCGGATGCCGAGCGAGGCCTTGGCGAGACGGTTGTTGAACGCCGTGGCGGTCAGCACGGGCTCGCCGATGGCCGGGTCGTTGACGGTGTCGAAGAAGCGCTCGAGGTTGTAGGAGGCGACCGTCACCTCGTCGCTCGCCGGGAGGGCGGCTGCCGCCGCCGTATGGCCGCCGCTCACGCTCAGCGGCGAAGCAGGATCGGGCAGGATGGTGTAGGTCCGGAACGAGTAGTCCAGGGGGCCGATCAGCCCGGTGACGATGGCACTGGTGCTGACGTCGAGGAGCGGCCCACCGACGAGACCGTCGCTGTCCACCCGGATGCGCTCGGGGTTGGTGTCGAAGCGAGGGATCGGCGGGATGGTGCCCGCGGGGGCCGGGTCCGGTGCCTCGATGCCGGCCTCGCGGAAGGGCCGGGGCACACCAGTGATCACACCATAGAAGACGCCGGTGCTGGTCGCCGTGGCGTTGGGCTCATTGACCGAGCCGAGGGTGGGGCCGGTGACGGTCAGCGAGCTCGCCGAGACCCGCATCCCCTCAACTCTCTCCAGCTGGTCGAAAGCACCGGCAGGATCGGGGAAAGTCATGGTGAGGGGTATGGCCGCCGGCAGCGGGTTCCCGGAAGAAACCAGGGCGACGGTCGGCGACGTCAGCTCGGTGAGCGGCGGCTGCAGGGGATCGGCGCTCGGCACGAACTCGCTGACCGTCCCCGTCACCTGCACGAGATTGCCCACCGCGGCCGCTGCCGGCGGCGCGCTGCTGGTGAACACCAGCACGCCCTCCGAGGTGGCCGCATCGGCGTCGTAGTCCGCCTCCTCCTCCTGCACGAAGAAGCCGTTGCTCTTCACACCGGTGACGATGCCGCGCACGGTGACGGTGGCGCCGACCACGGGCGAGCTGGCGCCCGGGCCCTGCACGTCGTGGATCAGGGAGATCGCCACGTCGTCGTTCTGGATCGTCCCCTGGCCCTGGCCGTCGGTCACATTGGCGCCGGTGACGTTGGTGACGTTGACGAAGAAGGTCTCGTTGGCCTCGGGCGTCGAGTCGCCATTGACTGCGACGTTGAAGGTGTAGGTGCTGTTGCCCGCCGCGATGGTCTGCCCGGTGAGCGAGCTCGCGGTGTAGTCACCCGGGGCCACGGCGGTGTTGTCGGCCGTCGCGATGTCGAAGGTCACGCCGCCGGCGCCGGCGGGCGACGACAGGCCGACGGTGAAGGTGAAGGTCGTGGTGCCAGCGTTGCCTTCCGCCAGGCTGACGTCATTGATCGTCAGGTTCGGGGTCACCGGGCCGCCGCCGTTGGGGGTCAGCGAGAAGTCGTCGACGGCGAGGCCGTCGTCGGCCCCTGAGGCGTTGAAATCCGTCCAGCGAATCCAGACGGTGGCACCGTTGGCGATCGAGAGGGCGGCGATGGTGTTGCTGATCGCGGTGCGGAAGCCGGCCGCGTTGCCGTCGCGAGCCCCGGCCGTGCCGGTGCTGTCAGGGGTGGAGAAGTCGAGGGCGTCGACGTCCGTCCAGGTGCCGGTGGTCAGGCTGGAGGCGTCGAGGCTGTACTGGAAGTCGAGGCGGTCGGTCCGCGAGGCGGTCCCCAAGCGCCACATCTCGCCGGTGTAGGCCACGCCGAGGCTGGTGACCGTGGTGCCGGTGTTGTTGGTGAAGCAGGCCCCGATCGTCGGGGTGAGGCTGCCGCTCAAGAGGCCGCCGAAGGCTCGCTCGGTCGCGGCGGCGGCGCCGAAACTGTAGGTGTCACCGGTGTTGCTCGAGCCCGTTCCCGTGTTGTAGGTCGCGTTGGCGTTGGTACCCGCCTCGGCGAAGAACCAGCCGGTCGGCGTCGTGCTCGACGTCCCCGAGTTGGCGAGGGTGGAGAAGTCCTCGCTGACGGCGACGCCGGAGGTCGTCAGGCTGACGCATTGGGCGGTCACGGGTTGGGTGCTGAGCGAGCCGAGCCCAGCGATGAGCAGGGCAGCGGAAGACAGATGGCGGAAGGTCTTCACGGTAGATCCTTTTCTCAAGGGCCGACGGAGCGTCTTTGGAAGGCGTTCCTCGCCGGGACGATCGAGCCACCTGGCTTCGGTGGCGGGCGGTCGGTGGTTGCGAGGCCTCGATCTTAGCGGATTTGCTGGCTCGGGTCGTGGCTGGCCGGCGGGGTGGCTGTGGCGGCTCGGTGACGGTCGGGCGCACGCCAGCGGCTCACCGCCGACCGCCCCGCGGGGATGCTGCTAGGATGCGAGCGATCTCGAACCGGCAGGAGGACGAGCGATGCGCTGGGAAGGCGAGCGAGAGAGCCAGAACGTCGAGGATCGCAGGGGAATGCGGGTAGGGCGTGGGGCCAGCCTGGGCTGTGGCGGCCTGCTGCTCTTGGTGGTCTTTGCGCTCCTGACGGGCCGCGATCCCCAGCAGCTCCTCGACATGGTGGGCGGCGCCGGTGGGCCGGCGCAGGTCGAGGAGGCGCCGGTGGGCGGCCACCCCGCGGACGAGGCCGGGCGCTTTGCTTCGACGGTGCTGGCGAGCACCGAGGACGTCTGGAGCCAGGTGCTGAGCTCGCGCGGCGTGCGCTACTCCGAACCAATGATGGTGCTCTTCCAGGAGGCCGTGGCCTCGGCGTGCGGCACCGCCTCCTCGGCGGTCGGCCCCTTCTACTGCCCCGCCGACCAAAAGCTCTACCTCGACCTGTCGTTCTTTTCCGAGCTCTCGCGCCGTTTCGGCGCACCGGGTGATTTCGCCGCCGCCTACGTGATCGCCCACGAGGTCGGCCATCACGTGCAGAACCTGATGGGGATCAGCGAGCAGGTGCAGAACGCCCAGCGGCGGATGAGCCAGGAGGAGGGCAACGCCCTCTCCGTGCGCCTCGAGCTACAGGCCGACTGCCTGGCTGGCGTGTGGGCGAACCATGCCAACCAGCAGCACCACTGGCTGGAGGCCGGTGACCTCGAGGAGGCGCTCAACGCTGCGCAGGCGATCGGCGACGACCGCCTGCAGAGCATGGCGACCGGCTACGTGCAGCCCGAGAGCTGGACCCACGGTTCGTCGGAGATGCGCCAGCGTTGGCTGCGCCGGGGCCTCGAGTCGGGCGACATCCGTAACTGCGACACCTTCCAGAGCGGACGGCTGTAGCCCGCTCAGCCGGCCGGCGGGAAGCCACCCTCCCAGGCGATCTCGGCGAGGGGCTTGCGCGCCGACGGTACCTCGCGCTCGGCGAGGTCGGCGGGGAGGGCAGAGATGTCCCCCGGCCGCCCGACCGCCGCCATCGCCTGCACGGCGTACTCCGCGGGCAGGCCCAACACGCTCCGCGCCCGGTCGTAGTCGAAGCCAGCCATCCCATGCACGACGAGGCCCATGCTCGCGCCCTGGAGGGCGAGCAGGGCCCAGGCGGCACCGCTGTCGAAGCCATGGGTGCGGATCGCCTTGCCGTTGTAGTCGTTGACCGTCTTGCTGACGATGATGACCAGCAACGCCGCCTGCGTGCACCAACGCTGGTTGCCATCGGCCAGGAGGTCGAAGTAGGCCTGCCAGTCGGCCGAGCCACGGCGGGCGTAGAGGAACCGCCAGGGCTGGTTGTTGTTCGCCGACGGCGCCCAGCGCGCGGCCTCGAAGAGGCGGGCGATCTCGCTCGCGGAGAGTGGCGCGCCGCTCATCGCCCGCGGCGACCAGCGGTTGACGATGATGGGCAGGACCTCGTGCGCCGGCTGGCGCAGATGGGCGATCTCGAAGCTCGGTTGCATGCCGTGTCCCCTCTCGGGCCTACGATATCCTTCCTCGCCGGCGCGCCAAGGGCCGCGCACGGTAGGGAGGTGCGGCTTGGAGATTCGGACCCACCAGCTGATCGACCACGCACTCTGCGGCCGGCCGCTTGACGTCGCCCGCGGCAAGGCCACGGTCGAGCTCGCAACGCTGCCGGCGATGGTGGTCGATGAGCGGGGCCTGGTCCACGGCGGCTTCGTCTTCGGCCTCGCCGATCATGCGGCGATGCTCGCCGTCGGCGACCCCAACGTCGTCCTCGGGGCCGCCGAGGTCCGCTTCCTCAAGCCGGTCGTCGTCGGTGAGCGCTTGCGGGCGACGGCCAGGATGCGCGAGGAGCTGGGCAAGAAGCGGCTGGTGGAAGTCGTCGTCGAGCGCGGCGACGAGGCTGTGATGACCGGCACCCTGACCTGTTTCGTGCTGCCACACCATGTGCTGGCGGAGGCGGGGCCATGAGCCCGAGCGGTGGTGCCGGTGTGGCGCGGGCCCTCGCCGACCACGGCGTGCGCTTCCTCTTCACCCTCTGCGGCGGCCACATCTCACCCATCCTGGTCGAGTCCAAGCGGCTGGGCGTTCGGGTGGTGGACGTCCGCCACGAAGCCTCGGCGGTGTTCGCGGCCGATGCCGTGGCCCGGCTCTCCGGCGTGCCCGGTGTGGCGGCGGTCACCGCCGGACCGGGCGTCACCAACACCATCACCGCGCTCAAGAACGCGCAGATGGCGCAGTCGCCGCTCGTCCTCCTCGGCGGTGCCACCCCGACGGTCCTCAAGGGCCGTGGCTCGCTGCAGGACATCGACCAGCTCTCCGTGGTGCGCAGCCTGGTCAAGCGCTCGTGGAGCGTGCGGCGGGCGCGCGACGCCGGTCCGGCGGTGCGCGAGGCGCTCGCCGTGGCCGCGAGCGGTGTGCCGGGACCGGTCTTCGTCGAGCTGCCGGTCGACCTCCTCTACCCGGAAGAGGTCGTCCGCTCCTGGTATCGCGCGAAGACGGAAGGCGAGCCGCGCAACCTGCGCGAGCGAGCGCAGCAGCTCTACTTGCGCCGTCACCTCGAGCGGATGTTCGCGCCAGCTACCAGCGAGCCCTCCGCGGCGCCGCCGGCAGCGCCGGAGCCGGGCCTCGAGGCCGAGCGGCGGGTGCGTGCGGCGCTCGCCCGTGCCGAGCGCCCCGTCCTCGTCATCGGCAGCCAGGCGCTGGGCGGCCCGGCGGACGTGACGGCCCTCGCCGAGGCCGTCGGTAGGCTGGGAGTGCCCGTCTACCTCGGCGGCATGGCGCGCGGCCTCCTCGGCCGCGACCACCCGTTGCAGCTGCGCCACCACCGCAAGCAGGCCCTGCGCGCGGCCGACCTGGTGGTCCTGGCGGGCTTCCCCTGCGACTTTCGCCTCGACTATGGCGCGCAGATCCGCGGCAAGGCGACCCTCGTCGGCATCCACCGCAGCCGCGCCGACCTCATGCTCAACCGCCGGCCGACGATTCCCCTGCTCGCTGACCCCGGCCGCTTCCTCTGCCGGCTCGCCGCCCAGCCGGGCCCCCCAGCCGAGCGTTGGGCAGGCTGGCTGGGCGAGCTGCGCGAGCGCGACGCCGGCCGCGAGGCGGAGATCGCCGCCGGCGAGGGCTCGCCGGCCGCCGGGCTCGACCCCGTGGCTCTGTGCCGGCAGATCGAGGCGGCACTTCCCGACGACAGCGTCCTCGTCGCCGACGGCGGTGATTTCGTGGCCACCGCCTCCTACGTTCTGCGGCCCCGTGGCCCCCTGCGCTGGCTCGACCCCGGGGCCTTCGGCACCCTCGGCGTCGGCGGCGGCTTCGCTCTCGGCGCCAAGCTCTGCCGGCCGGAGGCCGAGGTCTGGCTCCTCTACGGCGACGGCTCCGCCGGCTACAGCCTGGCCGAGATCGACAGCTGCGTGCGCCATGGTTTGCCGGTGATCGCCGTCGTGGGCAATGACGCTGCCTGGTCGCAGATCGCCCGCGAGCAGGTGGAGATCCTGGGCGACGACGTTGCCACCACCCTCGCCTTCACCGACTACCACCGGGTCGCCGAGGGCTGGGGTGGGGTGGGGATCCGCATCGAGCGGGCCGACGAGGTGGGGCCGGCCCTCGCCGCGGCGCGGGCCGCGGTGGCGGCGGGCAAACCGGTGGTGCTCAACGCCATCCTGGCGAAGAGCGACTTCCGCAAGGGTTCGATCTCGATGTGAGGTTGGGCTGCCGGCTTGCAGGGCCGCGCCCGCGGCGGCTCAGCTGGCCGGTTCGGCGTGGGCCTGGGCCGGCTTGGGCAGGCTGAGAAACCAGCGACCGCGGCGCAGCCGCCAGCCGAAGGTAGCGAGCTCCGCCCCCAACCACACGCGGATCCCCTGGCGCAGCATCGGCAAGCCACCCGAGCGGCCCAGCGAGGCCGTCTGCACCAGCAGGCGCCACCCTCGGTTGCGCCGGCCGTAGAGGCCGACGGCCTGCCGGATCCGCGCCAGCTTCACCAACCGCTGGTTGTAGAAACGCATGAAGCGGAAGGCCCAGCGGGTCTGCGCGATGGCCTGGCCGAAGAGGGGGTGCTGCAGGTTCTCGAGGTCCTCGTGGATCGGCGTCACGACGCCGATGTAGTACATCGCCGTGTCCATCAGGAAGGAGGCGGCGGTGAGCTCGGCATCGCCGAAGATCTCGTACTTGTCCTGGTAGAGGCCACCCAACCAACGCCGGTAGGAGCGCTGGAAACGGCTGTTGTGGTCGGCGATCGCCGCCTGCAAGCCGGCCTCGTCGAGCTTGCCGAGGAGGTCTTCCTCCAGTAGGCGGGCGGTGGCGTAGCAGGAGATCGAGGCATGATCGAGGCCCGGGCTGTAGTAAGGGTCGAGGAAGGCGGCGGCATCTCCGACCAAGGCCCAGCCGCGGTCCATGTAGCGCTCGGAGAGGTAGGCGAGGTGGGCGTAGGAACGGAAGTCGCCGGCCACTGGCTCGGCCCCCGCCACCAGCTCGCGCAGGCCTGGTTGGGCCTGGAGAAAGGCGAGGAAGCGCTCCTCGAGGCTGCCGCTTCCCGGCAGCTCGAAGAGGCGGCGGTCATAAACCACGCCGATGCTCGTCTCGCCGCCGGCGAGGGGGATCATCCAGCACCACCAGCCGCGGCCGAGGAAGTGGTTGGTCGCCAGCCGCCGCGAGGCCGAGACCGGCGGCAGCCTGGGTGAGCGCGGATCGCTGCCGTTGACCTCGGGACCGTCGAGGTCGGCGACGCCGCGGAAGCGGGCCCAGGCGGCCGCGGTGGGGTGCTCGGTGGTGCGTTTGAGCAGACCGAGACGGCGGGCCAGCATGGCCTGCCGGCCGGAAGCGTCGATCAGCCAGCGCGTGGCGACGGTCCGCCTGGCACCCCCCTGCTCGATGGTGACCTGGCTCTCCGGCCAACCCAGCTCATGGGCGACGACCTTGGCCGGGCGCAGCACCTCGACACCGAGCTCACGGGCGCGAGTGAGGAGGGACTCGTCGAGACGGGAGCGATCGAGCTGGAAGGCCGGTAGACGCGGCACCTCGCGCGGGCCGACCTCACTCATCTCGGGGAGCGAGCGCTCGGGCCGGTCGGCGAACCAATAGCGCAGGCCGTGCTTGGGCAGGTGCTCGCGGGCCATCAGGTCGTGGAGGCCGAGAACGCGCGACAGCATGAAGGCCGAGATCTCGACGGTCGCCTCGCCCACCTTGTGGTCGAAGGCCTCACCGGCCTCGACGATCAGCACTCGCGCCGTGGGCACCAGGCGGCGCAGCAGGGACGCCAGCACGGAACCCGAGAAGGCACCGCCGACCACTACGGCGTCATATCGGGCGTCAAATCGCTCGGCCATGGTGGCAGTCTATCAGGGGCCGTCTTACCCCAGCGGGGTGGGAGGACGCCGGAAGAGAGGGCAGGGCAGCAGGCGGGAGCGGTGGAGGAACCAGCGGACGAACGTCCACAGGGTGCCCAGCGCATAGCGGGCGGCGGGCGCGGTACGGATGCTGCTGGCGGCCGCGAAGTAGCGCACGGGCATCGGGATCTCGGCCAGGCGAAAGCCGCAGTGGATGGCCTGGAGGAGGAACTGCGAATCGAAGACGAAGCCGTCCGCGTTGGCCGCGAAGGGCACCTCCTCCAGCACTTGGCGGCGGTAGCCGCGAAAGCCGCTGTGCCACTCGCCGAGGTTCTGGCCGGAGAGCACGTTCTCGATCAGGGTCAGCGAACGGTTGGCCAGGTACTTGACCGCTGGCATGCCACCCTGCAGGGCCTCGGCGCGGGTACGGATGCGGTTGCCAAGCACGACATCGGCGATCCCCAGGCGCAGCACCTCGAGAGCGATGGGTACCAGGCGGGGCTCGTACTGCAGGTCGGGGTGGAGCATCACCACATAGTCGGCGCCGCGCTCGAGAGCGGCGCGGTAGCAGGTCTTCTGGTTGGCGCCGTAGCCACGGTTGGTCGGGTGGCGCAGGACGCTGACGCCAAGGCCCTCGGCGATCTCGACCGTGCGGTCCGCGGAGGCGTCGTCGACCACGATCAGCTCATCCGCCACCCCCGGGGGGATGGCGCGCACACAGTCGGCGAGCGTGCGCTCGGCGTTGTAGGCCGGCAGCACCACGATCGTCTTGCCGCCCGCGGTCTCGCTGCCTGGGGAGCTCGGCTTGCCCGATGGGGTAGGGCGGTTGGCTTCTGCGGGTGTGCTCACG
>WBZL01005395.1_pt1 | contig 10607 bp, 10 predicted proteins | sample 5204291 | NCBI WGS metagenome assembly WBZL01 (sample SAMN12344345, study PRJNA552823) | activated sludge metagenome | biome: Activated sludge suspended growth; feature: Nitrification reactor; material: Wastewater; isolation source: activated sludge from nitrification reactor of wastewater... | reverse complement strand
CGCCTGGCGCACGGCCTGCTTGCGGATCGTGCGGGCATAGCTCCACTGCAGCGGGAAGTCCTGCCAGACCAGCATCCCCAGTTCGTCGGCTGCGTCGTACAACTCGGGCCGGCCGATGTGGCCATTGACGCGGATCAGGTCGAGGCCGGCGTCGCGGGCCAGTTCCACGTCGCGGCGAACCTCCGCGGGGGTGGCTTCGGCGAGGGCCGCGCGAGTGGGGGCGAGATTGGCGCCCTTGGCGAACAGCCGCTCGCCGTTCACCGAGAAGGTCCACTCCTGCAGTGCCACTTCGCGTAGGCCGGTGCGGACAGAACGTCGGTCACTGACCTCGCCCTCCACGGCGACGCTGACCTCCACCGTGGTGAGGTGCTGTGGGCCCAGACTCCACGGCCACCACAGGGCGGGGTCGTTGACGTCGAGGTTCCAATCCACCTCGTTGAGCCCCTGTGCGATCGAGCGGCTCTCCTCCCACAGCACCCGGCCGTCGACCGCGGTGCGCACCACGATCTGGCGCGAGCGGTCGGCATCGAGGCGGGCGTGGAGGCGCAGGTGGGCGCGGGCGTCGTTGGCGTCGCGGCACAACACGCGGAGGCGATCGATGCGGACGGGGCCGGTCTCCTCCACGCGTACGGGGCGCCACAGGCCGCCCGGATTCCATGCCGGGTCGAGCGCGTCGGAGTGTTGGAAGACGCCGGTGATGTTGCGCTTCGTGGTGCCCTGGCGCTGGGGCGCGCACGCGACCTCGATCGCCAGCACGTGCTCGTCGGCGAGACGGGAGAGGTCGGTGATGTCGAAGGTGTGGGGGAAGAAGTAGCCCTCGGGATCGCCCAGGTAGGCACCGTCCAGCCACACGTCGGCCTGATAGAAGACACCCTCCAGCGTGACGAAGCGGCGCCTGCCGGCCTCGGGTGTGGGCAGCGCGAACCGGTGGCGGTACACCAGCGGCCCCTCCTCGTGGGCGAAGTCCGCCGAGCGCTGCCAGTGGCCGGGTACCGGCACCGCGGGCCACGTGGAATCGTCGTAGTCGAGGCCGACGCCCTCGCGCCTCACGTCGTCGTCGGCAACTTGAGCGTGCCAGGGTCCCGACAGTTCCACGGGGGCGAGCGTAGAGCGTCGAACCCGGATCGGGGCGACAGACGCTCTACCATGGCCGACGTGGCATTGAGGTTCATCGGGATCGGGGCACCGAAGTGTGCGACCACGTGGACCTACCACGTGCTGGGCGGCCACCCGCTCATCCGGTTTCCGGCCGGCAAGGAAGTCAACTTCTGGGGGAACCCACGTCACCGAGGGCTGGACTGGTATCGCAGCAAGATGGCCGATGACGATCCCGGCCTCGCCATGGGGGAGATCTCCGTCGGGTACGTGATGCTTCCTCTGGCACGGATGCGCGAACTGCGCGCCAACTACCCCGACGTGAGGCTGTTCCTCCATGTGCGCAACCCGGTCGACCGCGCCTGGTCGCTGGCCAAGATGCGCATCCGCGATTCCGGACGCGATCTCGACGCCCTCACCGTCGCCGAACTGTCTGACCACCTCTTCGGTGAGCGCAACTTCGAGCACGGCGACTACGCGGCCATCCTCGACCGCTGGCTGTCGGTGTTCCCCGCCGAGCAGATGCTGGTCTCCCGGTTCGAGGACATCACCGGCGATCCGGCTGCTGCCTTCGAGCGTCTCTGCGGCCATCTGCAGGTGGGGGCGGCACCCGAGGTGATCGACGAATCGTTAGAGCCTCGGCGCAAGAAGCGGGTCGAACGCCCGCTGCCGGATGGTCTGCGCGAGATGCTCGACAAGCTCTACGCCGAGCCGATGCGCCGCTTCCGCGACGTGTACGGCATCGACTACACGTGACCCTGCGTGCGGCCAAGCGGGTATGGTCCGGGCATGGCCGACCGTGCAACGACCTCGCTCCCGCAGACACTCGCCGACCTGAGGGCCTCTGGCTGGGTCTCGCTCCCGGTGAAGGAGGAGATCCGCCGCAACGCGGTGGCCCGCATCGCGGCGGGTGAACCGCTGTTCGACGGGGTGCTGGGCTACGAGCACACCGTGATGCCCCAACTGGAGAATGCCCTGTTGGCCGGGCACGACGTGATCTTCCTCGGTGAGCGCGGCCAGGCCAAGACGCGCATGATCCGCTCGCTCACCGGTCTGCTCGACGAGTGGATGCCGATCATCGTCGGCAGCGAGATCAACGACGATCCGTACCATCCGGTCAGCAAGCACGCGCGCGACCTCGTCGCCGAGCACGGCGACGCCACGCCGATCGAGTGGGTGCACCGTGACACACGCTTCGGCGAGAAGCTGGCCACGCCCGACACCTCGATCGCCGACCTGATCGGCGAGGTCGATCCCATCAAAGTGGCCGAAGGGCGCTACCTCTCCGACGAGCTCACCCTGCACTACGGCCTGGTGCCGCGCACCAACCGCGGGATCTTCGCGATCAACGAGATCCCCGACCTTGCCGAGCGCATCCAGGTGGGCCTGCTCAACGTGCTGGAGGAGCGCGACGTACAGGTGCGCGGCTACAAGATCCGCCTCCCGCTCGACGTGATGCTGGTGGCGAGCGCCAACCCGGAGGACTACACCAATCGCGGGCGGATCATCACGCCGCTGAAGGATCGTTTCGGCAGCCAGATCCGCACCCATTACCCGCTCGACACCGAGACGGAGACGGCGATCATGCGCCAAGAGGCGAGGCCTGCCTCCGTGGGCGATGTCACGGTGAACATGCCGCGCTACATGGAGCAGGTGGTGGCCACGTTCAGCCAGTTGGCCCGGGGCAGCAATCAGGTGAACCAGCGCAGCGGCGTCAGCGTGCGCCTGTCGGTGAGCAACCTGGAGGTGCTGGGCGCGAACGCCCTGCGCCGAGGCCTGCGCGCAGGGGAGCGCGTCGTGGTGCCGCGTGTGTGCGATCTCACCGCGCTCGCGGCGAGTTCGAGTGGCAAGATCGAGATCGAGTCGCTCGAGGACGGCCGGGAGGGGATGATCCTGGAGAACCTGGTGAAGGCCGCCGTGCTCACGGTCTTCAAGGAGGTGCTGCCGTTCGAGACCGTGCGCGACGTACTGCCCGCGTTCGAGGAGGGGGCGATCGTGCACACGGGCGACGATGTGCCGTCCGCCGACCTCGCCCGGTTGGCGGAGGAGGTGCCCGCGCTCCGCGGGGCGGTGGCACGGTTGACCGCCGGCGACGAATCGCCCGCGGGCGTGGCGGCCGCGGTGGAGTTCGTGCTGGAGGGCCTGCACCTCTCCAAGCGGCTCAACAAGGACGTCACCTCGGGCTCGGGGGCCGCCACCTACCGCGGCCGCTGACGCTGCCGATCACGCACCTGGTTCGAGCAGGCTGAACACCGCACCCTGGGGGTCGGCGACGACGGCGAAGCGGCCGACACCCTCGATCGGGGTGGGCGGCATCATCACGCTCGCTCCCAGCGTGGTGGCTGCGCCGACGGTGCCATCGAGGTCTTCGGTGTAGAAGTAGACAGCCCAGTACGCGGGCATCTCGGCGGGGAAGTTCTCGTCGATGGTGAGCATGCCGCCGACCTGCTCGTCGCCGATCTTGAAGATCGTGTAGTGCATCTCGGTGACGTGCTCGACCTCCCACCCGAACACCGCGGCGTAGAACGCGCCGGCCGATGCCGCGTCGCGTGTTGCCAGCTCGCTCCAGCACCGCGTGCCGAGCACACTGTGCACCCCGGTGCCCTGGTGGGCCATCGGCTGCCAGAGCGAGAACACCGCACCGGTGGGGTCGGCAGCCACCACCATGCGGCCGAATTCCATGACGTCCATGGGGGGCACCATCACCGTGCCGCCGGCAGCGGTGATCCGCGCCGCAGCCTCGTCGGCGGATTCGACGCAGAAGTACGTGGTCCAGTACGGCGGACCCGGGTTCTGCTGCGGACCCATCCCCGCCACCGCCCGACCGCCGAGGTTGCACATCCGGTAATCGCCGGCGTCGGCACCGAGGTCGAGCACGTTCCAGCCGAACAGGGAGGAGTAGAAGGCTGCGGCGCCGGGGAGGTCGGGGGTGCCCAGGTCGATCCACGAGGGCCGGCCGGGAAGGTGTCGGTCGATGTCGGTCATTGGCGCATTGTCGTACATGTGTTCGCCCCACGCAAGGGGTTCTTCGCGGGATGTCCCGATTCAGCCGGCGAGGAACGCCTCTCCGGCGTCCTTGAGCCGTCGCTGCGCGGTGGCCAGCCCCGGGCGGTCGGACGTGTCGAACAGCGGCGTGGCCGTCACCGAGAGGATCGGCAGGCTGCCCTGGGCAGCCCTCACGTCGCGCCACATGGCCGAGATCGAGTCGGCGCACTCCGTGTCCGTGGACCCGAGTGGTCGCACGGTGAGGGCCAAGGGCCGGTCGGGCCCCTGCTCGGCGGCCCGGTGCAGTGCTGCTTCCACCCCGCCACGGAGGGCCAGTCCGAGCACGTCGCACGCGCCGGCGAGGTCGGCGAGTTCGCGATCGGCCCGCCCAGGGATGCGCACCACACCGCGGGCGAGCCCGTCGAGCCACAGGCCCCAGCGCAGTTGGTCGCGCCGGCGGGCCTCGTCGAGATCGGCCTGGGTGGGGTTCGCCGAGTCCCTGGCGATGGGTCGTTCGATGGCGACATCCACCGAGGTCGCCACCGGGGGCCCGCCGCGCAGGATGCGCCAGGCGTCGCGCCACGCCACCACGAGATGGTGCATCACCTCGCCGTGGCGTCGCGGGTCGTCGGGCATGATCCGCAGCGCCATCGCGAACGGCGCCTCGAAGGGCACCCACCCGGCGCTGAGGTCGCCCAGGTGTTCCGCGGCTGCTTGCACCCAGCGCGGCCACCAGCGACCCGCCGCCTTCGCGTCGGCAAGGCCGCCCTCGTTCTCGAACCAGTGGGGCAGCTCGGCCTGCATGAGCCGGAACCAGGGCTGCAGCCCGAGGCGGCGGGCCTCGATCGCCGCGGCGCGCAGTTCCTCCATCACACCGCCGTCCACCGCGCCTGCCCGGGGCTGGGCGAGCGGCCACGGGGCGTCGAGGCGTACATGGGTCATGCCGGCCTCGGCGATGAACGCGAGGTCGTCGAACAGTCGCTCGCCGCGGGAGGTGACGGTGACGCCGCGCGAGATCGTCAGTTGAGGAACGGGCTGCGGGTCCAGAGCTCACCCGTGTCGGTGCCGGCCGACTGCTTGGGCCGCCCGCTGAGTTCCACCACCGAGACCGGGCCGGGGAAGCCGCGCAGTTCGATGTCGCCGTGGGGGACGGCCGTGATCCCCTCGGGTAGGCGCTCGATCTGCATGGTGGGCAGCAGCACCTCGAACGCTCCGGCTGCGTCGCACAGGCGGGCGGCCATGTTGACCGCCGAGCCGATGTAGTCGTCGCCCTCGAAGAGCAGGGCGTGGCCGGTGGCGATACCCACCCGCAACGAGAGGGGGGCGCACACCTCGCTGGCCCGGTACTCGAGGTCGAGTGCGAACGCGATGCAGGCGGTCTGGTCGACCGACACGATCATGCAGCCGTCGCCCAGCCACTTGGCGATGCGCACACCGCGCTCGCTGGCGATTTCGCGCGTCAGCGTGCGGAACGCGCTGAGGATCCGCCCGGCGGCATCATCACCGAAGGCGGCGGTGTAGTTCGTGAACCCGGAGAGGTCGACGAAGGCGAACGTGCGGGGGACACGCATTGCCGGGACTCTATCAGGCAGCCCCCGCTTCGTGAAGGCATTCACAATCTATTCATCGGTAGTTCCGTGCCCCCACCACAGCCCTCCCCTTTTCCGTTCTTGTCATACGCCCACCACGGTGGCCCGTGGTCGCCGTGGGGCGAGAGCGCCCGGGTGGACGGGCTAGGTTGCGGGCATGGTCGGCCGGTTCACCTATTCGCGCTGGGACGGCACGCAGAAGGGGTTCGACCTCGACGCCGACGGCCTGTTCGACGAGATCGCCGACGACCTGCTGTACCACGGCGACGTGAACAACGCCCTGCGCAAGCTGATGCAGCAGGGCCTCACCGATCGGAACGGCGAGCGGTTGCAGGGCATGCGCGAGCTGATGGAGAAGGTGCGCAAGGAACGCCAGGAGCGCCTCGACCGCTACGACCTCGGCGGGGTGTACAAGGAGATCGCCGAGGCGCTCGACGACATCGTCGACGAGGAGCGCCACGCGGTCGAGCAAGCGGTGCGCGATGCGGAGCGCAGCGGCGACGAGCGCAGGGCGCAGTCCGCGCGGGATGCGGCGGCCGAGCGCAACTTCCGGCTCGACATGCTGCCGAATGACCTTGCCGGGAAGGTGCGCGAACTGCAGGCGTACGACTTCGAGAGCAAGGAGGCGCAGCAGCGGTTCGAGCAGTTGCTGGACAAGTTGCGCCAGCAATTGATGCAGCAAGCCGTCGACCAGATGTCGTCGGCGATGCAGAACATGACGCCGCAGGACATGGCCCGCATGAAGGACATGATGGCTGCGCTCAACGAGATGATCGAGAAGCACCAGCGCGGCGAAGACCCTGGCTTCGAGCAGTTCATGGAGGAGTACGGCGACTTCTTCCCGGAGAACCCGCAGTCGTTGGAGGAGCTGCTGCAACAGATGGCGCAGCGGATGGCCGCGATGCAGCAGATGATGAACTGGATGACGCCCGAGCAGAGGGCCCAGCTGCAACAGCTCAGCGACCAACTGCTCGACGACATGGATCTGCGCTGGCAGATGGACCAGCTCGGACAGAACCTGCAACAGATGTTCCCACGCATGGGCTGGAGCCAGCAGCGCCAGTTCCGCGGCGACGAGGGGATGGGGATGGCCCAGGCGATGCAGACGATGCAAGAGCTCGGCGAGCTCGACCAGCTCGAACAACTGCTGCGCAACGCGACGAGCCCCGCCCAGCTCGCCGAGGCCGATCTCGACCGGGTGCGCGATCTGATGGGCGACGACGCGGCCCGCTCGCTCGAACGCCTCGCCGAGCTCACCAAGATGCTCGAGGAGGCGGGCCTCATCCGCCAGAAGGAGGGGCGCCTCGAGCTGACGCCCAAGGCACTGCGGCGCATCGGCAACAACGCATTGCGCGACCTCTTCGCCAAGCTGGCCAAGGACAAGGCGGGCCGCCACCAGGTGGAGCGCGTCGGTCAGGGGCACGAGCGCAACTACGACACCAAGCCGTACGAGTACGGCGACCCCTTCAACCTCGATCTCGAGCGCACGATCCGCAACGCGATCCGCCGCAACGGGGCCGAGACGCCGGTGCGCCTCTCGCCCGACGACTTCGAGATCGAGCGAACGGAGCACCTGACGCGGTCGAGCACGGTGCTGATGATCGACCTGTCGATGAGCATGGCCATGCGCGACAACTTCCTGCCGGCGAAGAAGGTGGCGATGGCGTTGCACTCGCTCATCTCGTCGCAGTTCCCGCGCGATTTCCTCGGCCTGGTGGGCTTCAGCGAGACGGCCTACGCGCTCACTCCCCAGCAGATGCCCGAGGTGAGCTGGGACTTCGCCTATGGCACGAACATGCACATGGGGCTGACGATCGCCCGCCAGATGCTCGCCCGTCAGAGCGGGACCAAGCAGATCATCATGATCACCGACGGTGAACCGACCGCCCACATGACGTCATACGGCGACGTGTACTTCAACTATCCGCCCGCGCAGGAGACGGTGGAGACGACCCTGCGTGAGGTGCTGCGCTGTACCCGCGACGGCATCCGCATCAACACGTTCATGCTCGACGCCGACCGCGGCCTGCAGCACTTCGTGGAGCAGATGACGGCGATGAACAAGGGCCGTGCGTTCTTCACCAACCACGAGAACGTGGGTGACTACGTGCTCGTCGACTTCATCGAACACAAACGCTCCCTGGCCCGCGGTTCAGGCCGCGGCCGCCGCGCCGGCTGACGTCACCGTCCGAGGGTTTCGTGCAGCTGCAGCGTCCTTCGAGGGTTTCCTACCCGGATCCGGGTAGGAGAAACTCGGAGAAGACGGAACCGAACGGGGGAGTGGGGGCTCTGTAGAGGTATGAGCGCCCACATCGACCCGCTGATCGCTGCCGGCACGGAGTCGGGGCACGCGGCGTTCGAGCCAGCGGTGCAGGAGGGTCGGCCGGCGCCACGGCAGCGGGTCGCCCCGAGCGAGACTTCCACACTGCGCGTGGTGGAAGACATCGAGTCCGCGTACCAGCGCCTGTACCCGGGCCTCGTGAGGCTGGCGTTCCTGCTGGTCGACACCCAGGAGTTGGCCGAGGAGGCTGTGCAGGACGCGTTCACCAAGGTGTACCCGAAGTGGTCGCGGATCGAGACGCCCGAGGCATACCTGCGCACCTGCGTGATCAACGCCTGCCGCAAGGTGCAGCGCCGCCGACGTGTGGCGCGCCGCACGCCCGAACCACTGGTGGAACACGGCGAGTTGCACGCCGACCACCTCGCCGATGTCGTGCGCGCCCTGCCCTCGCCGATGAAGGAGGCCGTGGTGCTGCGCTACTACGTGCAGCTCTCCGATGTCGACATCGCCCGCACGCTCGGCATCGCGCCGGGCACCGTCAAGAGCACGCTGCACCGCGCCCGTGCGCTACTGAAGAAGGAGCTGTCATGACGTTCGAACCCGATGGTGAACTCGACCTGATCGTGGCCGAGTGCCTGCGCGACCGGGCGGCCCACGCCACGGTGCACAGCCGCGGCATGGGCGACGTGCGCCGCCGCGTGCGCCGCCGCCGCCAGCGCCAGATGGCCGTCGGCCTGGTGCCCGCGATCGCCGGAGTGGGCTGGGTGGTCAGCCGCCCGGCCACGCATGCGCCCCTGAACCCCAGCGGTGAGGCCGGCCCGTGCGCGGAGACGGCAACGACATGGCCCGCCGGCGATGGGGCGACGGTGCCGTTCACGATCGACCCGATTGGCGACACGCTGGTGCCCTACACGGGCCCGACTGCGCCGCCCTGGACCACCACCACGGTCCCGTCGCTGGCGACCTGGCCCGCTGTGAACTCGACGACGACGACCATCTGCGAGACGACATCCGTGCCGGCATCCGCGGACGTTCCGGTCACGACGTCCTTCGGTGACTCGACGACCACCACCTCGATCGTGGTCGGCGATGTCACCGCCACCAAGGTGCAGGTGGCCAACTGCAGCGCACAGAACGGCGTCGCCCGCATGATGTCGAGCGTGCTCGCCGACGTGGGCTTCGTGCTGGCGGATCCTGTCAACGGCACCTGTGATCCCAAGATCGGGGTGAGCTATGTGATCTACGACGAGACCGTTCCCGGCGCGAGGAATGTCGCCGAGGCGCTGGCCCTCGTACTCGGCGGCTTGCAGGCCGAGCCGGGCATCCTGCCGCTGAGGGTGGAATCGGCCGCCTGGGCCGATGGCAGCGGTGTCGTGCTGTATCTGGGCAACGACCTGGCCGGCAAGACGCTCAGCCAGATCCAGGGAGTGCCCGCGTCTGAGACGTCGCGGGAGTCACAGACCACGACGACCACCACTGCGGCCTGACCCGAACCGCTCCCTCCGAGGGTCTCCGTCGACCCTGTGCCGACGGAAACCCTCGCAGGTGGGCCGGGCGGGAGGAAACCCTCGGACCTTGCGCGGGCAAGCGCGCGAAAAGCCTGGTCACGGATATTTCGAAATCCGCCCTTGCGCAAACCATGTGTGGTAAGCGAGAATGACGCCCATGTAATTACAGGCCTGTCGGCAGTAGGATCGACAGGCCTGATCGAGGCCTAGAGCAGGAGGCCCTCCCCACATGCACAACGAACTCACTTCCGAACCACAGGGCAACTGGCAGGATCAGGCGAACTGCCTGGGTGTCGACCCCGATCTCTTCTTCCCCGAACGCGGTGCGTCCACCCGTGAGGCCAAGGAAGTCTGCCGCGGCTGCGTGGTGCGCGGCGACTGCCTGGAGTACGCCTTGGTGAACGGCGAGAAGTTCGGTATCTGGGGTGGCCTCTCCGAGCGTGAGCGTCGCCGTCTGCGCCGCCAGCGCGCCCAGGCCAACCGCAAGGCCGTCTGACGCGCCGATCCGGCCGTCCGCCTGCTCACGACTGCCGATGAGCCGCATTCCCTGCTAGCGTTCGTCAAATGCTGCTCTTCCTGGATCCCCCGGAACTCGTTCTCGTCCTCGTCGTGGTGCTCGTGCTGTTCGGCGGCTCGCAGCTGCCCAAGCTCGCCAAGAACCTCGGCAAGGCCCAGCAGGAGTTCAAGAAGGGTCTCGCGGACGGCGCGAAGGAAGCCAAGGACGCCAACGCTGCAGAAGCGAAGAAGTCCGACGCCGCTGCCGACTCTTCCGACGAATAGTCCTTCCCGCCGAACCAATCTCGGTGCTACCGCACCGCACACGCGACACGACGCCGGCGCCCTCGGCAGCCGGCGTCGTGTCGCGTTCGGTGTCGGGTCGCGGCCGTAGCGCTCGACCCGAGGGGATCAGACCTCTACTCGACGGCGCTTGAGGATGCGGCGACGCTCACGTTCGCTGCACCCGCCCCAGACGCCGTGCTCGATGCGCTGATCGAGGGCGTACTCCAAGCACTGGTCGAGCACGGGGCAGCCGTTGCAGATCTTGCGCGCGCGGTCGACGCCCACCCCATCGCTGGGGAAGAAGGTTGCCGGCGGGTAGTTGCGGCAGTTACCGAGGCTCATCCACGCGCTGGTGGAATCTTCCGGGGT
>WBZL01005394.1_pt1 | contig 10608 bp, 11 predicted proteins | sample 5204291 | NCBI WGS metagenome assembly WBZL01 (sample SAMN12344345, study PRJNA552823) | activated sludge metagenome | biome: Activated sludge suspended growth; feature: Nitrification reactor; material: Wastewater; isolation source: activated sludge from nitrification reactor of wastewater... | reverse complement strand
TTCCATATGGCCCGCCTCCCCGCCCTGCCGGTAGAGAAAGAGATGGATGATGTCGCCGCTCTTGAAGTCGCGCGCGGCCTGATCGTAGCCGATCAGGCGGCCGTCGGCGGGCAGCGCCACGTCGAGCGCGTTCGTTGGCCGGCTGTTGATGAGCTGATCGGCCGTCTCGGCCCGTTCGGCGGCGCGCGTGTAAAGCGTCAGGGCCATATCCTTGTAACTGAATTCGCGTACGGCCGTCGCCCGCTCGCCCAACCAGGCAGGCACGTGTCGCTGCGGGTCGCCCCCGGCGGGACGCGCTCGTGGGCTGGCTCGGCCGCGCGGCGGTGGTCGACGACGAGGGCCGCGTGTGGTCGTGGCACGACCCCGCGCACCCGGGGTACGCGTACCCCGAGGCCGGGGGGCTGTGGCTCGCGCTCATGGCCCGCGAGGCCGAGGTCGACGAGGCGCAGCTCGATCGCGTGACCGCGTGGCTCCGCGACTGCGAGCGCCGCGAGGGGATCGGCCGCGACGGGCGGGCGTACCTGTTCGACCTCGGCATGGTGGTCGCCGGGCGCCTCGCCTGGGCCGAGCGGCGCGGGCTCGGGGTGGAGGGCGAGCGGGGCTCGATCGCGACCATGCTGGGGTGCCTGCGCGCCCGTCGGGCGATCGATCCCGAGGAGGCGCCGTCGCGCTGGAGCGAGCGCTTCGGCCCGCACCTGCTCAAGCTCGCGCTGCCGCTGGCACGCTGGGTGGAGCGCACCGGGGACACCGAGGCGGCGCGGTGGCTCGAGCGGCTGCTGCCCGCGCTGCGGCCCGGCGTCGCCGACGATCGCGTGCCGACCGAGCCCGACGGCGGCCCCACCTACCTGCACGCGTGCTGCTACGCGGCGGAGGGCCTGTGGGGCCTGAGCGACGCGCCGCTGCCCCGCGCGGTGCGGGCCGAGGCCCGGGCGCGGGCCGAGGCGATCGCCGCCTGGCTCTGCCGGGCGCAGCGCGAGGACGGCGGCCTGCCCCCCTGGCACGACGGCACGCGCGGGTGGGGGCCGGCCCCGGCCGACGTCGCGGCGCAGGCGGTGCGGCTGTGGAGCGGGCTCGATCGAGCGGGCTACGCCGACGCCATCGCGCGGGGCCTGCGGTTCCTGGCCCGGCTGCAGGTGCCCGAGGGTGGCGTGCGCTACCACGAGGACAGCCGCGACGTGAACACGTGGGCCACGGTGTTCACCGTGCAGGCGCTCGACTTCGCCGCGGGTGCGGCCGACACCCGACGCCTGGTGTGAGGCCGACGCGGCGGCTCGGGCCGTCGAGCATGAGCACCCGGTCGACGAGGACGAGATCCCACGCCACGTCGGAACCCACCGCAACCCGCCGCGCGATCCTCAGGCGCGCCTCGCGGTGGCCTGCAGCAGCTGGGCGAAGGAGCGCGGAGGTCGTCCCGTGATCCGCAGGACCGTGTCGGTCACGCGATCCTCGGCACCTCCGCGGATGGCGACGTCGAGCTGCACGAGGAGCGCCGCGTAGTCCGCGGGGACACCGCTGGCGATCAGGCGCTGCCGCGCCGCGTCGTCGGTGATGCGTACGTGGCGGACGGTGCTCCCGCGCGCCTCGCCGAGGACGCGCGCGACGTCGTCGTACGAGAGCGCCTCGGGTCCCGTGAGGACGAGCGACGCACCCGGAGCCTCGGCGTCGAGGAGCGCATGGGCCCCGACCGCGGCGATGTCCTCGGCGTCGATGAACGCGACGCGCCCGTCACCCGTCGCCGTGTAGAGCGCCCCCTCTTCACGCGCCGACCGTGCGTGCGGGTGCGAGCCCGTGAAGTTCTGCATGAACCACGAGGGTCGGAGCACGGCCCACTCGGGCGCGACGTCGCGCAGGTGACGTTCCACCGCGCCGAGCCCGGGCGCGTCGCTCGGAACCGCGGAGGAGCCGAGGAGCACGAAGCGACGCACGCCGTGCTCGACCGCCCGTGCGATGAAGGCGTTCATCAGGGGAGCCGGATCGACCACCCCCGCGGGCGCAACGAGGTAGGCGCGGGAGACCCCGGCGAGCGCACCTTCGTGCGTCGATGGATCCGCCCAGTCGAAGCGCGCCCACGGCAGGTCGCCGGCCGGAGCACGACGGCTGGCGACGCGCACGTCGACGCCGCGCCGGCGCGCGTGTGCAGCGAGGGCGGAGCCGGTCTGCCCCGTGCCTCCGGTGACGAGGGCTCGCTCGCTCACGGCGAGCCTCCCGGCAGCCCCTCGCGCCCGAACGCCTCGAGGCCCGGCAGCGGGTTCCAGTACTCGCGATAGGACACGACCAGACCGTCGCGCGTGCGGACGAAGACGACGTAGTCCTGGTCGTAGCGCCGGCCGGTCGCGACGATCGTGGCCGAGCCACGAGCCTCGAGGACCGCCACGTCGGGGTCGAGCCCCGCGACGACGCGCAGGTCGCAGAAGCGCAGGTGCTGGAACATCGTGATGGCGGCGCGGAAGTAGCCCGCGATCGCGGCCTTCCCCTCGAGCCGGGCCGGGCGCGCCACCGAGGCCGCGTAGGGAAACTCGACGACGGCGTCGTCGGCGAAGCGGGCGAGCCATCCCTCGACGTCCGTCTCGATGAGGCGAACGAGGTCACGGACGGCACGCTCGGCGGTGGTCGCGGAGGGTGGTGGGTGGTTCATGGCGCCCAACCTAGGGCTCTCCCACGATTGCAACAATACCCGGCTCGTGCCATGTGTGTTGCGTGAGTGCACCAATCGATCTGAACAAGGTGCGAGCGTTCGTCCTCGTCCACCAGACGTCGAGCTTCACCGCCGCGGCCGCCAAGCTGGGCGTCCCCCGCTCCACGGTGAGCCGGGCGGTGACCTCGCTCGAGGAGTCGACGGGCCTGCGCCTGTTCCAGCGCACGACTCGTAGCGTGTCGACGACCCCGGCCGGGCGTGCGCTCTTCGATCGGCTGATGCCCTCGCTGACCGCGATCGAGCGCTCGCTCCGGGACCTCCCGGAGCGCACGCCCGCGCCGAGCGGGACGCTCCGCGTGACATCGACGATCGACCTCGGCGCGGCGCTGCTCGGCGACGTGATCGCACGCTACATCGCTCGTCACCCCGATACGCACGTCGACGTTAGGCTCACCAACGCCGTGGTCGATCTCGTGAAGGACGGCTTCGACGTGGCGCTACGGCTGGCGAGCGGCCCGCTCCGGGGCAAGTCGCTCGTGGCGCGGCGGATCGGCGCAGTGGCCTTCGGGTACTACGCATCGCCGGAGTACGTGGCGCGGCGAGGCGCCCCGCGGACCCTCGCCGATCTCGACGGTCACGACGTCGTCGCGCTCTCGGCCGAGAAGGCCTCCGCGCTGGAGCGGGCGCGCGTCGTCAGCGACGACAAGGGCTTCGTCCGCGCGCTCCTGCGCGCCGGCGGCGGCATCGGCCTGCTCCCCACGTACCTCGCCGACGAAGACGTGGTCGCGGGTCGCCTCGTGCGGGTCGTGCCGAGCTTCGAGGGCTCGTCGGGATCGATCCACCTCGTCATGCCGAGCCGCAAGCACGTCCCCAGCCGCGTGACGGCCTTCCGGGACCTCGTGATCGAGGTGCTGCGCCGACGACCGACGTGACCGCGGGCCAGGACAGCCACGCCCTCGTGTACCCTCGGCCGGCCCGCCGTGACGACCACCTCCGCCATCCTCGCCGCGCTCGACGAAGCCGCCACGATCGCCCACGTGGTGCGGGGCTGCCTGCGGCACGTGGACGAGGTGGTGGTGGTGGACGACGGCTCGCGCGACGCCACGGCCGAGCGGGCGGCGGCCGCCGGCGCGCGGGTGCTGCGAAACGCCCGCAACCTCGGCAAGGGCGCGTCGCTGCGGCGCGCCGCGGCCGAGGCCCGCGGCGAGGTGCTCGTGACCCTCGATGCCGACGGGCAGGACGACCCCGACGACGTCCCGGGGCTGCTGTCGGCGATCGAGGCGGGCGCCGACCTGGTGATCGGCTCGCGCTTCCTCGGCGTGCTCGAGCCGGGCGCCATCACGCCGGTCAACCGCCTCGGCAACCTCGCGCTCACGACCGCGCTCAACCTGCTCTACGGCGTGCGCCTGTCGGACACGCAGGCCGGCCTACGGGCGATCCGGCGCGCGCTGTGGCAGCGGCTGCCCTTGCGAGCCACGCGCTACGAGGTGGAGACCGAGGTGCTCGCCCGGTCGCTGTTGGCCGGCGCCCGCGTGGTGGAGGTGCCCGTGACCCGCCGCGCCCGCGCGCACGGCCAGTCGGCGCTGCACGGCCTACGGGACGGCAGCCGCATCCTCGCGTGCATGATCCGGCTGCGCCTCTCGCGATGATCGACCCCAGGCGCCCCCTCGCCGTGGCTCGTCCACCGCGGCCCCTTCATGCCAACGCGGTCCATGCACGGGCCACCCCACGGCCCACCGGTGGGCCACGCGCAAACACCGGGCTCGCCAAACCCTCGAGATCCTTCACCAGGACCCCCGGGAACCGATCTTGCCTCTCCGAAGGGCATGAAGGAAGCAACCCGGCGCATCCCGGCTCACGACTCGCTGGTACGCAACGTGCTGGGCCGCCGCAGGGCCATCGCGGTGCTGCTGCGCCGCATGCTGCACCCCACGCTGCTGCGGTGCATCGACTTCGGCTCGCTGCGCGCCGGCCCCACGATCCACACCGACGACGGTCTCCGCACCCGCGTGCTCGATCTCTGCTTCATCGTCGATCTCGTCCGTGGTCGTCGTCGCTACCCGCTCCTCATCGTCATCGAGCACCGCTCGAGGCCCGCACCGCGCATGCCGTGGCGGGCGCACGTCTACGTGGGCGACGTCTGGCGATGGTACATCAAGGACCATCCGGGGCCACCGTACGATCTCCCCTTCGTCCTTCCGATCCTCCTCGTCCAGCACCCCGCCCGGAGCACCCCAACCCGGCTTTCGAGCCTCCTCGCGATGCCCCCGGGGCTCCGGCGCCTGCTCGGCACGACCGTCGAGCTCTCGCTGCTGGTCGACGACTTCTCGGGCTCCGTGCTCGGCGATCCGGTCGCCGACCCGGCCACGCTCGCGCTCGTCGAGGTGACGCGCGCCTTCCTCCACGCCTACCAAAACCCGCGATCGCTCACCAAGGCCCGCCTCGCCACCCTCGCGGCCCAGCTCGAGATCCTACTGGCACGAAATAGCCCAGATCCTGACCGCCACACGACTGGCCTCGACGACATCCGTGCGCTATGGACATACGTCATCTGCGTCTTCGAGGAAGGCTCGCCCTTGCGAACCATCCTCCTCCAGGCCGTCAGTCGACCCGTACGCGAGGCATACATGACCATCGAGAAGGCACTGCTCGCCAAGGGCAAGAAGCTCGGCGTCGCCGAGGGCAAGAAGCTCGGCGTCGCCGAGGGCAAGAAGCTCGGCGTCGCCGAGGGCAAGAAGCTCGGCGTCGCCGAGGGCAAGAGGCTCGGCGTCGCCGAGGGGCGGGCGGCGGCGATCCTCGACCTCCTCGAGCTTCGCGCCGTCCCCGTCCCGCGACCGGTTCGCCGGCGCGTGCTCGCCACGCGCGACGAGTCGCAGCTGCAGCGCTGGCTGGCCCGCGCGCTCACGGTGCCCACGGCCCATCGTCTCTTCGACTCGGGCCGCGCCTGAGCGCGGAGCGGGGCTGCCCTACCCGAGCATCACCCCGAGCTCGTAGCGCCGAAACAGCGGGGCCTTGCGTCGGTCGTCCCGCATCGAGCCCCTCGCCGGGTCCGTGATCGCCAGCGGGTCGTACTCTCGCACGAGCCCCACCTTGCGTGGCAGGTCCCACCCCGTCATGGGCTCGAGCTCGTCGCGCGTGACCCCGAAGAGCTGGAGGAACAGCACCCGGCCGAACGGCGTGCCCAGCTCCCCGAGCCGCGGATCCGGCACCAGCACCACGCCCTCGAGCGCGCACGGCGTGGCCTGCCCGTCGGGGCCCACCGCGGGCGGCGCGAGCGGGCCCCCGAGGTCGATCACGTGGCCGGTGTCGAGCCCCGCGTGCCCCGACAGCACGTAGTGCCCGAGCGCCTGCATGAGCCGCACGGCCCACGCCGGTGGCATGGCCTCGTCGGCCCCCCGGCGCAGCCGCAGCGTGAGCTCGAACCCGAACCCGCTGTGCTCGGGATCGGGCGAGCTCTTCTCGAACAGCTCGGTGAGCCCGTAGCTCACCAGGTGCCAGTGCGGCGGCGGGCCGCTGGCCTCGCAGGCCACCACCGCCGGCAGCGGGGCCTGCCCCTCGAGGTCGTACGCCCGCTCGCTCGCGAACTGATGCGGCACCTGCCCCGGGTACTGCATCGCCAGCGCCCGATCGATGGCTGCCCACCCGGGCGCGTGCACGGGGTACCGCGAGTCGTCAGTGGCCGTCATGGGTCGTCGCTCGTGATCACCGTCGCTCACGCGGTGCGCTCGAACTCCCGCATGAACTCGCACAGCACGTCCACGCCGGCCTCGGGGAAGGCGTTGTAGATCGATGCCCGGCACCCACCCACGCTGCGGTGCCCCTTGAGCCCCGAAAGCCCCGCCGCCTCGGCCTTGGCGAGGAACGCCTTGGTGAGGGCCTCGGCGTCGGCGCCCCGTAGCGTCCAGGTGACGTTCATCGTGGAGCGGCTGCCCGGCTTGGCGTGGGGGGCGTAGAGGCTGCTGCCGTCGAGCAGCGTGTAGAGCTTGCTCGCCTTCCGCTCGTTGCGCCGCCCCATCTCGGCCGCCCCGCCCTCGCCCTTGACCCAGTCGAGCACGTTGCGCAGCACCATGATCCCGAACGTGTTGGGCGTGTTGTAGAGGCTGTTGTTCTCGGCGTGCGTGGTGTACCGCAGCATCGTCGGCACGTGCCCCGCGGCCTTGCGCTCGAGCAGGTCCTTGCGCAGGAACACGAGCGTCACCCCCGAGGGCCCCAGGTTCTTCTGCGCGCCGGCGTACCCGAGCGCCACGCGCTCGAGCGCCATCGGCCGCGCGCCGATGTTGCTCGACAGGTCGACCACGAGCGGCACGTCCCCCGCGTCGGGGATCTCGGCCCACTCGGTGCCGTAGATGGTGTTGTTGCTCGTCACGTGCAGGTAGCTGGCCCCCGCGTAGCGCTCGCGCTCGGGCATCGCCGGGATCCGGTCGTACTTGGTGTCCTTGCTGCTGGCCACCACCTCGGTGGCCCCGAGCGCCCGGCTCTCCTCGATCGCCTTGGTGCTCCACACCCCGGTGTCCACGTAGGCGGCGGGGCGCCCCTCCTGCCGCAGGTTCATGGGCACCATCGCGAACTGCTGGCTGGCGCCGCCCTGCAGGAACAGCACCGCGTAGCCCTGGGGCACGCCGAGCACCTCGTGGCACAGCGCGATCGCCTCGTCGTGGATGGCCTCGTAGGTCTTGCTGCGGTGGGAGATCTCGAGGATCGACAGGCGGCTCTCCAGCGCGTCGTCGCCGGGGACGTTCAGCGTGTGGACGGCCGCGGCGGTGCGCTCGAAGACCGCGGTGGGCAGGATCGCGGGGCCGGCCGAGAAGTTGTACGGGCGCTCGCTCATGGCGCCCATTGGCTCGGATTCCGCGCCCGAAGTCAAACCCGCGCGCGGCCCCACGGGCCCCCGCGCGCCGTCGCAGGGGGCCGCTGCGGGGCCGAGGCGCAGGCCCCCGAGGCCGCCCAGGGCCCACGGACGGCCCCGGAGGGCCCGCGACGTGCGGGAAGCTCGCCCTCGATCCATCCTGCTCGCGTCGACGTACCCGCCCGAGCGACCCAGCCGTAACCGGGCCGGGCACCCGCGCATATCCACCACCGAGCGCCGCGCCGCCCACCAGGCCGCGCCCCGCCCACGGAGCGACCGATGACCGAGACCCGCGATCCCCACGTGCTGCGCACCCTCGCACGGCGCGAATTCCTCATGCGCGCCGGCTCGGGCACGGTGGTCGCCGCGCTGGGCGGCGGCCTCTACGTGCTCTCCGACGCGCTGACCCGCGAGGCCCGGGCCCAGAGCCGCGACGACGGCCGCCCGCGCGTCCCGCCCGGTCAGCGCGTGATCCAGGCGCTCAAGCCCATGGGCGGCGACCCTGGCGACCCGAGCCGCGGCAGCTTCACGCTGCGGGTGCACGGCGAGGTTGAGACCCCGCTCGAGCTCGACTTCGCGGCGCTCGTGGCCGTGGGCGAGGTGACCGTGCGCTCCGACGTGCACTGCGTGACGGGCTGGTCGGTGCTCTCGGCGAAGTGGACCGGCGTGACCGTCAAGGCGCTCGCCGAGGCGGCGGGCGTCAAGGACACCGCGCGCCACGTGATCTTCGAGGCGGCCCACGGCTACACCGCCAACGTCCGCCTGCGCGACGCCATGAAGGACGACGTGATGGTGGCGTGGGACCTCGACGGCGAGCCGCTGCGTCGCGCCCACGGGGCGCCGGTGCGCGCGGTGGTGCCCGACCTCTACTTCTGGAAGAGCGCCAAGTACCTCACGGGCCTGCGCTTCGTGGCGAGGGACGAGCCCGGCTACTGGGAGACCCGCGGGTACCACAACCACGCCGATCCGTGGAAGGAAGAGCGCTATGGCTGACGGCGAGGCGAGCACCGGCGACGCCAAGCGGGCCGAGCGACGCCCGCGCCTCAAGTGGCGCCCGTGGCTGCGGGCGCTGCACCGCGACCTCGGCTACCTGGCGGTGGGTCTCACCCTCGTCTATGCGCTCAGCGGGCTGGCGGTGAACCACCTCGCCGACTGGGACCCCAACTTCGAGAGTTACGAGCGCGAGCACGTGGTGAGCACGCCGCTGCCCACCGACGACGACGAGGAGGCCGCGCGGATCGTGCAGGCCCAGGTGGGCATCACCGGTGAGCCGGTCGACGTGTACCGCGTCAGCGACGCGCTGCTCGAGATCACCTTCGACGATCGCACGCTGCACGTCACGCTCGGCAGCGGCCGCGTGTTCGAGGAGGGCCAGGAGCCGCGGCTCTTCCTGCGCGCCGCCAACTGGCTGCACCTCAACCGCGGCAAGCAGGCGTGGACGTGGTTCGCCGACGGCTACGCGGTGGCGCTGCTGGTGCTGGCCGCCTCGGGCATGTTCATGATCCCCGGGCGCAAGGGCCTTGTGGGCCGCGGCGCGGTGCTGGTGGCGCTGGGGATCGCGATCCCGCTGGTGTACCTGAGCGCCGTGGGCAGCCCGTAGCGCTACGCCCCGCCTTCGCCGGGCCCGGCGGGCGCGCGCCGGTGGCCGTCGACGAGCTGGCCGCGCAGCACCACCATCAGCGACTTGGCCACCGCCCGCCACACGTCGGGCGGGGCCTTGGCGAGCCGCTCGCGCGACAGCGCGTAGACCCACGTGGGCGCGGTGGCCACGAGCGAGGCGCTGCGCCCCGATTCCTCGAACAGCGCGCTCGTGCCCAGGAGCGCCCCGGGGCCCACCTTGCCGAGCTCGAGCGCCCCCTCGCCGGCCAGGAGCATGACCGCCAGCTGCCCCCGCGCCACGATGTACATCGACTCGGCCGGGTCGCCCTCGATGCACAGGGCCTCGCCCACGGGCACGTAGAGCGGATCGGCGAGCTTGCCGAGCTCGGCGACGAGCCGCTCGGTGCGCCCGAACGTGGGCAGCGCAGCGATCGCCTCCTCGATGGGGGGCGGCCGCCGCTCCCCGAGCCTGGTCGTGACGCGCTTCCACCAGCGGGCGGGCTCGCGCTTGGGCACGGGCCGGTTGCCCCGCTGCTCGCGACGCAGCGCGCGCTCGTTGTCGCCGATGCGACGGGCGAGCACCACGATCGCGGCCTCGATGAGCGCGTCGTAGAGGTCGGGGTGCAGCGCGGTCAGCCGCACGAGGCCTGCGCGCTGCAAGAACCACAGCTCGAGGGGCTCGAGGGCCACCACGTCGGCGGTGCGGCGCTCGCCGGGCACGAACACCGAGGCCTCGCCCAACAGCCCCCCCGGGCCCACGTGCGCCCGCTCGACGCCGTCGGCCCGCACGCTGGCCGAGCCGCTCACCACCCACGCCAGGCCGTCGGTCTCGTCGCCCTGCCGCCACAGGCGGGCGCCCGCGGCGAGCGAGCGCCGCTCCCACCCCTCGGCGACGAGCTCGCTCGCGGGCCGATCGAAGAGCTGGGAGAGGGAGGGTCTTTGGCGTCCGAGCATGGCAGCGCTCCAGGTACGCGCGCGGGGCGTCGGCAGCCCAGCGCGATGGTTCGAATCGCGACGCACGCTCGCGCGCGCCGATCCCCAGCATACACCGGGCGGTCGGCACCGCCGTCGATCCGCGGCTCGGCCGCGCGCGTCGAGCCCGGGCGTGGCCACCACGGGGCAAACCATGGGATCGTCGGCGGCGATGGCCCGCGGCACGCTCTCGCGACGCTCCACGCTCCTCGGCCTCGCCAGCGCGGCTCCGGTGCTGTGGCTGCCGGGCTGCCACGGCAAGTCGGCCGGCGGCCCCGCGCAGGGGCCCGTGCCGTCGCGAGGCACCGAGGCCGCGATCGTGCACCACGTGATCGCGCGCGCCACTCGCGACGGCCAGGACGCCACGCTCGCGCGCGTGTTCCCCTCGCCGCAGCTGCCCAACCTCGATCCGTTCGTGCTGCTCGACGACTTCGACGTGCGCGTGCCCGCGGGCTTCCCCGACCACCCGCACCGCGGCTTCGAGGCGTTCACGTACATGATCGACGGCGCGTTCGTGCACGCCGACTCGCTGGGCAACGAGTCGAGCATCGGCCCG
>WBZL01005393.1_pt1 | contig 10611 bp, 9 predicted proteins | sample 5204291 | NCBI WGS metagenome assembly WBZL01 (sample SAMN12344345, study PRJNA552823) | activated sludge metagenome | biome: Activated sludge suspended growth; feature: Nitrification reactor; material: Wastewater; isolation source: activated sludge from nitrification reactor of wastewater treatment... | reverse complement strand
CCCGTCTCGCAGCACGCTCCAGGCGCAAGGCTTCCAATCTTCGCACCCTACCTTCATTGCGCGTACGCCGCGCTTCAATTCCTTTACGTATCCACACTTCTTCCTGCGCCAGAAACTTATCAAATTTTTGCTGATGCATCGTTTCAACCTCGAGCATCTCGGCTTTCTTGCACTGATAATCCGAGAATCTTCCGGAAAATGTCTGTAAATTTCCGCGATCCAGTTCAATAATTCTTGTCGCCACATTATCAAGAAAGCGACGATCATGCGTAATAAATATGACACTCCCTAAAAAATCTTTAAGCAACCCTTCTAACCATTCAATGGAAGAAAAATCAAGATGATTTGTGGGTTCATCCAACAATAATACGTCCGGTGATATCACCAAAGCACGGGCAAGCGCCACTCGCTTTCTCAAGCCACCGGAAAGATGTTCAACCAAAATATCTGCAGGGAGATTCAGTTTGTCGATAACCGTCTCTATTTTTGACTGCAAACTCCATCCATCCTCCACTTCCAAAACACTTTGCAGATCCTGCAACTGAATCAACAATTCTTGCGTATTTTCTGTCGTTTCGCTTAACGCATGAGAAACAACATGATAATCCAATAAGATTTGGCTGATTTTGCCCAAACCGTTAGCCACTTCTTGATACACCGTATTGGCGGGATGTAAGACAGGCTCCTGTGATACATAAGCCAACTTCAAATTGGGAGCAAGCCAAAGAATACCATCATCCAGCTTGATTTCTCCTGACAATGCGCGCAACAAACTGGATTTACCTCCACCATTCCTGCCAATCAAACCCACACGTTCGCCCGCATCAAGTTGCAAATTTGCATGATTCAGCAAGGCATAGTGACCAAAGGCCAAGCAAGCATTTTCCAGTGTAATAAGAGGCATCAGTGAAGTTCAGCAGGGATAATTTAGGCAAACACGACTAACAAAATTCAAGAAGAGCAATTCTGTCATGCTTTAAGCAGCTTGGCAAAAACAATCTTTTTTTCATGGCAAAATGGAGCCCGCAGGCTCCATTTGTGCATTCTTTCAAAAAACCGAAAAAATTATTCCGCCGCTTTCACATTGATTTTCTTCGGTTGCACAGCCTCACGTTTTGGTATCACAACTTCAAGCACACCATGTTTCGAAGCCGCAGATATTGCATCGGCATTGGCAGTATCGGGCAAGCTGAAACGTCTATAAAAAGACCCATAAGTACGTTCCACACGTTTATAGCCTTCTTTTTCAGTTTTAGCTTCTGTTTTTTTCTCGCCCTTGATAGTTAATACACCATCTTCCATACTGATATCAATCTCTTCGGGTTTGACCCCAGGAATATCCGCATGAATGACAAATTTATCGGCTTCCTCTTTAATATCAACGGCAGGCGCCCATTCCGCCGTGGCAGTAGATCCTTCTGCAGCACCGCGTTCCAATTCTCTTTGCAGTTGGCTCAACAAGCCCCAGGGTTCATAACGTGTAATGGCCATAATATATTTCTCCTTATCGATTAAAAAAAGTACATCGCGTATTTACACAACATCAACGCCTCATTCAATCTGTCACTGCTTTATTTCCGATGGGGCGTTTTTTACAGCTACAAGAAACAAACTTTCAGTAACCGATATAAGGATCATTCGTTTTTTTTCAAGCGGCGATACAAAGTCGCCTAAAAATCCTCGCTTATCATCGTGCATAGCGCTGGCGCAATCCAAACACGACAACAGGCAGTAACAGCAGCAATGCAATCCATAGTACATTTCGTTTCATCCATTCGATAGGATTGGCCTGCACTGAAAAATTTGCCTCTGCAAGACTAAGAATTTTAGTATCTACTTGCACATCATTTTGCGTCAATAAATGCAATTGAAATTTTAACACCTGCTCTCCCGATGATTCGGGCGTAACACGCCAACGCCAGTTCGCGGTACCACCATAGTCGGAAATCGGATCCTGAGGACCGGTGGTATTGACTTCAAAGTCCTCACCAGCGACTTCAGCCTTCATATTTGGCGATACCATACCAGAAATTCCTTGGATTGCAGTACCTGCAGAAGCCGTCGCAACAATCTCATTCAGAAACTTGGCCAACTGTTTCGTTTCAAAATTTAAAGCCACATCAAAACTTTCGTATTGTTTGACTGATAATGGAATCGTAATGGCAGTGCTATCTACCGGCAATTTCATAATCACCGGATTAAACTGCCGTTTACCCGACATGAAATGCATAAAAGAATTGATTGAAAAAGGTACAATCAACAATACCAGCAATAATGCGGCGGGCATGATCAAATTAAAATTAAAGCCGGATTCGGGCTCCGAATTACGCATGATTTCCTCCAACGATATATTCAATGCATGAGTCAAGTCATCATCATTCCTGAGAATGACACTGAGTAAATCAGAAATACCACACTTCTATGTGACGCTACAAACCAGAAAAAAACTAACGCGCAATGCAAGGCATGCACAAGAACGAAAAACAACTGATTTCATAAAATCCAATTGCACTTACTCTATTGTTCTACCAATGCTTTTCCCGCTTATTCCATCGATAAAGCGCAATCGCGAACAGGTTATAAACAAAACAGCACAGGTGTCTCAAAACCGGCAGACCAAACACTTTGTATTTCCAACTTTCCGTCGGAGAATTGCGCCAAATAGCCAAAAAAGCATCAAACCCGATCTGCAGATCGCCATTTTCATCAATCACATGCAAGCGCTCCCTGACAAACTCCAGTCCAGCACCAACTTCCGTTGCCAATTGATTATCTTTATGAACATCATTCCATAGCATCTTACAAACGCTGTCTTTTCGCATTTGCATTTCAATTCCGGCTTTGCAAACAGGGCAAGCTGAATTGTAGTAGACCTTCATTTTTGATTTAGCGCTCATGATTGTCCTGTAAGGGTATAACGTAACTCGCAAAAATTCAGGTTGCTTTACGTCTTGGGAACGACATAAGAACCACTCAATCCAAATCACGAAAATGTATTGAGGAATAACAGGTTACAAGATCAAAAACTTATTCTGCATAATGCTATTTTGGCTTTGTGTTGCCATTGAAATCAAACTGCCAAAAGCTCGCCCAATCCATTTTGTCGCTATCAGGTTTTTGCATCGGAGAATCTTGATCGCTGCGCCCTGCATTACCCATATCGAATGCACAGCCACCTTCGTCCCAGGTTGCTTTCCGGCTCATAGAAATTCGCTCAGGAGCCGGGCTGCCAAGCTGAGGTGAATCCTGCAGATAAGCAAAACTGTGTTGACCGGCGAGTACCTTGCCAAGACCATGGATCAATTCATGTGTGACAATATTCGTTGAAGCCGAGTCCGGCGGATTGGGAACCAATATCACCGGAATCCCTTCAAAATTTCCTGCCACTCGATTGACGCGCGAATCCGGATCGCCAAAGCGGACGTTTTGAAAAGCATCGGTGAATAACACCAGTAAATATTTGCGCGGCTTGCGCAATTCCCGTTCGTACAACTGATGATTGAGTGAATCCGACACACCTTCCACCGTCACCGTATCCCCTTGGAAAGGTCTGCCTTCAATAGCAGCCACCATTGCTTCGCGCATCCGGTTGAACCGGTTTGCTGCCACGGTCACTTTCTTTATGTCGAGATCAATGCAATAGGTGGCAAACCAGCGGGTAGCTTGCTGCATTTTGTCACGCGCGATATCGTCGCTCCAGCCGATCGCATTACCTTCTGCATCGTTTCGCCTGGTACTCAGATTCAACCAAAAGATGGGAACCGATTCCCGTTGTTTGAGATCATTAGGCGGCTGATTACGTCCGCATTCTTCCGTAGAAGGAACAAATTGATTCGCCTGGTATTGCCCTGGATTCCATCGTTGCGCAACAAATTCTGGGCGGCAAGCCGCAGGTGCATTCCCGCCAATGGTCGTCGCCATTTCGAAAAAATCACCCCGCTCGGTTTCGTGAAGAGCAACTTCTTCCAACATCGCATCAAGGTCGGCCTGCCGTTGTTCCGGCGTCAAACGCACGATCGAGAAGTCGGCGTCGACTGGTTTATCCCTGCCGCAAGACGCCAGCGATAGCAACAATAAGCAAAGAAAAAAAACCCGAATTACTGGTGTGATGCAAGTAGTAAATATCATGGGTGTTGTTCCTCTGAGTTTTGAAGTCAGGCCTAACATTTAATATTTCTGCTTCCTTTTTCCATCTGTTTCAAAGACGATCACATAACTGTATTTTCAAGCTTTTCTGATCACTTGCGGCATCGATAAATCAAACACTAGCAAATCTTGTGGGCCGAGATAATCAGTTATACAGAGGCCTTTTTCATTACTACGCGATACAGTACTCCAGCACGTTCAATACGTAAAGACCCGCCATTAGGACATTTTATGTGTTTAACATATCACACGTGTAAAACGATAGGGTAGGAGTGCCTAATATAAGATTAGTCCATACTTGTGCCAGTAAAGACCACGTATTAACCATACGCCTTCAGCTCCATACGAGCCACCCGGTAATTAGGACAAACCCTCTTCACCACCTCCCAAAACGCTTTCGAGTGATTCATTTCAATCAGATGCGCCAATTCGTGCACGACAACATAATCGATCAAGTGCAGCGGCAGTTGGATTAGTCGCCAGTTGAGGCTGATGATGCCGCGGCTGTTGCAACTGCCCCAGCGGGTTTTGGCTTGGGAAAGGCGGAATGGCGGGGTAGGCACTGCCATTTTGTGCACATAAATGCCGATGCGCTGCTGAAAACAAGTAATCGCTTGCTGTTGATACCAGCTCATCACGAAAGTTTCGATTTGTCGAGGGGTGAGTTCGATGGCCAGCGGTTGCGGTAGTTCATGGTCGAATGATCGCGTCATTATGATTTCGCCAGTCGGCTTTATCGTGATACGCCACGGTTCGCTAAGGAGCGGATAGGTGGCATCCGGCGTCCAAGCCGGTGCGAGACTTTTTTTCTCCTGCCATTGTGTGAGTTTCTTTGTGATCCAGCCGGCTTTTTGCTGCAGCACGGTGTCGATATATGACAGTGGGGTATGTAATGGCGCGCTGATACGCAAGCCCTGCTGATTGATTTGCAAGCCAATCGAGCGGCGGCGGCTGCGTGTGAGGGTGTAAGCGATTTTTTGGCCGCCGAGTATAGTGATTTGCGAGGCGGGTTGTGCCGGCACGCTTAAGATTGTCGCGGGTTGATCTGACTGATGCGCAGCATTTCGGTTTCGATCCACGTTTCCACTTGCGCGTTCAACTCACCCGCCTCCATATCAGTGGGGTCGATGGGTTTGCCGATGCTAACCGTAATCGTGCCAGGATATTTGATGAAGGAATTCCTGCCCCATAATTCTCCGGCATTATGTGCCACCGGCACTACCAGGGTATCGGTATGCGTTGCCAGCCAGGCGCCGCCAATGCGGTATCTGCCGCGTTGTCCTGGCGGTATGCGCGTGCCTTCAGGAAAAATCACGATCCAGAATCCCTGGTTTAAACGGTCTTTGCCTTGCTCGACGATTTGTTCTAGCGCCTTTTTGCGCGCACTGCGGTCAATGGCGATCGGGCTGGTCATCGCCAATCCCCAGCCGAAAAATGGAATCCATAGTAACTCTTTTTTCAGTACCCAAACTTGAGGCGGAAATATTTCTTGGAACGCCAACGTTTCCCATGCCGATTGGTGCTTAGAAAGTATTATGCTTGGTGTTTTTGGAATATTTTCCGCACCGGTAAGTTGATAGCGGATGCCGCACACATGACGCAGCAAAAACAGCATGATAAACGTCCAACTCGAAGTCACGCGATAACGGTTATGCGGCGATAACCAAAAGCACGCCAGTGTGAACAGGGCATACGGCGGAGTAACCAATATTTGCAACAGCATGTACAGCGACGAGCGTAATAATGCTGGTATCATGCTGTCCCAACCAATGTATCGACTGCCGTCAATAAATTCTCAAAAATCCGGGTATCGGGCGGAATGTCTGTATTTGTACTTGTCTCCCTTCCGTTTCCGGTTAGTACCAATACCGGTAACGCATTAACTGCCGCAGCAGCTTGCAAATCCTTTAAGGAATCGCCAACGATCGGAACATTTTTTAAATTGACACCATAGCGCTGCATGATTTCATTAAACATGCCCGTTTCCGGTTTACGGCATGAACACTGATCCGCGCTGGTATGCGGACAAAAGAATAGGGCATCGATCCGCCCCCCCGCTTGATTAACCGCTTTATACATTTTGTCGTTTATCGCGTTGTACGTGGCCATATCAATCAAGCCGCGCCCAATACCCGATTGATTGGTGGCGATCACCACGCGATAACCGGAATGCGTCAATCGGCTAATTGCCTCCAGACTGCCGGGGATGGGAATCCATTCATCCGGAGTTTTGATGAAGGTATCGCTACACTGATTGATGACGCCGGCTTGATCGAGGATGATCAGTTTTATAAATTCACCACCAGTTTTGAAATATCCGCCACGCGATTCATGATTTGATGAAGCTGAGCCAATAAAGCCAATCGGTTTTTGCGCAGCGGCTCATCGTCAATGTTCACCATCACATGGTCAAAAAAAGCATCTACCGGCGATTTCAATGCAGCCAAGATTTGCAGCGCAGTGGTGTAATCCCCGGCAGAAAATGCATTGCCGGCTTGCGGCTGAATATCTTGCAATGCCTGATAAAGCACCCGTTCATCAGCTTCTTGTAATAAACCGGTATCGACAGTGTCACGGATAGCGCCTTCCGATTTCTTGAGGATATTGCCGACCCGCTTGTTTGCAGCCGCCAAGCTGGCTGCTTCAGGCAGTGTGGAAAAAGCACGCACGGCGGCAAGGCGTTTGGGGATATCGCATAACAGTTGTGGATTCAAGCTGAGTACGGCATCGACTTCCTGAGCGGTGTAGCCTTGTTCGCGCAAAAAACCTGCGAGGCGGTCGTAGATAAAAATGTACAGCTGATCACTAGATCCCTTTGAAACAATTCGTGATTGTGTGATTGTTGCTGATTGTTTAGTATTTGCCCACAATTTAAGAATTTCTTCGTCTTTAATAACTTTAATCACTTGCTGGATCAACTGATTCAATTCAAGTGACAGTCCTTTCTCAATTAATATGCGTATAACACCCAAAGCATGGCGCCGTAATGCAAATGGATCTTTGTCGCCAGTCGGGATTTCGTCAATACTGAACATATTGACCAACGTTTCCAGTTTATCCGCCAGCGCCACACAAACACCCACCGTGTTACGCGGCAATTCATCACCGGCAAAGCGCGGTTTGTAGTGATCTTCGATTGCAAATGCAACATCGTCGCTCAAACCTTCATGTTGCGCATAATAGCGGCCCATGATGCCTTGCAGTTCCGGGAACTCACCTACCATATCGGTGAGTAGATCCGCTTTTGCCAGTGTGGCTGCTTCATAAGCTTGACTAGCTAATGCATCGCCGCCCAGTTGCTCACCAAGCATTTTTGCAATGGCACGGACATAGTGCATGCGCAAACCTTGGGTACCCAGTTTATTGTGATAAATTACCTTATCCAATTCCGGCACACGCGATGCCAGTGTTTTTTTGCGATCCTGATCGAAGAAAAACTTGGCATCGGCCAATCGCGAGCGCACCACGCGCTCATTACCGGCAATGACTTGACTAGGATCGGCGGGACGTATGTTTGAAACCAGGAGAAATGTATTGGCCAGTTTTCCTCGCGAATCGAGCAACGGAAAGTATTTCTGATTCGCTTTCATGGTCAGGATTAAGCACTCTTGCGGTACTTGCAGAAATTCTGCAGCGAATTTTCCAACTAGCACATTGGGATGTTCAACCAATGCGGTGACTTCGTCCAACAAATCATCGTCGTCAAGCAAAGTTAACTGCTCCCGGGCGGCAGCCGCAGTCAGTTGACGCACAATTTCTGCGCGGCGTTGTGTAAAATGGGTGATCACTGCACCTTCGTCTTGCAGTTGTTGTGCATAGCTGTCGGCGTTATGCAGCACGACCGGATTGACTTTCGCCTCGAAGCGATGCCCCTGTGTTTCCCGTCCCGCTTGCAAACCCAATATATTAACCGGCACGATATCCGCGCCATGCAAAGCAACCAGCGCATGCGCCGGGCGCACGAAATGGACACTTTGCCAGCCGTCTGCCAACTGGTAGGTCATTACTTTGGGGATGGGCAGCCGACTGATCGCATCCTGCAATGCATTTTGCAAGCCATCGGTTAATGAAATACCTGCGACGATGCTGTCCCAAAACAGTGTTTCGGTTTTACCGTCCAGCGCGCGTTTGAGTTGCGGCACTGCCGATGCATCGGCACCAAGACTGGCTAGTTTTTTCAACAACGGCGGTGTCGCCTGGCCTGCGGCATCCAAACCGACTTTGACCGGCATCAATTTTTGCGTGACTGCTTTGTCGGCGGCTTGCACGGCGACATTGCCGATATGGACTGCCAGCCGTCTGGGCGTTGCGTGAGGGGTAACTTTTGCATCCTGCGCGATCAACCCTTGTGTTTTCAAGCTTGCGGCTAATAACTCAGCAAAACTGTTACCCAATTGTTTGAGTGACTTGGGCGGTAGTTCTTCAACCAATAATTCAACAAGTAAATTCTTAGTCATGATGCGGATTCCTGCATATCCGGCATGAGTGCGACCCATTCGCGCGGCGCCATGGGAAATGGCGGATTAAGGTTTTTACGGCTGTCATAATAGACCCTAGCAACCTGCCGCGATAAATTGCGGATGCGTCCGATATAGGCTGCGCGTTCAGTCACCGAAATGGCACCGCGCGCATCGAGCAAATTGAAAGTATGTGCCGCTTTTAGCACTTGCTCGTAGGCCGGCAATGCCAAATGCTGCGCTATTAAATGATCGGCTTGCGCCTCGTGCTTGCCGAATGCCAAAAACAGAAATTCGCTATCGCTTTGTTCGAAGTTGTAGGTCGATTGTTCCACTTCGTTTTGATGGTAAACATCGTGGTACGTCAGACCCTTGGTCCAGATCAGGTCAAACACGCTTTCCACGCCCTGCAAGTACATCGCCAAACGTTCCAATCCGTAGGTGATTTCCCCGGTAATCGGTTTGCAATCGATTCCGCCAACTTGTTGAAAGTAAGTGAATTGTGTCACTTCCATGCCATTAAGCCAAGTTTCCCAGCCCAAGCCCCAAGCGCCCAATGTTGGATTTTCCCAATCGTCTTCAACCAGGCGCACGTCGTTTTGTGTTAAATCGAAGCCCAGTTCGCGCAATGAATCAAAATATAAATCCAGAATATTTTTCGGCGCCGGTTTGAGCACCACCTGGAACTGATAGTAATGTTGTAAACGATTCGGATTGTCGCCATAGCGGCCGTCTTTGGGGCGGCGCGATGGTTGAACATACGCGGCTTTCCAGGGTTCCGGGCCTATCGCACGCAAAAATGTTGCAGTATGACTGGTTCCGGCACCGACCTCCATATCATATGGCTGAAGGATCGCGCATCCTTGCTTATCCCAATACTGCTGCAAGGTTAAAATAATTTCCTGAAAAGTAAGTGTTGACATGAATAAATTAAACTAGCGTACTTATTAAATGCACATAAATACGGATTTTACCGGGTTTTCCGTACCGTGCGAAAGGCGGAAAGCAATCCGACGCACAATAATAACCCTGCCAATCCAAGTACCGGATAATTACCTGTGCGCACATAAGGTGTAGCACCGATAAATCCTTGTGCTAATCCATGCAATGCCGCTGTCGTAAAAATTTCTATCGTTTGCAGCACCTGGCCGCGTTCATTAATGATCGCGGTTACACCGGTATTGGTAGCACGTAGCATATAACGACCCGTTTCCAAAGCGCGCATTTGTGAAATTTGCAAATGTTGCTGCGGCCCGATTGAACGTCCAAACCAGGCATCGTTGCTAACATTGACCAGCAAGGTTGCCTGCGGTAACTGGTAAATAATTTCTTCACCAAACACATCTTCATAACAAATATTAATAGCAACACGCTGACCCGCCAGTTCCATCGGTTGCTGATCAAGACTGCCACGGGAGAAATCTGATAATGGAATTCTCAGTACTTCAATGACCCAACCAAAAATGGGCTTCAACGGAATGAATTCACCGAAAGGAACCAGGTGGTGCTTACGATAACGCTGCTCGGGCGCGGAGCCAAAACTAAACATAGTATTGTAATAATCGTCACCATCATGAGTAGTACGTTCGGCCAAGCCGATCAATACATCTCCGTTATTCTTTTTTGCATGCTCAGCCAAATGCGACAAATAAGACTTTGGCATGACATCGCTAAAAAGTGGAATGGAAATTTCCGGCGTGACAATTAGACGGCTATCGCTTTCCAATATCAATCTGGCATAGGTTTCCATGGTATTTTCAAGATAATCTTCCCGCCACTTCAGGTCTTGTGCAATATTGCCTTGCAGCAAACTTACCGTAACCGGATCTCCCTCGGGCTTTACCCATTCAATGGCCTGCAAGCTAAACCCACCCAGCCAAATAACAAGCAGTGACAATCCATAGGGCCAATTTCTAAATCGTTTCTCAAACCACAAATATAGTAGTGCAGCGCTCAATATTAACAACAGGGAAATCCCATATACGCCCACAACCGGCGCAAAGCCCGC
>WBZL01005391.1_pt1 | contig 10611 bp, 7 predicted proteins | sample 5204291 | NCBI WGS metagenome assembly WBZL01 (sample SAMN12344345, study PRJNA552823) | activated sludge metagenome | biome: Activated sludge suspended growth; feature: Nitrification reactor; material: Wastewater; isolation source: activated sludge from nitrification reactor of wastewater treatment... | reverse complement strand
GCGGATCTGCGGGAAGGCGCGCTCGGCCCAGTCGAACACGCGGTCCTCGCTGCTGCGTTGCCAGCCGGCCTTGTACAGCCGCAGCAGCTTGCGCAAGCCCTCGGGCGGATTCTGCGGATCGGGCAGGCCGGCGTGCGAGCGCTGGTTGATGCCGTGGCACGAGGCGCAGACGCGGATCTCGCCGCGGCCGAAGCTGAGCCAGTAGCGTTCGCGCACCACCGGGGTTGCACCGTCGGTGAGTTGCCAGCTCATCGCCCGCTGCGCCGGCACCAGCGCGGCCACCGACCCGTCGGGCGACAGCGCCACCGCGCCCGCGACGCCCTGGAACGGCGGTGCGGCCTGGGGCTCGTGCAGCACCTGGGCTAGCACGCGACGGCCGGGTCGCGGCTGGGCCGTGCCGCCGGTGCCGCGGATCTGGTCGCCCTGCACCAGCTGCAGGTGGCTGACCGGGTACACGGTGCCTGCCGACGGCGTGGACGACGCGCCGCCGGCGATGCGCAGGTTGTAGGGCTGCTGCTCGTCGGCCCCGTCGCGCCGCGTGACGTTGCGGCTGACCATCAGCGCCAGGTTGTTGCGGCGCAGCTCCTCGCGGAACGCGGCGACGTCGACGCCTTCCTCGGCGAACACCTGCTGCTCGGGTGCCGGCAGGGCCGTGGTGCGCCGCGGCGGGCGCGCCTGCGCTCGCAGCTCGACGGCATGCAGCTCCCACAGCGGGCCGTCGTAGCTGACCAGGGTGTCGGGGTCGTACCAGCTCACGCGCTTGGTGATGCCCGACGTCAGCGGCTCTCCCGCGCGGTACACGCCGTCGGGGCCGGCCTCGACCCAGCGCAGCCGGAAGTCGTAGCGCGAGCGCGGCGCGGCGTTGCTGCCCTCGTTGCGGTCGGCCCGCGTCTCGGCGGTGTGCGAGGCCAGCAGCCGGCCGTCGGCCAGCGGCAGCGGGTCGCGGTACAGGCCCGAGTGGCCGGCGGCAGCCGACTCGCCCTCGCCGGTGAAGCCGGCGGTGGCCGCGGCGGTGAGCGGCGTCAGGCCCATGCGATCGGCGTTGACGGTCGGCGCGCCGTCCAGCGCCACGATCTGCCCGGCCGCATGGGTGCCGAACTCCGGCGCGCTGGTGCCGACGAAGCGGCCCGGCTGCCGCGGGTCCTCGCGCATCTGGTGCAGCGCGTCGTTGGCCAGCGTGTGGCGGTTGTAGCGCGTGTCGACGGCGCAGCACTCGCGCAGGTTGGCATCGGCCAGGAAGCTCTGCGTGCCGTAGGCCGACAGCTCGTGGCGGCCGACGTGGTTGAGCGTCTCCTCCTCGGTGCCGTCCTCGTTGATCTGCCAGGGGAAGAACTGGTTGAAGCGGTGCCCGGCCAGCGTGGCGCTGCCGTCGCGCGGTTCGGGAAAGACCTCGCTGCGGTCGGCCAGCCGCTGCGCCGCGGCGCTCTCGTCGCTGAAGTTGAAGGTGCCGTAGCTGCCGCTGCCGTCGTTGTCGGCATCGGCCTGCTGGTCGCGCTGCAGGTGGTCCCAGCGCGTGAAGACCACACGGCCGAAGCTGTCGACGCGCGGCGTGAAGGCGCCGGACGGCGCGTGGTTGAGCAGGAACAGGTCGCCGCTGGCCGGGTCCAGGCTCCACAGGCCGGTGACGGTGGGCGCCTCCTCGTACTCGTCGAGCTGCGGGTACAGGTGCGCCTCGCCGCCGCGCGGCCGGTCGCTGGCGAAGATGATGCGGTCGTCGCTGCCGTAGGTGGGGTTGACGTTGTGGTAGGCGGTGGGCTGGTGCGGCACCGGCGTGATCACCGGCGTCTGGGTCGGGCCGAGGCCCGTCATCTCGTAGAGCTGCCAGCGCGTCGTGGGCTCCTCGTACTGCCGGGTCGGCGCGCCGACGATGGCGCTGAAGACGATGCGCTGGCCGTCCCAGTGCACCGCCGGGTCGCGCACGGCAATGGCGCGTTCGCCCTGCTGTCCGTCGTGGCCCCATCCGGCCGCGGCGGTGAGGTTGCGCAGCGTGCCGTCGGTGTAGCGGATCCACAGGTCGCCGCCGCGCGCCACGGCCTGCTGCGTGCCGAGGTGGTTGCCGAAGGTCGAGCCGATGGTCGTGAAGTCCGCCGGCACCGGCACCTGGGTGACGAAGACGATGGGGTAGGGCGTCACCACCTGGGCCTGGGCGGGCACGCTGGCCAGCCCGGACAGCAGCGTCGGCGCAGCCAGCCAGGCCCACGCACCCGCGCGGGCACGTTCGAACCACGGTTTCATCGGGGGCCTCCTGCCGGCATGAGACGCGGCAGTCTCGGCGGCGGCCCGCGGCGCGTCAACGTGGAACCCTGCCCCGAACGTGGGGGAGGCCCGACCCGGCCCGCTCGCCTCGGCCCGGCCGGGCTCATCCAGCGGGCCTGGCGCGGCCTAGTGCAGCACCAGCAGCGGCAGGCGGCTGGACGACAGCACGGCCTTGGTCTGCGAGCCGAACAGGAACTCACCGAAGGCGCCGCGGCCGTGCGTGACCATCACGATCATGTCGCAGCCGCGCGATTCGGCGGCGTCGATGATCGCCTTGTCGACCCGCGGAACCTGCGCGTGATGACCCTCGAAGGCCACGCCGGCGGCCTCGGCGCGGGCCTGGAAGCGGCCCAGCACCTCGCGCGCGCGCGCCTCGGTCATCGCGTCGTACTCCTCGGCATCGCGCAGCAGCGCGTTGGGATGCCGCGGCAGGTCGGGCACGTTGAGCGTCGGCTCGGCGATGAAGCCGGTGATCGCGGCGCCCAGCTGGCGCGCCAGGTCGATGCTGGCGCTCATCGCGCGGTCGGAGAGTTCGCTGCCGTCCACCGGAACCAGAAGTCGGCGATACATGGTGCAGCCCTCCTACGGTGACTCCATGGGGCGCACTCTACGAAGCAGCGAAATCGGCGCCCTTGCGCCGTGTCAACGGGCGACGGCCGTGCGGCTGACCCTGGTCACGCCGCCGCGGCGAGCGCCGGCGCGGCGGGCGCGCCGGCACCGAGCAGGTGCACCGGCGTCAGCATCCGCTCGATCAGCTCGCGCACGCTGGCGATGCGCTCGCCGAAGGGCAGGCCGCCGGCACCGCGGAAGAACAGGCCCTTCCTGACGTCGCCGCGCAAGGCCGCGGCGAGCTGGGTGTCGATGCAGAACTGGCCCCAGCCGGGCAGGCCGTCGCGCAGGCCGCACTGGGCCAGGCAATCGAAGGCGGCGACGCAGCGCGACTTCTTGTGCACCTTCTGCTGCAGCCGCGGCTCGGCCTGCAGGTAGTGCTTGAGCCAGGGCGTGGCCACCGCACGCGCCGGCAGACCGGCGACGCTGATGAACTCGGTGATCTGATCCTCGCGTGCCTCGGCCAGCACGCGCTTGAACTCGGGGTGCGCGTCGCACTCCTCGGTCACCGCGAAGGGCGTGCCCAGCTGCACCGCGGCCGCACCCAGGGCCTGCAGGCGCTGGATGTCCTCGAAGCTGCGGATGCCGCCGGCGGCGATCAGCGGCACCTCGCGCTCCACGCCGGCGCTGCGCAGGAACTCGATCGATTGCGGGATCACGTTCTCGAAGTCGAAGCGCTTGTCGTGGAGGTCGGCGACGCGCGCCGCGCCGAGGTGGCCGCCGGCCAGCCGCGGGTGCTCGATGACGATGGCATCGGGCAGGCGGCGCTTGCGCTCCCACTTCTTGACGATCAGGGCGACGCCGCGCGCGTCGGACAGGATCGGCACCAGCGCGGCCCGGGGATGGTCCTGAGCCAGGTCGGGCAGGTCCAGCGGCAGCCCGGCGCCGACCACGACGGCGTCGATGCCGCATTCCAGCGCGCGCTTCACCGAGGCGGCGTACTCGCCCACGGCGCGCATCACGTTGACCGCCAGCAGGCCGCGCCCGCCGGCCAGGCGCCGCGCCAGGCCGATCTCGCGCGCCAGCGCCTCGAGGTTGGCGGCATCGATGACCGCCTTGGCGTCGGCGCCGATGCCCGCCGCCCGGCTGCGTTCCATCAGGTCGGGATGGTGGCGCCGCAGGTCCACCGACGAGAGGGTGCCCACCGCGCCCTGCGCCGCCACGCTGCCGGCCAGGCGGTGCGCCGAGATGCCCACGCCCATGCCGCCCTGCACGATGGGCAGCAGCTTGCGGCCCAGCAGCTCCAGCGGCCTCAGCCACTGGCGCCAGACGAGGGTCGGATCGGAGACGAGACCCGGTGACGCGGGCAGGGGTGCAGACATGTCGTGCGCGCACGGACCCACGTCCGCACATCCGGTGGAACAAACGGGCGGAGGCTAGGGACATGTGCCCGGCAGGGCTTTGCGCTCGCGCAAGGACCAGGCGATTGCGAGCGTGGCAGCCGGCAGGCGCCCGGGGCATGGCCGCCGCCCGCCCGCGGCGGCGCGACGTGGCACGATGCGCGCCCACCTCGAGCCGGGCGGCCCGCCCGCGCCGTGCCGCCGCCCGTGTCGTCGTCGATGCCGTCCGTTCCCGACCCCGCGCCCGTCGCGCCCGAAGCCTGGTTTGCCGCCCAGGGCTGGCAGCCGCACGACTTCCAGCGCCGCGTGTGGGCGGCGATGGCGCGCGGCGACAGCGGCCTGCTGCACGCCACCACCGGCAGCGGCAAGACCCTGGCCGTGTGGATCGGCGCGCTGCAGCGCCGGCAGCACCGGCGCGGCCTGCAGGTGCTGTGGATCACGCCGATGCGCGCACTGGCCGCCGACACGACGCGCTCGCTGCAGCGCCCGCTCGAGGCCCTGGCGCCGGGGGCAGGCGTCGGCCAGCGCACCGGCGACACCGGCACGGCCGAGCGCGCCCGGCAGGAGCGCGCCTGGCCGATGGCGCTGGTGACGACGCCCGAGTCGCTGACCCTGATGCTCACGCGCGAGTCGGCCGCCGCCGAGCTGGGCGGCGTGCACACCGTGATCGTCGACGAGTGGCACGAGCTGATCGGCAACAAGCGCGGCGTGCAGGTGCAGCTGGCACTGGCGCGCCTGAAACGTTGGAACCCCGGCCTCGTGGCCTGGGGCCTGTCGGCCACGCTGGGCAACCTGGACGAGGCGATGCACACGCTGGTCGGCCACGCCGGCGGCACGCTGGTGCAGGGGCGCCTCGACAAGACCCTGGTCATCGACACGCTGCTGCCTGCCGACCCCGGTCGCTTCTCCTGGGGCGGCCACCTGGGGGCGCAGATGCAGCAACCGGTGGTGCAGGAGATCGAGCGCTCGGGCACCACGCTGGTCTTCACCAACGTGCGCTCGCAGGCCGAGATCTGGTACCAGCTGCTGCTGCAGCAGCGTCCCGACTGGGCCGGCGTCGTGGCGCTGCACCACGGCTCGCTGGACAAGAGCGTGCGCGAGTGGGTCGAGCTGGGCCTGAAGGAGGGCCGGCTGAAGGCCGTGGTGGCCACCTCGTCGCTGGACCTGGGTGTCGACTTCCTGCCCGTCGAGCGGGTGCTGCAGATCGGCAGCGCCAAGGGCGTGGCGCGGCTGCTGCAGCGCGCCGGCCGCAGCGGCCACGCGCCCGGCCGCGCCAGCCGCGTGACCCTGGTGCCGACCAACACGCTGGAGCTGGTGGAGGCTGCCGCGGTGCGGCGCGCGGCGCTGGCCGGGCGCGTCGAATCGCGCCACACGCCGGCCAAGCCCCTGGACGTGCTGGTGCAGCACCTGGTCAGCATGGCGCTCGGTGGCGACATCGCCGACGGACGGCCTTGCAGCGGCTTCGATGCCGACGAGCTGTTTGCCGAGGTCCGTGGCGCGCCGGCCTACGCCACCCTGACGCGCGACGAGTTCGACTGGGCGATGGCCTTCTGCGAGCGCGGCGGCGACAGCCTCACCGCCTACCCCGAGTACCACCGCATCGCGCGCGTCGACGGTCGCTGGCGCGTGCCCGACCGCGGCATCGCCAGGCGCCACCGCCTGCAGGTGGGCACCATCGTTGCCGATGCGTCGATGAAGGTGGCCTGGCTCAGCGGGGGCACGCTGGGCACCATCGAGGAGGGCTTCATCGCCCGCCTGAACCCGGGTGATCACTTCGTCTTTGCGGGCCGCGTGCTGGAGTACGTGCGCACGCAGGACTTGACGGCCTACGTGCGCAAGGCCAGCAAGCCCAAGGGCGTGGTGCCGGCCTGGGCCGGCAGCAAGATGCCGCTGTCCAGCGAGCTGGCCGACGCCGTGCAGGACCTGCTGGACCGCGTGGCCGGCGGTGTCCCTCGGCGCGCGGCGCCCGCGCCGGTGGCACCCCTGTCCCTGCAGCCCGACCTGTTCGACCCCGAACTGCAGGCCGCGCTGCCGATGCTGCAGACCCAGGCGCGGCTGTCGCGCATCCCCGTGCGCGGCCGGCTGCTGGTGGAGAGCCTGCACACGCGCGAAGGCCACCACCTGTTCCTCTACCCCTTCGCGGGGAGGCACGTGCACATCGGCCTGGCGCAGCTGCTGGCCTGGCGCCTCAGCCGGGAGGCGCCCAACACCTTCTCGCTGAGCGTCAACGACCTCGGCCTCGAGATCCTGGGTGCCCGGCCGATCGAGGCGGCCGCGCTCGAGCCCTCGCGCCTGTTCGGCACCCGTTCGCTGCTGTCCGACGTGCTGGCCAGCCTGAACAGCGGCGAGCTGGCGCAGCGGCGCTTCCGCGAGATCGCGCGCATCGCCGGCCTGGTGTTCGGCGGCTACCCTGGCGCGCCCAAGAGCCTGCGCCAGCTGCAGGCGTCGAGCTCGCTGTTCTACGAGGTGTTCCGCAAGTACGACGCCGGCAACCGCCTGCTGGCGCAGGCCGAGTCGGAGGTGCTGGCGCAGGAGCTCGACATCGTGCGCCTGGGCAGCACGCTGAAGACCCTGGCCGGCCTCGAGCTCGAGCGCGTGGACCTTCGGGTGCCCAGCCCCTTCTGCCTGCCACTGATGGTGGAGCGGCTGCGCGAACAGCTTTCGACCGAGAAGCTCAAGGACCGCCTGGAGCGGATGCTGGCCGAGGCCGAGGCGGCACTCGCCGAACCGGCCGCGCCGGCGCCGTCGCGGCGGCGCCGGCGCCCGGCATCGTGATGGCCCGGTCGCCGGTCGTCGCGCTGGTCGTCGCCGGGCTGCTGGCGATGCCCATCGCCGCGCGGTCCGCCCGGCCCGAAGCGCGCGCGCCGGCCCTCGTCAACGGCATCGTCACCCGGGTGGTCGACGGCGACAGCCTGTGGTTCCAGCCGGCTGCCGGCGGCGCGCCGATCGCGGTCCGCCTGGCCGGCATCGATGCCCCCGAGATCTGCCAGCCGGGAGGGCCCGAAGCCCGACGCTTCCTGGCCGACCTGGTGGACGGCCACCCGGCGCAGCTGCGCGTGGCGGCCGGGCGCGCCGGCCGCGACGACTTCGGTCGCACGCTGGCCACGCTCCGGCGCGCCGGCATCGACGTCAACCGCCACCTGGTCGAGCAAGGCCATGCCTGGAGCCACCGCTACAAGTGGGACCGTGGCCCCTACGTCGCCGAGGAGCGCATGGCCCGTGCCCTGCGCCGCGGCCTGCACCGGGCCGGCGCGGCGGCGCTGATGCCGCGCGACTTCCGCAGGCTGCACGGTCCTTGCACGGCGGCGTCGGGACCGTGAGCGGCCGCCCGGCCCGCCGGTCCGGTCCGCCGCTGCACCGCGGGCCGTGATGTCCGGGCGCACGGGGCGGAGCGCAAGGGTCGGGTGCCGCCATCGGGCTGGGTGGTCGGACCCGGAGGGTGGGCCGGGGCGCTGGGTCGGGGGTCCGGGCCCTGGTGCATCATGCGCGCGGCCGCTCCGACCGAAAGGGTCCACGGGCCGGCCGCTTCCACCGCAGGCATGACGCCCGATGGCCCGTCGCCACATCGTTCCCGAGTCCGAGGTCCGCTTCTCCGCCGTGCGCGCACAAGGGCCCGGCGGGCAGAACGTCAACAAGGTCTCCTCGGCCGTTCACCTGCGCTTCGACGTCGCGCGCTCGTCGCTGCCGGAGGACGTCAAGCGTCGCCTGCTGGCCCGCGCCGACCGCCGCGTGAGCGATGAAGGTGTGGTGGTCATCAAGGCCCAGGCCGCGCGCACGCAGGAGCAGAACAAGGCCGAGGCGCTGGAGCGGCTGCAGGCCCTGGTCGACGCGGCCTCGCACGTGCCCAAGATCCGCAAGGCGACCCAACCGACCTACGGATCGCAGCAACGGCGCCTGCAGTCCAAGGGGGCGAGGGGGCAACTCAAGGCGCTGCGCGCCAAGGTGTCGGACTGATCGCCGGCGGACGCGGGCCCGCATTGCCTATGCTGCGGGTCATCGCCCGACCAGAGACCGCCCATGCCCACCACGACCTGGTATTCGCGCTTCGCCAAGTCCGCCGCGCACTTCTGCGGCCGCCCCCGCGTGTTCGTCCTGGCGGTCCTGGTGATCGCCACGTGGATCGTCACGGGGCCGATCTTCCACTACAGCGACACCTGGCAGCTGGTGATCAACACCGGCACCACCATCGTCACCTTCCTGATGGTCTTCCTGATCCAGAACACCCAGAACCGCGACACCGAAGCCATCCAGGTGAAGCTCGACGAGCTGATCCGCGCGACCAAGGGCGCCCACAACGCGCTGCTGGATCTCGAGGAGCTCGAGGTCGACACGCTCGATGCCTTCCGCCGCCGCTACCAGGCCCTGGCCGCGGCGGCGCGCGACGAACTGGCGCATGGCTTCAGGGACACCGGCACCCCCGAGCCTTGAGGGCTCGCCCATCCACCGCCCCTCGGCCGCCCCCCGGGGCCGCCCCTCGGTCGCCCCTCGGTCGCCACCACCACACCACCGACACGACACCGACACGCCACCGACCATGTGCCGCAACATCCGCACCCTCTTCAATTTTGAGCCGCCGGCCACCGAGCTGGAGATCCGTGACGCCTCGCTGCAGTTCGTGCGCAAGCTCAGCGGCTTCAACGTGCCGTCCAAGGCCAACGAGGCGGCCTTCGAGCGCGCCGTGCAGCAGGTGGCCGACGCGGCGCGCGAGCTGATCGGCTCGCTGGTCACCCACGCCGAGCCGCGCCACCGCGAGGTCGAGGCAGCCCGGGCGCGGGCCCGGTCGGCGGCGCGGTTCGGCGCGACGCGCTGAGGCCCGTGCGTTCGGTGGCACCCCCTCGACCGTGGGGGGTGGCCAGGGAATCTCGTCGCGCTTCCTGCTGAGTCGGGAACAGGCCCGCGCACCCGGTGCGGGCCCGGTCCATCTACCAGGAGCGCAGCATGCAGCCATCTCGCCGGCCCTCGAGGTCCCTTCCCTTCGCGCGCCGGGCGGGTGCCGTGGCGGCGCTGTGCGCCCTGCTGGCCCTGGCCGCACCCGCGGTGGCCGCCACGATCGAGATCGACTCGCTGGCCGGCACCATCAACGGCGTGGGCAGCGGCGGCACCTTCAACGGCACCCGCTTCACCACGGTCGTGGTCGGCTCGACGATGCAGTTCCGCTTCGAGGGCGATCTGGTGATCCCGGCCGGTGACGTCGTGCACGGCGTGGGTCCACGCGCGGTGTCGCTGTATGCCGGCAACGACGTCCACATCGGTGCGGGCGTGCGCTTCGACTTCAATGCCAACGAGCGGGTCGGCGGTGCCGGTGGGGGCGGGGGCGGGCTCAGCGGCAACGGTGGTGCGGGGGGAACCGGCGGCACCGGTGGCGCGCGCGGGTCGACCAGCGGGGCCGCGAGCGACGGCGGGGCCGGCGGGCAGACCACCTGCAACACGCTGTGCCTCACAGTCACCGTGCGCAACGGTGAGTCGGGCCAGGATGGCGCCGCCGGCAGTCGTGGTGGCTCCGGCGCGGCGGGCAGGGCCGGCTCGATGGGCTCGGCCGGCGGTGCCGGAGCGGGCCAGAGCCTCGGGGCCTCGGGTGGCGCCGGGGGTGTGGCGGTCGCCGGGCCAAGAGGTGGTGCGGGCGGCGGTGGAGGCAGCGGCGGCTTGGGCGGCGCGGCCCAAGGGGCTACGCCGATCCCACTGTTGCCGCCGGTGGGCACGGGGGATGGTCAGAGAGGTGGTACCGGGGGTCTCGGAGGTTCCGGCCTCACCGGTGGCGCAGGTTCCGACGGTCGGGCTGGGGGCCGCGGTGTGGATGGCCGCAACCAGGGATCGGGTCTGCTCATCACGGGCGGCGGCGGCGGTGGCGGGGGCGGTGGTGGGTCCGGGGCCAGCGGCGGTGCCGGTGGCGGAGGAGGCGGGTCGGGCGGCGGCGGGGGCGGCGGCGGCTCGGCCACCGGCTCGATCGCGGTCATCATCAACGGTGGCGTTGGCGGCGCGGGTGGCGTTGCCGGCGCCGGGGGCAAGGGTGGCCAAGGCGGCAGCGGCGGGCGTGGTGCCAACGGTGGCGGGGGAGGGGGTGCCTTTGAGGTGGTGGCGCGCGGCCGCGTCGACGTGGCCGCCGGCGTGCAGCTGCAGGCCCGCGGCGCGAGCACGCTGAGTTCGCTCGATCTGGGGCGCGGCTCAGGCGACAACGGCTCGAGAGGTGCAGCAGGAGGGTTCGGATCCTCCGGTGTCGCGGGTGGTGCAGACCTGATCGGCAGCATCAACGCCGGGTCCGGCGGGCAGGGCGGCGCCGGCGGCAGCGGCGGCACCGGCGGACGCGGCGGCTTCGGCGGTGCCGGCGGACTGGGCGGCGCCGGGGCAGGGGGTACCGTCAAGCTGCTGGGCAGCGTGGTCGATGCAGCGGGCGTGCAGGTCGACACCC
>WBZL01005390.1_pt1 | contig 10611 bp, 8 predicted proteins | sample 5204291 | NCBI WGS metagenome assembly WBZL01 (sample SAMN12344345, study PRJNA552823) | activated sludge metagenome | biome: Activated sludge suspended growth; feature: Nitrification reactor; material: Wastewater; isolation source: activated sludge from nitrification reactor of wastewater treatment... | reverse complement strand
TCACGGGGCATCCAGGCAATTCCCGATCTGCTATTCCAGGCCTGTTGAACAGAGCCAGTTGTTTGCAATTCGAAAGATGCGTTGAGCGGTCGCCACAGCCTCAGTATTGTCCCTAATGTTTGGCTCCATCCGGGCGAGCTAAATTGAATCCTGCAATGAGTCGAAGTGCCGGGAGGCTGTTGGCCGCGATGGCACGGACCAATGAGGAGGCAAGCTCATGAAATCGGTACTGCTGCACATTCAGGACGACGAGGGCCTGGAAGCCCGGCTCCAAACGGCGCTGGATATCGTCCGCACTGCCAAAGGCCATTTGACCTGCCTCTACGTCACGCCGATCAATTCCTATGTCGCGTTTGACAATTTTGGCGGCGTCTTCGTGATGAACGATGTTCTGAAGCAGCTTGAAGACAACAAGGTGCAACTGCAGGCGAAAGTGGAGCAGCGCCTCAAGGTCGAAGGCGTGTCCTGGGATTATGTCCAGTCGACGGCGGATCCAGCGCAAGCGATCATCGGGCACTCGACATTGTGCGATCTTGTCGTGATGAGCCACCCGGTTGGAAACAAGCCAAAGGGGCTCGCGAACGCTTTGGTCAGCGATGTCGTCATGGCCGCCTCGACACCTGTCCTTCTGGTCCCAGAGAACGCCAAGGCCTTTGATGCATCAGGCAAGGCCATGGTCGCATGGAACGGAAGTATCGAGGCCGGACATGCCCTGCGTGCTGCGCTCCCCCTTCTCTCTTGCGCGAGCGGTGTCCATATCGTTTCTGTGTCCGAAGGCGGGGATCAGGCCTTCCCATCGGTTGCAGCATCGGAATATCTGTCGCGCCACGGGATTTCCTCCGAACTTCATGAACACCGTGCAACTGCCGGAGGGGTGGGCAGGACTCTCATTGAAGCGGCCAGCCAGCTCGGTGCGCAGTATCTCGTGATGGGAGCGTACGGGCATTCAAGGGCGCGGGAGTATCTGTTCGGCGGCGTGACTCGGGACTTGTTGAACGACTCGCCAATCGCCCTGCTTCTGGCGCATTAGTCAATGCAGGCGCGCTGGCCGGGCTGATCAGGCCCTCAAGGCTATTCGGCGCAACGCGTCGGCAGGGCAGGCGTGCCGCTGTCCCGATTGTAAATGTCCGGGTGGAAGATGATGCGTCCGTCATTTCCAGTATCGGCGGTGAAATAGGTGACATAAACCGGGATCGGTTTCGGCAATGCAAATCTCTGTGTGTCTGTACCAGATATGATCGCATCTATCTGCTGTCGGGAGATAGCACGTCCAAGCACCGTGGCGGCAAAGCCCATTGCGTCGCCAACCCTGATGCAGCCATGGCTGAATGCCCGGCTATCCTTGAGGAAAAGCTCCTTTGTGGGAGTGTCGTGCAAGTAGATGCTGAACTGGTTCGGCATTTCCAGCTTCATCTGTCCCAAGGCGTTTCCGGGTCCGGGCTTCTGCCGAACACCAGTGCGATCCCAGACATAGCCGCGTCGACGGGCTTCTGCCGGATTGCGGCGCACGAGTGCACCAACGCTCTCTGAGACGATGCTTTTTGGCACGGTCCACCAGGGATTGAACGTGACACCCGTCACAAAGGTAGCAAATGTTGGCGTCGGGGTCTTTGGCTTGCCGACGATCACAGGCCATACGCCGGCCTTTCGTCCCGCCTGCCAGTAGGTCAGTTCAAATCTCGCAGCATTCACGATGAGGAATGTCTCACCAAGGTCGATGGGCAACCAGCGCCACCGTTCCATGTTCAGGGCCAGTGTTGCCCGCCGGGCTGGATCCGTCTCCGCAACATAGGCGGCCCTGAGTGCTGCATAGTCGGGGTGGTGGGGGATCAGCAGCGAAAAGAAGAGGTCAATGTCTTCCTTGCCCAGCATGAAGGCCAGATACGACTTCAGATCATAATATTCATCGACATCGGGCATATTCCATTTTCTGCGTTCGGCGGCTGGGGCGGCACCCAAAAGATGCATACGGGCCAGGCGAAGCGCCAACTCTGTTGCCGCCCGATTGATTTCCTTCTCGTCCTGCGCGGCAAGCGCCTTGTCCAAGCTCTCTGTTGACGGGGGCGGCAAGGCATCAAGCGGGGCCGCCGCGGCCCACTGCCGAAGCGAACTCACTTGTTCCTCCGGCCAGTTGGGGACCTGTGCGGACTCCGGAGGTGAATTGGCAAGGGTCACGAACGCGACTGCGATCAACAGGGCTTTTCTCATGATGAAGATCTGCGCCAGACCATTGAATGGCTCAATCAGGGCTATTACCTACGCTGTTGAAAAGGCATCACGAATTGGATTCATGCAGTTGAATAGGCGCAGTTTTCTGGCTGCGGGAGTGTTTGCGTCGGCTTCAGTCTGCGTTCCCCGGTCCTTTGCAGCGATTGCAGGCGGTGGACAGCCTGAAATCCTGCCGTTGGCACTCGCGGCACTCGACAGGCACCACGCAAGAATTGCGCACAGGGACTGGATCGGCGTTGTGGACTTCGGAATGGCGTCGCGCAATCGACGGTTCTTCCTCGTTGATCTTGCCGGAGGCCGGGTCTCCGGCCTCCTTGTTTCCCACGGGCGTGGATCCGATCCGGGCAATAGTGGCTGGTTGCAATCATTTTCCAATCGGCTCGGCTCGGAAGCATCGTCTCCGGGCAGCTTCCTCACGGGCGAAACCTACTATGGCAAGCACGGCCGGTCACGCAGGCTGATTGGGCTTGAACACTGCAATGATCAGGCTGAACGCAGGGGCATTGTGATTCATGCTGCATCCTATGTCAGCGAAAATCTGGCCAACATGCAGGGAAGGGTCGGGCGGAGCCAGGGCTGCTTTGCTGTTTCCGAAGAACAACTCCAGATGGTCCTTGCCAGGTTGGGGCCTGGCCGGCTCCTTTTTGCCGCGAAATAGGCGGGCAATAGCGGGCTACCCAAGAAAACCCGCTAGCCTGCGACGATAGCCGCCCATTCAGCCTCTTCGATCACGCGAATGCCGAGCTCCTGTGCCTTCTTGAGCTTTGAACCAGCGCCGGGCCCGGCAACCACCAGATCAGTCTTGGCCGAGACTGATCCTGCCGTTCTTGCGCCGAGCGCTTCGGCCTGTGCCTTGGCCTCGTCCCGGCTCATCGTTTCCAGGCTGCCCGTAAAGACAATGGTCATGCCGGAGACCGGAGAGGATCTGACATTCGTCACATAGGGCTGCGGATCTGTGACGGCCAGCAAGTCATCCCAGACTTCCCGGTTGTGGGGCTCATGAAAAAACTCGATCAGGGCATCTGCAACGACAGGACCAATGCCCTCGATGGCCGTCAATTGTTCGCGTGCATCGCTGCTGGAGGCGACAAGCGCAAGCTGCGCGACTGTGCCGAACGCTTTGAGGAGATCCTTGGCGGTGACTGCCCCGACGTGCCTGATTCCAAGCCCAAAGACGAGGCGCGCCGGATCCGCGGCCCGTTTGGCCTCAATCGCCGCCAGAAGATTGTCGACCGACTTTTCCTTCCAGCCCTCGCGTGTCTGCAATTCGTCCCGGCGATCCGCCAATCGGAATATGTCGGCAGGAGAATGAAGCCAGCCCAGATCAAAAAATTCCCGGATTGATTTCTCTCCCAGGCCCTCGATGTCCATCGCGGCCCGGCTGACGAAATGCCGCAACCGTTCTACCCTTTGCGCCGGGCAGACGAGGCCGCCCGTGCAGCGCACATCGACCTCACCGTCCTCTGCGACCGCTTCGGACCCGCATTCCGGACAATGATCCGGAAACTCGAATGCAGGCCGGGCCGTGCTGCGCGTCAAATTCTCCACAATCTGGGGAATCACATCGCCCGCGCGCTGCACCAGAACCCTGTCACCCGGCCGGACCCCAAGGCGAACAATTTCGTCGCGATTGTGCAGCGTGACGTTCGAGACGACAACACCGCCCACTGTGACGGGCTGAAGCCGTCCCACGGGGGTTAACTTGCCCGTGCGTCCAACCTGAATGTCGATTGCAAGCAGCGTCGTCTGCGCCTGTTCGGCCGGGAATTTGTGGGCAATTGCCCAGCGGGGCGCCTTGGCGACAAAGCCCAGCCTCGCTTGCCAATCGAGCCGATCGACCTTGTAGACCACGCCATCAATGTCAAACGGCAGGTCGGCCCGTTCCGATTCAATTGACGCATAATGGGCCAATGCGCCTTCCAATGTTTCTGTTCGTTCAAGCCTGGAATCAACAGGCACACCCCAATCGGCAATCGCGGCCATGACACCGAATTGCGTGTCCGCAGGAAGGGCAGAGGCTTCGCCCCAGCCATGCGCAAAAAATCGCAACGGGCGGGATGCCGTGACACTTGCGTCCTTCTGGCGCAGCGATCCCGCTGCCGCATTCCGGGGATTTGCGAAGAGTTTCCCGTCGACCATCCGCTGTGCTGCATTGAGCGCTGCAAAATCGGCCTTGGACATGTAGATTTCGCCCCGGATCTCAAAGACCTCCGGGGGATTGCCCTCAAGGTGCTGCGGGATGTCTGCAATGGTCCGCACATTCGCAGTCACGTCTTCGCCAACAGTCCCATCGCCGCGTGTCGCAGCAAGAACCAGCTGGCCGTGTTCATAGCGAAGCGAACAGGAGAGACCATCGATCTTTGTCTCTGCCGTGAGGGCAACCGGCTCATCATCGGCAAGGTTCAGGAACCGTCGAACGCGCGCAACAAAGTCTTCGACATCCTGGTCTTCAAACGCATTGTCGAGGCTCAGCATTGGCTTGGAATGGGCCACCTTCGACAGATGCGAAGCCGGAGCGGCTCCGATGAGAGCGGACGGGGAATCGGCACGCACCAGATGCGGAAATGCGGCTTCAAGTTCCGCGTTGCGTTTGACCAGCGCATCATAGTCCGCGTCGCTGATCTCCGGGGCGTCATCGGTATGATAGCGCGATGAATGGTAGGCAATGAGGCGCGCAAGGCGTTCAAGTTCGGTGGCCGCTTCGGTTTCGGTCATCATACAGCTTCCAGCAAGCGGCCTGCCTGTGCCCGGGCTTCATTGGTAACTTCGGCACCCGACAACATCCGTGCAATCTCCTCTCGGCGATGAGTCTCGTCGAGTATTCCCACACTGGTTCGGGTGACCGTGCCATCGGATGACTTCGCGATCAGGAAGTGGGTCGTACCGCGGGCCGCAACTTGGGGGCTGTGCGTGACGACGATGACTTGCGCACCTTCGGCAAGACGCGACAGCCGCTCCCCAATTGCCGAGGCAACCGCGCCACCAACGCCCCGATCAATTTCATCAAAAATCATTGTGTCGGCGGAACCCTGCTCGGCAAGGGCAACCTTCAGCGCCAGAAGAAATCGTGACAACTCTCCGCCACTCGCAATCTTGACCAATGGCCCGAATGGAGCGCCGGAGTTGGTCGAGATTTCAAATTCCACTCTGTCCATGCCTTCCTTGCCCCATTGTGACTCGGGTAGGCGCGCAACAATCGTCCGGAAGCGAGCGGAGTCGAGTTTCAGGGGGGCAAGCTCGGCAGCGACGGCAGCGTCGAGACGCAAGGCGGCGGCAAGGCGCTGCTCGCTGAGGGCTGCTGCTGCGTTGCAATAGGATTGCCGTGCCGCGGTAACCGCTTGTTCAAGCCGGGCCAGGCCCTCGCTGCCGGCTTCGATTGCGCCATGGCGGGCAGCAAGTTCCTGGGTCAGGTCGGCAAGCTGATCTGGCTGAACACGGTGCTTGCGCGCCAGCGCGCGCAAGTCGAAGAGTCGCGCTTCATCGGCTTCGAGCGCAGCAGGGTCATAGGCAAGAGCCTGTGCGGCATCGCGCAGGCGGTCCTCTGCGATCGAACCTTCATTGATCGCGCGGTCGACTGCTGCCAGCGCCTCGGCAAGAGCAGGATGATCCGCAGCGATCCGGTCAAGAATACGCGCAGCTTGCCGGAGTTTGGAAAGGCCGCCGTCGGCATCTTCAATGAGCATGCTGACCTGAGTCAGCTCGTCTGCGATTTTCTGTCCGCGCTGCATTGTTGCACGTCGGCCAGCCAGTTCCGCCTCTTCGCCGGGCTGCGGTGCGAAGGCCTGCAGCTCGCCGACCGCATGAGCAAGCCATTCCCGATCCCGCTCAGCATCGGCCAGGGCTGTCGTCGCGGTTTCCAGAGCCTGCTCGGCCGCGCACATCGTCTGAAAGGCCGAAGCAACGTCACCCACCTGTGCGCGGGCAAAAGCATCCAGCAGTGCTCGGTGCCCCTTTGGGTTGATCAGGCCACGGTCATCATGCTGCCCGTGAATTTCCACGAGCAACCCACCCAGCTCTCGCAAGAGAGCCGCCGAAACAGGTTGATCGTTGACATATGCCCTGCTGCCGCCATCGGCCTTGACCGTTCTGCGCACGATCAATTCCTCTCCCGCACCGACAACAAGGTCGTTGCTATCAAGCAGCGCTTTGGCAGCGTTCGGAAGCCGGAAACTGGCGGTTACACTCGCCTGAGTTGCACCTGACCGCACCAGTCCGCTGTCTGCCCGATCACCAAGCGCCAGCCCCAAGGCATCAAGAAGGATGGATTTGCCTGCTCCGGTTTCACCGGTCAGAACGCCAAGGCCCGATGAAAAATCAAGGTCGAGCGTTTCGATCAGCACGACATCGCGGATCGACAGGCTAGTAAGCATTGACCGGCAAGCGTCAGGAAGGATGCTTTTGCATCAGTTCAAATGCCCGTTCATACCATTTGCTACCGGGGTAGTTGGCACCCAGCACTGCAGCGGCCTTCTTGGCCTCATCAGGAATGCCGAGGGCAAGATAGGCCTCTGTCAGCCGCATCAGGGCCTCAGGCGTGTGGCTGGTGCTATCGTACTTGTCGACAACGGTACGAAAACGGATCACGGCGGCGAGCCAAAGGGCGCGGCGTTCATAGAAACGGCCGATTTCCATTTCCTTGCCAGCAAGGTGATCGCGAATGAGATCGACCTTGAGGCGGGCATCTGCGGCATAGCGAGATGTTGGGTAACGCCGGATGAGTTCGCCCATGGCATCAAGGGCTTGTTGCGTGATCTTCTGATCGCGGGTCACATCCGTGATCTGTTCATAATAGTTCAACGCGATCAGGTAATAGGCATAGGGCGCATCGCGATTGCCCGGATGGATCGAGAGGAATCGCTGCGCGGAATTGGTGGATTCGGTAAAATCCCTCGCCATGTAATAGCTGAAGGCACTCATCAGCTGGGCACGGCGGGCCCACACGGAATAGGGGTGCTGGCGTTCCGTTTCGTCAAACAGGGCGGCTGCAAGCTTGAACTGACCCCGATCGAGCCGCTCTTTTGCAGCAGTATAGAGCGTGTCCACGTCCCGTGCGACATAAGCCGTATCACGCTTGGTTCCGTTGCGTGCACAGCCAGCGAGGGGAAGGATGACGGCAAGGGCTGCAATCAGGGCGACGGACTTTGAAGGAACAATGCGCATGGTCGTGCGTCTTAGCTGCTGCATGGCAGTTCGCCAAGTGCGCAGATTATGTTACTTAACCCTTTTCCGGTAAGGCCGCTCACCATGGCTAGCACGCGTCTTGAGACGATCCGCGTTGAGAAGCCCTGGGGGCGACGTCGACTCTGGCCGGGGTTCGATGATCCCCTGCCGGATGGGCAGCCGATTGGCGAGATATGGTTCGACGCATCGGGCCCGCAGGAACCGGAACTGCTTGTCAAATATCTGTTCACAAGCGAACGACTGTCTATCCAGGTCCATCCCAACGATGCACAGGCCCGCGCCAAGGGCTATGCGCGCGGCAAAGATGAAGCATGGGTTATCCTCGATGCGCAGACGGATTCCACAATTGCCTTGGGGACAGTGCGCCCGCTTGGCAGGGAGGAATTGAGACAGGCAGCATTGGATGGAAGCCTCGAATCCCTCATGGACTGGAAGCCTGTTGCAGCGGGCGACGTGATCTATTCGCCGGCCAACACGATTCATGCCATTGGTGCGGGGATCACGCTGATCGAGGTGCAGCAGAATGTTGACCTGACCTACCGGCTTTATGACTATGGTCGTCCGCGCGAACTTCATCTTGAAGAGGGAATTGCGGTTGCCGATCCCGTGCCCTTTGCCGTTCAGGCGATTGAGGAAACGCCCTCAGCGGGACGCCAGGTCCTTGCCAATTCGGAAAAATTCTCACTCGAACGCTGGACCTGGTCGGGCGTTCGCGCACTGAGCCTGGAAGGCACTGGCTGGCTCGTGCCGGTCAGGGGAGGAGGGCAAGCGGACGGCCAACGGTTCCGTGAAGGCGAATGCTGGGCAATTGACGGCCGAACCCAATTATCCGTCGACCCGGGCAGCGAGCTTCTGTTTGCGAGTCCGCAGCCCTATGTGCTCGATTGATTGACTGGCTTTCGCCAGGTTGGTTGCCCAAACCCAATGTCTATTTGACAAAACCCTCGGTCTTCACATTCCGCGCGTTTGTGCCTTGCTCTCCAGTAGGAACGAAGCTGTCGGGCCCGACCTTCAGCCAGATCAGCACGGGGTTTGAAATATAAAAGGACGAAAAAGTCCCGATCACGATGCCAAGCAGCATGGCCGCGGTGAAACCGAAAATTGTGTCTGGTCCGACGAACAGTAGGATCGTCAGCGTAATGATGAGGGAGAGCGATGTCGTCACCGTCCGGCTCAAAGTTTCGTTGGTTGAAAGATCGATCAACGATTCCATGTCCATCTTGCGGTATTTTCGCAGATTTTCCCGGACGCGGTCATAAACCACAATCGTGTCATTCAGCGAATAGCCGATGATCGTCAAAATTGCGGCGATCACATTCAGGTCAAACTGCAATTGGGTCACTGCAAAGAAGCCGAAGGTCAGCACAACGTCATGAAACAGGGTAACAAGTGCGCCGACGCCGAATTGCCATTCGAAGCGAAACCAGATGAAGAGCGCGATGGCCGCCATTGCCAGCGCCAGTGCCACAGAGCCCGTTGAAAACAGCTCGCAACCGACTTTGCCTGATACGGAATTGACGGAGCCGACATTCACACCGGGATAGGCTTTCACGATTTCCGCGCGAACCGCCGATGCGATCTTGTTGGAGTCATCAGCCTTTGCCGTTGCGGAATAGCCTGTGCCAATACACTTTCCGATCGGATTTCCGCTCCCTTCGAGTGGAATTCTGACCGTCATGACCTTGGGGTCGGCCATTTGCTGGATGCTGACATCGCCAACTTCAAGCGCGGAAAGCCGGGCTCGGAATTCGCCCAGATCGACCGGATTCGCAAAGCTCACCCGCATCTGCTGGCCGCCGACAAAATCGACGCCCCAATTGAGGCCGCGCATCGCCACCAGCCCGATCGACGAGGCGAGCAGAGTGATCGAAAGGGCAAGGGCCACCCACTTCCACCGAAGGAAGCGGATGTTTGTGTTGTCTGGAACAAGCTTGAGCGGTCTCATAGGTTCAGGCTCTTTGGTCGGTTGCGCTGCAGGTAGTCTGCAACCAGAAGTCGAGTGAATGTCACGCCTGTAAACACTGACGTGGCAATCCCGATCGCGAGCACGACGGCGAATCCCTTGATCGGACCGGAGCCGAACCAGAACAGGATCAGTGCCGAAATGACATTGGTAATGTTTGCGTCAAAAATCGCCGTGGACGCTTCCTTGTAGCCAAATTCGACGGATTGGATTGTCTGGCGTCCGCGGCGGATCTCTTCGCGAATCCGTTCGTTGATGAGAACGTTGGCGTCAACCGCCGCACCAATGGTCAGGACAAACCCGGCTATGCCTGGCAAAGTCAGCGTTGCATTGAACAAGGCCATGCCACCGAGCACGAGAACGCCGTTCAGAAAGAGCGCAAGTGTCGTGTAGACGCCGAACCGGAAGTAGGTGACGAGCATATAGATCACCAGCGCAAGCGTGGCCAGCACCCCGGCAAGCAGACCCTTGCTGATCGAGTCCTGCCCCAATTCAGGGCTTACAGTCGATTCCTCGACGACTTTCAGTGCGACGGGAAGTTTGCCGGAGCGTAGCGAGATGGCCAGCTGGTTTGCGCTATCGACCGTAAAGTTCCCGGAGATCTGAGCCTGGCCGCCGAGAATTGGTTCGTTGATGTTCGGCGCCGAGATAACAATGTTGTCGAGGATGATGGCAAATGGTTTGCCAACATTTTCCTGTGTGACGCGCGCAAAGCGGCGGCCGCCCTGTCCGTTGAAGCGGATATTGACTATTGGCGCATTGGTCTGCTGGTCAAAGCCTTGGCTCGCGTCGATAAGCTGATCGCCGGAAACCATGACTCGCCGCTGAACCGCAATCTTGCCACGGCCAGCCGGATCGTCCGGATAGGCCAGAATCTGGCTACCGGGAGGGGCGTTTCCTTGCGCTACCATCGCCGGATCAGCGGATAGATCAACCAGCTTGAATTCTAGTTTTGCCGTCTTGCCCAGTAGCGTCTTGAGGCCCTCTGGATCCTGAAGCCCTGGCACCTGCACCAGAATGCGATTGGTTCCCTGGCGAACGACGGTAACCTCTCGCGTCCCATCTGGGTCAATGCGTTTGGATACAACGGTACGAGCTGTTTCCATCGCCTTGCTGACCTCTTCATTCAGGCCAGCGACGGTTGGGGTCATGACAATCCGGTTGGAATCCTGAACCGCAACATTCCAGTCTCGTTGGCCCGTGGCGCCAATCCCGGTGGTCAGGCGCCGGACGCTTTC
>WBZL01005388.1_pt1 | contig 10613 bp, 9 predicted proteins | sample 5204291 | NCBI WGS metagenome assembly WBZL01 (sample SAMN12344345, study PRJNA552823) | activated sludge metagenome | biome: Activated sludge suspended growth; feature: Nitrification reactor; material: Wastewater; isolation source: activated sludge from nitrification reactor of wastewater treatment... | reverse complement strand
CAAGCCCTGAGGCGTGGGGTTGCGGCTGCCGACCACCGCCAGGGCCCGCGCCGGCCAGCCATCAGCTACAACATCAATAGCTGTCGGCGCAGACGGGGTGGGCGTGGAAGCCGTCTGGGCTGCCCCGTTCGGCGGGTGCAGCCGGCCCATGAGGTAGAGCAGGCAGGGCGGATCTTCGATGGTCAGCAGGGCGGCCGGGTAGGCGGGGTCGCCGAGGGTGACGATGCGGCGCGGCACACCGTCTTCGGCCGCGTCCAGCCAGTCCAGCGTGGTCTGCAACTGGGCTGCCAGGTTGTCGGGCGGCTGCGCCAGCGCGCTGGCCTGGGCCGGGCTCAGCAACTGGCGCCAGGCGGCGGGGGACTGGGCGAAGATCAGCGGGGGCAGGCCAAAGGCCGCCAGCAGGCGCCGGGCGCCGTCGTTGCCGATGCCGGGCGTCAGGCTCAGTCGCAGCCAGGCCTCGAGTTCCTGCCGGTCCATGGCGGGGCGGGCGTGGCCGCCGCTCCGGTCAGTTCGGGTTGACCAGCTTGTCGCCGACCTGCACCGGGTTGGTGATTTCCATCACCAGCACGTAGGAGACGCGCTCGAACGGACGGAACACCATGGCGATGCCGTTGCGCTCGTCGGGCAGCTTCATCAGGCCGCGCGCCTCGTCGGTCTTGTCCACCAGCTTCGGTCCGGTGCTCAGCAGCGCCAGCACATGACCGCTTTCGATGCCGTCCTGCAGGCCCTTGTTGATCACCACCACCTGGTTCTGGCCGGCGTAGCGCACCGCGCTGCCCGGCACGGCGACCACGCGCGCGTCCACCGGCACCTCGGGCACGCGCGGCACGTAGTTGCGGTACTCGCGCGGCGGCTCGGGCAGCAGGCGGTCGCCGGCGCGCATTTCTTCCTTGCTGCTGATCACGTCGACCGTGGCGGGCACGGGCAGGGCGCGCGGCTGCGGGGCGGCGGCGCGGCGCGGTTCGGTCTGCACTTCGCCGTTGGCGGGCCAGCGCGTGGGGCGCACGGCGGGCGCCGCGCCGGCGTCTTCTTCGGCTTCGGATTCGCCCCGCACCAGGGTGGCCTGACCGACGTAGTGGCCTTCGTAGCCCAGGGTTTCGTCGGTCACCGGGTCTTTCAGCGGCTTGGCATTGCGGAACACGCGGAATTCGGTGGGGTCGCCCGCCTGTTTCAGCAGGGGGGCATCGGCGGGCCCGCGCACGTAGGCGCGGTCGCCCTTGGCCACCAGCACGCGGCTCTGGTTGGCCAGCGCGACGATGCGGGGTGCGCGCTGGAAGCTGTCGTCGTCGACCACCAGCGGCTCGGTCAGGAAGGGCTCGATCAGGTGCGGCTCCAGCGTGGGCAGCGGGCCGGTGCCCAGCATCTCGATGCGGTTGCGCGGCGACACCCGCACGGTGTCACCGACTTCGCCGTCGGCGCCGCGGCGCGCGCGCAGGAAGGCGCGGTCGCCCAGGCGCTCCAGGTACAGCTGCTGGCCTGGGTAGATCAGGTGCGGGTTGCGGATGTCCTGCAGGTTCATGCCCCACAGCTCGGGCCAGCGCCAGGGCGACTTCAGGAACAGGCTGGAGATGCGCCACAAGGTGTCGCCGCGGCGCACCGTGTACTGGTCGGGCGCGTCGGGCGCCAGCGCCGACAGCGGCACGCCCTGCGCCGCCACCTGCTGGGCGGTGGCGCGCTGCGCCGGCGTCACCGGCAGGCGTGAGGCCGACTGCGCGGCGGCGGGCGGGACGCTGAGCACGGCCGCCGTCAGCAGGCCGAGGGGCGCGATCAGTGCGCGCGTGGCACCAGGAAAAGTGTGTTTCATTGTTTTGCCGGGGGCAGCTGCCAACTTGACAAGTCACCGGACATTCTGCATTCAAGCCCTTGATCCGGCAACGAAATCACTCACCCGAGGCAGCGCGAACTGCGAAAAGTAGCGAAAATCGCCACATCCGAGGCAAGAATTCCATGGCCCAGCTTCCCATTCTCCGTTACCCCGACCCGCGCCTGCACAAGGTGGCTCGCCCGGTGCAGGTGGTCGATGCGCGCGTGCAGGCGCTGATCGACGACATGTTCGAGACCATGTACGCCGCCAAGGGCATCGGCCTGGCGGCCACCCAGGTCGACGTGCACGAGCGGCTGATCGTGATCGACGTGTCGGAAGAGCGCAACCAGCGCCTGGTGCTGATCAACCCCGAGTTGCTGTGGGCCAGCGAGCAGCGCGTGCGCGGCGAGGAGGGCTGCCTGTCGGTGCCCGGCATCTACGACGGCGTCGAGCGCGCCGAGCGCGTGCGTGTGCGCGCGCTGGACGCGGCCGGCGAGGCGCGCGAGATCGAGGCCGAGGGCCTGCTGGCGGTGTGCATCCAGCATGAGATGGACCACCTGCTCGGCAAGGTGTTCGTCGAATACCTGTCGCCGCTCAAGCGCGGCCGCATCAAGACCAAACTGCTGAAAGCCGAGCGACAGGAAAAAGCCGACCAGGCGCGGGTGCCGGCGTGAGCGCCCACTGCGCGGCAAAGGCTGATGCATTCGTCATCCGGCGTGTCCTGAAGGCCTTGCCGGCGGCGCTTGGGGCGCTGCTGCTGGGGGCTTGTGCGGCGCTGCTCAACCCGGATCGGGTGGCGCCCGGCACCCCGGCGGCGCAGGTGCTGCAGCGCCTGGGTCCGCCCACGGCGCGCTACCCGGCCACGGCCCAGGCGGGCGAGCGCTGGCAGTATTCGCAGCAACCGGCCGGCCGCCAGGTGTTCAATCTGGACCTGGACGCCCAGGGCCGCGTGGTGCGCGTCGAGCAGGCGCTCAGCGAAGCGCGGTTTGGCCAGCGCATCCAGCCCGACCGCTGGACGCGCGAGGACGTGCTGCGCGAATACGGCCGGCCGGCCCAGGTGACGGCGGTGCACCGGTTCGACGGCGACATCTGGGTCTGGCGCTACCTGGACGGGCCGACCTGGCGCCTGCTGTTCATCGACATCGACCGCGCCGGCGTGGTGCGCGGCTGGTCCGCCGGCGACGAAAACCTGCCCGACCCGCCCGAGCCGCGCTGACCGTTCCGTGCCATTGAATCGCCACCAAAGCGCCAACCCGCCAGCGCCAAAAGCTATCGAAACATGAGCATGCGCGTGATCTTTGCCGGCACCCCCGAGTTTGCCCGCGTGGCCCTGCAGGCGCTGCTGGCGGCCGGGTTCGAGGTGCCGCTGGTGCTGACCCAGCCCGACCGCCCGGCCGGCCGCGGCATGAAGCTGCAGGCCTCGCCGGTCAAGCAGCTGGCGCTGCAGCACGGCATCGCCGTCGCCCAGCCGCGCAGCCTGCGCCTGGACGGCAAGTACCCCGAAGACGCCGCCGCCGCCCGCGCGGCCCTGCGCGCCGCCCGCGCCGACGCGATGGTGGTGGCCGCCTACGGGCTGATCCTGCCGCAGTGGGTGCTGGATGACATGAGCACCGCCGGGCCGCCCCAAGGTGCGAGCGCCCCCTCGGGGGGCAGCGCAACAGGCGCAGCCGTGGAGCGTGGGGGCCGTGACCCGAGCACCGCCGGGCCGCCCCAAGGTGCGAGCGCCCCCTCGGCGGGCAGCGCCACCGGCCAGGCCTTCGGTTGCCTCAACATCCATGCCTCGCTGCTGCCGCGCTGGCGCGGCGCGGCGCCGATCCATCGCGCCATCGAGGCCGGCGACGCGCAGACCGGCGTCACCATCATGCAGATGGACGCCGGCCTGGACACCGGCGACATGCTGCTGGCGCAGGCGCTGCCGATCGGCCCGCGCACCACCACCGCCAGCCTGCACGACGAACTGGCGGCGCTGGGCGGGCAGCTGATCGTGCAGGCGCTGCAGCAGGCCGCGCAGGGTCGCCTGCGGCCGACGCCGCAGCCGGCCGAGGGCGTTTGCTACGCCCACAAGATCGACAAGCACGAGGCCGCCATCGACTGGCACCAGCCGGCGGCACAGATCGAGCGGCGCATCCGCGCCTTCGACCCCTTCCCCGGCGCCAGCAGCCAGCTGGGCGACACCGTGGTCAAGCTGTGGAGCTCCGAGATCGATAGCTGCTCGCGCCCGTCCGATGCGCGCTGCGGCCAGATTCTTGCCGTAGACGAAGGCGGCATCGCGGTGGCCTGCGCGGACGCCGTGCTGCGCCTGACCGAGCTGCAGCGCCCGGGCGGCAAGCGCCTACCGGCGCGCGAGTTCCTGCGCGGCTTCGCGCTGGCGCCCGGCCAGTGCCTGGGCGAAGGCACGGGTGGCGCGCCATGATCATGCCGCTGCCGCCCGATCCGGGCGAGCTGCCGGCGCGTGGCCGGCTGGGCGCCTGGCTGGCGCGGCGCGTCGATACCTGGGCGCGCACGGCGCGGCACCCGCTGTTCTGGGTCGGTGCGCGCGAGATGGCGGGCGTTTCCATCGGCCTGACGGCCTGGGCCTTCATGACCGGCGTGGCCATGGTCAAGAGCGGCATGTCGATCACCGAAAGCGTGCTGATGTCCTTGCTGGTGTTTGCCGGCAGCGCCCAGCTGGCCGCCATTCCGCTCATTGCCGCCGATGCGCCGCTGTGGGTGGTGCTGGCGGCGGCGTTCTGCGTGAATCTGCGATTTGTAGTCTTCAGCCTTCATCTGCGGCCATATTTCATGCATCTGCCTAGATTCAAACGCTTGTACCTGGGCTACTTCACGGGCGACGTGACCTATGTGCTGTTCACCCGGCGCTTTCCGCGCCCGCCCGAAACCGAGGGTCAGCGGCGCGCCCAGGGCAGCTATCTGTGGGGCGGCAACGTCACCAACTGGGTGTTCTGGCAGTCGCTCAGCATGCTGGGCATCTTTCTCGGCGCCGCGCTGCCGTCGCGCTGGGGGCTGGAGTTCGCCGGCACGCTGGCGCTGCTGGCGGTGGCCTGTTCGATGGTGACCACGCGCCTGCGCGCGCTGTCGGCCATCACCGCGGCGGCGGCGGCGGTGGTGCTGTTCGGGCTGCCGTACCGGCTCAACATCGTGGCGGCGATCGCGGTGGCGGTGGCCATCAGCCTGTACGCCGAGCCACGCCCGCCGGCGGCCGGCGACGACGCAGGGGCGCGCCATGCATGAACTGGACGGCTGGACGCTGCTGGCCATCCTGGGCATGACGGCCATTTCGGTCATCACGCGCGGCTTCTTCTTCATCAGCGAGCGCGAATGGACGCTGCCCGAATGGGCGCAGCGTGGCCTGCAGTACGCGCCCATCGCCGCGCTGACCGCGGTGATCGCGCCCGACATCCTGCTGACCGAGGGCGTCGTCGGCGCGGTGCTGCGCGACGCCCGCACCTGGGGCGCGCTGGCGGCGGCCGGTTTCTACTTCTGGCGTCGGCGCGGCAGTTACGTGATGCCGGCCGCCATCGCGGTCGGCATGGCGGTGTTCCTGCCGCTGCGGGTCGGGCTGGGCTGGTGAAGCGGCGCACGGCCCGGTCGGCCCGGGTCTGGCGGCTGCGGGACGGACGATCCGATTCCCCTTGATGGCGCCTTTGGGGTCTGGATTTCCAAGTTTCCGAAGCAGGAGGATGATGGGCAAACCGGGCGACGTGGCCCTTCAGTCAAGCGCCAGCAGCTATTGATCGTGTAGCGAATCCGAAGCCCGGGACCGGTCAGGGTGGTGTGGGCGCGCGCTCCTACAATGGCGGCGCTGCCGCATCGCCCTCCCGCCGCCGGCGGGTCCTGTGTTTTTTCACTTACCCGATCTGCCTGTCATGAACGTCATCCGCTTCTCCGACCTGTGCGCGCAAGGTGCCGTGCAGGGCCAACGCGTCTTCATCCGCGCCGACCTGAACGTGCCGCAGGACGACGGCGGCGCCATCACCGACGACACCCGCATCCGCGCCAGCGTGCCGGCCATCCGCATGGCGCTGCAAGCCGGCGCGGCGGTGATGGTCACCTCGCACCTGGGTCGCCCGACCGAGGGCGAATGCAAGCCCGCCGACTCGCTGGCGCCGGTGGCGCGCCGCCTGGGCGAACTGCTGGGGCGCGAGGTGCCCCTGGTGCAGCACTGGGTGGACGGCGTGACGGTGGCGCCGGGCGAGCTCGTGCTGCTCGAGAACTGCCGCGTCAACAAGGGCGAGAAAAAGAACGATGAAGCGCTTTCGCGCAAGATGGCCGCACTTTGTGATATTTACGTTAACGATGCCTTCGGTACCGCGCACCGCGCCGAAGCCACCACCTACGGCATCGCCCAGTACGCCCCGGTGGCCTGCGCCGGCCCGCTGCTGGCGGCCGAGATCGACGCCCTGCAGCAGGCCCTGGCGCACCCCAGGCGGCCCCTGGTGGCCATCGTGGCCGGCAGCAAAGTGAGCACAAAACTCACCATCTTGCAGTCTTTGGCGTCCAAAGTCGATCAATTGATCGTAGGCGGCGGCATCGCCAACACCTTCATGCTGGCCAGCGGGCTGCCGATCGGCAAGTCGCTGGCCGAGGCCGACCTGGTGGGTGAGGCGCGCGCCGTGATCGAGGCCATGCGGGCGCGCGGCGCCGAGGTACCGATCCCCACCGACGTGGTGACGGCCACCGAGTTCAAGGCCGACGCCGTGGCCACCGTCAAGCCGGCGCAGGCGGTGGCGGCGGACGACCTGATCCTGGACATCGGCCCCGACACCGCCGAGCGCCTGGCGGCGCAGCTCCAGGCGGCCGGCACCATCGTCTGGAACGGCCCGGTGGGCGTGTTCGAGATGGCGCCGTTCGAAAACGGCACGCGCCGCATCGCGCGCGCCATCGCCGATTCGCCCGCCTTCAGCATCGCCGGCGGCGGCGACACCCTGGCGGCGATCGCCAAGTACGGCATCGACAAGGACGTGGGCTACATCTCCACCGGCGGTGGCGCCTTTCTGGAGGTGCTGGAGGGCAAGCAGCTGCCCGCCTTCGAGATTCTGGAAAAAAGGGCCGCCAGCGCTTGATGGGCAAGCGCCAACAGCTATAAAAGTCATAGCAATCTGGCGCCCGATCACGGCGCCGTCATGCGGCGCTGGCAGAATCCGGCCTGCGATTTCCGCCTGCACCCAGCCCAGCCATGACCTACCGCGCCACCAAGATCGTCGCCACCCTCGGCCCTGCCTCCAGCGACCCGGCGCTGCTGGAGCAGATGATCCGTGCCGGCGTCAACGTGGTGCGGCTGAACTTCAGCCACGGCAAGGCCGAGGACCATGTGGAACGCGCCCGCCTGGTGCGCCAGGCCAGCGAGCGCGCCGGCCGCGAGGTGGCCATCATGGCCGACCTGCAGGGGCCGAAGATCCGCGTCGGCAAGTTTGCCGAGGGCAAGGTGCTGCTGGCGCCGGGCGCGCCGTTCGTGCTGGACGCCGCGCGCACCGAGCCGGGCGACCTGCAGGGCGTCGGGCTGGACTACAAGCAATTGCCGCGCGACGTGCGGCCGGGCGACACCCTGCTGCTCAACGACGGCCTGATCGTGCTGACGGTGGAGGCGGTGCGCGGCGAAGCGGTGCACACCCGCGTCAAGCTGGGTGGCGAGCTGTCCAACAACAAGGGCATCAACAAACAGGGTGGTGGCCTGACGGCGCCGGCGCTGACGGGCAAGGACATGGAGGACATCAAGACCGCCATGCGCCTGCGCGCCGACTACGTGGCCGTGAGCTTTCCCAAGAACGCCACCGACATGGAAATGGCGCGCCAGCTGTGCAACGTGGCCGGCGCCGAATGGGGCCACAAGCCGCAGCTCATCGCCAAGATCGAGCGCGCCGAGGCCATCCCGCGGCTGGCCGAGATCCTGGCCGCCAGCGACGGCATCATGGTGGCGCGCGGCGACCTGGCGGTGGAAGTCGGCAACGCCGCCGTGCCGGCGCTGCAAAAGAAGATGATCACCATGGCGCGCGCGGCCGACAAGCTGGTGATCACCGCCACCCAGATGATGGAGAGCATGATCGCCAATCCGGTGCCCACGCGCGCCGAGGTCAGCGACGTCGCCAACGCCGTGCTCGACGGTACCGACGCCGTGATGCTGAGCGCCGAGACGGCGGCCGGCAAGTACCCGCTGGAGACGGTGCAGGAGATGGCCGCCATCTGCATGGCGGCCGAGGAGCACGACCCGGCCGAACTGGACGCCGACTTCAGTGGCGCCACCTTCCAGCGCATCGACCAGTCGATCGCCATGGGGGCGCTGTTCACCGCCTACCACCTGGGCGCCAAGGCCATCGTGGCGCTGACCGATTCCGGCTCCACCGCGCTGTGGATGAGCCGCCACCGCGTGCGCATCCCCATCTACGCGCTCACGCCCAAGGTCGGCACCCAGCGCAAGCTGGCGCTGTACCGCAACGTGCGCCCGCTGCTGATGGACACCAGCGCCCTGCGCGACGAGGCGCTGGCGCAGGCCGAGGCCTACCTCAAGCAGCAGGGCGTGATGGCCAGCGGCGACGTCTACGCCATCACCTGCGGTGAACCCATGGGCGCCCCCGGCGGCACCAACATGCTCAAGATCTGCCGCGCCGGCTGATCGGCGCAGCGGCGGGCCCATGAGACCGGTCGCGCCCCCTTGGGGTCCATCGGCCTTGCACGCCCCGCGCGTGCGCGCCGAGCGCGGTCCGGGTGCGTGCGTGGCGTGCGCACCCAGGAGGTGAAGGCCCTCGAAGCCGCCGGTCCCCGCATCGATGCGGTCTGCCCGAAGTTGACACGCGGTCAACTGCCGTTTCTAGGGTCAGAGGCAGCAGGTAAACTCGTCGCACACCCGGGCGTCGGCCGCCGCCACACCGCCCTGCCTTCGGAGAACCCTGACCATGCCCCTCGTTTCCATGCGCGAACTGCTCGACCACGCGGCCGAGCACAACTACGGCATCCCCGCCTTCAACGTCAACAACCTGGAGCAGGTGCAGGCCGTGATGGCCGCCGCCGATGAGGTCGGCGCCCCCGTCATCCTGCAGGCCAGCGCCGGCGCGCGCAAATACGCTGGCGAGCACTTCATCAAATACCTGATCCAGGCCGCCGCCGAAGCCTATCCGCACGTGCCCATGGTGATGCACCAGGACCACGGCACCAGCCCGGCCGTGTGCGCCGGCGCGCTCAAACTGGGCTTTGGTTCGGTGATGATGGACGGCAGCCTGAAGGAAGACGGCAAGACCCCGGCCGACTTCGACTACAACGTGCGCGTGACGCAGGAAGTGGTGGCCATGGCGCACCAGATCGGCGCCACCGTGGAGGGCGAGTTCGGCTGCCTGGGCAGCCTGGAGACCGGCGAGGCCGGCGAGGAAGACGGCATCGGCGCCGCCGGCAAGCTCGACCACAGCCAGCTGCTGACCGACCCCGAAGAAGCCGCCCAGTTCGTCAAGGCCACGCAGCTCGACGCCCTGGCCATTGCGATTGGCACCAGCCACGGCGCCTACAAGTTCACCCGCCCGCCCACGGGCGACGTGCTGGCGATCTCGCGCGTCAAGGAAATCCACGCCCGCATCCCCAACACCCATCTGGTGATGCACGGGTCATCGTCCGTGCCGCAGGAGCTGCTGGCCATCATCAACCAGTTCGGCGGCAAGATGAAGCAGACCTGGGGCGTGCCGGTCAAGGAGATTCAAGAGGCCATCAAGCACGGCGTGCGCAAGATCAACATCGACACCGACATCCGCATGGCCATGACCGGCGCGGTGCGCAAGTTCCAGGTCGAAAACCCCGACAAGTTCGACATGCGCGAGTGGATGAAGCCCGCCCGCGCCGCCGCCCAGGCCATCTGCAAGCAGCGCTATCTGGAATTCGGCTGCGAGGGCCAGGGTGCCAAGGTCAAGGGCCTGCCGCTGTCCGTGATGGCGCAGAAATACGCCCAGGGCGCGCTGGCGCAGCAGGTGCGCTGAGCCTTCAGCCACTACAAAAATAAGAGCTGCTCGCGCTTGATCCACAAGCGCCAGTGGCTCTTTTCATTGAAATCGCAATGGAGCCTGCCATGAGCACTGCCGCCCTGCACACCAGCCAGTTGCGCAGCCTGCCCCTGCTGGCGCGCGGCAAGGTGCGCGACAACTACGCCGTCGGCGAAGACCGCATCCTGATGGTGGCCTCCGACCGCATCAGCGCCTTCGACGTCATCATGGACCAGCCCATCCCCGGCAAGGGCGAGCTGTTGACGCGGATGGCGCTGTGGTGGTTCGAGCAGTTGAAAGACATCGTGCCCAACCACCTGACCGGCGACGCGCCCGAGAGCGTGGTGGCGCCCGATGAAGTGGCGCAGGTGCGCGGGCGCAGCATGCTGGTGCAGCGCCTGCAACCGATCCCGGTCGAGGCGGTGGTGCGCGGCTACCTGGCCGGCAGCGGCTGGAAGGAATACCAGCAAAGCCAGTCGGTGTGCGGCGTGCCCCTGCCCGCCGGCCTGCACAACGCCAGCCGCCTGCCGCAGCCCATCTACACCCCGGCGGCCAAGGCCGCGGTCGGCGAGCACGACGAAAACATCACTTTCGAGCGCACCGAGCAGATGATCGGCGCCGAACTGGCGGCGCGCATCCGCGACATCAGCATCCAGCTGTACCAGCGCGCCGCCGCCATCGCGCTGGCCAGGGGCATCATCATTGCCGACACCAAGTTCGAGTTTGGCCTGAACGCGGCCGGCGAGCTGGTGCTGATGGACGAGGTGCTCACGCCCGATTCGTCGCGCTACTGGCCGCAGGACGGCTGGCGTGAAGGCGCCAACCCGCCCAGCTTCGACAAGCAGTACCTG
>WBZL01005386.1_pt1 | contig 10615 bp, 10 predicted proteins | sample 5204291 | NCBI WGS metagenome assembly WBZL01 (sample SAMN12344345, study PRJNA552823) | activated sludge metagenome | biome: Activated sludge suspended growth; feature: Nitrification reactor; material: Wastewater; isolation source: activated sludge from nitrification reactor of wastewater... | reverse complement strand
GCAGTACCTGCACCCGACCCTGCGGAAGAACTACGGCAACTGGAAATACCATGACCGGCCCCGGCCCGGCGTGCTGCACCACGTCTCGAAGAGCGGCGAGGAAGTCTGGTCGGTGCGTGCCGGCACGCAGCGCCAGATGGACGTCTACACCATCCGCAAGCTGTGCGACATCGCCGACAAGTTCGCCGAGGGCCATGTCCGCTTCACCATCCGCAGCAACATCGAGTTCATGGTCGCCGACCCGAAGAAGGTCGACCCGCTGATTGCCGAACTGGAGAAGAACGGCTTCCCCGTCGGCGGCACCGGCAACTCGGTGTCGATGATCGCCCACACCCAGGGCTGGCTGCACTGCGACATTCCCGGCACCGACGCCTCCGGCGTGGTGAAGTCCCTCATGGACGAGCTCTACGACGAGTTCAAGACCGAGGAGATGCCCAACCGCGTGCGCCTGTCCACGTCCTGCTGCGAGATCAACTGCGGCGGCCAGGCCGACATCGCCATCGTCATCCAGCACACCAAGCCGCCGAAGATCAACCACGACCTCGTCGCCAACGTCTGCGAGCGCCCGGCCGTCGTCGCGCGCTGCCCGGTCGCGGCCATCCGCCCGGCGCTGGTCAACGGCAAGCCCTCGCTGGAAGTCGATGAGAAAAAGTGCATCTGCTGCGGCGCCTGCTTCCCGCCCTGCCCGCCCATGCAGATCAACGATCCGGAGCATTCCAAGCTGGCCATCTGGGTCGGCGGCAAGAACTCCAACGCCCGCATCAAGCCGCAGTTCATGAAGATGGTCGCGGCCGGCCTGCCCAACAACGCCCCGCGCTGGCCCGAAGTGGCCGCCGTGGTGAAGAACATCCTGAAGGTGTACAAGGCGGACGCCCGTCCCTGGGAGCGCATGGCCGACTGGATCGAGCGCATCGGCTGGCCGCGCTTCTTCGAGAAGACCAACCTGCCCTTCACCAAGTACCTGATCGACGACTGGCGCGGCGCGCGTTCCAACCTGAACGCCTCCACCCACATCCGCTTCTGACCGCTTCGACTGGGTGAATCCATGGATATCGGCATCCTCATCAACGAAGGTCCGTACACGCACCAGGCCTCGGACAGCGCCTACCTGTTCGCCCGCGCCGCCATCGAGAAAGGGCACAAGGTCAGCCGCGTGTTCTTCTACCACGACGGCGTGAACAACTCGACGCGCCTGACCGAGCCGCCCCAGGACGACCGCCACATCGTGAACCGCTGGGCCAAGCTGGGCCAGGAAAACGGCATCGACCTGGTGGTGTGCGTGGCGGCGGCGCTGCGGCGCGGCATCAAGGACGAGAATCTGGCGCCCGGCTTCCGCATTTCCGGACTGGGCCAGCTGATCGAATCCGGCATCCAGGCCGAGCGGCTGGTCACGTTCGGCGACTGACAAGAAAAGCTCAGGGAGAAAGCACGATGAGCGAAGGACAGATCAAGAAATTCATGTACGTGAACCGCAAGGCGCCGCACGGCACCGTCTACGCGCTGGAGTCGCTGGAAGTGGTGCTGATCGCCGCCGCCTTCGACCAGGACGTCAGCCTGGCGTTCATGGACGACGGCGTGTACCAACTGAAGAAGGGCTTCAACACCAAGGGCATCGAGGTGAAGAACTTCCAGCCGACCTACCGCGCCCTGGACGACTACGACATCAACAAGCTCTACGTCGAGAAAGAGGCGCTGGACGCGCGCGGCCTGACGCAAGAGGACATGTGCGTGCCGGTCGAGGTGCTTTCGCGCGCCGAAATCGGCAAGCTGATGGAAACCCAGGACGTGGTCCTGAGCTTCTAGGGGATATCAAATGCTGCATATCGTGAACAAATCGCCTCTGGACCGCAATTCGCTCGACACCTGCCTCGCCACGGCGCAGCCGGGCGGCGCGCTCCTCCTCATCGAGGACGGCGTCTATGCCGCGACGAACGGCAATGCCGCCGCCGGCAAGCTCACGCAGGCCATGGGGCAACTGAAGGTTTATGCACTGAAGGCCGACCTCGAGGCGCGCGGCATGGCCGATCGCGTCCTGGAGGGCGTCAATCTGGTCGATTACGGCGGCTTCGTCGATCTCGTGACGGAACACGCCACCTGCCAATCCTGGCTGTAAGCGGTTTATTGTTTTTTTAGGAGACACACCATGGCTATCGAAATCAACGGCAAGACCTACGAGACGGACGAGGAAGGCTACCTGGTCGACCTCAACGAGTGGAACGAGGACGTGGCCAAGATCCTCGCCGAGCAGGAGAACGTCAACATGACCGACCAGCACTGGGAAGTCGTGAATTTCCTGCGCGAGTACTACAACGAGTTCCAGATCGCCCCGGCCGTTCGCGTGCTGACCAAGGCCATCGGCAAGAAACTCGGCGCCGACAAGGGCAACAGCCAGTACCTCTACGAACTGTTCCCCTACGGCCCGGCCAAGCAGGCGTGCAAGATCGCCGGCCTGCCCAAGCCGACGGGCTGCGTCTGATTCGCTGAACCTGCCAAGTGCCCGTCATTCCCGCGCAAGCGGGAATCCAGGTTGAGTGCTGGGTCCCCGCCTGCGCGGGGACGACAAGGCATGGCCCATAACGCCAGGACCGAACACCGCCCATGAGCGCAACCACGATCTTCTTCGCCGTCCTCTTCTATGCCGCAACCGCGATCCTCGTCGCCGGTCTGGCGTACAAGATCGTCGACTATGTCCGCACGCCGGCGCCGTTGAAGATCCCCACCACGCCGGCGCCGACCACGAATGGCGGCGTGGCGCTGCGCATGCTACGCGAAGTGGCGCTGTTCGAGAGCCTGTTCAAGTCCAACCTGTGGATCTGGGTCTTCGCCATCCTCTTCCACGGCGCCCTGCTGCTGGTGCTCATGCGCCACCTGCGCTATTTCACCGAGCCGGTGTGGTTCTGGGTCGGCTGGGTGCAGCCCTTCGGCCTGTATGCCGGCTTCGCCATGGTGGCCGGCCTCGCCGGCCTGTGGGGCCGCCGCTTCCTGGTCGAGCGCATCCGCTACATCTCGACGCCGTCCGACCACCTCATGCTGGCGCTCCTTGCCGGCATCGGGCTGTCCGGGCTGGCCATGAAGTTCCTCATGCACACCGACATCGTCGCCGTGAAGGCCTTCTTCCTCGGCCTGATGCGCTTCGACCTCCAGCCGCTGCCTCCAGATTTGGGCCTTTACGTGCATCTCACGCTGGTGGCGCTGCTGATGATCGTCTTCCCCATGAGCAAGCTGCTGCATGCGCCGGGCGTCTTCTTCAGCCCGACGCGCAACCAGGCCGACAACCCGCGCGAGAAACGCCATCTGGCGCCGTGGGCAGCCGAACTCGACGCCAAGAACTGAGGAACCCGACGTGGCCGCCCCCGAATTCGCCGTACCGGAACTGAAGGAATTCCGCACCATCCCCCGGCTTGCGCCGGACGTGATGGCGCACAGCAAGCCGCACGTCGCCAGCGAGAAGATCAACGAGGCCATCGGCTTCCCCGGCGAGCTGGTGGAGAACTGGCAAGGGAAGGCCATCGAGAAGATGGGCGACCTGCTCTCCAAATACCGCTCGCTCAAGGTCTACCTGGATTCCTGCGTGCATTGCGGCGCCTGCACCGACAAGTGCCACTATTTCCTCGGCACCGGCGACCCGAAGAACATGCCGGTGGCGCGCCAGGACCTCCTGCGCGGCGTCTACCGCCGCTATTTCACGCCGGCCGGCAAGCTGTTCCCGAAACTGGTCGGCGCCACCGACCTCACGCGCGAAGTGCTCGACGACTGGTACAAATACTTCAACCAGTGCTCGGAGTGCCGCCGCTGCTCGGTGTTCTGCCCCTACGGCATCGACACCGCCGAGATCACCATGGCCGGCCGCGCCATCATGGATTCCATCGGTCTCGGCCAGAAGTACTCGAACGAGATCCTCGGCAAGGTCAACCGCATCGGCAACAACCTCGGCCTGCCCGGCCCGGCGCTGGAGGACACCCTGCTGGGCTTGGAGGAGGACGTCAAGGAAGACACCGGCCTCGACGTCAAATTCCCGCTCGACGTCAAGGGCGCCGAAGTGCTGCTGATCACCCCGTCGGCCGACTTCTTCGCCGAGCCGCACATCGACAGCCTGATCGGCTACGCCAAGGTCTTCCACGCCGCCGGCATCTCCTGGACGCTCTCCTCGAAGGCCTCGGAGGCCGGCAACTTCGGCCTCTTCAACGGCAGCTACGAGATGATGCGCAAGGTCGCCCTGCGCATCCGCGAGGCGGCGCTGGAGCTGGGCTCGAAGCGCATCGTCGTCGGCGAGTGCGGCCACGCCTGGCGCGTCGCCTACAGCTACTGGAACACCCTGACCGGCGTCGGCGCCGGCGGCGACGACCCCTTCGCCCGCCAGCTGCAGAGCCAGCTCGACCAGCGCTACAAGCAGCCGATGCACATCTGCGAATTCACCTGGGACCTGATCCAGCGCGATGCCCTGAAGTTCGACAAGGAAGCCAACGACCACCGCATCGTCACCTTCCACGACTCCTGCAACGTGGCGCGCGCCTCGCGCATGGGCGACACGCCGGGCGGCCAGTTCGAGATCCCGCGCAACATCATCAAGGCGGTCGCCAACAAGTATTTCGAGATGCCGCACGGCACCACGCACGAGCAGACCTTCTGCTGCGGCGGCGGCGGCGGCGTGCTGACCGACGAGCTGACCGAGATCCGCGTCAAGGGCGCCCTGCCGCGCATGGAGGCGCTCAACCACGTCGTGCAGGCGAACGGCGTCAATTTCATGGCGACCATCTGCGCCATCTGCAAGGCGCAATTCACCAAGGTCCTGCCCTACTACAAATTCAACCGCGGCATGGTCGGCGGCGTGCACCAACTCGTCAGCACCGCCATCCAGCTCGGCGACAAATAGCGATTGACTAGGAGACAAAGATGTCGGCCACCACCGAGAAAACCGATAGCCAGAAGCTGAACTTCCGTCGCTACAAGGACGGCGACAGCAAGCTCGGCCCCCTGAACAAGCACATTTTCCAGGCCAGCCACTCCTACAAGTGCCCGACCTACATCCAGTCGACGCCGCCCTGCCAGGGCAGTTGCCCCTCCGGCGAGGACATCCGCGGCTACCTGAACATCGTGCGCGGCATCGAGAAGCCCCCGGTCGGCGCCGACGGCAAGCCGGTCATGCCGTGGCAGGAATACGCCTGGCGCCGCCTCACCGAAGCCAACCCCTTCCCCTCGGTGATGGGCCGCGTCTGCCCGGCGCCCTGCGAGACCGGCTGCAACCGCAACCAGGTCGAGGACCACGTCGGCATCAACTCCGTCGAGCACTTCCTCGGCGAGTACGCCATCCAGAACAAGCTGCAGTTCAAGGCCCCCGAGGCGAAGACCGGCAAGAAGGTCGCCGTCATCGGCGGCGGCCCCGCCGGCCTCTCCGCCGCCTACCAGCTGGCGCGCATGGGCCACGACGTCACCATCTTCGACGAGCATGAATTCCTCGGCGGCATGATGCGCTACGGCATCCCCGGCTTCCGCACCCCGCGCGAAGTCCTCGACGCGGAAATCCAGCGCATCCTCGACCTCGGCGTGAAGACCCGGCTGAAGACGCGCATCGGCAGCGACATCACCATGGAGGAGATCCGCAAGCAGTTCGACGCGGTCTTCCTCGGCCTCGGCGCCCAGGGCGGCCGGGCGCTTCCCTGCGACGGCAACGACGCCCCCAACGTGGTCACCGCGACCTCCTTCCTGCGCGCCTTCAACGACGGCCGCATGCGCCACGTCGGCAAGCGCGTGGTGGTGGTCGGCGGCGGCGACACCTCGATCGACGTCGCCACGGTGGCGCGCCGCCTCGGCGCGATCGACAACCCGAAGCCCACCGACTATGCCGAGAACGTCATCGGCGGCCGCGCCGCCCATGACGTCGCCGAAATCTCCGCCCGCCAGGGCGCCGAGGTGACGCTGACCTCGGTCTTCCCGGTGGACAAGATGCAGGCCAACAAGCACGAGATCGAGCAGGCCAAGGCGGAAGGCATCGAGATCCGCGGCGGCTGGGCGCCGGTCGGCGTGGTGCGCGGCAAGGACGGCCGCGCCTCGGCGCTGCGCGTGGCGCAGTGCGAAGCCAAGTTCGTCGGCCCGAAGCTCGAACTCAAGATCATCGAGGGCACCGAGCAGGACATCGAGGCCGACCTCATCGTCTCGGCCATCGGCCAGTCCGTCGACTTCACCGGCCTCGAGGAATTCGATTCCGGCAAGGGCAACATTGCCGCCGACAAGAACTACCAGGTGCAGGGCAAGCCCGGCGTATTCACCGGCGGCGACGTCATCCGCCCGCATCTGCTCACCACCGCCATCGGCCACGGCTGGATCGCCGCCGAAGGCATCGACCGCTTCCTCAGCGGCCAGGAGCAGGAAAAGCGCGCCAAGATCGACGTGCATTACTGGGACATGGAGCGCAAGCTGCTGGAGAAGGGCAAGGCGCCGCAGCCGGCGACCGAGCCGCTGCGCGGCACCGACGCCGCCAATGTCGCCGTGCACAACTACGACAACCGCTCAGAGCGCTACGTCATCACGCACAAGGAACTGTTCCTCGGCCACTTCAGCTACACGCCGCGCCACATCCGCAACGTCATCACGCTCTCCAAGGAGTCCGCCCTGGGCAACTTCCAGGAGCGCCTCGACCCGCTCGACGAGAAGCAGGCCATCGCCGAAGCCAAGCGCTGCATGAGCTGCGGCCAGTGCTTCGAGTGCGACAACTGCGTGGTGTACTGCCCGCAGACGGCGGTGTCGCGCGTCAAGAAGACCGAGGCGACCACCGGCCGCTACGTGACGACCGACTACTCGAAGTGCATCGGCTGCCACATCTGCGCGGACGTCTGTCCGACCGGCTACATCCAGATGGGCCTGGGCGAGTAAGGAGACGGCATCGTGATAGCCCGCGCCCTCCGCAGCTTCGGTCTCGCCGTACTGGCGGGGCTGACTTTTGCGGCGGCGCACGCCGCCGAGCCCGGCCGCACGCCGAAACCGGTTATTGCCATCGAGAAGCCCGGCCAGTGCGTCGAGGCGAACGACGTCATGCGGCGCGACCACATGAAGCTGCTCAAGCACCAGCGCGACAAGACCATGCATGAAGGCATTCGCACCAAGCCGCACAGCCTCAACGAGTGCATCGCCTGCCACGCCAGCCAGAAGACCGGCAGCGTCATCGGCGACGGCGGCTTCTGCCAGAGCTGCCATGATTACGCGGCGGTAAAGCTCGACTGCTGGGACTGCCACCAGCCCAAGCCCGGCCAGAAGGCCGCCACGGGAGTCCGCCCATGAGCGACAACATCAGCCGTCGCGGCTTCCTCGCCACCTCCGCCGCCGCCCTGGCGGGACTGACTTTGGCGCCCGGCATCCGCCTCGTCGAGATCGCCGCCGCCAAGCCTGACAGCGAAGCCGTCACCGCGAAAGTGCGCTGGGGCATGCTCATCGACACCACGCGCTGCCAGAGCGGCTGCACCGAATGCGTCACCGCCTGCGGCAAGGAGAACGGACTCGGCGAGGTCACCAAGCCGCGCACCGACGCGCAGTGGATCCGCAAGATCGACCTGAAGGACCTCAAGTCCGGCCACGCCCTCTCGCTGCCGATGATGTGCCAGCACTGCGCCCACCCGCCCTGCGTGGATGTCTGCCCGACCGGCGCCTCGTTCAAGCGCGCCGACGGCATCGTGCTGGTCGATCGCCACATCTGCATCGGCTGCCGCTACTGCATGATGGCCTGCCCCTACAAGGCGCGCTCCTTCGTGCATGAGCCGCACACCGACCAGAACCCGGAAGTGCCGCGCGGCCAGGGCTGCGTGGAGAGCTGCACGCTGTGCGTGCACCGCGTCGATCGCGGCGGCACGCCGGCCTGCGTAGAGGCCTGTGCGACAGCAGGCCACAACGCCATGATGTTCGGCGACCTGAACAACCCCGAGAGCGACATCTCGAAGCGCATCCGCGAGGTGAAGACCACCCAGGTGCGCGCCGACCTCAAGCTCGACCTCGGCGTCCGCTACGAGGGAATCTGATATGGCGACCGCAAGCTACGTCGAAACGCAAAGCCGCCCCGGCGCCTTCTGGGGCCTGCTGGTTCTGGGCGGCCTGTTCATGCTGGCGGCCCTCGGCGCCTTCCTGTACTTCGAACACAGCGGCCACGTCGTCACCGGCATGGACAACCAGATCGTCTGGGGCATGCCGCACGTCTTCGCCGTGTTCCTCATCGTCGCCGCCTCCGGCGTGCTCAACGTCGCTTCGATCGGCTCGGTGTTCGGCAAGCCGGTCTACAAGGCGCGTGCGCCGCTCTCCGGCCTGCTGGCGCTGGCCATGATGGCCGGCGGACTGGCCGTGCTGGCGGCCGACCTCGGCCGCCCCGACCGCCTCATCGTGGCGATGACGCACTTCAACTTCAAGTCGATCTTCGCCCTCAACATGATGTTCTACTCGGGCTTCTTCGTCATCGTCAGCGCCTACCTGGTGACGATGATGGACCGCAGCCTGAACGGCTACTCGAAGATGCTGGGATTCCTCGCCTTCTTCTGGCGCCTGGCGCTCACCACCGCCACCGGCTCCATCTTCGGCTTCCTCGTCGCGCGCACCGCCTACGGCTCGGCGCTGATGGCGCCGATGTTCATCATCTACTCCTTCGCCTACGGCCTGGCGGCCTTCCTCATCGTGCAAGGCAGCATGTACGCCTGGAACAAGATGCAGTTGGACGACCGCATCCTCGCCCGCATGAAGAACCTGCTCGCCGTCTTCGTCGGCGCCGCCCTCTACTTCACCGCGGTGATGCACCTGACCAGCCTCTACTTCGCCAAGCAGGACGCCTACGAGCGCTTCCTGCTGCTCGACGGCGGCGTCTACACGGCGGCGTTCTGGCTCGGCCAGGTGGTCATCGGCGGCATCGTGCCGCTGGCGCTGCTCTTCGCGCCCGGCGCCACGCAGGCGCGCGTCATCGCCGCCTCGATGCTGGTGGTGCTGGGCGGCCTCGCCCAGATGTTCGTCACCATCGTCGGCGGACAGGCCTTCCCGCTGGAGATGTTCCCCGGCTACGCCGTCACCAGTTCCTTCCAGGACGGCATCGTGAACAGCTATGCCCCGGTGCTCGGCGAGTTCGCCCTCGGCTTCGGCGGCATCGCGCTGGCCTTCCTCATCACCGTCGTCGCGGTGCGCGTGCTGCGCTTCCTGCCGCAGGACGATTTCGCGGCGCTGAAGGCGGGCACCGACTGACCGGCTCCCGGCCGACAGCGTTACACTGAAGCGGATGCACCGCTTTCTCATCTCCGCCGCGCACAAATCCTCCGGCAAGACGACCCTCAGCCTCGGCCTGGCCGCCGCCCTGCGCAACCGCGGCCTTGCCGTGCAGACCTTCAAGAAGGGCCCCGACTACATCGACCCGATCTGGCTCGGCCTCGCCGGCGGCCGGCCCTGCCGCAACCTGGATTTCTACCTGCAGCCGCATGACGAACTGGTCGACGCCTTCGCCCGCCACGGCGCGAACGCGGATGTTGCCCTCGTCGAGGGCAACAAGGGCCTCTACGACGGGCTCGACCTGGCCGGCAGCAACAGCAACGCGGCGCTGGCCCGGCTGCTCGACCTGCCCGTCGTGCTGGTGCTCGACGCACGCGGCATGACGCGCGGCATCGCCCCGCTGATCCTCGGCTACCAGGCCTTCGACCGCCAGTTGCGCATCGCCGGCGTCATCCTCAACCGCCTCGGCGGCACGCGCCACGAAGCCAAGCTGCGCGCCGTCATCGAGCACTACACCGACGTGCCGGTGCTCGGCGCCGTCCTCGACAACCCGGACCTGGCCATCGTCGAGCGCCACCTCGGCCTGATGCCGGCCAATGAAGCGGCGGCGGCCGGGGCGCGCATCGCCACCATTGCCAAAGCCATCTCGGATCAGGTGGACATCGACCGCCTCCTGCAGGTGACGGCGACGGACAAGCCGCTGCAGCCCGCCATTGCGGCAACCGCACCGGTTGCACAAGGGACATTGCGAATCGGCATCGCCCGCGACCCGGCCTTCGGCTTCTACTACGCCGACGATCTCGACGCCTTGAAGCAGGCGGGTGCCGAGCCGGTGTTCTTCAGCCCCATCGCCGATGCGCGGCTGCCCGACGTGGATGCCCTCTTCCTCGGCGGCGGCTTCCCCGAATGCTTCATGCGCGAACTCGAGGCCAACCGGAGCATGCGCGACTCGGTGCGCAATGCCATCGAGGCCGGCCTGCCCGCCTACGCCGAGTGCGGCGGCCTCATGTACCTCGCCCGCAGCCTCGCCTGGCGCGGCGAGAAGCGCGAGATGGCCGGCGTGATCGCCGCCGACGTGCTCATGCACGAGAAACCGGTCGGCCGCGGCTATGTGCGTCTGGCGCCCACGGCCGACCATCCCTGGCTGCCTGCGGGCAGCCACCCGGACGAGATTCCCGCCCACGAGTTCCACTACTCCAGCCTGGAGCACCTCGACCCGGCCACCCGCTTCGCCTACGCGGTGAAACGCGGCCACGGCGCCGACGGCGCCCACGACGGCATCGTGCACAAGAACCTGCTGGCCTCCTACACGCACCTGCGCAGCGCCGGCAACTGCGACTGGGCCGCCCGGTTCGTCGGCTTCGCCCGGCAACACTTATCCCCTCTCCCC
>WBZL01005385.1_pt1 | contig 10616 bp, 10 predicted proteins | sample 5204291 | NCBI WGS metagenome assembly WBZL01 (sample SAMN12344345, study PRJNA552823) | activated sludge metagenome | biome: Activated sludge suspended growth; feature: Nitrification reactor; material: Wastewater; isolation source: activated sludge from nitrification reactor of wastewater... | reverse complement strand
GCAGACCTCGTGGGCGGCTTCGACCACCAGAGCCGCACGATCACCTTCGTAGACGCAGGAGACTGGTCATGCGTCATCACCTGATCGTTGGAGAGCATTGATGCCAGACTCAGGCGAGGCCGCCTTCTGCCCCAACGGACATGCAGTCCGAAGGGACGTCTCGTACTGCACCACCTGCGGTGTTCGTATTCGCTCTGAGGGGTCCGACCCAGGTCGCGATCTGCCGGATCCTGGCCACCGCCAGCCAGACGCTGCCGGGCATGTGCGGTGCGCTGAGGACCGCCGCGGACGGGGACGCAGCGGCCATGGCCGCCATGGCCCACACCATCAAGGGGATGGCGGGAAGTCTGAAGGCGCAGTCGGTGAGCCAGATGGCGGCCCGTGCCGAAGAGGCCGCCCGCCGCGGTTCTGCGGACGCCGCCGTGCTCGCGCGCGAGCTGGCCGATGCCGTCGAAGGGCTTGTCGCCGAGCTGGCCGCATCGGGCATGCCTGCCGAAGGGCCTGTGGTCCAGGACACGGCCTAGGACCGGGTCGCCCGGCCCGTCGTGGCGTGCAAGGCGTCCCGGCCGCTGGACAACGGTCCGGGCCGTGCGCGCGCACCGGTCGCTCCTGGCCGGCCGGCATGGATCTACACGCTAGACTCCATCGGGTCCCTGCGCCGGAGCCCCATCGCCATGCAAGCCGAGCAGAATGAACTGGTCACCCGCATCGGTCCGGGTAGCGCCTGTGGCGAGCTGATGCGCCACTACTGGCAGCCGGCCGCGCTGCTCGACGAGTTCGACCCCCGGCTCGACCCGCGCATGACGCAGCGCGCCGTCAAGGCGGTGCGCCTGCTGGGCCAGGACCTGGTGCTGTTCCGCGACGCGCAGGGGCGCTTCGGGTTGCTCGACCGCGACTGCCCGCACCGCGGCGCCGACCTGGCCTTCGGGCGCGACGAAGGTGACGGCCTGCGCTGCCCGTTCCACGGCTGGAAGTTCGACGTCGATGGCCGCTGCCTCGAGACACCCGCCGAGCCGGTGGGTTCCACGCTGTGCCAGCGGGTGCGCCAGCGCAGCTACCCGGTGGCGGTGCACGCCGGCGTGGTGTTCGCGTGGCTCGGGCCCGAGGGTTCCACGCCGTCGGCGTTGCCGGCGCTGGATGCCTTTCGCGCGCCGGCCAGCCACAGCTTCGCCTTCAAGGGCCTGTGGGCCTGCAACTGGCTGCAGGCCTTCGAGGTGGGCATCGACCCGTCGCATGCCTCGTACCTGCACCGCTTCCTGAACGACGAATCGCTCGAGGGCAGCTACGGCCGGCAGTTCCGCGGCGCCAGCGTCGGCGAGATCGAGGGCGAACGCTGGCCGATGACGCGCGTGCTGCGCGAGTTCGCCAGCCCCGAGATCCGGCACGAGGCACTGGCCGACGGACTGACGCGGCTGACCACGCTGCGCGCCATCGACGAGCAGTTGACCCACGTGCGCATCACCAACGCGGTGTTCCCGTACACCTTCGTGATCCCGCTGTCCGAGAGCATCACCATCACGCAGATGCACGTGCCGGTGGACGACACGCGCACCTACTGGTACAGCTTCTTCACGAGTTTCCGCGAACCGCTGGACAAGGAGGAGATGCGTCGCCAGCGGCTGCGCGGGGTGAGCCTGCCCGACTACGTGCCGTTCAAGGGCCGCCACAACGACTGGGGATTCGACCCCGCGGAGCAGCGCACGCGCACCTTCCTGGGCATGGGCGAGGACGACATCAACGTGCACGACCAGTGGGCCGTGGAGAGCATGGGAGCGGTTCAGGACCGCTCCCGCGAACATCTGGGCACCGCCGACAAGGTGATCATGCACAACCGCCGCATGCTGCTCAAGGCCATCGACACGGTGCGTGCCGGCGGCCGGCCGCCGATGGCGCTGACACCGGAGGAGGCCGCGGCCGTCGGCGGCCCCGACACCATCGACTGCATCGCGCCGGCCCAGGGCTGGGAGCGCTTCTGGGCCGAGCAGGCACGGGCCAAGCGCGACGGCGCCGCGTGGCTCGCGGCCGCCCCGGCGACGGCCGAGGCCGGGTCTTGACCGACCTGGCCGCACGCAGCGGCCGGCACGACGCGGCCCGCGCGGCGGCCTGCGCCGCGGCGCTGCACCGGCTGGAGACCACCGGCGTCGACGAGGTGCGCATCGGCTGGTGCGACCTGCACGGCGTGCTGCGCGGCAAGACGCTGATGCCCGCCGCGGTGCCGTCGGCGCTGGACGACGGCATCGGCATGGTCAGCACGCTGATGCTCAAGGACACCTCGGACCGCACCGCGTTCCGCGTCTTCGAGCGCGCCACGCACGACGAGCTGCCCGGCTTCGGCTTCGCCAACAACCTGCTGCTGCTGCCCGATCCGGCCAGCCTGATCCTGTTGCCCTGGGCACCGGGCACTGCGTGGATGCGCGGCGAGCCCTTCTTCGAGGACGGCACACCGGTGCCCGCCGACCCGCGCCGCGTGCTGCAGCTGGCATTGCAGGGGCTGGCCGAGGCCGGTTTCGGCCTGCGCTGCGGGCTGGAGGTGGAGTTCCACATCTACCGCATCACCGACGAGCGGCTCGATCCGGCCCAGGCTGCCTGGCCTGGCGAGCCGCCGGACGTGCAGCTGCTGCACCCGGGCTACAACCTGCTGGCCGAGAACTGGGCCGACCAGGCGCACGAGGCGCTGGCCATCGTTCGCCGCACCGCCCAGGGGCTGGGCCTGCCGTTGCGCTCGCTGGAGATCGAGCTCGGGCCCAGCCAGTTCGAGGCCGTCTTCGACGTCCAGGATGCGCTGCAGGCCGCCGACCACATGGTGCTGTTTCGCAATGGCGTGCGCCAGGCGCTGCGCCGGGCCGGCTACCACGCGACCTTCATGTGCCGGCCACCGTTCGAGCACATCATGTCCAGCGGCTGGCACCTGCACCAGTCGCTGGCGCAGCGCTCCGACGGGCGCAACGCCTTCGTGCGCACGGCGGCCCGCGACGGCAGCGGAGCGGGCGGCGCGGCGGCCACCTTGTCCGACGTCGGCGTGCACTGGCTCGGCGGTCTTCTCGAGCATGCCGCCGGCACGGCGGTCTTCGGCTGCAGCACCGCCAACGCGTTCGGCCGTTTCCGGCCCAACGCCCTGGCGCCGATGGCGGCCTCGTGGGGCCGCGACAACCGCGGCGCCATGCTGCGCGTGCTGGGCGGCCCCGGCGACCCCGGCACGCGCATCGAGAACCGCATCGGCGAGCCCATGGCCAACCCGTACCTGTACATGGCGTCGCAGGTGCATGCCGGACTCGACGGCCTGCGCCGCCGGCTCGAGCCGGGCCCGGCCACCGAGTCGCCGTATGCCGACAACCCGGCTCAGCCCCTGCCCACGCGCCTGGACCTGGCGCTCGACGCGCTCGAGGCCGACACCACCGTCGTGCAGGCCTTCGGCGCCGACCTGGTGCGCCTGTTGACACGCGTCAAGCGTTCCGAGGCGCTGCGCCTGGGGCAATCCGACGACCCCGACGCGTGGCAGCGTCGCGAATACTTCAGCCGCTTCTGACGCGGCCCCCACCTGCATGACCTTGCCGATGATCGAGATCCAGGTCCAGGACATCGATGGCCGCATCCACCGTGTCGCCGGCAAGCCCGGCCAGAGCGTGATGCGCGCGGTGGTCGATGCCGGCCTGCAGGGCATTGCCGCCGACTGCGGCGGCTGCCTCACCTGCGCCACCTGCCATGTCTTCGTGGCGCCCGAGTGGACCGCTCGCCTTCCGCCGCCCGGCCCCGACGAGCGTGCAATGCTCGAGATGTCCGCCACGCCGGCCGAGCCGAGCAGCCGCCTGTCCTGCCAGCTGACGCTGGGCCCCGGGCTGGCCGGCCTGAGCCTGCGGCTGCCGCCGACCCAGTACTGAGCGCGGTCGATGCCGTCGCTGCCGCCCACGCCCCCACCCCCGCCCCGAGACCCCTCATCGTGAAGCTGCTCGAGATCCTTGCCAAGGCCTGCGCCATCGTCTCCGGCGTGCTGCTGACGGTGATCACGCTGATGACCTGCGTCAGCCTGATCGGCCGCAACACCACCGGCTGGACCATCGTCGGCGATTTCGAGCTCACCGGGGCGGCCGCCGGGGCGGCGATCGCGCTGTTCCTGCCCTGGTGCCAGCTGCGGCGCGGCAACATCATCGTCGACTTCTTCACCACCAAGGCCAGCGAGCGCACCAATGCGGTCCTCGACCGGATGGGCGCGGGCCTGTTCGCGCTGGCGCTGGCGCTGCTGACCTGGCGCACCTCGATCGGCGCGCTCAACGCCTGGAACACGCAGGCCGGCACGATGATGATGGGCTTCCCGGAGTGGGTGGTCTACGCCTTCATGCTGCCGCCGCTGGTGCTGTGCGTGCTGATCGGCACGGCGCAGGCGCTGTTCGGCTTCAGCGGGCTGGTGGAGGAGTGACGCGATGACCCCGCTGGTCCTGACCCTGCTGATCTTCGCCGTGATGCTGGTGCTGATGGCGGTGCGCGTGCCGATCGCCATCGCGATGTTCGCCGCCGGCACCGTGGGTTATGTCGCCCAGGCCGGCTGGGCGCCGCTGGCCAACTTCCTCAACACCCAGGCCTTCGCGCGCTTCGCCAGCTACGACCTGAGCGTGATCCCGCTGTTCATCCTGATGGGCAACTTCGCCACCCAGGGCGGCATCTCGCGCGCGCTGTTCGAATTCGCCGCCGGCGTGATGGGGCGCTTCAAGGGCGGCCTGGCGATGGCCGCGGTGCTGGCCAGCGCGGCCTTCGGCGCCATCTGCGGCTCGTCGGTGGCGACCGCGGCGACGATCACCAGCGTGGCCCTGCCCGAGATGCGCCGCCACGGCTACAGCGGCCGTCTGGCCACCGGCACGCTGGCCGCCGGGGGCACGCTGGGCATCCTGATCCCGCCGTCGGTGCCGCTGGTCATCTACGCCATCCTGGCCGAGCAGAACATCGCCAAGCTCTTTGCCGCGGCGATGGTGCCGGGGCTGCTGGCGATGCTGGGCTACATGCTGGCCATCGGCATCTACGTGCGCCTGGTGCCGGGGCACGCGCCCGAGCGGGAGGAGGCGCCGCGCATCACCGCCGCGTCGCTGACCGGCGTGCTGCCGATGGTGGTGATCTTCCTGATCGTCTTCGGCGGCATCTACGGCGGGCTCTTCACGCCCACCGAGGGCGCCGCGGTGGGCGCGGCGGCGACCTTCATCGCCGCGCTGATGCGGCGCGAGATCACCTGGGCCAAGTTCAAGCACTGCTTCTACGCCACCGCCGAGTCGTCGGCGATGATCTTCATGATCTTCCTCGGCGCCGACCTGATGAACTCGGCCCTGGCGCTGACCCAGGTGCCGGCGCAGCTGGCCGGCGTGGTGCACGGCTGGGGCCTGCCGCCGCTGGCGGTGGTGAGCGCGATCCTGCTGTTCTACGTGGTGCTCGGCGCGGTGATGGACGAGCTCTCGATGATCCTGCTGACCATCCCGATCTTCTTCCCGATGGTCGTCGGCCTGGACCTGGGCATGCCCAAGGACATGGTGGCCATCTGGTTCGGCATCATGGTGCTGATGACGGTCGGCTTCGGCCTGCTGGCGCCGCCGGTGGGGCTGAACGTCTACGTCGTCAACGGCATGGTGCGCGACATCCCGATCGCCGAGAGCTACCGCGGGGTGATGCCGTTCCTGGCCAGCGACGTGGTGCGCACCCTGCTGCTGCTGTTCTTTCCGCCGATTTCGCTGTGGGTGCTGCGCTTCCTCAAATAGGGGCAAACCCGTGCGGCGGTGGCGGTGCGTGGCTCGTTAAGCTCGCAGGGTTTGTTCTTCTCGACCCGGAGATCGCACGATGTTGAAACGCCGCACCTTCGTCCAGGGCACCGCCGCCGCGGCCCTGGGTGCCCCGCACCTGGCCGGCCTGGCGCAGCAGAGCGTCACGCTGAAGTTCCACACCTTCATGGCGCCGCAGTCCGCCGTCTGGCTGGGCATGCACAAGCCCTGGATGGCCAAGGTCGAGCAGGAGTCCGGCGGCCGCATCAAGTTCGAGGCCTACCCGGCCATGCAGCTCGGCGGCACGCCGGTGCAGCTGTACGACCAGGCGCGCGACGGCGTCGTCGACATCATCTGGACGCTGCCGGGCAACACCGCCGGCCGCTTCCCGCGCATCGAGGTCTTCGAGCTGCCGTTCATGATGAACAACGCCGAGGCCACCTCCAAGGCGTACTGGGAATACTTCCAGACCCAGTGCCCCGACGAGTTCAAGGAGACCCACGTGCTGGCGCTGCACACGCACGGGCCCGGCATGTTCCATTCGGCCACCAAGCCGATCCACAGCGTGGCCGACCTGAAGGGCATGAAGGTGCGGGGCCCGACGCGCCAGGTGACCAAGATGCTCGGCGCGGTGGGCGCCATCCCGGTGGGCATGCCGCTGCCGCAGATCCCCGACGCGCTGAGCAAGGGCACCATCGACGCCTGCGTCATCCCCTGGGAGGTGGTGCCGGCGGTCAAGGTGCACGAGCTGACCAAGTTCTACAGCGAGTTCGACAACACCGGCGGCGCGCTGTACACGACGACCTTCGTGATGACGATGAACAAGGCCCGCTACGACGGCCTGGCGCCCGACCTCAAGAAGGTCATCGATGCCAACTCCGGCCTGGCCACCTCGGCCTGGCTGGGCAAGACCCAGCAGGGCAACGACGTGCCGGGACGCAAGACCGCGGTCGACCGCGGCAACACGATCTACCAGTTCACCGCGGCGCAGCGCGAGGAGTTCGTCAAGCTGTCGGCCAAGATCGACGACGAGTGGGTCGCCGACATGGACAAGCGCGGCTTCAAGGGCAAGGACCTGCTGGCGACCGCCAAGGCGCTGATCGCCAAGCACGGCAAGGGTTGAGCGGCGGCGCAAGGTCTGCGAACAGCCGGGCAAGCCGGCTGTTGTTCGGGGCATCACCGGCGCGCGCGGCTTCATAGAGTCGGCGCGCAGCGGTCTGCCGGTGCGCGTGCGCCGGCCGGCCGCTGTCCGACCGGAGCCCCACCGATGAAACTGCGCCACGACCTGGCCGCGCTGCTGCCGCGGCTGCCCGACGGCGACGTCCCCCAGTTCTGCGCCTTCTACGAGAAGTACGCAGCCCACCTGCCGGCCATCGCCAGCGGCCTGTACGACCGCCTCGACGCGGCCGACCAGGCGCGCTTCCTGGTCTGGTTCCTCAAGCGCTGGGCCCGCATCGACCTGGTCAACCCGGTCGAGCGCCACCTCTACGACACGACCATCGAGCGGCTGCGCAGCGAGCCGCGGGCGCCGGTCCCGTTGGGGGACAAGACCTACCGGCTGCGCGACCTGCGCTCGCAGGGCCACGACTTCAAGATGCTCGGCTACGACTGGTGGCTCGGCGCCCACGACATCCTGTACGACCAGTACCAGAAGGGTGACGTGCGCCTGCGGCCCGACGACGTGATCATCGACGGCGGCGCCTTCATCGGCGACACCGCGGTGTACTTCCACCACCTGCTCGGCGGCCGCTGCCAGATCCACAGCTTCGAGCTGCTCGACGAGAACCTCGCGCTGCTGGTGCACAACCTCGAGCGCAACGGCGTGCGCGACGAGCAGGTCGTGCTCAACAAGCTGGCGCTGGCCGAGCGCAGCGGCGACGAGATCAGCGTGGCCACCGGGGCCACGCAGGGATCGACCTCGATGTTCGGCGCGGCCAGCGGCAGCGACCGCGTGCAGACGATCTCGCTCGACGACTACGTGATGCACCTCGGCCTGTCGCGGGTGGACTTCATCAAGATGGACATCGAGGGCGCCGAGACGCAGGCCCTGGCCGGCGCCCGGCACACGATCCAGCACTTCAAGCCCCGCCTGGCGATCTGCCTGTACCACCGCTGGAACGACGTGTTCACGGTGCCCCAGGCAATCCACGCCACCGGCGTGGACTACCGCTTCGCCTTCAAGTGGGTGCAGCTGCGCAATGGCTGGGAGGCCATCCTGCTGGCCACGCCGGCCACCCCCGAGGCGGGCGCCACGGCGGGTTCCGGGGCAGGCCCGGGCGCGCGGGCGCTCCCGGACCCCGGCGGCGTGTCCGACGCTCCCGGCGATGCCCTGGCCGATGCGCTGGCCGTGCTCAGCCGCACCTGCAGCCGCCAGGCGGCCCGGCTCGAGTCGCTGCGGCGTGCCGGGCCTGCCGCGGCGCGCGACGCCCGGGCTGCCGGGCCCTCGGAAGGCGCCACCGGCGCCGGCAACGAGGCGGCCGCCGACTCCGGTGCGGACGCCGACGGCATCGCCGTCGACGCCTCCGCGGCCGCGGCGCTGTCGGCCTAGGCACCGGGCAGACAGGGGCACCGGATCGGCATCGGCCACCGCGACCCGCACCGGCACGGGCGTGCGCGGCGCCGGGGACCCGGCGCGGTCATGCACCGGGCAAGTCGCCCGGCGAGTCGCCGGCCACGGCCGCCGTCGCCGCGGATCAAGGGGCGCCCGACCCGCCTTCTCGACGCATCGCACGGTCCGCCGCTGCCTACAGTGGCAGCGGGAGCCCGATCCGGCGTCTCCCGCCCGACGGAGCGCGCCGCATGAGCCTGTCCACCCCCGCCTGCCCGATGCCGACACGTTCGACCGGCGCCCTGCCGATGCCGGCCACCGCCACCCGGCGCGAGACCGTCGCGCTGACCTACGGCACCTACGACCTGTTCCACATCGGACACGTGCGCCTGTTCGAGCGCATCAAGCAGCGCTACGACCGTCTGGTGGTGGCGGTGTCCACCGACGAGTTCAACGCGGTCAAGGGCAAGCGCTCGGTGATGCCCTTCGCCGACCGCGTGGCCATGGTGCGGGCCTGCCGCTACGTCGACGAAGTGATCGCCGAGGAGGCCTGGGACCAGAAGTCGCGCGACATCCGCGCCTTCGGCGCCGACGCGCTGGTGATGGGCAGCGACTGGACCGGCCGCTTCGACATGTTCGGCAACCAGTGCGAGGTGCTGTACCTGCCGCGCACCGAGGGCGTCTCGAGCACCGAACTGAAGGCCGACGTGGTGGCCGCGGCACTCGCGCGCGCGTGACTTGATCCCCCCCGAAGCGCCTTCGGCGCCTCCCCCCCAGGGGGGCGCCGCCAGCGGCCCGGCAGAGCCGGTTCCGCGGCGGCTGCTTGACCGTGTCGGGGGTGCTCGATACGAGTCACGGCCAGCGACAGCGACGAACTTCGCCGCACACGCCAACCGGGTGCGTGGTCGTGTCGCGGTGCTGCAGCCTTACCTGTTTCCGTATCTGGGCACCTACCAGCTCGCGCGGCAGGTCCAGCGTTTCGTCTTCTTCGACGACGTGGCCTTCATCAAGAAGGGTCACATCCACCGCAACACGCTGCTGCTCGATGGCGCGCCCCATCCGTTCACCGCGCCGGTGCGCCACGCCAGCCAGAACCGCCCGATCGCCGCACACGACTACGTGGGCGACTGGGTCCCGCTGCTGAACCTGCTGCACCGCGCCTATGCGGCCGCGCCGCAGTTCGAGCCTGTTTACGCCCTGGTCGAGCAGGTGCTGCGCGACCCGGACGACAACGTCGCGCGCAAGAACGCGCGCAGCGTCGCCGCGGTGTTCGCGCACCTGGGCCTGCCCTTCGACCACCGGCCCGCGTCGACGCACGCGCTGCCGCCGGACCTGCGCGCCTCGGCGCGCGTGCGCGCGCTGTGCCACGCCGAAGCGGCCCGCACCTATGTCAATCCGGCCGGCGGCCGCGCGCTGTACGACGCCGAGGAGTTCCGCCGCGACGGCCTCGAGCTGCGCTTCTGCTCGATGGGTGCGGTGCGCTACGCACAAGCCGCGCGCGACTTCGTGCCCCACCTGTCGATCATCGACGTGCTGATGCACTGCCCGCCGGCGCAGGTGGTGGCCCTGCTCGACGCCTGCGAGCTGCAGGCCTGAGCGCCGCGCGGGTGCGTGGCGGGTGCGGCGCGCACGGCGCCGCGGCCGGCCTGGCGCGGGACCGATCCGATCAGACCGATGCCGCCTCGGCGCGGGCGGCCAGGGCCAGGCCTTCGGCGTCGCTGCGCAGGTGCGTGGCGATGTCCTCGGGCAGGGTCAGGGCCGTGCGCCGGGTGCGGAACACGCCGTAGGCATCGTCGTCGTGCCGCGAGGTGCTGGTGGCGATGAAGTCGTGGACCTGCGGCGTCATCGGCAGGCCGACGGCGTCGAACAGGGCGGCCAGCTGGGTCCGCGGATCGGCACGCAGGCGTTCGTAGGACACCAGCAGCACCCGGCCCGGCTGCTGCGCCTGCAGGTCGAGGGCCATCGCCAACGAGGCCTTCCAGCGTGCATACCCGTTCCACTCGCTGGGGTCGGTGTTCTTCGACGGTGCGTGCAGGTACTCGGCGTGGATGTCCTGTCCGGCGCGGAACTCCTTGGGTGCCTGGTACCAGCTGTTGATCACGTCCAGCGCCGGCCGGTGGATGTACAGCAGCCGCCGCAGCCCGGGCTGCGCGGCCAGCGCCGGCATCAGCTGGTGGTAGCGCACCTCCTTCCACACCAGGTGCGTCGCCGGCGCCTGCTTGGGCGGCCGCAGGGCCTGCAGCACGAAGTCGCTGCGGGCATCGATCAGGGCCGCGCCGAAGGCCTCCAGCGAGGCCGCGTCGACTCCATGGCGGCCGAACCAGTCCTTGAAC
>WBZL01005383.1_pt1 | contig 10616 bp, 12 predicted proteins | sample 5204291 | NCBI WGS metagenome assembly WBZL01 (sample SAMN12344345, study PRJNA552823) | activated sludge metagenome | biome: Activated sludge suspended growth; feature: Nitrification reactor; material: Wastewater; isolation source: activated sludge from nitrification reactor of wastewater... | reverse complement strand
GCTCGGGAACGTGCGCACACCACGGGTGGAGCGCGGAAACGGATGAAGCATGCGTGTCGGTGTTCCGTCTGAGGTCAAACAGCAGGAGTACCGCGTGGCGATCACGCCCGCGGGGGTTCAGGAACTCATCCGGCACGGCCACACTGTCGTGATCCAGGCCGGCGCGGGGCGGGGCTCGTCGCTGACTGATGAGGAGTTCGAGGCGGCCGGTGCGAGCATCCTTCCCACGGCGGAAGCCGTCTGGGGATCCGCGGACATGATCGTGAAGGTCAAGGAACCGCTGCCCAGCGAATACGGGTTCCTGCGTGAGGACCTGCTGCTGTTCACCTACCTGCACCTTGCGGCGTCGCGGGAGTGCACCGAGGCGCTCTTGAACGCCAAGACCACGTCGATCGCCTACGAGACAGTCGAGTTGCCTGACCGCACTCTGCCACTGCTCGCGCCCATGTCGGAAGTGGCCGGAAGGTTGGCGCCGCAGGTAGGAGCCCAGGCGCTGCTGAAAGCCAGCGGTGGGCGCGGAGTACTTCTGGGCGGAACGCCGGGTGTGCACGCGGGCAAGGTGGTCGTCATCGGTGCGGGCGTGGCGGGCCAGAACGCTGCCGCCATCGCACTGGGCATGCAGGCAGAGGTGCTCCTCTTGGACCGCGACATCGCCCGCCTGCGCACGATGGATGCGATCTACCAGGGTCATATGCAGACAGTGGCCAGCAATCAGTACGAGATCGAGCGGTGTGTGGTGGACGCGGACATGGTCATCGGTGCGGTCCTCATCCACGGCGCCAAGGCGCCCAAGTTGATCAGTAACGAACTCGTGTCACAGATGAAGCCCGGGTCGGTGCTGGTGGACATCTCCATCGACCAGGGGGGGTGTTTCGAGGACTCCCGGCCGACCACCCACGCCGACCCCACGTACGAGGTTCACGACAGCCTCTTCTACTGCGTGGCCAACATGCCGGGGGCGGTCCCGCACACCTCGACATGGGCGCTGACCAACGTCACCCTGCCGTACATGCTCGATCTCGCCAACCACGGCTGGCGGGAGGCGTGCCGCCACGACCACGCGCTGGCACTGGGGCTGAACACCCACGCCGGCGAGATCACCTACAAGGCGGTGGCCGATGCGTTCGATCTGCCGAGCGTCTCGTTGGATTCCGTCCTGGCCTGACCGAGGTGGCCGTTCCCGCTGATGCCGCAGTGACGGGGTACCTCGAGCACGTCATCGTCGAGAAGGGCCTGTCCACCAACACGGTCGCCGCCTACCGGCGTGACCTCGACCGCTTCGAGAACTGGCTCGACGAGGTGGGGGTCGACGATCTGGCCTCGCTGTCGCCGGCGCAGTTGGGTGACTTCATCGCCTGGGCCTCGCGCGACGCCGGACTCAGCGCCTCGTCGGTACGTCGCACCATGAGCAGCGTTCGCGGGCTGTTCAAGTACCTCGGTGCCGAGGGGCTGATCACCGTGGACCCGACGGAGGACGTGTCCTCGCCGAGCATCCCGCTGCGTCTGCCCAAGGCGTTGAGCGTGCACGACACGGTCGCGATGGTCGAATCGTGCGACCCCCAGACCCTCCTCGGTATCCGCGACCGTGCGCTGTTGGAGTTCCTCTACGGCAGCGGTGCCCGGATCAGCGAAGCCGTGACGATGACCGCTGACGCCCTCGACCTCGAATCCCGCTCGGTGCTTCTACGAGGCAAGGGCGGCAAACAGCGCAGAGTCCCCATCGGCTCGTACGCCTCGGCGGCGGTGGAGGCCTACCTCGTACGTTCGCGGCCCGCACTGCTGGCCAAGCGCAAGGCCGGAAGGGTGCCCCGGGAGGTCTTCCTCAACATGCGCGGCGGGGCACTGTCCCGACAGAGTGCCTACGGGATCGTCTCGGCAGCCGCCGAGCGAGCCGGGGTTCCTGAGGTGTCCCCGCACACCTTGCGGCATTCGTTCGCCACGCACTTGTTGGAGGGTGGAGCGGACGTGCGGGTGGTTCAGGAACTCCTGGGGCATTCCTCAGTGACCACGACACAGATCTACACGAAGGTCACGATCGACCGACTGCGCGAGGTGTACGCGGAGTCGCATCCGCGCGCGTTGGGGTGAGCCGGGTGGGCGCGCCGCCGCCATTTGCGAGGTTGTTGCCGCTTGGACGCCGCGTTTGCGACGTTGTTGCCCTTCAGACGCCTAGGTGAGGGCAACAACCTCGCAAACGCGGCCACAGCGAGACAATAACGTCGCAATCGTGGTGCCGCTGTCGAAGACGCTCCGGGGAGACCGCAGCCCCGCCGTAGGACCCGGGCGTGTGGCTACCCGGACTTCCCGCACGGCCGGGTTACGGTGGCTTGGTGACTGCAGCGCCCGTGCATGCCGAGGAGCCCAGCGGCTTCGAGGTGCACTTGGAGGAGTTCTCCGGGCCGTTCGACATGCTGTTGCAGTTGATCTCGAAGCACAAGCTCGAGGTCACGGAACTGTCCCTGAGTACGGTCACCGATGAATTCCTGCGCTACATCCGCGAGCAGGGTCAGACCTGGGACCTCGAGGAGGCCAGTCACTTCCTCGTGGTGGCGGCCACTTTGCTCGACCTGAAGGTGGTCAAACTCCTGCCGGGCGCCGAACTCGAGGACGAGGAGGATCTGGCGCTGCTCGAGGCGCGCGATCTACTCTTCGCCCGCCTCATGCAGTACCGCGCTTACAAGGATGTGTCGGGGATCTTCGCGCAGATGATGGCCGATGCACCCACCATGCTCCCGCGTACCGTCGGTCTCGATCCGGACCTTCACGGCCTGTTGCCGGATGTGGTGCTCGGCCTCGGCCCGGACGCGTTCGCCGCACTCGGTGCCCTCGCGCTGACACCCAAGCCTGTGCCGGAAGTGGCCACCGACCACGTGCACGCCCCGCCGGTCAGCGTTCCGGAGCAGAAAGAGATCCTGTTCGAGCGCATCAAGACTACGGGGCGGGCGACCTTCCGCGACCTCATCGAGGATGCGGAGAACAGGATGATCGTCGTGGGACGGTTCCTGGCGCTGCTCGAGTTGTACCGTGACGGGACTGTGCGCTTCGAGCAGGAGAAGGCATTGGCTGAACTGACGATCGTGTGGGAGGACGACAGTGACCCATCGGGTGATTGATCTGACGGACCGACTGGGTCCGCAGTCCGCCGAGATCGCCGAAGAGTCCCACGATCTGGGGGCGCCTTCGCTGCCGGCAGCGGTGGAGGCACTGCTGCTGATCGCCGACGAACCCATGTCCGCCGAGGATCTCGGCGTCGCGCTGAACACCCCGCCGGACGAGATCACCTCGACCGTCGAGGGTCTGCAGAGCGAGTACGCCACCTCGGGCCGTGGCTTCACGATCCGCAAGGAGTCCAGCGGTTGGCGGTACGTGACGGCGGCGGACTGTTCCGAACTCGTCAACCGCTATGTCAAGGACGGCCAGTCGGCCCGACTGTCCCAGGCAGCACTCGAGACGCTCGCCGTGGTGGCCTACCGACAGCCGGTCTCGCGTAGCCGGGTCAGCGCGATCCGTGCAGTGAACGTCGACGGCGTGATGAAGACGCTGGTGACGCGCGGCTTGATAACTGAGGTCGGACACGATGCGGAGAGTGGCGCGGTCCTGTACGCGACCACCGAGTACTTCCTGCAGCGGCTGGGCATCGCGTCGCTGGACGAGCTCCCGCCGGTGGCCGACTACCTTCCGGACCTCGCTGACCTCGACTCCCCGGAACTCACGGGCGAGATCTGAGTGGACGGCGAGCGACTGCAGAAGGTGCTCGCCGCGGCCGGCGTCGGCAGTCGCCGGGTGTGCGACCAGTTGATCGCGGATGGCCGCGTCACCGTCGACGGCAAAGTGGCGGTTCTCGGCACCCGCGTCGATCCACAGACGGCGGTCATCCATGTCGACGGCACGCGCATCCCCACCCGCGCCGGACATGTGGTCCTTGCCCTGCACAAACCGCGTGGTGTGGCGTCGGCCATGACCGATCAGAAGGGCCTGCCGTGCGTGGGGGACTACGTCGCCGACCGCCCTGAGCGGGTGTTCCACGTAGGCCGACTCGACGTCGACACCGAGGGCCTGCTGCTGTTGACCAACGACGGTGAACTCGCCAACCGGATCGCCCACCCCTCGCACGGTGTCTCGAAGACCTACGTCGCCACGGTCGGTGGTCGGGTGGACCCGGGTCTGCGTGCGCGCCTGCGCAAGCCGGTGCAGCTCGACGACGGCCCGGTCAGCGTGGACGCCAGCCGGATCGTGGCTGTGGAGGATGAACGCAGCGTGGTCGAAGTGTCGCTGCACGAGGGGCGCAACCGCATTGTGCGTCGGCTCTTCGATGCCCTCGGGCATCCGGTGCAGCGGCTGGTGCGCACTCAGGTGGGCCCGGTGAGGCTCCGCGGCTTGGGCCCGGGCGAGCTGCGCGAGGTCACGGGGAAGGAACTGCAGGCGCTGTACACGCAGGTCGGCTTGTAGTCTTCGAGTGTGGCTGTACGAGCGGTGCGCGGAGCGACACAGGTGGCCGAGGACGCGCGGGATCCGATCATGGAGGCTGTGGGCGAACTCGTCACCGAGATGCTTGCGGCCAACGACATCGACCCTGCTGACGTGATCAGCATGATCCTCACATCTACCCCCGATCTGGTGTCCTGCTATCCGGCCACCGCCGCGCGTCTGGCTGGTCTCGAGGACGTGCCGCTGCTGTCGGCCACAGAGGTCGCCGTGCCGGGAGCCATGCCGCGGGTCGTGCGGGTGATGGCGCACGTGGAGTCGCAGCGCGCTCGGTCGCAGATCCAGCACGTCTACCTTCGTGGGACCGAGGGCTTGCGGCAGGCCACCGCGAATGACTGACATCCTCATCAGGGGTGCCGGCCTGCTCGGCACCTCGCTGGGCCTCGCGCTGTCCCAGACCGGAGCCCGCACCTACCTGGAGGACCTTGACCCGTCGGCGGTTGCCACCGCGGTCGCCATGGGCGCGGGTTCGGACGCGCACTGCCTGGCTCCGGACGTGGTGTTCGTGGCCGTACCGCCGGATCAGACCGCGGACGAGGTGGCGGCGGCGCTCAAGACCTACCCGGCGGCGACCGTCAGTGACGTCAGCAGCGTCAAGTCCGAACCGATCGAGGCGCTACAGGCGCGCGAGGTGGACTTGAGCAGGTACGTGGGCGGGCACCCGATGGCCGGACGCGAAGTGTCGGGGGCTGCCGCGGGCCGCGGCGATCTGTTCGAGGACCGGCCCTGGATCCTCACTCCGATCGGCGTGACTTCGCCGCATCGGCTGGAGCAAGTCGCCACCCTGGCCGAACAGATGCACGCCGTGGTCCGACTGATGGACCCGGACGAGCACGACCGTGCGGTGGCGTTGTGCTCGCACGCCCCGCAAGTCGTCGCCTCGCTGTTGGCGGCGCAATTGCTCGGGGCGTCGGCCGCCGATGTGAGCGTCGCGGGACCGGGTGTCCGCGACACGACCCGGATCGCGGCGAGCGACCCCGGTTTGTGGGCACAGATCCTCCTCGCCAACGCCGAACACGTAGAGGTCTACCTCGAGCGCTTCGGGCAGGACGTCGCCGCTTTCCAGAAGGCGTTGACCACCCGCGATGAGGCAGGTGTGCGCGAACTCCTGGGCCGCGGCGTGGAGGGCCGCGGACGTCTGCCGGGCAAGCACGGCGGTGAGGCAGCAGCCTTCGCCACGGTGTCCGTGGTCATCGAGGACGCTCCCGGGCAGTTGGCGGCTTTGTTCGTGCGTGCCGGCGAGGCGGACGTGAACCTTGAGGATGTCCGCATCGAGCACACCCTGGGGCGCCTTCGCGCCATCGCGCACCTCGTGGTGCGTCCGGAGAGTGAGCAACGGCTGCGGGACTCGCTGCTCGATGGCGGGTGGCGGCTGCGGGGCTGAGCCGCCGTGGTGACCCTCCCGGGAGCACGCTCCGGTGAGACCTTCTGCACACCCGTTAGAGGTTGTGCACTCCGGTGAGAGGTTCGCGGCCGTTTTCGACTCACGGATGGACCGGGGACTCACGGATGGACCGGGGACTCACAGATGACGTCGCTTCCGGCGACGGGACACATGCGTAGCCCCCGGTAGGCTCGCACCATGCCGCCTGTCATCGTCGCCATCGACGGCCCATCCGGATCAGGGAAGTCCAGCGTCTCCAAGGGAGTGGCCACCCGCCTCGGTTTCGAGTACCTCGACACGGGCGCGATGTACCGCGCGGTGACGTGGTGGGCGCTCGACAACCGTGTGAGTACCGAGGAGATCGCAGGACGGTTGGGGGAGTGCGCCATCATCAGTGGCACCGACCCCAAAGCGCCCTTCGTCACGGTCAACGCCGTCGACGTCTCCGAAGCCATCCGCAGCCCTGAGGTGACGGCAGCGGTCAGCCGCTACAGCGCGATCCCAGAAGTGCGGACGATGTTGGTGGAGATGCAACGGGAGGCGGCCGGGAATGCCGGCACCGGCCTGGTGGCCGAGGGTCGGGATCTGGGCACCGTGGTCTTCCCCAACGCCAACCTCAAGGTGTACCTGACTGCGGACGTTCAGGCGCGGGCGCAGCGGCGGGCAGCCGAGAACGCTGAGCGTGGTCACGACGCGGACGTCGCGGACACCCATGAATCCCTGTCCGCCCGCGACGCTGCCGACAGCGGCCGTGCGGTTTCGCCGCTGCAGATCGCCGCGGACGCGGTCGAGGTCGATGCGACCTTCATGACGCTGCCTGAAGTGATCGACCATGTGACCAAACTCGCCCTGGAGCACTCGTGACCGAAGAGCAGCCCGGGGATGAGGTCTACGTCGACGATCTCACCGGGGACGAAGAGGACTACGAAGCTCTGGCACGAGCTGCCGAGGCCGTCGCGGAACAGGACTACGGCGAGGTCGAGATTGTCGAGCCGACCGTCCCGACCTTGCCCGTGGTCGCGATCATCGGCCGGCCCAACGTGGGGAAGTCCACTCTCGTCAACCGCATCCTCGGCCGGCGCGAGGCGGTGGTCCAGGACGTCCCCGGCGTGACCCGTGATCGGGTGCGCTACGAGGCCGAGTGGGCGGGGACCGACTTCCAGCTCGTGGACACCGGCGGCTGGGAACACGATGCGACAGGGATGCGTGCTGACATCGCCATGCAGGCGCAGCGAGCGGTCGACGAGGCAGACGTTGTGGTGTTCGTGGTCGATGCGACCGTAGGCGCTACCGATGCCGATGAGCGCGTCGTGCCGATCCTGCGGGCCTCCAAGAAGCCGATCGTGCTGGCCGCGAACAAAGTGGACGATGGCGGTACCGAGGCCGACGCCACCGCACTGTGGTCACTGGGCCTGGGTGAGCCCTACCCGGTGTCCGCACTACACGGTCGCGGCAGCGGGGATCTGCTTGATGAGATCGTGGCCAGGCTTCCCGAAGAGGGATCTGGCCAGATCATCGCGGGTCCGCGCCGGGTGGCCATCGTCGGGCGGCCCAACGTGGGCAAGTCCTCACTGCTCAACAAGCTCGCAGGTCACGAGCGGGCGGTCGTCGACAACGTCGCCGGCACCACGGTGGATCCCGTCGACGAGGTGGTCGAAATCGGCGGTCAGGAGTGGTTGTTCGTCGACACTGCGGGGATCCGTCGGCGCGTCAGAGAGGCCAGTGGACACGAGTACTACGCGTCCATCCGCACCCAGCGCGCGATCGAGCGTGCCGAGGTGGCGCTCGTGGTGATCGACGCCAGCGAGCCGATCTCGGAACAGGACATCCGCATCGTGCAGATGGTCGTGGACGCCGGACGGGCGCTGGTGATCGCTTTCTCCAAGTGGGATCTGATGGACGACGAGCGTCGTCGTGAGCTGGCCCGTGAGATGGACCTCGACCTCGTAGGGGTCCCATGGGCCGAGACCGTCAACATCTCCGGACTGACCGGCCGTGGGGTTGAAAGGATCGGCAAGCACCTGCAGAGGGCACTGGACTCCTGGCAGACACGGGTATCCACCGGGCGTCTCAACAAGTTCCTCGCCGAACTTGTGGCCTCACACCCGCACCCGGTGCGTGGTGGGCGGCAGCCGCGGATCCTGTTCGGCACCCAGGCTGCGGTCCAGCCACCGACGTTTGCGCTGTTCACCACCGGGTTCCTCGAGCATGGGTATCGCCGTTACGTGGAACGCCGCCTGCGCGAGGATTTCGGCTTCGTGGGCACGCCGATCCGGATCAACCTGCGCATCCGGGAGAAGCGCAAACGGCGGTGACGGGTCGTGTCTCGCTCCGGGGCCTTCCCGCGATCTGTGGCAGGAGGTACTGCTGATAGGCGGAGAGGTGGATCGCGTGCAAGCCACCGACCACGGCGACTGGGATCAGGTAGTTGCGCAAATCGCCGTCGATCACGAAGAAGTCGTCTATCTCGTCGGGGCTGTATGTCCTGCGTCGGCGATGAGATGTCGAGAGATAGACCTTCCAGGTGTTCCCCGCACGTGCGGTTGTCGTCTTGACCTGAATACGGCGAAGACCCGCAGCCGAGCCCACGACCAAGTCGTAACGGCTCGGCTCGAGAGGCCACGACACCGCGAGACCACTCAGGGTGAACCAGGCGGCGGCGAGCAGGGAGCCTGCACGATCGAGGTGCTCGATGGAGGGCGCGGGCTTCTGATCGATCGGCCCCACGGCGACGGGCATCAGATGCCCTACTTCCAGATTGAGTCGAGCCGCGTGCCCCCTAATCGCATCGACGTCTGATGTGTCGTGGAGGTCGAGGGCTTCGGCTACCTCGAACCACGAGTTGCTCTGAGCGATTGCGCGCCCAAGGTCGGCTTCCGTCCAACCACGTCCGCCTCGGAAATGGTCGTGGCGCAGTCCCAGGGAGTCGGCGTGGGAGCGCACGGACCTCATGGCTCCTGAAGAGGTGGCTACCAATCCGAGCTCGCGCAATACCCCTCTCCACGAGGTGGATGCTGCGATGGCCGCGGCGAGTTGTGCGTCCGTGTAGGTGCGCTTTCGGCTCATGGTCGGACCGTATGACAGACCACCGACACGACTTTGTCGTCCGTATGCCGCACGCCTCGACCCCGGTGTCGCGACACGATTGCGAACCGGAAACCTCATGGGGGTCCCACGAAGACGTGCTCGGCTCACCGGTATCCTGTGGAGGCACGTGCTGAGCGTGTGGACGGGCTGTAGCGCAGCTTGGTAGCGCACCTGACTGGGGGTCAGGGGGTCGCAGGTTCAAATCCTGTCAGCCCGACAGAGAAGAAGGACCCGGGACTTGTCCCGGGTCCTTTGCTTTGGTCCGTAACTGGGGTTTCTGATGCTTGTCCGCGATTGGGCCGAAGTAGTACAGGCGGGGTATCCCCGTCTCTTCGCCGCCCGCTTGTACTTCACCCCGAGGTACGTGAACGTGGGCACACCCTTGGCTGACTTCGCGGGGATCAGACACTCGCCCGTGCCCCGGCCGAGCCCGAAACCGTGCTTACTTGCCCTTCTTCTTGTACTGGCACCGCAGCGCACCGGCGAACACGAGACCGTCCGTCCCGTCCCGGTTGAACATGAACTGATATCCGATGCCCATGGTCTTTCCCTTGCCGCGGAACCGGATCTGGCCGAAGCCGGGGGCTGGGAAGGGTGGCACGTACAACGTGCTGAATGCCGTCTCCCCGTTCTTCGTGATCGATGCGTACGGATCGGCGTCCGCGCCCTGCTCGAGATCGTAAGTGCGGAAACCGCTGAACGACTCGATGCTGACGAACAGACGGTACCCGTTCACGGTCGGAGTGAGCGCTTTGAAGTCGCCCTTGGATTTCCGGCACCGAGCCGTTGTGAACACCGCCACCTCGGTCTCGCCGCTGAACACTGTGACTTCCGGCGTGGGGTCGGGCTTGGCCTGTGCGGGGCTTAGCGAGGTGGCTGCGAGAGCGACGATCGCTGCCGTGCTCGCCCACCGTGCGGTGATGATCATGGTGCGAACCTAGACCTGGTTGTCCGCGACGGCTATGGTCCGTTCGATCGAGGCGGTGTGGGTCATCGGGCGTGGAACGGAGCCCGGGCTCTTCCGGGCGGCGTACCTTGGGAAGGGGTGAAGATATGACCGAGCAGCAGGCGTACGAAGTCCTCCAGCGGTACCCCGGATTCGAACTGCGGCGGTATCCCGAACACATGGTTGTGGAAACAGACGTCCCAGGTCCGTTCGGGGTGGCGGGTAACCTGGCCTTCCCGAAACTGGCCCGCTACATCGGCGGGCACAACCGTTCGTCTCGCAAGGTGGCGATGACGGCGCCGGTGCTCCAGGAGCAGGACCCCAGAAGCGGCGTGTTCGTCGTCGGCTTCGTGATGCCGTCTGATCTCGCGGACGAGGACGTCCCGGAACCGGCGGACTCCTCGGTGCGAATGCGCCGGGTGCCGGCCCAGATCGCGGCGGCGTTGAGGTTCTCCGGGCGCTGGACCCGGAGTGCGTACGATGCACGCACCGAAGAACTGCGTGATCTCTTGGCTCACGAGGGTCTGGTGGTGGTGGGCAGGCCCCGTTACGCGCGGTTCGACCCGCCGTGGACACCCTGGTTCCTTCGGCGTAACGAAGTTGTCATCCCGGTCGAGATGCGCTGACTCGCCCTGAAACCCCTCGCTCAACGACCGCCCCTGCGCCGTACCGTGAGTCTGTGGGCCACATCGACATCTCCGGGGTTCGCTACGA
>WBZL01005381.1_pt1 | contig 10617 bp, 9 predicted proteins | sample 5204291 | NCBI WGS metagenome assembly WBZL01 (sample SAMN12344345, study PRJNA552823) | activated sludge metagenome | biome: Activated sludge suspended growth; feature: Nitrification reactor; material: Wastewater; isolation source: activated sludge from nitrification reactor of wastewater treatment... | reverse complement strand
TTGCCCGTCGGATCGTTTTCACAAGGAGCCAACGATTACAGCGTTTTAGATTTGGCAGGCAATGTATGGGAATGGGCGGCGGAGATGGGGATAGCAATGCGGCGGGAATCCGTTCCACGAACCGGCTTTGGGCGTCCCCAGGCGGGAATGATACCGACGATTTTCGGCGCGCAAAACCCTATTAGATTTTGACAAATGCACTATAATTGCGCATCAATTAGCCAGAAGAGTAACCATCTTTTTTGAGGAGAAGAGCGTATGAGGCAGAGATTCTTAAACCGTATCAATTTTACGGATATTGCTCTCGGTATCATCGGTGCGGCGTTGGTCGGTTTGATCGTGATCGGTTCGTTCAAAACGCTGGCAGAAGGAAATTACACAACAAGACAATGGCTCGATTTTGTTGTGTTCGGCATCGCCCAGGGGAGCATCTACGCGCTCATCGCCCTGGGGTACACGCTGGTATACGGCATTCTGCGTATGATCAACTTTGCCCATAGCGAAGTGTTCATGGCTGGTTCGTTTACCGCATACTTCGCCGCCGCATCCATGGCAAAGTCGGGATTTCTAGAAACGAATACCTTCGTCGCTGTTTTAATCTTGTTTGCCATCGCGATGCTCACATCGACCGCTATCGGCGTGTTGGTGGAACGGATTGCCTATCGCCCTCTGCGCCGAGCGCCCCGTTTGGTACCATTGATTACAGCCATTGGAGCGTCGTTCGTCTTGCAATATATGTTCAAAGGCTTGTACGGCGACCAGTTCAAGGCATATCCCGAAATCGAAACCCTCAAGGGAAGTTTTACGTGGGGTGATATCAATATCACAAAAGTCCAGGTCGTCGTTATCCTGTCTGCCGCGTTCCTCATGTTATTGCTGTTCCTCTACGTTCAATACACAAAAACCGGCAAGGCAATGCGCGCCGTCGCTGAAGATAAGGATGTCGCCGCGCTGATGGGCATCGATGTGGATGCGATCATCGTCCGGACATTCGCGCTGGGCGCGGCATTGGCGGGCGCCGCCGGCATCTTGTACGCCATCACATTCCGCCAGGTCAACTTTTTCATGGGCTTTATTCCCGGCATCAAGGCATTCACTGCCGCCGTGCTCGGCGGCATTGGCAATATCCCGGGCGCGATGCTTGGGGGGATATTCCTGGGCTTATTCGAATCGATTGGACCGATCCTTTTTCTGGATGGCTTGAATGTTCCCGCCCCATACCAGTTGAAAGACGTGATCGCCTTCTCGATGTTGGTACTTGTGCTCCTCTTCCGCCCTAGCGGTATTTTGGGCGAACGACTTTCCCGAACCAAGGCGTAAAGGCAGGAATTTCATGGAACAAGAAAATAACACCGTATGGTGGCTGAAAGCCATACAATTGGGCTTGATCGGCGGCGTCGTTGCGATCCTCGCTTCGTTGATCGGAATGGTCGAATCGTTCCACGCGAGAGACATTATCGCCGGGCAAATGTCGATGGGCGAAACGCTTTTATTGCTCATCCTCATCGGTTTTGCCTATTCATCATCACGCGACGCACAGGCGCCATTCTCCACGCGGGTTACATCCGGCGTCATCACCGGCGTTGCGACCAGCTTCATGATCGTTCTCTTCGTAATGCTAGGCGCCGTCGTCAACTTGCGGTCGATCTTTGTAAATGCCAGCCCCGCGCTTTACAAAATTCTGACTCTCGATATTTCCAACCCCACTCTTGCATACATCGCCGTTATTGTCGTTGGAGCCGTCGTCAGCCTTGCCGCGTCGCTCGTTCATGGCGCCACGCCATTTTGGAAACGGATCATCGTTTCGGGACTTTCTGTCGTGCTTTTGCTAGCCCTCTTGCAAGACTTGGTCCGCATCACGCTGACGCCCTTCCCTTTCGTTACATCAGCATTAGGCTGGATGTTTGGCAGGCGCGGACAGGAAGGACTTTCCATCCTTGGCGCCATTGTAGTATTCCTCATTGTGGCAGGCGTAATCTATAACGACGCAAAAAACGGCGCGGCGCGGCGCGCAAAACGCGACGCGTTACCAGAGGCAACCAAAAGAACACAGCGTTGGGTGAGGTGGGGATTGCTTGGGCTGTTCCTGCTAATCTGGCCCCAGATTGCAGGTCCCGTACTCAGCGATGTGACCAACTCGGTTGGGCTGTACATCCTCATGGGGCTTGGCTTGAACATCGTCGTGGGCTACGCCGGCTTGCTCGACCTCGGCTATGTTGCTTTTTACGCGCTGGGCGCGTTTACCATGGGCGTGCTCACCACAACCGGTGGCGAAATCTTCTTCGATGTCCGCTGGACGTTTTGGGAAGCGCTCCCCTTTGCAGTTATCGTCGCAGTGCTTGCGGGCATCATGCTTGGTATCCCTGTGCTTAAAATCCGCGGAGATTACCTCGCCATCATCACCCTCGGCTTCGGCGAAATCATCCGCATCATGTTCCTGTCGGATTTCCTCAAACCCTATTTTGGCGGATCATTCGGCATTGTGTCGATCGCCTCGCCCACCATCGGCGGGATTGTTCTGGACTCGTCGCAAACGCTGTATTACGTTATTCTGGCGGCGTGTTTCGTCGCTTTGTTCGTAGCCTACCGCCTGCGCGACTCGCGTATTGGCCGCGCTTGGAAGGCGATCCGCGAGGATGAAGATGTGGCGCAAGCCATGGGCATCAACCTCACCGCCACAAAACTTCTCGCTTTTGCAACCGGCGCGGCGTTCGGCGGACTGAGCGGCGCGATCTTTGCCGCCAAACTTTCCACAGTGTACCCGCATAGTTTTACGCTCATCACCTCGATCAATGTGCTGGCGCTCATCATCGTCGGCGGGATGGGAAGCCTGCCCGGCGTGATCGTGGGCGGCTTGTTACTGGCGGGTCTGCCCGAGCTACTCCGCGAATTCTCGGAATACCGCCTCTTGATCTTCGGCATCCTGCTCATCGTCATGATGCTCAACAAGCCGGAAGGCTTTCTGCCGGAAGCAGTGCACAAGCGCGAGTTCCATGAAGATGAAAATCTCAGCCACGCCGCAGGCGGCTAGGCAGGTATATAAAAATGGCAAACATACTTACCGCAGAAACAGTGACAAAACGCTTTGGCGGTCTTACCGCAGTCAACACTCTTTCCATCGAGATCCCTGAAAAGTCCATCTACAGTGTGATCGGGCCGAACGGCGCCGGCAAGACAACTTTCTTCAACTGTATCACTGGCTTCTATAAGCCGGAAGAAGGCGATATCGTTTTCAACGGACGCTCGATCCTGGGTCTTTCCTCCGACCAGATCAACATTCGAGGGATTTCGCGCACCTATCAAAACATCCGTCTGTTCTCAAACCTGACGGCGATCGAAAACCTGCTGGTGGGTCAACACCCATTAATGAAAGCGACTTTATTCGGTCCCATCTTCGGGACGGCGGCAACCAAACGCGAAGAGAAAGCCGCCCTCGAGGAATCGTTGCGGCTCTTGAACTTCATCGGGCTGGCAAAAAAAGGCGACCTACTGGCGCGCAACCTTCCCTACGGAGATCAGAGGCGGCTCGAGATCGGGCGCGCGCTTGCCAGCAAACCCAAAATGCTCCTGCTCGATGAACCCACCGCGGGCATGAATCCAAATGAAACCGAAGAGATGACGAAGTTCATCCGCCACCTGCGCGACGAATTGGGGATCACCATCCTGTTGATCGAACACGATATGCGCGTGGTCATGGGCATCTCTGAAAAGATCACCGTGCTCGACTATGGCGAAAAGATCGCCGAGGGCACGCCCAAAGACATTCAAGGCAACCAACGCGTGATCGAAGCCTATCTCGGTCGCGGCACAGCCGGGCAAGTAAACCACTAAGCCGCGAGGAGAATATCACCATGGCAATGCTTGAACTCGATAATATTCACACGTATTACGGTAACATCCACGCGCTCAAAGGCATCTCGATCACTGTCGACAAAGGCGAGATCGTCACGCTCATCGGCGCGAATGGGGCTGGAAAAACCACCATCCTGCGCACGATCACCGGCTTGCTCAAACCGCGCGCGGGAACGGTCAAACTCAACGGCGAAGATATTGCCAGGCACAAGGCGAACGATATCGTCTACAAAGGGATCGCGATGGTCCCCGAAGGACGCGGCATCTTTGCCCGCCTCACCGTCACCGAAAACCTCGACATGGGCGCGTACAGCCGCAACTCGAAAACGGAATACGATACCGACATTCAACGTATCTTCAGCTTATTCCCGCGCTTGAAAGAACGCCGCAACCAGATCGCCGGCACACTCTCGGGCGGCGAACAACAAATGCTCGCCACCGGGCGCGCGCTCATGGCTCACCCCACCCTCCTGCTCATGGACGAACCCTCGATGGGTCTCGCGCCGGTGCTGGTGGAGTTGATCTTTGAAACCATCCAACAGATCAACAAAGAAGGCGTGACCGTCTTACTCGTGGAGCAAAACGCCCTCATGGCGCTCTCCATCGCCAACCGTGGCTATGTATTGCAATCTGGCGTGATCGTGTTGCAAGACGCCGCCGAAGCCCTCAAAAAAGACCCCACCGTGCAAAAGGCATATCTGGGGATGGAGTAACCGTTCGCCTCAAAGACAAAGCGCAGAGGAGAATCCATCCCCTCTGCGCTTTTTGCTACCACCACGCAATGCCCTGTTATCATAGGAAATAACTCATGCTCATCCTCAATGCGACTGAAGTTCGACAAGCCCTGCCGATGAACACTGCCATAGCCGCCATGAAGGACGCCTACGCCTCTCTTTCCGACGGGACGGCTGTCGCGCCATTGCGGACTCGTCTCCCCATCCCCAGCCGCGACGCGGTCAGCCTGTTCATGCCCGCCTACATGAAAAAAGATTCCACCGAAGCGCTCGCAGTCAAAGTCGTGTCGTTGTATCCATCCAACCCCCCGCGCGGACTCGCCTACATTCAAGCCGCAGTGTTAGTCTTCGACGCGGAGACAGGTCGCGCGATTGCGTTGCTCGAAGGAAGTTCCCTCACCGCCATCCGCACTGGCGCAGGGAGCGGCGCGGCAATTGACCTGCTCGCGCGCAAAGACAGCAAGGTTGTCGCCATCTTCGGCGCGGGACCACAAGGGAAGACCCAGCTCGAAGCCGCGTGTTCCGCCCGCAACATCGAAACCGCGTTCATCTATAATCCAACCACATCAAAAGCAGAATCGTTCGTTGAAGAAATGGCTGGGCTTGGAAATATTCCCAAAGACATCCGCGTGGCAAAGACTCCCAAAGAAGCCATCGAAAACGCGGACATTATCTGCACAGCGACAGGCTCGAAGAAACCCATCTTCGATGATAAAGACGTAAACACAGGAACGCACATCTCCGCCATCGGCGCGTACACGCCCGAGATGCAGGAACTCCCCATCGAAACCGTCGCGCGCTCTCGCATCGTTGTCGATTCGCGCGCCACTGTCATGGACGAGGCTGGCGACATCGTCAAAGCCATGAAAGCGGGGTTGATCACCGAGGCGAGCATCCATGCCGAACTTGGCGAGATCGTTTTGGGAACACACTCAGGCAGGCAGGCGGACGACGAGATCACCTTCTTCAAATCCGTTGGCAACGCGGTTCAAGATGCCGTCGCCGCGCAAGTCGCGTTAAAAAATGCTCATGCCATGAAGCTTGGCGTTGAAGTAAAATTTTAGAAAATCAGCCACAGAGCGCACAGAGACCTTTGAGTTTTTCCTCAGAATCTCTACGCTCTCTGTGACAGAGAAAAAAATGCCCTCTGCAGAAATCATCACCATCGGAACGGAAATCCTCCTCGGCGAGATCGTAGACACGAACACGCGGTATATCGCGCGCGTCTTGCGCGGCATGGGCGTGAACTTGTTCCGCACCATCACCATCGGCGATAACGTCGAACGGATCGCGGAATCCATCCGCAACTCGATGCGCCGCGCGGAAATTGTCATCACCACGGGAGGCTTGGGTCCGACCATTGACGACCCCACCCGCGAAGCGGTGGCGCGCGCGGCAGGCGTGGAACTCGAATTCCGCGAAGATTTGTGGGAACAGGTCGTCGAAAACATTTCGCGCTACGGGCGCAAGCCCTCCGAGAATCAAAAAAAGCAAGCCTACGCCCCCAAAGGCGCGATTGGGATCAAAAACCCCGTCGGCACCGCGCCGTGTTTTATTGTGGAGACCCCCCTCCAACTCCCCCCATTTTCGGAGAACATGGGGGGAGAGAAAGAGGGGGGTGTTGTCATTTCCCTGCCCGGCGTCCCCAACGAAATGGAACTCGTCCTGCACGAGTCGGTGATTCCATATTTACAACAACGGTTCAACCTCAACGAACTCATCAAAATCAAAATCTTGCATTGCGCAGGCTTGGGCGAAGGGTTGATCGACGAGAAGATCGCCGATCTCGAAACGTTGAGTAACCCGACGGTCGGTCTCGCCGCGCACACCGGCGTTGTGGACATTCGCATCGCGGCAAAAGCAAAAGATGAAACGCAAGCGGATGAAATGATCGCGACGATCGAACAAGACGTGCGCGCGCGGCTCGGGGAGGTGGTCTTCGGGGCAGATGAAGACACACTGGAAGACTCCGCTCTCCAAGCCGTGGCAAGCCGGGGCTGGAGTCTGACCGGGTTGGAATCCAATTTGAACGGTTTGCTTGCGCGAAAGATCTCGCGCACCACAATAGTCTCCAATCTCCAGGTTCCCAATCTCATCGAAACCCTTCGCGCCGCGCGAAACGAATCCCAAGCCGATGTCGCGCTGGGGGTCATGATCAATATCGAAGACCGCTCAGCGGATATGGCGCTCATCACACCCGAAGGCGAAAAGACGCACCATGTCACCTATGGCGGACCTCCGCGCAGTCTGCCGATGTGGTCGGTGAATCTTGCGCTCGATTGGATGCGCCGCCGGGCAATGGAAAATGCTCGATGAAACGAGGCACATCGGCGCGTGTTTGGGTGTATTCAATCTGGATCGTGAATGGAGTGATATTGCTGTGCCTGCTCGCCGGGGCGGCATTCTATTTGACCGACCAGACGGTGGAAGCCGTGGCGCCCAGCCAGCCAACAAAGTTCGCCCCCGCCTCGGAAGCCGCGCCGACAACCTTCTTTTTACCGACGCTGACGGCATTCCCAAATTTCACGCCGTATGTGTTTGAAACGTCGACGCCGTTTGTGCTCAACAACGGACCTGCGCCGAACGTTATCGGTTATTCAGTTGCGGGCTATCCTCTCGAAGCGTACAAATTCGGAAACGGCGAACGCGAATATTTGATCGTGGCGGGCATCCACGGCGGCTACGAATGGAATACAATTGCGCTGGCAAACGAATTGATCGAACATCTTAGCAAAGACCCGGGCGCGATTCCATCGGATGCGACCCTGTACATTATCCGCAACATGAACCCCGATGGCGAAGCCCGCGCCCACGGCGTGGACGGGCGCGTCAACAATAACGGCGTGGATTTGAACCGCAACTTCCCCAGTGAAAATTGGTCCGCCGACTGGGACCGCGACGGCTGTTGGATCTATCGCCCCACCACAGGCGGCTTGTACGGCGGTTCGGAACCTGAAACGCGTTCCGTGATGAGTTTCATCGAGGGGCAAAACATCACCGCATTAATTAGTTATCACAGCGCCGCGCTGGGAGTCTTCCCCGGCGGCGTGCCATGGACTCAAGAATCAAAGCAACTTGCCAAAGCATTGGCAAAAGCGACGAATTATCCATACCCCCCGGTGGACACTGGGTGTGTGTACACAGGCACACTCGCCGATTGGGCGGTCGAGAACGGCGTCGGCGCGGCAGTGGATATGGAATTGCGCGATCACAAGAACACCGACTTCGCCGCAAATTTGAAGGCGTTGAAGGCATTTTTGAATTTTGTTCCGTAACCACATCCGCACGGAGCGGAGTGCCGAGTGCAAGTCGAAGTGGTGCGATTGGTAGTGAACCGTCCACGAATAAAGACCACGAATTTACGAATGTCGGCAAATCAATTCGTTTATTCGTGCGCATTCGTGGACGGTCACCGACCCGCCAAATGAATAATGTCAAACCAGAGGAAATTTTGCATAAGGTGAGTTGGAAACATCATTCAAATGCAGGAAGATGTATAATTAGCAAAAGTGATTAGGCTATGAAAATTACTTTCGACATGAATGTTGACGCCCTCTACCTTGAATTCCTGCACCTCGAAGCAGGGCAAGCGGAAACGCGCCAATTAACCGAAGAAATTCTCGCCGATTATGGTCCCGACGGTACACTAGCGGGCTTGGAAATTCTCGATGCCCATCGCGTGCTGTCACAGACCTCAGGTCGCGTGATCTTTGAGATCGAACCCGCGCTTGCCACAGCAAGCCCGCAATAGAAATACGATCGGGCGGCAGAGATGCCGCCTTTTGCTTACTTTCAGGAGAATTCATGCAAACCGTAGACACCCTCTTCCTCAACGCCCACGTCCTCACCATGGACGAAACAATGACCCAATACAACCGAGGCGCGGTCGCAGTGACAGGCGACAGCATCGTCGCGGTGGGACCCGAAGACGCGATCAAGAAAGAATATTCAGGCAAAGAAACGATTGACTGCAAAGGCAAGATCCTCATGCCGGGCTTGGTCAACGCGCACACGCATGTGCCGATGACCCTCCTGCGCGGCATCGCAGACGATCTGCGACTCGACGTGTGGTTGCAAGGCTACATGTGGCCCGTTGAACGGCAATTTGCCTCACCAGAATTTGTCCGCTTGGGAACATCCATCGCCTGCGCCGAACTCATCAAAAGCGGCGTGACCACCTTCAACGACATGTATTTCTACGAAGACGCTGTCGCCACCGCCACCGCAGACGCGGGGATGCGCGGCATCTGCGGGCAATCCATTCTCAAATTCCCAACGCCCGACGCGGCGTCGTATGAAGACGCGATGGAAAAAGCGCGCGATTACATCAAAAAGTGGAAGGGGCATCCGCTTATCGTTCCGTCCATTGCGCCGCATGCGCCCTACACAACCACAGAAAATATTTTGCGCGAAACCGCCGAACTCGCCAAAGAGTTCGATATTCCGCTTCACACGCATCTCGCCGAAACGTCCTTCGAAGTGGACAACATGCGCAAAGAACAAGGCATACCCGTCATTCCATACGTGAAGAAACAGGGACTACTCGAAGCCAAGGTCATCGCCGCGCATTGCGTGCATCTCGACATCGGCGAGATCCGCACCCTGCATCACGCGGGCGCGGGCGTTTCACATAACCCTTCGTCGAATCTCAAACTTGCATCGGGCTTCGCGCCTGTGGTGAAAATGCTCGACGCCGGTCTCAACGTCGGCATCGGCACAGACGGTCCCGCCTCGAACAACGATCTGGATATGTTCGAAGAAGTGCGCCTCGCCGCGTTCATCGCCAAAGCGGTGACCAACGATCCGACGTCGCTCCCCGCGCCGCAAGCCTTGCTCATGGCGACGCGCCTCGGCGCCCAAGCGCTTCATATCGGACATCTAACTGGTTCGCTCACCCCCAGCCGCCGCGCCGACCTCATCCTCGTTGACCTCAGCCCTGTCCACAACTCCCCCTCCTTCCGCCGCTCGGCAGACAACGCGTACGCGCAGATCGTCTACGCCAGCAAATCCACCGATGTGACCGACGTGATGATCAACGGCAAATGGATCATGCGCGATCGTCAATTGCTCACACTCAAAGAAGATGAACTGCTCGCCCAAGCCGCCGACCTCGCCAAGCAAATTGATTCGTTCCTCGTCGAACGCGAACAATCGGTGTTATCGAAACTCATCGCGCTCGGCGGCTCGATGGAAGAGGAATCGTTCGAGGTGCAGGTCAAGGTCAAAATCACGGACCCAGACCGCGTCGTCCGCGAATTGATGCGAGACGAGATAGACATTCTGTACGAACGTCACTATCGTCAACATGACGCGTACTTCTTCTTCGAGGATGAGTCGCAAGGACGTCTGCGCTTCCGCGAAGACGATTTCGTGGACGATGCCAAGAACACGGTCACGCAAACGCGCGCGCGACTCACGTTGCTGGGGCAAAAGCGCGAGGGACACTTTGAACACGAAGTGCTGTTATCGCGCAGTCGCTTCCTCGCGCCCGCCACAAACTCGCTTCGTTTCTATCGGGAGTATTTCAAACCGAAGACCGAAATTACGATCGAAAAAGACCGCCTACGCTGGTTCATCAAATACAAAGACACCGAGTTTTACATCAACCTCGATCACATGACCACGCCGCCGCTCGGGCACTTCCTTGAAGTCAAATCGCGCACGTGGAGCCGCAAAGACGCCGACAACAAAGCCGATCTCCTCAACGAACTACTCGAACTGCTCGGCGCGGCAGACGGCGAAACAGTGACCGAAGATTACATTGACATCGTAGCCAACAAATAGAATCGCGCAACTTTTTATCCCTGCCAACTGTATGAAATTGCGAGGGCGATGCTACTCGCCCGAATCAATCTCCTGTTTCCATGAGATTGATTCCCACCGACAGGCTCAATGCCAACGTCGTCCTTCGCAACGGCACGAATCAAGGTGATAAAATGCGCAGACTCCTCCTCTCCCTCTCCATCCTCCTCCTCGCCTCCCTCGCCTGCAACGGCGGAGGCGTCCCGCCGCCTCCCAAAGACTCCATCTT
>WBZL01005380.1_pt1 | contig 10618 bp, 9 predicted proteins | sample 5204291 | NCBI WGS metagenome assembly WBZL01 (sample SAMN12344345, study PRJNA552823) | activated sludge metagenome | biome: Activated sludge suspended growth; feature: Nitrification reactor; material: Wastewater; isolation source: activated sludge from nitrification reactor of wastewater treatment... | reverse complement strand
CATGTGGTGGGCGCCCGTCCACACATAGACGAAGGCGAGGGACCAGAAACCGACCATCGACAATCGGTGGGAGTACAGGGGCGTCTCGGCGGCCTTGGGGATGAAGTAGTAGCCGATGCCCAGGCCGAGGGGGGTGAAGATCAGGCCGACGGCGTTGTGGACGTAGAACCAGTTGAGGTTCGCCTGGTTGACGCCGGCGGTGAACAGGGTGGCGAAGTTGCCGACGATGTAGACGAAGGCCGTCCACAGCACCGAGGCCAGGATGTACCAGATCGAGACGTACATCTGCTCGTACTTGCGGGAGGCGACGGTGGCGAACAGGTTGACGCCGAACATCACCCAGGCGACCACCACCAGGATGTCGATCCAGAACGGCAGCTCGGCGTACTCAAGGCCCTGGTTCTGCCCCATGGCCAGCGTGACGACGGCCGAGAGCACGATCACCACCCACAGCCACATCGTCGCCATGCCGAGCTTCTCGCTCCATAGCTTGACGCCGCACAGCCGCGGGATCAGGTAGAAGCACAGGCCCATGTCGGCGGCGAGCAGCCAGCCGAAGAGCATGCCGTTGGTGTGGATGGGCCGCAGCCGCCCAAAGCTCAGCCAGGAGATCTCGCCGAGAAAGGTGGGGAGCTGCAGTTTGGTGGCGATGATGATGGCGACCAGGCCCGAGACCACGAAGAAGAGCCCGGCCATCATCAGGAAAGCGAAGGCGGACTTGTCTTCGTGGACCGCGGGCGCGCCTGCCTCACGGCTGCCGGCGCTGGTTTGAAGAGCATCTGCGGTGGTCATTTCCTCCTCCCTAGAAACGGTAGCCGACCCCGATGCCGATCAGCCAAGGGTCGATCTGAACGGCGCTGACCTTGCGGCCCGTCGCCACGAGTTTCACGTCGCTGTCGAGTTGCACGTACTTGATGTCGGCGTTGAGGAAGAATTTCTCGCCGAGCTTGACGTCGAAGCCGGCCTGTCCGGCGAGACCGACACTCGAATCGCTCAGCTCGAGCTTGCCGACGCCGGGAACCGCGAGGTCGACGTCCGAGATCAGCGTCAGGTTGACACCAAGCCCGAGATAGGGGCGGAACGTGCCATCGGGGAGGAAGTGGTACTGCGCCGAAAGGACCGGCGGCAGGTGCTTGAAAGTGCCGATCTTCGTTCCAGCGACCGTCACGTCGTGCTGTTGCGGGTAGGTGAGCACCAGCTCGGCGGCGAAGTGCGGCGTGAAGAAGTAGGAGATGTCGAGGTCAGGGATGGTCTTGTCGCTGACATGGATGGCGTCCGCCGGCACCTGGAGGGCCGGAATGGCATCGGACTTGTTCGCCGGGTCGATCTTGACGGCGCGCAAACGCACCAGCCAGGAACCCTCCGCGTTGGCCACGGTCGGCAGAAACGCCAGTGCAAAGCCAAGGCTGCAGACGAGCCGCTTCATTGCACACTCCTCATGGAAAGCTGCGATGCGCTTGCGGGCTGGGGCGTGCCGAGCCCGTTCAGGCTGTAGATGTAGTTGATCAGGTCGCCGATCGCTTGATCGTCGAGAGAGAAGTCGAACCCGGCGGCCGGCATCGCGGTGCCCTGGACGCCGTACTTGATGCTCTCGTGGAGGCGCCCGTAGGAGACACTGCGCACGAAGGGGCCGTTGCGGAGGTTGCGGGGCCGCGGCACGATGTCGTCCGCGTTCGGCCCGTGGCCGTCGGCCTTCTTGCCGTGGCAGCCCCAGCAGCGGTTGAGGAACGTCGCCTGGCCACGGCCGACGCTGGCGGTCGAGTAGGGGACCGGGTTGCTGGTCGGCACGTCCCGCTTGGTCACCCGAGATGAACCGCCCTTGGTCACCTCCGCGAGCACGTAGTCGACCAGGGCCTCCACTCTCTGCTGCCCCAGCACGTGGCCCCAGGGTGCCATGCTGGTCCCTGCCACGCCATTCATCACGCTCGTAACCAGACGCTCGCGCGTCTTGGTCTTCATGAAGGCGCCCTTGGTGAGGTCGCGGGGCCGGGGGTCGAGGTACTCGGCGATCACCCCGTCGCCACGACCAGCCTCACCGTGGCAGCGGGAGCAGAGCGCGGTGTATTGCGAGGCAGGGCCCTCTGGCAAGCTCACCGGGGGGCGAGCAAGGAGGTACGACGAGAGTGATTCGAAGACCTCGCCCGGCAGCGGGTACGGCGGCATCACCGAGCCCGGCACCACGCTCTTCGGGTCCTCGAAGTGGCCCATCAACCAGGTGCGGTCGCGCTGCGAGTGGGTGTAGGCGAGGTCTGGCCCCACCTTGCCGTCGTGCTCGTCGAGCTTGTGACAGGAGAAGCAGCCCACCCGGCTGATCAGTGCCTGGCCCTGAGCGACGGGCTCGAGCTGGCTGATCGCCACGGCCTCGGGCCCCACGATGTTCTCTACCGGAAGCCACTCCGGCCGCTGCTGGAGGCCAGCCACGAACTGCGCCAGCGGGGCCCGGGAGATGCTCGCTCCTTGCTGCGCCTTGAGGAAGATCGCGAGGTCCATCCGCTGCTCGGCGGTCAGGTCCTGCCGCGGCATCGTCGAGGTCGGGTTGCTCGCTCGCGGGTCCTCGATCTTGGCAAGCACGTACTCGAAGCGCCGCTTGCGACCGATCTCGGTCAGCTCGGGCCCGATCGAGCCATAAGAGAGGCCGGCGATCGTGTGGCAGGTGTAGCAGGCCCGCTCGAAGAAGAGTCGGCGACCGGCGTTGACATGCGGTGCGCCGGCCCAGTTGGGCTCGGTGTGGCACTGCACGCAATTCGCCTCGATCATCTGCGTCGGCACCAGGGGCCACGGCCAGTCTTCGCCGCCCTCGTGCGCCTCGTTGGCGTTCACCGCGCGGCCTTGGCCGTCGTGGCAGATCGTGCAGCCGAAGGTCTCGAACTTGTGGCCGGGGATCTGCGGATGGGTGCGCAGCGGCTCGTTGGCCTGGGCAAAGCGCGGGTCGTCGGCCGCGATGTGGCAGGTGGCGCAGCGGTCCACGCGCGTCGGCCCGAAGCTGCGCACGATCACCTGCTCGATCGCCGGCGTGCGAGCGGTCAGGGTGGCCCGCACGGTGTCGCTCTCGGCCAGCTGGGCAGCCTTGGCGAAGTACTCGCCCTGGTACTCCTGCCAGCGGGCGTGGAGCTGGTTGTGGAAGATCACCCCATGCAGGGCGAGGACGATCACCGAGATGATGGCTAGGGCTGCGCGCATAGAGTCACCGATCGCGGAGTGGCCCTACCAGGGGACCACCAGGCTCCAGTTGGGCCCACGGAAGAAGGTGCCGACGATGATCAGCACCACGTTCACCAGCACGAAGAGCGAGAAGAGGGTGACGGAGAGCAGGCGGTGGCGGGAGAACCACACGCCGACCCCCTTGGGGGAACGGTCGAGGTAGGGCAGGAGGATCAGCCCCAGCACCATCAGCGTGGGGATCCCGACGCCACCCCAGAACGCCGAGTAGGACACCATCTCCTGCAGGCCGAGGAAATACCAGGGCGCTTTCGAAGGGTTCGGCGGGTGGGTGGGGTCTGCCGGTGCCTCGAGCGGGGCGGCGAAGAGCATCGCCACCGCAAGGATGACGAGCACCGTCAGCGCGAAGCAGAAGAGCTCGGCGATGAACAGGTGCGGCCACGAGAAGACGGTGTTGTCCGGCGTGTTGCCGACCTTGTTGAACGGCCCGCGGACCATGCCGAGGACGCCGAAGGTCTTGGTCTTCTGGGTCTTGGCAAGAGGGGCGAGGCCGTCGAGCTTCTCGCTCACCGCCGCCGGGTAGCGCTTCTGCGCTTCCGGCAAGTCGGCGCCGGCTGGGCGGGAGAGGCCACCGTCCTTGCGGATGCGCCAGAAGTGGACGCCGATCAAGGTCGTCATCACCACCGGCAGCACGGCGACGTGCAGGACGTAGAAGCGGATCAGCGCTTCCTGGCCGACGAGCCGGTCACCCAGCAGCAGGAACCTCACCTGCTCGCCGACCAACGGGGCGTAGCCGGCGATCGAGGTGCCGACGGTGATCGCCCAGTAGGCCAGCTGGTCCCACGGCAGGAGGTAGCCGGTGAAGGAGGCGAACAGGGTGAGCAGAAAGAGCAGCACACCCACCACCCAGTTGAACTCGCGGGGCGGCTTGTAGCTGCCGGTGTAAAACACCCGGCAAAGGTGCAGGAAGACCACCGCCACCATGCCATGGGCGGCCCAGCGATGCATGTTGCGCAGCAACGGCCCGAAAGCCACCGTGCCGTTGAGGTCGAGCATGCGGTTGTGGGCCTGCTCCACCGAGGGCACGTAATAGAACATCAGGAGCACGCCGGTGACCACCAGCACGATGAAGAGGCTGAAAGAGATCACCCCGAGCCCGACCGTGTAGAGGGGCCGCAGCGAGTTAACGTGCGTCTTGACCGGGTGGATGTGCAGGAAGAAGTTGGAGAACGAGGTCTGGGAGCGCCCGAGGTCTGAAGACGGCAGGGGGTTGCGGAACAACGAGCGCCAGACGTTGCGGGGGAACTCCCGGAGGTTGGTGAGGAATCCGCTCTTGGTGGCCATCGTCGCTCCGGCTCAGACCTGCAGGAAGGTGCCGGTCGGTACCTGGGTCGAGGTATCAATCTCCACTTCGCCGTTCGGCGACAGTGCGAGCTTGAACCAGGGGAGTGGTCGGGGTGCAGGGCCGCCGAGCACGACGCCGTCGGCGTCGAAGCGACTGCCGTGGCAGGGGCAACCGAAACCGATGTCGGTGGTCGCCACCACGCAGCCCAGGTGGGTGCAGGTGTTCGAGACCGCCGCCATGCCGGCCTCGGTGCGGACGATCGTCACTCGCTGGCGGCCGAGCGGCAGGCGAGTTCCGAGGGGGAACGCCTCCGGCTTGCCGATGCGGAACCGCGACGGCTCCCCGTAGGTGACTCGCGGCATGAAGAACAGGAGGTTCGACATGCCCGCCATGACGCTGGCGCCGAGGAGCCCGAACATGCTGGTCAGGGCGAGCGCCCGGCGGCGCGAAACCGTGGATCCGTGGTCCTGGATCCGCTCCGTGGAGACATTCATCCTTACGACCTCCTGGACGTCTTCAATGTCGATCGCCGTCCCGGCTCGTTGCGCCGGCATCGGTCCCTGCCAGGTCCGGCCAGAACAGCTGCTCCTTGGTCTTCTCGAGATCGCGCAGCTGGCCGCTGTGAACGCCCCAGGCCCACATGCAGGCGCCTGCCACTCCCATCGCCACGGCGGCGACGAAGAGGACGAGCGTGACCGTCATGTGCAGGCCTCTCGGCCAAGCTGCCGGCCATACGGGCCTTGGGGGGTTACTTGCATCGTGAACCTGGGGCTCCCTTGAACTCGCAGAGGGTACCGGCGGCACCAGGGTGGTGCGACCGCCTGCGGGGTGGGCTGGGTCCTACCTCAGAAGGTGGTCGCTCGCGGCCGGCCTGGGCTGATCTCTTGCCCGGTAGCAGGGCCGCGGGGCGGGCGGGTGCGGCTGTGCAGCGTCTGGCGGCCTAGGGCCAGCGATGTGGGGTCTGGCCGTGCTGAGTCCAGCTAAGTGGCGGGGAGCTCTCGGTCATCACCCTCGAACAGCTCGCGCACCGAGTCCCGGGTGAGCACGACCAGGGTGAAGACGCCGAGGACCGTGCCGATCGGCATCAGGAAGCAGCACAGTGCCGCGATCACCAGCGCGAAGGTGTACCCCCGCTGGCGCGCGAGGTTCCGGCCAGCCTTGACCACGAGGGCGGCGAAGACGAGGCTGAACAGGAGGACCACCGAAGCGACGGCGACGAAGATGCCGCCCACGAACCGGGCAGCCTGACGGTCCGGCGTGGCGGTGGCGTCCGAGACGAACACGCCGCTCGCCAGGGCTGCGCCGATCAGCAGGTAGAAGGTGGGGATCAGGCTCATGAGCGCGACCAGCCCGCCGAAGACGTAGTGGAAGATGGCGAGGAGACGCAGTTGCTCGAGGTCGCGGTTCATGGGGTCCTCCTGTCCTGGCGCGCCGGCTCGTGACTAGCGGTGGCCTGCTCCAGTCTACGCCGCACCGCCCCTGGCCATTCGCAGTGGGTGCGCTCTGCCGCCCCCGCATGACGAGCGCCGGCCCGGCAGAACGGCTACAATCCGCGCGAATGTGCGGCATCTTCGGCATCGACGAGAGCAGCGAGGCGGCCAACCTCACGTATCTCGGACTCTACGCCGTTCAACACCGTGGCCAGGAGAGCTGTGGCATCGTCTCCTGGGACGGCTCCCGGCTCCAAGTCGAGCGAGGCATGGGGCACGTCCGGGACGTCTTCTCGGCGGAGAGGCTGCAGCGGCTTCCCGGCCGTCGCGCCATCGGCCACACCCGCTACTCCACCGCTGGCGCGTCGGTGATCTCGAACGCCCAGCCCGTGGTGGTCAAGACGTCGATGGGGCCGTTGGGCATCGTCCACAATGGCAATCTGGTCAACGCGGTTGAGATCCGCGAGCGGCTCGAGCACGAGGGGTCGATCTTCCAGACCACTTCCGACTCCGAGGTGATCTTGCACCTGATGGCCAAGAACCCGCGGCTCGATGTCGTCGAGTCTCTCCTCGAGGCCTTGCGAGAGGTGCGTGGCGCCTACTCGCTGCTGCTGATCACCGACAGCTGCCTGATCGCGGTGCGTGACCCGCACGGTTTTCGGCCGCTGATGCTCGGCGAGAAGGCGGACGCCTGGTGCTTCGCCTCGGAGACCTGCGCCTTCGACCTGCTGGGCGCGCGCTTGGTGCGCGAGCTGGAGCCGGGAGAGCTGGTGGTCGCTCGCCGCGGTGGCCTGGAGCAGTATCGTCTGGAGGGTGCGGCCGAGCCGGCGCGCTGCCTCTTCGAGCAGGTCTACTTCGCGCGCCCCGACAGCGTCCTCTTTGGCGACTCCGTCTCACGCGCTCGCCTCCGGATGGGGGCCCAGCTGGCCCGCGAGGCCCCCGCACCGGCGGACATCGTGGTGCCGGTGCCCGACAGTGGCCTCTTCGCGGCCCTTGGCTACAGTCGCGAGTCGGGCCTGCCGTTCGAGTTCGGCTTGATCCGCAACCACTACGTCGGGCGCACCTTCATTCAGCCTAGCCAGGAGATCCGGCATTTCGGCGTCCGGGTCAAGCTGAACGCCGTCGAGCCGCTGCTCGCCGGCAGGAGCGTGGTGCTGGTCGACGATTCCATCGTGCGCGGGACGACCTCGCGCAAGATCGTCCAGATGGTGCGTGAGGCTGGGGCCCGTCAGGTTCACGTCCGCATCACCTCACCACCGACCCGCTGGCCTTGCCACTACGGGATCGACACGCCGAATCGCAGCGAGCTCATTGCCGCGAGCCAGTCGATCGAGGAGATCGCCGGGTTCATCGGTGCAGAGAGCCTGGCCTATCTCTCGGTCGAGGGGCTGCGCACCTGTGTGTCCGGGAGCGCCGACTCCTACTGCACGGCGTGCTGGACGGGTGACTACCCCGTACCCATCGGCCGGCTGGACAGCCGCCAGGCGGAGCTCTTTCCCATCCGCACCGAGGGCAGCCGTTGAGCGCCCAGAGCGTGGCTGGGAAGGGGGCCTACGCCGCCGCCGGCGTCGACATCGACGCACAGGACCGGGGTCTGGCCGGGGTCAAGGAGCTGGCGAAGAGCACCTTCACCCCCGGCGTTCTCTCCGAGATCGGCCTCTTCGGCGGTCTGTTCCGCCCCGAGCTGACGGGGCTGAGCGAGCCGGTCTTGGTAGCTTCCGCGGACGGGGTGGGCACCAAGCTGGTGGTCGCCAAGATGGTGGGGGACTTCTCCTCCGTCGGCAGAGACCTGGTGAATCACTGCGTCAACGACATCCTAGTGCAGGGCGCGCAGCCTCTTTTCTTTCTGGACTATGTCGGCTCGGGGGCGCTCGAACCCGAGAAACTCGTCGAGTTGGTCTCCGGGGTGGCAGCTGGCTGCCGCGAGAATGGCTGTGCGCTGCTGGGGGGGGAGACGGCCGAGATGCCCGGTTTCTACCAACCGGGCGACTACGAGCTGGTGGGCTTCATCGTCGGCCTCGTCGACCGTCCGTACCTGCGCGATGCCAGTCGTGTCGAAATCGGCGACACCCTGATCGGCCTACCCTCGAGCGGGCTGCACACCAATGGCTACTCGTTGGCCCGGAAAGTCCTCTTCGAGAAGCTGGGACTCGGTGTCGACGACCCCCTGCCTGGGGCCGCCGGCCAGCGCTCGCTCGGCGAGCTGCTCCTCGCCCCTCACCGCTCCTACCTTGCTTGCTTGCGCCCCTGGTTGACCTCTGCGGGCCTGCACGCCATGGCTCACATCACTGGCGGTGGCTTGACCGATAACCTGCCAAGAGTACTGCCGAGCGGCGCGTCGGCTCGCGTCGAGCTGGGGAGCTGGGATGTGCCGGAGTTGTTCCGCCTCCTGGCCAGGCACGGCGAAGTGACCACGGCCGAGATGCTGCGGATCTTCAACCTTGGAATCGGCATGGTGCTCGTCGTGGCGCGTGACCTCGCAACGGAGGTTCTTGTCGGCCTGCGCGAGCATGGCGAGGCCGCCGTTGTGCTCGGCGAGGTCGTTGCAGGTCCGGGCGGAGTTGTCTACGACGGGGACATCGCGTGGTGAGGCCGCATCGCCTGGCGGTGCTGCTCTCGGGGCGGGGCTCGAACTTCCTTGCACTGCATCGCGCCTGCGAGAGTGGCGAGCTGCCGGCGGAGATCGCTCTGGTGGTGAGCAACCAGGCCACCGCACCGGGCGCAGCCCGGGCCCGTGAGCTGGGCCTACCGGTCGCCATCGTTCCTCACGCGGGAGCTGCCAGCCGTGCGGCGCACGAGCACGACATCATGAAAGCGCTCGACGCCGTAGGCGCAGAGTGGGTCTGCCTCGCTGGCTACATGCGGCTGCTGTCGCCCGGCCTCGTCGGCACCTACCCGCAGCGGATCCTCAACATCCACCCAAGCCTGCTTCCGGCCTTCCCTGGTCTCGACTCCCAGCGCCAGGCTTGGGAGTATGGTGTCCGCTATTCGGGCTGCACCGTCCACCTCGTGGACACCGGCCTCGATACCGGGCCCATCGTTGACCAGCGGGTCGTGCCCGTCCTTCCGGGGGACTCCCCGACCGATCTGGCTGCCCGGATCCTCGCGGCTGAGCATGAGCTCTACCCGGCAGCGCTGCGCCAGCTGTTGACGCAGCGCTGGGAGGTGGATGGGCGGCGGGTCGTGTTCCGCGGGTAGAGTGGTCGGGAACGCACCTCGGCACCTGGGTGGGGAGCCGAGCGGTGTAGGAAATCGTGCCTCCTGGCGACCAAGCGGCGAGGGGGCTTGACACTGGTGCCGGGCACGTCTATATTCCGCCACCTCGAATCGACGAGGGCCCTGGAGGCCACCGTCGGACGGCGGTGCAGTAGGCCGTAGTGATCCTTGAGCAGCGCAAGCGCCCGGCGAGAAAAAACTTCGACCGGGGGCTTGACAAGGCGAGTGAGGCTGTCTACACTTCGCCTCCCTGGTCGCCGCTAGGCGAGCAGCGGTTGACAAAGCCCCGCACTGATTCGGCGAGCAGCCGAAGACCCAGAACGACCAGCAGTGGTTCTCTGGAGCAGAAGCGAAAAGGCCGCCGTGGTGCTTGACGGCCAGGGCCGAGTATGAGAAGCTAGGACTTCGCGCCGCGAGAGGCGCCGGTTCTTTGAAAACTGAATAGAGGAAGAGTCAACGTCTATTCCTTGACGAGTCGCTTCGGCGATTCGGCAAGCAACGCAAATTCGAGCCGCCGCTGATCCTTAGCCGGTCACGGTGGCTTGACCAGGATTTCAACTGGAGAGTTTGATCCTGGCTCAGAATGAACGCTGGCGGCGTGCTTAACACATGCAAGTCGTGCGCGAAAGCGGCTTCGGCCGCTGGAGAGCGGCGAACGGGTGAGTAACACGTGGATGACCTGCCTGAGAGTGGGGGATAACCCGGGGAAACTTGGGCTAATACCGCATACGACCGCGGAGTCAAGGCTCTGCGATGAAAGGTGGCCTCTGCTTGCAAGCTACCGCTCCTAGAGGGGTCCGCGTCTGATTAGGTAGTTGGTGAGGTAATGGCTCACCAAGCCTACGATCAGTAGCCGGCCTGAGAGGGTGATCGGCCACACTGGAACTGAGACACGGTCCAGACTCCTACGGGAGGCAGCAGTGGGGAATATTGGACAATGGGCGAAAGCCTGATCCAGCAACGCCGCGTGGAGGATGAAGGTCTTCGGATTGTAAACTCCTGTCAGATGGGACGAACGACTGTCGGCAAATAGTCGGCAGTCTTGACGGTACCATCAGAGGAAGCACCGGCTAACTCTGTGCCAGCAGCCGCGGTAATACAGAGGGGGCAAGCGTTATTCGGAATTATTGGGCGTAAAGGGCGCGTAGGCGGCTTGATAAGTCAAAGGTGAAATCCCTCGGCTCAACCGAGGACCTGCCTTTGATACTGTCAGGCTTGAGGCCGGGAGAGGGTAGCGGAATTCCCAGTGTAGCGGTGAAATGCGTAGATATTGGGAGGAACACCGGTGGCGAAGGCGGCTACCTGGACCGGTTCTGACGCTGAGGCGCGAAAGCGTGGGTAGCAAACAGGATTAGATACCCTGGTAGTCCACGCTGTAAACGATGGGTACTCGGTGCTGCGGGTATCGACCCCTGCGGTGCCTTAGCTAACGCGTTAAGTACCCCGCCTGGGGAGTACGGTCGCAAGG
>WBZL01005379.1_pt1 | contig 10620 bp, 11 predicted proteins | sample 5204291 | NCBI WGS metagenome assembly WBZL01 (sample SAMN12344345, study PRJNA552823) | activated sludge metagenome | biome: Activated sludge suspended growth; feature: Nitrification reactor; material: Wastewater; isolation source: activated sludge from nitrification reactor of wastewater... | reverse complement strand
CCCCGGCAAGGTTGTCCAAGTTGGTGCCTAACAGGCGCGAGAAGCTGGCGCCGCTGGATCCATGGAGGCGCCTGCTCGCTGCCCTCGCTGGCGCTTTGTGGTAATGCGGCGCAGCTTACGCGCAGGTCGTTAGGCAGTAGGCCAAAGTGACGGCGCCCATGCAAGCAACCCGCGTGTCAGAAGCGTTTGCTGGGGCGCAAGCGCCGTCGCCGACCGGCCCGAGCCGCGTCCAGGGTCGTACGCGATCGGCCGCTGCCAGAGCCGGGAAGACCCGTGACGGTCGAATCGCCCGCTGGTGCCGCCAAGTCAGCAGCCGGAGGGTGGCGCGACGGGGAAGTGCAAGCCACCTTTCGACCATACGGAGGATCGATGAAACTCATCATTGAGATCGAGCCCGAAGCGGACGGTCGGTGGTTGGCCGAGGTCCCCACGTTGCCGGGGGTCATGGCCTATGGGACTACCCGCACGGATGCCGTAGCCCGCGTGCAGGCCTTGGCTCTGCGCGTATTGGCCGAGAAGCTAGAGCACGGCGAGGCGGTGCCGGAGCTGCTGGATCTGTCGTTCCAGGCCGCGTGAGCACGTGGGGCGCGGTGTAGGCGCGCCGGTTCCTTGCGGCGCTGCTCCGAATTGGCTGGGCCCTCAAGCGGGAGACCGGATCCCACAAGACGTTGTCCCGGGAAGGCTGGCCCGGCTATGTGTTCGCGTTTCATGAGGGGGAGGAAGTGGGCCCGCGAATGATGGCGCGTGTGGCACGGCACACGGGGCTGAAGCCGGAGGATCTGTAGGCGGCGACCTGTTCCCCGACCTCTGCCTAACAAATGCCAGCTGTTGGCGGTCGCGTCTTGTGTGCCCCCGCCCGCGCGGCAGGTTGCATGTGGAGGGCCGCGCGGGGCGGGGGCTCTATGGGAGCGTCCGCAACAGAGGCGTGGTCGTTAGGCATCACGCAGGGACTGCTGACGGCAGCCGAACCAACGGTCTAAGCCCAACAAGGCTGCGTTGTGTTCGCCAGGAACAAGACGCGCGTCTGCGTTCTACCAGCAGGCTCCGGATGAGGCTACGGCTCGCGCGACCGGGATCCGAGTGGTCACCTAGTGTGCAACCCGGCTCCGTGCCCGTGAACCTTTTCGCCACGACGGCGACTCCCAGGGAGCATGCCTCGATCCCCTCTGAGCATTCATGCCCCGCCCACCCCTGCGCAGGACCCCCTCGCCGACGAGCTCCTGGCGGTGCGGTGCCTGCTCGGGGAGCCCGCGGCCTTCGACGAGCTGGTGGCACGCTGGCATGAGCCCCTGTGGCGCTACCTGCGGCGACTCCTCGGGGAGGATGAAGCCGCCGGCGATGCGGTGCAGGATTGCTGGATTCGCATCCTCCGGGCCCTGCCAGGGCTTCGCGATCCGGCACGCTTCCGCCCGTGGCTGTTCGGGATCGCCCGCCGAACCGCGATGGACCGCCTGCGTGCACGCTATCGCGAGCCCGCGGAGTCCGACGTCGATCCGGCGTCGCTGGCGGCAGAACCTCCGAATGACCTGCGAAACGACCAGCTCGCCGCGATGCACGCGGAACTCGAGCGGCTCCCCATGGTGGAGCGCGAGGTGCTGGAACTCTTCTACTTGCGCGGTCTCTCGCTGGCACAGCTCGTCGACGTGCTCGAGGTCCCGCTCGGTACCGTCAAGTCTCGCCTCTTTCGCGCGCGACGACTCCTGCGCCACAATCTCCTCGCCGAGGATCCATCCTCATGAACGACACCTCACGGATGCCGCCTGCTGCGGTGATCCAGACACGCCTGGTCGCAGCGCTCGCGCTGCCCTCGCGCCTCGCGCACACCGCGCTCCTGCTCCTGGCCACGGCGATGGCCGGGATCACCGGCGCCTTGTCCCTGTCCGAGCCTGACTTGCCGCTCCGGACCACGCTCGCCCTGCGCGCCCTCGCCCTGGTCGGCGTCGCATGGGCGATCTTCGCTGCCTGGGTGCTCGCGCGCCGCGACGTGCTGATCGGCCGCCACCGCCTGATTGCGGGGTGGATGGCGGTCATGTTCAGCGCGGCATTGACGACGAGTTGCGGCGTAGCGGCGTGGCTGGATCGCACCAACGCCAGGTGGCTGCCTGCCACCGGCGTGGGGCTCACGATGCTCGTCTTCGCCGCGATCCTGCTGCGCCGTGCGTACGTGGACGTCCGGGCCCTGCTCGAACGTCGTGACGCCTTGCGCGCCGCGCTCGATGCCCAGCGGGTCACGGCATGACGCGATCCCTCATCATGTCTGTGGCGTTAGGGCTGGCCCTGTGGCCCCGGGCGAGTGAGGCCCAGCAGGACACGACGGCGGGGTCCTTCAGCGTGAGCGGTCAGCCAGTGCACGTGGAACGCGGCATCCTCCGCGTGCCCGCCGTGCGCGGCCGGCGCGCAACCGACAGCCTGGCGCTGCGATACGTGCGCTTCCCGTCCACCGCAGTCGCGCCTGGCGATCCGATCGTCTTCCTCGCCGGAGGCCCCGGGGATGCCGCGACCCGCGCGTTTGCCGGGATGCCGCTGGATCTGCTGAATCGCATGCGGGCCCTGGGCGACGTGATCGCCTTCGACCAGCGCGGGACGGGGACCTCCGAACCGCTTCGCCCGCTCTGCCCTCCGGGCGCCCCACTTCCGCTCGATCGCGCGGCAGCACCAGGGGAATGGCTCCACCTGTTGCGGGCGCGGGTGCAGGCGTGCATCGCCCGCGCGGATTCCAACGGCGTTCCCGTGGCCGGTCTCACCACCGCCGAAAGTGCGGATGATCTCGAGGCGCTGCGCCGCGCGCTCGGTGCGGCCAGGTTGAACCTCCTCGCCGGGAGCTACGGAACGCACCTCGCACTCGCAGCCGTCGCGCGGCATCCAGGGTTGGTCGGCCGAATGGTGCTGGTCGGCGTCGAGGGCCCTGATCACACGGTCAAGGATCCCCAGCGAGTGGACGATGTGCTGGGCGTGATTGCGACTGCCCGGCGACCGACGTTGCGAGCGGACCTCCGGGTGCTTGTCGACCGGCTGGCAAGTGAACCGGCACGGGTGTCCGCACCTGGGGGGCGGGTGATCGTGGTTGGTGCCTGGGACCTCCAGCGTTGGGTTGCGGAGACGCTCGATGAGGTCCGGGAGATCGAGGCGATGGTGGCCGCAATTCCGACGATGCTTGCCGGTGACTTTCGTGTGCTCGCACGGTGGGCCGCGGAATACCGGGCGCCTCGACCGTTGAACCTGATGAATCTGGCGATGGACTGTGCCTCGTACGCCTCCGCGTCCCGCCTGGCCCGCATCGCCCGCTCGTCGGCGACCGTCCCTGGGGGTGCGATGTCGTTCCCCCTGCCGGACATTTGCGATGTGCCGGGACTGCCGAGACTGCCTGAGGCCTTTCGTGCACCGGTGCGATCCGACGTCCCGGCCCTGCTGGTTGCGGGGACCTTCGATGGTCGTACCCCGCCGGCAAACGCGCAGGAGGTCGCGAAGGGAATGCCGCGGGCGCGGGTGCTCCTCATCGAGGGAGCCTCACATGCCCTGATGGGGCGCCCGGACGTGACCGAGGCGATGCTGACATTCTTCGGGGAGCGGACTCCGTGACCGGGATGTCCGTGCTCCCCTCCCCGCGGCGATCCACGCACGCTTCGGCGAGGCGTTTGTCGACAGATCGCCGCACCCATTCCTTCGACATCGGAGCCGCATTGCAGGGCATCCTCCCGCGACTGCTGACGGCAAGCCTTCTCATTGTCCCTCCTGTCGCTCAGGGACGCGGCCAGACGCCGAACCCGCTGGCGCGGCAGGCGAACTTGTCGGAGTACGAAGGCCGGTACCGCTACCGCGATGGTGGCAGCCTGATCATGGTCGCGGACGCCGGGCGGTTGGTCGCCCTGATCGGAGACGCGAAGTATCCGCTGCGCGCGGTTGCCCCCGATACGTTCGCGAACCCCAGCGGCGATCGGATTCCGTTCCGTCGCGACACTGCACACCGCATCGTGGGGTTCGAGGAACACGGCGAAGCGTTCGCACGCCTCTCCGCAGCGGTCGCCCCGGAGACTCGGCAGCTCTTCGTGCCACGACCGCCGGGTCCAGATGGGCGCCCGCTGCCCTATCGCTGCGCGGCTCCCACCACCCTGGCGGACGGTATTCGCGTCGGTGCGACAGGACCAGGAACGCTGTCCTGCGCTACAGCGGAGCAGATGGTGAATGGCATACTCGACGGCACCTACCCGGATGTGCGCGCCATCGCGGTCCACCACCGGGGGGCCCTGGTGCTCGAGGAGTACTTCTATGGATATGACCGAGACCGCCCGCACCAGATGCGCTCGCTCACGAAGAGCGTCATCTCGCTCCTCGCCGGCGCGGCGGTTGATCGCGGACTCCTGCGTGCCGACGAACCGATCATGGCGCGGCCTGGGATCACATCACTTGCCAATCCCGACCCACGCAAGGATCGCATCACGCTCACCGACCTGCTGAGCAACCAGTCCGGCCTCGACTGCGACGATCGGGACGGTGCATCGCGCGGCAATGAAGTGAAGTTATACGAGACCGCCGACTGGCCTCAGGCATTCCTGGACCTGCCCGTTCTCACCGAGCCCGGGACAGTCGGGCGGTACTGTTCGTTCGGGTTCATGACCGCAGGGCGACTCGTCGAACGGGCCGCAGCGGTGCCGCTCGCGGCGTTCGCCCAGGATGTGCTTTTTGGCCCCCTGGGTTTCTCGCCCGCGCAGTGGCGCTGGACGTTCGTGCTCGATCGCAGCCAGCGGAACGAGTACGGACAGATCTACCTCCGGCCGCGCGACATGCTCAAGCTGGGCCTGCTGATCCAGCAGCGCGGCATGTGGCAGGGCCGTCAGGTCATCTCCGCGTCGTGGATTGATGCTGCGGTCGCCAAGGTATCGCGCGTCGATGACAGCGACTATGGACTGGGGATCTGGCATCGGTGGTACGGTGTGCAGACCGCCAGCGGCACGCGCCGTGTGGACACGATCATGCTCTCCGGCAACGGCGGCCAGAAGATTTTCATCGTCCCGTCTCTCGAGCTGGTCGTGGCGTTCACCGGCGGCGCATTCAATGTCGAGTCGCCGGTGAACACGCTTATGGCGCGCGTACTGCTGCCCGCCCTCCTGGAGGTCGAACCGGCACCTGCGCGTCGGGACTGATCCCGCGCTTCGTGTGCGCCCTCAAGGCAAGGCCGGGTAAGGGGGTGGTCCACGCCCGACCCTGGAGCGCAATCAGGTGTCGGGGCTTTGCGCCGACCACAGCCGCTGCAGGGATCGCCCCGTCGAAGGTGACCAACCGGCCGTTGTTCTGGACGGCGAGCGCCACATCCCGCCGCCGACCCCTGGTGGCAAGGAACTGAAGCTCTGCACACCTTTCCCTCATGAAGCCGGTCAACGACGCGCCCCCCCTCACGACCCTCGTCGATCTCCACGCCGCCCACGACCGGATCCGCGGCAAGATCCACCGCACCGGCCAGGGAAGCTCCGCATACCTCTCGCGCACCTCGGGCACTCGCGTTTCCACCAAACTCGAGCTCTTCCAGAAAACCGGCTCGTTCAAGGTGCGCGGGGTGCTCAACACCCTCGCCCAGCTCACGCCGGACGAACGCGCACGCGGCGTGGTCTCCATGAGCGCGGGGAACCACGCGCAGGCCCTGGCGTGGGGTGCCGCGCAACTCGGCATGTCGGCGACGATCGTGATGCCGGCGACGGCCCTGGCGAGCAAGGTGCAGGCGACGCGCGAGTACGGCGGCACGGTGGTACAGACTGCCGAGGACCTGCTGGCCACGGCCCGCGCGATCATGGAACGCGAGGGGCGCACACTGATCCATCCGTTCGACGACCCGCGCGTCATCGCGGGCCAGGGGACAGTCGGCCTCGAGATCGTGGAAGACGTCCCCGACGTGGACGTTGTGCTGGTCGGTTGCGGCGGCGGCGGGCTCCTCTCGGGCGTCGCCGCAGCGGTCAAGCTGCTGCGACCTTCCGCGCGCATCATAGGCGTCGAACCGGAGGGGTCGGCGGTGATGTCCCTCTCGCTCGCCGCGGGGTCACCCCAGCGCCTCACCCACAACCAGACCATCGCCGACGGACTCGCCCCGCCATTCACGGGCGCGAACGCGTTCGAGCACGTCCGGACGTACGTCGATGCCGTGATCACGGTGAGCGAGTCCCGGATCCTGGACGGCATGCGGGCACTCATGGAACGCTGCAAGCTCTTTGTCGAGCCGGCGGCTGGGGCTGCCGTTGCCCCACTCCTCGCACCACATCCGCTGATCCCGGCCGACGCGCGCGTGGTCCCGATCGTGTGCGGAGGCAATGTGGATGTCGCGAAGGTGGCGACGTTGTTTGCGCCCACGACAACAGCCAGCTGACGGCGACGTTCCCGGGAAAGCGCGACTCGTCGCCGCCTAACGCCCCGCTTGCGCGAAGTGCGTCGCGATGCGGTCCATGATCCGCGCATTGTGCGTCGCGTCCGTCGCAGGCAACGGCGGCTCGCGCCCTTGCAGGACCGCCTCGGCGAAGGCCTCGATCTCCAGCTGGTAGACGTCCACGTCCGGTAACTCCATACGTCCACCCTGTGACGCGGAGTGCCAGGCGAGGACCTGCACCTCGCCGCGGTACGCGAACGGCCAGTTGAGGGTCGCGGTCCCCTCGGAGCCGCGCACCTCGAGCCCCTGACGGAGCGGCCCGTTGAACCCGAAGCTGAGGTCGGCCGTCGCGCCGTTCGCGAACGTCAGCACCGCACGTCCCTCGCGATCCACACCTCCCGGCCGATCGAGGGTGCACTCCCCTTCGACCCTGGTGACATCCTCGCCCAGGAAGAGCCGCGCGGCGTTGACGCAATAACACCCCACGTCGAGCAAGGCGCCGCCCCCCCACTCCGGTTGCAGCCGCACGTCGTCGCTGCGTGTGAGGTCGAAGTGGAAGGCGGCGTGTACCTCGCGCACCTCGCCGAGCGTCCCGTCGCGCACCAGCTCCTGCAATGCCGCAATTTGTGGATGGAAGCGGTACATGAACGCTTCCATCAGTTGGCACCCGGTCGCCTCGGATGCGCGGATCATCCGGGCGCATTCGGCCTCGGTCACCCCGAGCGGCTTCTCGCACAGCACATGCTTGCCGCGATGCATCGCCTCGATCGCCAGGTCGGCATGCAGGCCGTTGTGCGTGGTGATGAACACCATCGCGATATCCGGGTCGTCCAGCAGGTCGGCGTACGACCCATGGACGCGTGCCGCGCCGAGGGAACGCGCGCGCTCCAGGTCACGGCTGGCTGCGCCGATGAACTCGACGTTTGCCGCCTTGCGCATGGCCGGTGCAATGGACCGCTGGGCGATGCGGCCGGCGCCGATGATGCCCGCACGCAGGCGAGAGGAGGTGGTGGCTCGTGCCATGCGGCGAAGATAGCCGCGCGCCACTCACACCGCGCGGCTTGCGGCGCGTCCGGCATGGGGGCGCCTGGGCCGGCTATCGCGCCGAGTTGCTCCGGTACCCCGAGGCGCGCACGTCGGTCGCGGTGTTGTGCAACCTGGGCAGCACCAACCCGAGTGCGCTCGCGGATGCCGTCGGCGCCATCGTGATGCAGGACCGCATGTCCGCCGCCGCACCTGCATCTCCACCGGTCGCGCCACAGCCCGGCGGTGCCCCTGCATCCTCTCCTCGTCCAAGCTCACGGCCGCGCAGGTGACCGAGTGCAACGGCGCCTATCACGCTCCCGAGGTCGACGCGACCTACCAGGTGGAAGCAACGACCGACGCGATCTCCACCTTGGGCCCCGGCCTGCGCCGGGGCGACCACGTTGCAACACCCTGACCAACGCCGGGGCGACCGGCGGAAAGCCCCCGGTCTCAGCCGAGGCGACAAGCCGCGAACCGCAACGCCCCTCGCCACATCCGGACTACACGAGCGTTGCCTTCAGTTCGATCGGCACCGCCTTGAGCGCCTTGCTGATCGGGCAGCCATGCTTGGCGTTGGCCGCCAGCTCTGCAAACTGCTCCGCGCCGATCCCGGGGACGCGGCCCGTCAACTCCAGCGTGATCCCGGTGACCTCGAAGCCCGCTTCCTTCTTCTCGACCGCCACGTGTGCGACCGTGGTGAGTGACTCCGGGGTAAACCCCGCCCCCGCGAGCTGGAAGGAGAGCGCCATCGTGAAACACCCCGCGTGCGCGGCGGCGATGAGCTCCTCGGGATTCGTCCCGGCTCGCCCGTCCTCACTCACGAAGCGCGCGGAGAAGTTGTACGGCGTCTGCGAGAGCACGCCGCTCGTGCTGGTCAGGTGCCCGGACCCATCCTTGCCCGTCCCCTGCCAGACTGCGGTTGAACGACGAATAAACGCTGTCATATCGTGAGTCCGTTGCGTGATGTAAACCTGCGACTTGCGACCTGCGACTTGCAATTTCATGCCTGCCACGACACTGGGCCCCGGATCTTCGGTCGCTCGCGCTCCCTTCGTCCGGGGCGGGCTTACTCGATCAACTTGAGATCATAAATCTTCCGGATACTCGCAAACTCTTCCTCGATCTTGAGTTCCAGGTCCTGAAGTTTCCCCGTCCGGACATCGAACACCCAGCCGTGGATCTTCGGAAACCCCGTCTTGTACCACGCTCGCTGCACGTGGTCGATCTTCGCAAGGTTGAGGCACTGCTCCAGCACGTTCAACTCCACCAGCCGGTCGAATCGTTCCCGCGCGTCACCGATCCCGTCCAGTTCCGCCTGGTGAATCCGGTAGACGTCCCGGATCGACTGCAGCCAGCTGTTCAGCTGCCCCAGGTCCCCGGGGTGCATGGCGGCGTTCACGCCGCCGCACTCGTAATGCCCGCAGACCACGATGTGCTGGACGTGCAACTGCTCCACGGCGTACTGCACGACCGCGTTCACGTTGTTGTCCGTCGCGACCACGAGGTTCGCCACGTTCCGGTGAACGAAGATCTCCCCCGGCTCCGCCCCCATCAGGTCCTCGGCCGTCACGCGGCTGTCTGCACAGCCGATATAGAGAATCTCGGGGCTCTGCCCTCGGGAGAGCTTCTCGAAGAAGGCCGGATCCTGCGACAACTTGGCCGCAACCCAGACGGCATTGTCACGGAAGATCTCGTCGTATTGCCTCATATCACCACCGACCACGGCTCGAGTTTCATCACCCAGGTGCCCCACCATGTGCCCTCGCCATCCACCGGCACCGATCAGGTGTGGCACCAAGATGGCCAGGGTGCACGGCTTCCACGAGCCCAGCCTCCCACACCACTCTCAGGCGTTATCCGCGCTTGCGATACCATCCGCTCTCCCACCGCGCGCTCGTCCCCCGCACGTCGATGTGAACGAACGGACCGCTCGGCCCCATGGCGACGTAGGTGCCGAGCCCGCCGCGCAGCTCTGGATGGGCACGGTCCACCCGGGCGAGCGCGAGCGCGATCACGTCCGTGTCGCGCAGGTCCACGCGCCCGTCCCTGTTGAGGTCGTCCATGCGCCCGTTGCCGTCGTCGTCGATGACCAGGTCCACCGCGTCGCCGAACTGGTGGCGACTTCCGCGCGCCATCCCCTCACCCACGCCCCGGTCGTTGTAGTAGGGCGCCCGGAACCCCGAGAGCACCACGACGCGTCGTGTGCCCACACCATGGCGTGTGAGGTCCTGGAGCACCAGCTCCACCTTGTCGAGCAACTTCTCTTCCAGCACGACGTATTTGGGCCAGCGGTCGCGCTGGTCGTGCGTGACGAAGTCCCCCAGCGTGAAGTGGGGCGTGAGGGCCACCCCGGCCGTCGCCGGCGTCACCTCCACGAATCCATCCGGGTTGAAGTAGTTGCGCGCCATGATCCAACGCTCGGCGGGCCAGCGGCCGAGGCGATACCCGTTGAGCACGTCGCCACTCTTGGACGCGAAAGGCTCGAGGACGAAGTAGTGGAAGGTCTCCCCCCCGGGGAGCGCGACGGGGTGCGCGGCCGCCGCATGCAGGGCCTTCTCACCCAGCACGTCCAGGAAGCCGGGCACCTTCAGCGCCTCGGCTGGCGTGAGCGTCCGGAACCGCAACGCGCCGCTCTTCCCATACATCGAGTCGGGAACGCCTAACGCGGATTCCACGCCGCGCACCTCGTTGACCGGCGGGATCTCCAGCGCTCCTGTCGGGCTGCTGCTGTCGCGCCACCAGGTCCGCACCTTCGCGGCCAACACCACCAGTCCAAGGATCCCCACGACGACGCCGGTCGTGCGGAGCCACCGCTGGAGCGCGCCGTCCGGCGCCGCAGGTCCCGTCCCGGCTACCACGCCAGGCCAAACGCCTCGCGCCGGAAGTCAGAGCCAACCCACAACGTGCGCGACTTCGGGTGGACGTAGATCATCTGCGCCCCGCCAAACTCCGCGCTCGGCGGCTGCACGGCGACCGTGTGCCCCCTGGCAGTGAGCGCCTTGCGCACCCCTTCATCGATGCCGGGCTCGACGCCCAGGCGTCCCGCCCCATAGACGCGCCACCGCGCCGCTTCCACCGCCTGCTGCGGGGTCAGGCCGAAACGCAGGACGTTGTTGAGGATCTGCATGAGTGTCTGGGGTTGGCCGTCACCACCGGGTGTCCCCAGGACCATCGCCAGCGAATTGTCCGCGTTGAGCACCATGGCAGGGCTGAGCGTGTGGAAGGGGCGCTTTCCCGGCGCAATG
>WBZL01005377.1_pt1 | contig 10621 bp, 12 predicted proteins | sample 5204291 | NCBI WGS metagenome assembly WBZL01 (sample SAMN12344345, study PRJNA552823) | activated sludge metagenome | biome: Activated sludge suspended growth; feature: Nitrification reactor; material: Wastewater; isolation source: activated sludge from nitrification reactor of wastewater... | reverse complement strand
ATATGCCGCAGTATGCGAGAAAGCCTTACAGGCGAATCTGAAGCGGCTGGATGGACTGACTTCGCCTTGATTGGCTGCGATTTCATTCAATAACAGCGGATAGTCTGCCGGATCAGTAATGACGGTTACTTTCCCATAGTTTTTAGCAGCGGCGCGTACCATCGCCGGGCCACCGATATCGATATTCTCAATAGCTTCCTCAAGACTGCAATTCGGCTGAGCGATTGTGCGGCTAAACGGATAAAGATTCACAATGACAAGTTCGATATCAGCCATACCGGCTTTTTCCATCGTGACGGCATGTTCTGGCATATCATTTCTGGCCAGAATGCCGGCATGTACCTTCGGATGCAGTGTTTTAACACGTCCATCCAATATCTCAGGAAATCCAGTGTAATCACTGATTTCCACCACCGGAATATCTTCCTGCTGCAGCAGTCTGGCTGTACCGCCTGTCGATATGATGCGTATTCCCGATTGACTGAGCGTGCGCGCCAAATGAACCAAACCTGTTTTATCCGACACACTGATCAGTGCCTGTTTAATCGCCATATTATACCTTATTGATTTGATAACGTTTAATTTTCTGTCGCAACGTGTTGCGGTTGATGCCGAGCAGTTCGGCTGCCAGTGTCTGATTACCCTGCGTATGTTGCAGAACAACTTCAATAAGCGGTTTTTCTACGCTGAGAATCACCATATCATGAATGCAAACAGGCTTTTCGCCGTCCAGATCGCTTAAATATTTATTAATGGAGTTACGTACACAGCATGCAATTTCATTTTCATTGATTGTATTCATACAGTAGCGGCCTTCTCTTCCTGAATATAGTGTAAGTGCGTATTGCAATCAGCCAGTTGCGCAAAGAATGCAATCGTCTCGGCAAGTTGTCCATCGCACGTCTGCAATTGATTCATCTTATGCCGGAAACCCGCAGAACCGACTAGCCCCTTGGTGTACCAGGAGATGTGCTTGCGCGCAATACGCACACCGGCATATTCACCGTAGAATGCATATAAATCATGCAGATGATTTATCAGAACAGTATGTATTTCTCGAACTTCCGGTGGGGGCAGGTGTCTCCCGGTATTCAAAAAATGATCGATTTCCCTGAAAATCCAGGGTCTTCCCTGAGCCGCGCGGCCAATCATGATCGCATCGGCATTGGTGTACTCTAGTACCTGTTTGGCTTTTTCAGGTGTTGTGATATCGCCATTGGCAATAACAGGAATTTTTACCGCTGCCTTGACACTGGCGATCGTATTGTATTCCGCATCTCCACGGTACGCGCAAGCACGCGTGCGTCCATGAATCGCCAGTGCCTGTATGCCTGAATCTTCGGCTATTCTGGCTACAGCCAAAGCATTTTTGTTGTGCTGATCCCAGCCAGTTCTGATCTTGAGCGTTACCGGAATATCAACAGACCTGACAACTGCGTACAAAATCTTCTCAACCAGTTTTTCATCTTTCAGCAATGCCGAACCAGCCATGACATTACATATTTTTTTGGCGGGACATCCCATATTGATATCAATAATTTGAGCGCCCTGGGCAACGTTGTATTTTGCCGCGGCCGCCAACATATCCGGATCTGCGCCCGCAATTTGAACAGATACCGGCGATACTTCCCCATCGTGGTTGGCGCGGCGTTGTGTTTTCTCGGAACCCCATAATAATGAATTGCTGGACACCATTTCGGATACAGCCATACCTGCGCCCATTTTTTTGCATAACTGCCTGAAGGGCCGATCGGTAACACCTGCCATCGGCGCAACAATCAGTTTGTTTTTAAGTATGTGATTACCGATTTGCATGCAATATGGAGATTTTTACAATCAAAAAAATTTTATGTCTATCGCACCTCAAATCCGATAGTTACAACCCTTGATCAACCTTTCTTCCACTGCAAAAAAACAATGATGCGGGTTTTGAGGTGCAATCCGTAGTGTTATATATGAATTCCGCAACTTCTGCGTTTGCTGCTACAGATCGTAAAAGCGTGATATTCAGGAGTAGTCTTCTGTCATTCAATTTCCGATATTATATAAAGATAAAATTTCTGTGCGCAAAAAAATGAATGAAAGACGTAGTTAACCTCGCGCACCGAATATCATGCGACGCGCCACAAAACGCTTAACGAACGGCAAATTATCCAATACGATAAGGCCAGCACCGCATAAGTGCCTGATCAGCGGAATGTCGTTGGAAAATAATTTTACGAGTGTATCCGTAAAAACACGTCCTCCACTGCTATCGAGACGGCGTTTTTCCCAGAATTGTTTCAACATGCCCGGGGTACCGATTTCTTTGTGCTCAGACAAAGTGTCCTGAATGATTTGCGCCAGCTCATAGGCATCCCGAAGCCCTAGATTAAACCCTTGCCCGGCAACAGGATGAAGGGTCTGCGCCGCATTACCCACTAAAGCAATACGCTGTGAAATGTTTGATGTCGCGTATTTAAGCACCAATGGAAAACCGGAGCGCTTACCCGTGTGGATGAATTTTCCCAGCCGGTCGCCAAAATGATCATGCAAACGTCCGAGAAACTGCTCATCAGGTAACATCAAAATTTCTTTTGCCGCTTCTGAGGATGCCGTCCACACCAGGGAGAAATCATCCCCAGATGGTAACAAAGCTATAGGACCATCCGATGTAAAACGTTCATATGCAATACCGGTTTGCCGCGTTTCGGCCTGAATATTAGCAGTGATTGCCCACTGGTCATATTCAACAGTCTGGTAACTGATGTCTTCGATCAAATTACCCAGGCGGCCACCATCTGCCAGAATTAACAGTTTAGCCGAGATTTTTTTTTCGGCACCATCACTTTGCGTGTAATTCAAGTATCCAAGCTGTTCATCAGTTGAGAATGTATTGACGATAGCGCCTGTTTGATAGTCTATCTGCGTTTCCAAAGTGGTTTCAAACAATGCATGGAATAAATCAAAGTAGTTAACCACATGACCCAGCGCGCTAACATCCGCATCCTGTGTCGTAAGTACTGTGCGTCCAAGGTAACCTTTGTTTGAAATATGAATGGTATCGATCAGCGTCGACCTTGGTAGCTTCCGCCAGGCTCCCAATCGATTAAGAATCAGGTAACTACCGTGCGACAAAGCCAAAGGCCTGATATCATCCACTTTTTCCGGTAGACCACGCGCTTCCAGGAGTAGAATGGATAAGCCGCTCAGTCGAAGCGTCAACGCCAGCGCCATACCGACGGGTCCGCCCCCTATAATTGCAATATCGTAATTCTTATCACTCATTAATTTTCTTTGATAGAATCGGAATTCTCTGTTAGATGCTGATGTCTGTGCAGTATATCCCGAAACAAACTGCAGCAGACTGAGTATATCGAATTAAACGCATCATGCAGGTACGAATGTGATTATAACGTAGTCGGATTTTATCGATTGCAGAGCAACCTTAATCACATCAGATTCAGATGTCTTGTCCACATGAAAACACATGAAATTGCCCCATTTCCACATCGTCCTGGAACGAAAAACACACTGAATATTCCGAAATATTTCTTTCTTCGTTAGATAGTTAAACGTATCAAAAACGCTGTCTTAGGGCAAGCTACAGATGATCGGTTTTAAAATTTATTGGGAGAGCACTGAAAATGTCTAATTTTCGAATAAAAATAAATTACTTCAAAGCAGCAAGCTATCTTGGATATTTGCTTGTTTTGCTTTTCTGGGTGACCGTTGTTCAAGCGGAAGATCTTGAAAAAGTAGATGATCAATTGATAATTGCCGCAGAAAAGGGCAATTTACCAATGGTTAGAAGAATACTCGAAACAGAACATGCATTACCCCCCGCAACCATCAATGCCGCATTGTTTGCAGGCATCAAGAAAGGCAGCAAACCAATAGTACAATTGCTGTTGGATAGAGGCGGCGATGCAAATTTTCGTGGAGATAACGGCTACACCGTAATGATTCAGGCAGCCCGTGACGGTCGCGCGAATCTGGTCGAGCTATTGCTCTCGCTCGGCGCGGAAGTTAATGCTACAGCCAGTGAAACAAACGAAACAGCGCTTATTCTTGCAGCCAAGCGAAACCGGAGAGAAGTCATGGATTTACTGATATCAGCGCATGCTGACTTGGAAGCCAGAAGAGCTGACGGAATGACCGCATTAATGCTTGCGGCGCGCGGCGGTCATCAAATGGCTGCACACAAATTAATCGAAGCAGGTGCTGCCGTCAATGCTCAGCTCGAACATGGCGCGACATCGCTGATGCTTGCCGCACAACACGGTCATTTAAGCGTTGTTTACGTATTGCTGGCGGCCAATGCGGATCCGAATATCAAAGCCAGCAACGGCGCCACGGCGCTAACACTTGCCAATGCATACCGTCATGGCGAAGTGGTGGAAATGCTGAAAAAAGCGGGGGCACGCTAACCGAAAATAAGAAAAGCTTCCCTGGAATCTGCTCAAAATCTTGAAAAAAGATTATATTAAAGCTATGCAAATCCGCCTTATAATTCATCCACTCAATTCAAAGGAATAGATCACAAATGAAAGTACGAACTGCCTTATTGCTCGCTGCATCACTCATAGTAGCGTCAGGGTGCGGCGAAGATACATCGAGTAATAATACAGTAACAGATTCGTCGTCACAGACAATAAATGAAGTCACACGCATCGATGAACTACCCGCTTTCTTGAGTGAAGGAATGACAGCGGAAGAAGTAGCTGAGCTCAGAGAGCAGATACTACCTGGAAACACCGATGAGGGGCCGACACCAGGAGAAAAATTTCAGGCGTTACTTGCAAAAGCAAAAGATGGTGATCCTGAAGCTCAAACAAATCTGGGCGTAATGTACTATACCGGTGAAGCCGTATCCAAGACAGTGACAGGACATGTACTCGACAATGATCCCGAATTGGCCGCTGGCTGGTTTTATCGTGCTGCTGAACAAGGCTATGCTGACGCGCAGTTTAATCTCGGATTACTATATGCCAACGGGGAAGGTGTTCCTCAGGATATGGCCGAAGCCGTGGTGTTATTCAAGAAGGCGGCTGAGCAAGGACACGTCGATGCACAGAACAATCTGGGCGCTCTCTATTTTACCGGCGAAGGTCTTGACCGGGATGAGCAGAAGGCTATTGAATGGTTTGAGAAAGCAGCTGCGCAAGGTAATGAAGAAGCCATTGCCAATCTTGAGGCGATCCGCGCAGCACAGCAAGCGCAGTAGTTTTCATCTCCGGATACTAATCGCAATGACTATAGCCGGTTAATGTTGCGTTTCCCTCGCCCCAGCGTGACACCAGCTGATGCTCAATCTGGAGATGGTCAAGAACTCTTGCTACAATAAAATCAATGACCTGCTGCAGCGTTTCCGGATGATGGTAAAAACCTGGATTGGCCGGCATAATGACAACACCAATTCTGGACAATTTGAGCATATTTTCCAGATGAATCGTTGAAAAAGGTGTTTCACGCGGAACCAGAATAAGTTGCCGTTGCTCTTTCAACATGACATCGGCAGCTCTTTCGATTAGATTCTGACTCATACCGGATGCGATTGCAGCAAGCGTATTCATGGTACATGGGCATACAACCATGGCATCGGCGCGATTTGTGCCGGAAGCAACAGGTGAAAACCAGGCCTCACGCCCGAAAACCTGTAATTGTCCCGCAGGAATCTCGAAAAATTGATTGAAGAATGATTCCGCATCTCTCGACCGGGAGGGCAACGATAGATTGAGTTCCTGCTGCGCCACGATTCGGGCTGCTTTGGAATAAAGCAAATAGACATGCTGATTAGCACGCAACAGCATTTCCAGCAACCGTATACCATAAGGCATGCCGGATGCGCCAGTAAGTGCCAGCGTGATTGTCTTTGGCTTATTCATTAGGCCGGTACGCTGGCCTGGTAATATGATGCATCGACTTGCTTTTGCATTGAATCACGACTCTTTTCCAGAAAAATCCATGGCCTGACTTCCCATGACCTGTTCGTGCCGCTCGATAAACTCTTTCGTACTGTCGATACCGCGCAGCTGAAGGACGTAATTTCGCACCGCAGCTTCAACCAGCACGGCCAGATTGCGGCCAGCAGCAACTGGAATAATAACTTTAGGTATGTCGACATTCATGATCGTTTCAGTCAGATTACTGATCGGAAGCCGCTCCAGTTGTCTGGTTTCTGCTGGCGTTGTGTTCTGCAAATGAACAATCAATTTCATATTTTTATAGCGACGCACGGCGGTTTCGCCAAAAATAGTCCGAATATTCAGCATGCCCAAACCACGTACTTCAAGATAATCGCGAAGAATTGGCGGACACCTTCCTTCAAGGGTTTCAGGTGCGATACGACGTAATTCAACGACATCATCGGCAACCAGTCCATGTCCTCTGCTGATGAGCTCCAATGCAAGCTCACTTTTGCCAACACCACTTTCTCCGGTAATCATCACACCCATACCTAGAACATCGAGAAGCACGCCGTGCAGAGAACAGGACGGCGCCAGAACACGTCCGAGATGAGACCGTAATAACCAGATAACCTCAACGCTGGTAAAGGGCGAACACAGCAGCGGCGTGTGCGTTTCATCCGCCATGACGCAAAGCGCGTCAGGTGCTTTAGCGTCATCAGCCACGATAAGACATGCAAGATTACTTTGTTTGAGCGAATCAAGATTTTTCTCGAGAACTTCTTTGTCTAGATTGTTAAGGTAATTGACTTCATTACTGCTGAGTACCTGTATCCAGTTCGGATGAATAAAGTTAAGATGACCGATCATGCCCTGATTGGACTGCGCGATGCGATCATTACTCAGCATCTTATTTTGATTATCATGACCGGCAACCCAGGTAAGTTTGAGTTTCTCCTTTTTGTAATCAAAAAGTTCTGTAATACTAATTTGAGACATTGGGTACCCAGTCTGTAATCAACTTGTGAATCTCTTTGGCATCTTTGCTATTCAGAATACTTTCCCGAAACTTTTTATCGCTGAACATCTGCGCCAGCTCGCTCAGAATCTGCAAATGCTGATCAGTCGCTTTTTCTGGAACCAGCAATATACAAGCTATATTGACCGGCTGCCCATCAGGCGCATCAAAAGGAATAGCCTCTTTCATTCTGACCAGAGCTGCGACAGCTTCACGCAGCCCTTTTATGCGTCCGTGAGGGATCGCAACGCCTTGCCCCAAACCGGTTGATCCCAATTTTTCCCGTGCAAACAAACTGTCAAAGACCTGGTTTCGGGCAATTTGAAATGTATTCTCAAATAATAACCCGGCCTGTTCAAACACACGCTTTTTGCTTGCGACGTCAAGATCAATGATGACATTCGACGGCGGCAATAGTTGTGAAATGTGGTTCATAATGAAACTTTGAAATTGTAAAACCCGATCGAGAAAAGCCTTTGGCGGAATTATTCAGGTTCCTGATCCTTTAAAGAACCGTGATTTCTTTTCTCAAGATTTTTTTCCTTATGTTTGAGAACCTGACGATCCAGTTTATCAACCAGACTGTCGATTGATGCGTACATATCGGTGCCATCTGCTTCAACGAAAATATCCTTTCCACGCACATGCAAATTCGCTTCCGCTTTTTGTTTATGTTTTTCAACGGACAGAATCACATTTACATCAATAACATGGTCAAAGTGACGCGTAATTTTGCTGATTTTTGAAGTGACATAATCACGCATTGCTGGTGTTACTTCGACATGATTACCTGTAAGTTTTAGATTCATATTCATTCCTTTGTTTTGGTTATAAAGATTTGCGTAGATTTGCCGGAGGTATTTGTAACGATTCGCGATATTTGGCGATTGTCCTGCGTGCAACGACAATACCCTGTTCTTCCATGAGGCTGGCAATCTTATTGTCACTTAGCGGCTTTCTGGGATTTTCTTTTTGAACAAGCTGCTTGATTAACGCACGGATAGCCGTTGCCGAGCAAGCCCCGCCTGCATCCGTGGTGACATGGCTGCCAAAAAAATATTTAAGCTCGAAAATACCACGCGGCGTATGCATGAATTTCTGTGTAGTCACACGTGAAATAGTCGATTCATGCAAACCAACAGACTCGGCTATTTCACGTAACACCAGAGGCCGCATGGCAATCTCACCATGTTCAAAAAATTGCTGCTGCCGCTCAACGATAGCGTTAGATACATTAAGTATGGTGCTGGCGCGTTGTTGAAGATTTTTAATCAACCACTTGGCTTCGTTGAGTTGATTGGATAATTCATGTGATGTCTCCTCACCTTTCTGACCAAGTATGTTCGCGTAGAAACGGTTGATATTAAGGCGCGGCATCGCATCTCTGTTTAGATTCGCCGTCCAGACGCCATTTATTTTGTTAACAATGACGTCTGGTATAACATAACGCGTACTTGAGGCAGAAAAATCCGCTCCCGGACGCGGATTCAGGTTTACTATTAATTTTTGTACTGCGCGCAGGGTGTGATCATCGCATTTAAGAATCCGCTTGATAACAACATAATCGTGAGAAGCCAGCACATTGAGATGCCGTGTAACAACTTTTATCGCAAGCTCACGATGCGGAGTATCGTATGACATTGATTTTAACTGCAACAAAAGACACTCCTTCAGATCGCGTGCGCCCACGCCTGGTGGATCAAGCTGTTGCAGGATAGAGAGTGCATGACTCAGATCCTCGCTGGTAAGGCCCAATTCCTCTGGCAGCAACTCAAGCAATTCTTCGAGATCTTGTGTCAAATAGCCGTCATCGTTCAAACTGTCAACAAGCACGCTGATAATCTTTTTTTCTTTCTCGGTTATCTGGCTCAGACTGATTTGCTGAGTGAGATGTATTCTTAGACTAGGGGGATCTACAGCCAATTGCGGCATCTCGTGCTCTTCGTCCTGTGTCTGTGCATCATAAGCAGAAGAAAAACCGGTTTCCTGATACCAATCAACATTACTGTTTGCATCAATCTGGAACGCACTTTCATCGCTCATTACCAGATCCGGTTCCGTTTCATCCTTAATCGATTCTTCGGATCTTGGCATATCATGCGCTTTCACATTCCAGTGATCGTCCAGCTCCAGCAATGGATTTTCCTGAATAATACGTTCTATTTCTTGATTGAGTTCAATTGACGAGAGTTGCAACAATCGAATCGACTGCTGCAATTGCGGCGTGAGATTAAGTTGCTGCGCTAATTTTAACTGGAGCGTTGGTTTCATCGTCTCAAGAAACAGCGAAATAGTTGTTTAAAGCAAAAAACTCAATTCTACTTTTTACAACTGAAAATGCTCCCCCAAATAAACCTTCCTGACGTGCTCATTATAAATGATTTCATCAGGCTTGCCTTGTGCTAATACCACACCATCACTGATAATATAGGCACGATCGCAGATACCTAGCGTTTCACGAACATTATGATCGGTAATCAAAACACCTATATTTCTTTCTTTCAGAAATTTAATCACGCGCTGAATATCCATGACTGCAATCGGATCAACGCCCGCAAAAGGTTCATCCAGCAATATAAAATGAGGCCGCGAGGCCAGTGCGCGTGCAATTTCAACGCGTCGACGCTCTCCACCGGACAAGCTAATCGCAGGATTGCTACGCAAGTGACTGATCTGCAGATCATGCAATAAGTTGTCCAGCTGCTGTTGTAGTTGATTGGTGTCTTTACAGTGCAACTCAAGTATGGCGAGTATGTTATCTTCAACGGACAGTCGCCTGAAAATCGAAGCTTCCTGCGGCAGGTAACTTAAGCCCATTTGCGCTCTTTGATGCATGGGTAACCGGCTTAAATCACGATCATCCATAAAGATGCCGCCTTGATCCACAGGAACCAAACCGACAACCATGTAGAAACAAGTTGTTTTACCGGCTCCATTAGGACCGAGCAGTCCAATCACTTCCCCGCTGTTCAATGCAAAAGAAACATCATGAATAACCGTTCGTGATTTATAACGCTTTTTTAAATTTTCGGCTTTTAAAATACTCATAAAAGCATTATTCGGCGTCAGATGTATCTGATACAGCGCTATTCGATTTGTTTTTGGGTTGAAAAATAATTCTGACACGATTGTCGGCGCCTGTCTCAACGCCGCGCTCATTACTGCCAATAACCTGAAAGAATTCGCTGTTCATGTTATAAGAAATATAATCGCCCTTCACTTCGTCCTCACCGCGCTTCAATCGCGCCTGCCGGAATAATTCAATTTTGTCCGATTTGTTATCGTATTCGACACGTTTACTCCATCCTTCAATATACTCATCAACGCCATCGCGTTTTTGGCGGAACGTTACCAGATCACCTGTTGCGGTAGCATAACGAAAACCATTAATATCCTCTTTTAACACCACTTTGTCTGCAGTTATACGCAACGTGCCTTGCGTCAAAATAACATTACCGGTAAAAATACTGACGCGCATTGAATCTTTTCTTTTAACGTCTTCGACTGTTGCACGATCAGCTTCAAGATAAACCGGTTTGTCGCGATCAGCACGCTCGGCAATAGCATCACCAGTAATGAAAGCAAAGAGCGCGGCTAAAATAAAATAAGAATGCTTCATGGTTTCTGATCTACCGCGCGTACACGTGATAAAAGCTCTACTATTCCGGTTTGATTATTCAATTCCAGTCCAACAGCATGTATGGTCGTGTTAAGT